>Ga0265797_10002515_pt1 | contig 30704 bp, 21 predicted proteins | sample P2T30metagenome_FD_192433 | JGI IMG/M metagenome (GOLD analysis project Ga0265797, IMG submission 192433) | Plant litter microbial communities from East Loma Ridge, Irvine, California - P2 T30 | ecosystem: Environmental > Terrestrial > Plant litter > Unclassified | place: USA: California...
CGGATATGGGGATGAAACGCAAAATGGAGAGGTGGAAAGACTACAATACAGTGCATTTGGCGACTCGCCAGGGATGAAGCAGCAGCAGCAGCAGCAGCAACAGCAACAGCAGCGCTCCTCGCGGGCGACCAACCACTCTGCGGGTTCAAGCTCTGGTTCGGATCATAAGCTGAGGGTGCCCGGGCCCGCAGCGAATCTCCCGAGGCCTAATTCGACATACTCAATCGGCGCGAATAGTCGGGGGAGATCAGGCACACCTCTCAGCGTGTACGATTCCGATGCTGGAAACGGGTCGCCAAATCTCAGGCCGCGAGATGTCTCCTCAGCAAGACGCTCACCCGGCTTGAGACCGACCAGCTACATCGATCTTCTGAGCGAGGTGCCCTACAACCAGCAAGTTGCCCCTAGTGGCATGCTGAACAATGCAGGTTTGCAGAGTGTGGTGGGAAATGCTGCGAGTTTGCTAGACACCAAGAAGACACTGGACATGTATCGGGCAAACGTAAAAAAGACAAACGACGCGGCTGTGCAATACGAGTTCGCCATTTTCATGATCAACGCCGCGCAAAACGGGCAGCCCGAGGACGACGTCAATGCTGCGCAATTGATGTCAGAAGCCAAGCACATCCTCCAACGACTGTCAGACCGCGCATACCCATTTGCACAGTACTATCTCGGCGACGGCTACTTCTCAGGCGTCTTCAACAAGGACAAGCCCGACTACGACAAGGCATTCCCCCTCTTCGTCGCAGCCAGCAAACACGGTCACGCCGAAGCCGGTTACCGGGCCGCACTCTGCTATGAGTTCGGCTGGGGCACCTCCAAAAGCTATCCGAAAGCCGTGCAATTCTACCGCAACTCGGCCTCCAAGGGTCACCCCGGCGCAGCGACTCGCCTCGGCATGGCTTGCCTGAAAGGCGATATGGGTCTCGGCAAGAGCGCTCAGCGGACCAGAGAAGGCATGACATGGCTGAAGCGCGCCACCGAATCGGCGGATTTCCAGTACAACTCGGCACCGTACGAGATCGGACTGCTGCACCTCAACGGCTACGGCGATGATGTTTTCAAAGACGAGGGCTACGCTGCGCAGCTCATCACCCAGGCCGCTGAGTTGGGCCACGTCAAGGCTAACTTCCTTATGGGTCAGGCGTACGAGAATGGCCTCTACGGCTGCCCTCGCGACGCAGCGCTGAGCGTACATTTCTACAACGGCGCAGCTTCCCTCGGCATGCCCGAGGCCATGATGGCGCTGTGCGCGTGGTACATGGTAGGCGCCGAGCCGGTCCTCGAGAAAGACGAAAACGAGGCCTGCGCGTGGGCCATGCAGGCCGCAGAACTAGGTATGTTTCCTCCTATTGCACCCATGACATTTTGCAATCATTTTGAGAATGACTTGACTGACTCCTTCATCCAACAGGCATGCCCAAAGCCGAATACGCTGTCGGTTACTTTACAGAAATGGGCATCGGCTGCCGCCGCGACCCACTGGAAGCCAACGTCTGGTACGTCCGCGCTGCGGAAAACGGCAACGAGAACGCCAAACAGCGCCTCAAGATTATTCGTGGCGCCGCCGCTGGTAACAGCAATACCACGCCTGATCCTATCCCGATGAGCAAGGGTGAGGCCAAGACCAAGGAGTTGGGCGGGAAGAGGAAGGTTTTGGGGATCTTTTGATCGGTGACATTGTCATCTTCCCTTTGGTCTTGCCAACTTGAACGACATGGCTATCACTACCACTGTAGTGACAACAGCGTCATCAGCCGACGGACTACTGGCGGATGCCCTTCCCTCCACCGCTGCTGATTTGCATACATGGGATGGGGCATTGTTTTACTTTGATTTTCTGTGTTCACCGCATTTCCCGAGATTTGTTTTGTGCGAGCGCATTTCTTTCGGCGCGGAGATGGAGGGAGGGAGTCTTAATGATGATTTTTGAGGATGAGGGCACGATTTTGGCGCGGGAGTTTTGAGCGAATCTTTTTTCGTTGCTTTGATTGTTTCATGGGACTCAAATGGGAGGGAGGGATGGAATGGACATTGGGCCAGGAGCGCTAGATGGATGGCGCGCATCTGCATCTGCCTTGCTTATTCTTTCAATCTGTTCTGTTTGCTTGTTATTGCATTTCCATTGTACATACGACTCGATCCAGTCGTGGCATTGGCATCTGGGCAGGTAGAAGAGAGGAAGACCTGAGTTGAGTTGGGAGTTCTGTTCGATAAATACTTGTTCTTGCTGATGCGTTCTTGCTGTTCTTTTCTTCGAGGGGCTGTCTGCTTCCTTACTTCTATTCTGACTGGAACAATTAATCCTAATTCGATCGAGTGTAATGTTCTCAAGAAAGAACGAGAAAGCGGATGAAATGGATTCCTATTGTGCATTGCCTTCAACGCTGCTTGATCCCTCCGATGGTTTGGTTCGCTCGCTACTCTGGCAACAAAATGTGACTGGATTTTTATGTGGCAGTTATAGCATTAGCATGTGACAGCGACGCGCACGGATAAAAAATGTGAGTGAGGTCCATTGGTCGCGTGGAAACAAAAACAAGCCTCGGCTTTTGTCGTCTCGTCTGTCTTCGGTCACGTCGTCACGTCTTTCCAATCTCAAGGTAACCTTTTCCAAGAATGAATCCATCCCACTCCCACCACCTAGTGCGCTCGTCTCTCCGGAGTCTTGTCGCAGGCAACAATGGCAATTCTTCTTGCCGTGCTGTCAGGTACTTGGAGAGAACGTCCCAATGGTTCAACACTGCACAAGACTAACGTCTTTTCAACAGGCATGCTTCCAGATTAACAACCACACCTGCATCGCACTCTCAACCTCCAAAACCCTTCTCTCCCTCAAATCCCCACCGCCTCTTCACCACAACCCACCACCTCCAAAAGAAAGGCGGCAAAGCAGCTCGCGACGAAGCCAAAACCTCCTCCCCTTCTAAAAACGACTCCTCAGCCGCCGCAGAAGACCCCAACGACTTCACCGCCCTCGAAGCCGAAATAACCTCCTCACTCACCCGCCTCAAAGACGACCTCAGCAAACTCCGCGCCGGAGGCCGCTTCAACCCAGACCTCATCTCCAACCTCCGCGTCCAACCCGACAAAACCTCCGCCCAAAAAGTCCGCCTCAGCGACGTCGCTCAAGTAATCCCCAAATCCGGCCGCCAACTCCACATCCTCGTGGGCGAAAAGGAGCACCTCAAACCCGTCACGTCCGCCATCCAGTCTTCTTCCCTATCGCTCACGCCCCAGCCGGATCCCACCGGCGCCAACCCGCTTTGCCTGGTGGTTAACATTCCACCTCCGACTGCTGATTCGAGGAAGGCGGCTGTGACCGAGGCGGGTAAAGCGGGCGAGAAGGCTGGGTCGGCGATCAAGGATGCGCGCGCGAGGCAGCAAAAGAAGTTGAGGGGGTTACAGTTGAGCAAGGCTGCGAGGCCGGATGAGTTGAAAAAGGCTGGGGCGGCGATGGAGAAGGTTGTTGAGAAAGGGGCGAGTGAGGTTAAGAAGGTTGTTGATGCGGCCAAGAAAGTTTTGGAGAGTGCATAGGTCTTGCTGGAGGGATTTGTACGATTACTGTGGTTGGGAACTTGGGGGAAGATTATATTCAGAGAATATTCGTCGCGAATCATGTACCTTCTGAGACTTGAATCTGACTGACTGAGTCTACAAGAGTCCCAAGAATTTGCAACTTGGGGCGAAGCGAAGCTCGCAAAGGGGTATAGTATATCTGTTATTACATAGCCATGGGATATCGCAGCCCCACTCGTCCATCCATCGTACACACTTGCTCATATCTCCAATGCCGCATCTTCATTCCCATTATCAGGCATCTGCCCGATCACTTCCTCAATCAGTGTGATGAGCTCGTCAACATCCGGCCTCTCCGCCGGCTCGACTCGCAGACATCTCCGGACGACTTCCTTGACCGGCTCGGAAATGACATCGTCCCTCTTCTTATGCTGCTGCTCCTCGTCCACAACCCTCTGCTTACCCCTCTTGACTTCTTGGGGTCCTTCGTCGGGGAATCTCCAATCGCCGCCCAACACGCAGAGAGATAGAGACCCGCCTGTCTCTTCCGATCGCGCTTCGAAAGGTGATTTGCCGACTAGACAGGCGTAGAGCGTGCAGCCTAGCGACCAGATGTCGACTTTGCCATCGATCGTTGTGCCGGTCTTGACGTCGAACAGCTCAGGAGCGCGGTATGGCATCGTCGAGTGCTCGGCAGCTTGGTCTTGGACTTGCAGCGCCATCGCGCGACTAGTGATCGGCGTTGGGCTCGGCGCCAGACTGCCCAAGTCCATAACCACAGGCTGCGTCCCAGTGTCCGAGATCATGATATTGCCAGGCTTGATATCGCGATGCGCATACGCCCTCCGCTCACCATCCCCCACACCCTCCTGCGAAGCCATCACCTCGCCCTCCATCAGCGGCTCAAACTCAACATCGTCCTCGCCATCCTCGCCGCCCGCCAACACCTGACTCCGCTTACCCTTCTTGCCCTTCCCCTTCCCTCGGGCCTGCTCCTCATCAGCCTGGGCAGCCTCCCTCCTCACTCCCCTCGCAACCTTCCGATTCCCATCGCCCTTCTTAACCTCATACTTATGCATAGCCTTCAAGGCCCGACAAACCCCCAAAAACAACACCATCAGCCTTCTCTCCGGGAACCTCCCGCGATTAACCAAATTCGCATTGATCGCATCCTGCAAGTTCCCCCGCCTGTAGTACGGCAACAAGATATAAACAGTCTTACTCCCCTCCTCGCCGCCTCTACCTTCCTCCACAACCTCGTGCTCAAGCGCGCGTATGATATTCGGGTGCGGCGCGAACAGCGCATACGCTTCGACTTCTTTCAGAGCGAGGGCGACGCTTTCTTGGCCGAAGGGGCAGCGGATCTTTTTCAGGGCGTATAGGGTTGGGTCGCCGGGGGTTTGTACGAGGTAGACGTATGAGAAGCCGCCTTCGCCTAGGAGGCGTAGGATTTTGAAGGGGCGCGAGTTGATTCGGAGGGTTGGAGTCGAGGGGAAGCAGGAGAAGCAGTTTGTTACTGACCAGAGGGCGTCGAGGATGTAGGAGGAGAGGTGGGTTAAGGTGGAGGGTTGGGATTGTTGCATTGTTGCGGTTGGTGTTGGGTTTGGCGCGTGGAGTGCGCTTGGTCGTGTGTCCTGTTTGATTGGTGATTAGAAGGTTGTTATGAGAAGGTCCATTAGTTGCTTTGCTCCTGAGTTCAAGGGTGATCTGCGAGGAAAGTGGTTGGTAGATCGGCTACACGTGGGAGTGAAGTCAATGTCAATGGTTGTCCAGCTCTCGCGAAGCTGACGTCGCCAGCTTGGCCCGGTGCCGAGTTTCAGGGTCAGGTTCAAGTCACAATGGAAGTCAACAACAGGAAGTGACTTGACTACATGTATCCACCACATACAACAGTCATACAATGTGATGAATCACAATAATGTAACGTATAATTCCCTTCTCATGTTGCTCCTCAAGTCATGACCTACCACCAAATCCATAACCCGAAATGGTCGATCTGAACCTCCCACCAAACGCAAGCTCCATCCTCGCCCACCACAGCGATTTCCCACGCGAGGGATCCAAACTGCTAGTCTATGCTCTCCCAGACATCGCCCAACACGAAGACGTCGCAGAACTATGCCAAACGTCCACAGAATTCTACCTCGCGAACGAAGGCGAGGGAGAAGATCCAGCACTCACTTTCCTCATTCCCGCACCTGCAACTCGTTTCTCCCCCGGAGAGACAGTGCAAGAAATCCTAGAAGCGCATCTCGAATCCTTAATCATCCCTGCAGCTAGCAACGATGGCAATAATAACAGCCACATCCCCTCTCATCATCCCGAGTCAGGACCAGAAACAGGACTACCCTCCATCTTTCCCTTCGCATTCATCGTCATTGAAGATCCCGCCTGGCGCACCAATGGCGTGACCGTAGTCTTCTGCCACGACGACGACAATTTCATCGACGAAGAAGACATCCCTTCAAACGGCGATTTCTGGCGGATCGATGAATGTGAAGTCAGCCTGCAGGCTCTGGTGGGAGTTTGTAGGGATTTGGTTTTGGATCGTGAGGAGTGGATTACTATTGAGGCTTGTATTGGGAGGCCGACGAGGAGGACTGGAAGTGAGAGGTACCTTGCCGAGAGGTCTGGGGCTTGGAATCCGGAGTCGATCTCAGGGAGTATGCCGGTTTGGTCGCTTTGATGGTGGAGAGGGTTGTGGTTGGTAAGTTGGTGGGCGGAGAGGACCGCGTAATTGATGCTTCAACGACTATCTTACTGGATAGGTTCCGGTTCTGTTTGAACATGCAATGCTTGAGTTTTGATGAATTAGAGACGAAGGGCGGACGTATGGTTCACGCTCGTATGCTGGCACTGCCATGGATGGATCGACTGCACCTGAAAATGTGGTGCAAAGGAATATTGTCATTATGTGTAACCAATCGTCTGACCGTGAGGTAAATAATATGCCTCCGTGAGAATCGCGCGTAAGCTGGAGAGCAACCTTTAAAGGCTGACTCTCATCTCATGTTCTCCCGAAAACTACCCCCTCACTGTCGTCGTCGTCGTCGTTATCGCTGCTGCCATACACGAGGATCGCCCTCTGCCTATTCTCTGGTGATGGAGCTGCTGACCGTCTGAATGCGGTTTGTCGCTGGTCGTTATTCACGCCGTTGTCGGCAAAGTCGCCGTCGACGGTCTCCCTAGAGACACGAACGACACTGATGATTTCGAGTTCGTCCTCTTCGACCTCGTAGTCTTCCTCGGTGTTGTCCCGAACCTCATCCTCATCATTGTCAACCTCTAGTAAGGCTCTGTGTGCACGTACCAACTCCAGAACGTGCGCCTTCTCGGCGTCTTTTCGCAGAGGATGGCCACTGGACTTGGCTGCTTTAGCTGCCTTTGCCCATTTGACCTTTACCGTTAAGAGCGAATCAGTGAGAAGCCCATGAACGATCAGTCCAGGACTCAAGGCTTACCAGAGCCGTCTCGACACTAGCCATGTTCAGTAGAGAGGCAGCCACGCGCTGAACTTTCTCATCACTCAGTCTATTGATCGACGAGCCATTGACGATCGCCCGTACGGATGTTTTGAATGTCACTTTCTCTACTCGTTTCTCGCACGCTTCTATCGCAGCCTCCCAGTCGACTTGCTTCTATAAATGAGTAGGTCATTAGGACGTTTGTACGCAGACTCGATAGACTATTAACTCACTAAGGCGCTGGCGGTGTTGTCCATGTTGAGGAAAGCGGCTGCGAGATGCTCTACATCCTTGCGAGCGTACTCCTGCCCCTGAATGTTGATTTTCGCAGGCAACATGTCGTAGGGCTTGACCTGTATAGGAATTCAGAACGGTCAGCCAATGCCCAAAACGTGCCAGTAGACAAGGCAGATGGGTCTTCTTCTTGAAGACCGGCTAAGCATGATAGAGGAATAGCTAGCCGATATGACAGTCGGGTTCGGGTAGATATGCTTATAAGGACAAGTATTTACCGTTGTCCAGAGTTAGTGCGGTAGTTTTGTTTTTCTCTCTGCTCAATAACAGTACGTCGCGCGATAGCGGTATCTATTACGAGATCGCTACCGTGGTGCTTACTATGAGCTTGTGTTAGTAGTCTCTAAAGATAGGTAATACCATATCGATAGAGCAAGCAGTTAGAGCTTGAGAGTAAATACCTTCGGCCTATTCCGTCTCTTGGTGTGCAAGAGAAGATGCTAATCTTGTATATATGGCGGACGGCGATATCGGTGGGTATGGTTGTTTCCGTACCTGAGATGTTATTGTGGATGTTGAAGGAAGAGGGAAGGTTGTACGAACAGTAAACCAAACCTTTATACGTAGCTTCAGACCCGTCACATGTGCCATTTTCCTTAGGACAGGCTAGTAACAATAATGGTACAGCTCATCGATATGAGGCTCGGGCTCACTCAGATGAGGCACCAAGTGACAGTACAGTGAAGCTGGACCAAGGCGATCTCGTAGCGCCCCGGTCATCTAGCGTGAGCACAACATCAATCGAAAGCTACGAGCTTCAATTGAATGATGTGATGGTAGACAGCTGGTGATGATGACGACGACAGCAAGTGACGAAGAAGAATGCATTCTGAAATAGTCAGCTAGCTAGACATCGCGTCGAATTTTCATTTCCAAACCGCTTGACCGAGATCAGCTGCTTGAGGTGTTGAAGTCCACACCTACACCTCTCTTCTCTCTCTCTCTCTCTCTCTCTCTCTGTGTCATACACACATATTCAAACTCCAGCACCGACCGTACCAGCAGCGAGGCAAATGAAGAAGAGGAGTGAAGTCCAAAGCAGAGCTGTTCACGCGTCACACATGAAAGAAAGCCAGACATCGATAACAACGATAACAGCGGCACCGAAGGTCCATGCAGGGAATCCGGGTACTGGTGGGAAACTGTGAGGACTTTCAGCATCGTAGAGACAGTGGGAGGGGAAGGAAATACTGTTGTAGTAGAAGATTTTTTGATCATCGAAGATCAATCGTTCAATCAAAAGTGTCCAATCGTTGAATGAAAACCCACGAACGTTTGAGATGGCAGAACACATAGATCATTTCTTCTCAACATTTTGTTTTTCTCAAAAGAACTCCCAAATCCATCTACATGCGCCATCGCCAACCCAATGCAAGCAGCAAGTAAACAAACGAACATCAGCCAATTCTTTTTCCATTGGACCAACGCTAGAGATCGAAGAACATACAAGGAAAGCTACGCTCGAGATCGCGATCACGCGCTACCTTTCCTTCAGCTTAGCTCGAGTGCATCTTCTTCAACCGGGAACCACCCTCGTACAGCGCCCGATCGACAGCAGCAGCGACGGTAAGAGTTCCGCCGACAATGGCGCAGACGCCGACGAGGAAGCCCGAGAATGACTTGGAGCGGGCTTCGCGGTTGACGACTTTCATGGGGGAGATGTCCTGTAAAGTTGTTAGAAAGATGATCGACAATGTTAGTAAATGGGGAGAGAATGTAAGACATACGTAGGAGAAAAAGACACCCGGAATACCACCTCTCGCATGCAAACGCTCAGAATGACCCTCCTTACTAGCATCGCCACCGGCCAAGCTGCGCTTGTGGCTGGTAACACTGTACTGGTGGGTTTCGATGCTGTTGGCCTCGCCCTTACCGTAGTCGCCCAGCTTGATTAGCTCCGAGGGGATGTCGAAGACACTGCTCTTCTGCTCCCAACCGAGCGGTAGGTAGGCGGTCGACACGACTTTGACAAAGTACATGTAGTTGTAGGCCTTTTCGTCCGTCTTCTGCTCCGTGTCGTCCAGTGGGTTGAGGTGGTGGTTTGACCACGCCATACCCTTCTCGCCGATGCGCTTGACCACGTCGTCGGACAGCTGGGGCCCGAAACGCAGGTGATGGACCTTGTGCGTGAAGGTGTGCTCGATGCCTTCGCCGCCCGCGAAGTAGTTCTCCAGGTCGTGGACGTGCATGTTGCCGTTGCTGAATGACTTGCCGGGGGCAAAGTGGAAGTTTCCTACTACCTTGTTGACGCGGATGCCGCCCTCGATCCGGCAACCTTCGCGCCTCTGCTCGTCCAGGTGCTCGCTGTAATGTTCCCGTTCGCATTGCTCGACGTTCTCGCCCCGGCCGAACGACCAGCTGACGCTGGCGTAGGCTTCCCGCACTTCGGCGCAAGTGTTGCAGCAGCCTGCCTTGGCCGCGTTCGGGGGCGCAGGCGCTCCGTAACATTCACCGCAGTACTCCGGGTCCAAGTGCTGCGCGGCCTCGCCCTCAGACAACTCCAGGGCTTTGCTCTCGATGGCGCCGCTGCCCTCGCTCTCCGGCCTTAAGCGCACCTTGTTGACTCCGTGCATTACACCGGTCTGGATCTCGCCGGAGACGTCCATGACATCGAGCGTGAGCAGCTCGCAGGGCACGCGCGGGAACGAGATGTTCATGTGGATCTCCATCTTCTCGCCGCGGCCCTTGTCGACCATGAGTTCCGGGTGGACGACGATGCGCCTGTAGTCGGCCCACTCGCCCCATGCTAGCCAGAGGATGAGGAGGAGGGAGGTGACGGTGACGATTCCGCCCGAGGTTGTCCGTACGCGCGCGTCTTCGACAGTCTTTGTGAAAGCATCGAGCTTCACGAAGCGGGATTTGGCCGGCATGGTGGTAGTATTGGTGCTAACAGGAGGAGTGTAGGTGGTGCCAGTCTATCTGTAGGGCCCGCAGGCGGAGGAGGGGTCTGGCGTTGTCGTTGACGCAGGGTGGGAATTGATTAATGAACGGAAAGGTCAATTGACAGGCATTGGAGAAGAGGAGGGTGAAGGGACAAAGCGAGTCTTGCTTATCTCACATGTGAGGGGGGAGGAGTGGAGGAGGAGTCTTGGGAGTTTGATGAGATGGACAATGGGAACTTGAACAGCTTGCTTGTTTCACCTTCAAGGGTCAGCCCGCGTAAGCCGAGGCGAGTAATATCGGACTGAGAATATATCTCTTGTTTTATTACCTGTCTTCATTATTAGTCCCCCTTGAACTAGTACTGAGTAGAAGGGTACAATAATCAGTGAAGCTTTTCTATCCTTCAATAATATGATGGTAGTCATCAGATGTGATGCACCTTACCTATTCATCAAATATTTGTTCGCAACGACAACATGTTTGCTTTGATCCACCAAACTCAATTTCCGTTGCCGACATTCGTATTCGATAGACTGTGACATACGACTCCTCTGTACCACTTGTACCCGTTTCCATGATCCACAAGCAGAGCGCCTCGCTGAAAATCATAGTCGAAAAAATCAATCCGCCCAAAAAATGCTCGTCAAAAGCCCTCGCTTTAAATTCGTCATGATCCCTTTAGTCTCCCTGCCCATCCCGTAGCAGTAGTCCATTGCATCTCACGAACTCTGCTTCAACGTCCCACAAGCACTACAAGTCCACCACTTATGCTCCATGAACGCCCCACACCTCGAACAGCCCCAACCGAACGTCGTCTCCTTCTCTCTGGGCCTATTAGTCGAAGAAGAGAGAGAGAAAGACGACGACGCTGAAGAGCGATGATCTCGCTTGCGCGAACTTGACGAAATTGGTAGGCCATTGCTTCCATAGCGCGTGGACGAAGGCGCACCGCTGCTGCTTCGACCGGATAACGACGGCTGGTAGGGTGCTGAGGATTTGATGGTTGATGTGCGCCTGGATACTGGTTCGGGTCTTTCGATCCCGCAGGCGTCGCAGGCTAGGTAACGGGTCGGATTTATACAGGTGCAGATTGTGCAGGTCCATTGGTCTGGGTTAAAGGGTTCGGAGATGTCGATTGCTGTGACGGGAGAGCTGAGAGGTGCTGTTGCTGCTGCTGGTGCTGCTGATTGGGAGGAGCGGGGCTGGGGCGGTGGTTGCATGAGGGGTGCAACTGTGGACGCTCTGCGCTTGTTTGGTGTGGTGTCTCTTTCGTTAAAGAGAGGTGAGACGGGGCTGGGGGCGGTGGTTGATGGGGCGCGGGAGTTGCCTGTTGCTGAGGCGGCGTAGCGAGACGAGCCGTAGAGAGGGCTTACGGGTGAGAGAATGGTGGATGGCGCGGTGGAAGCTTTTGACTGGCCTGTTGTAGAGCGTGGCGATCTGGAAGATGCGTAGAGAGGTTTGACTGGTGAGATCAAAGACTCCGGTGGCAAGGCGCCTGATGCCATGGGAACTGGTGATTTCTTGCTAGCACGGGCGCTCTCTGCCATCGCCCACTTCAACTGTTCTTCTTCAGTCGGCATTCGAGACGTCTCCGTTTTTGGATCGTACAGTCCTTGATCTCGGCTCCAAGCAAGGCCTCCAGTAGCAGGTGCGTTCGCCAAAGTACCACTCAGCTTCGCCGTCTCTTCTTCCTCCATAAGCTCGTAGAGAGCCTGTGTGATGGCTTTGTCGTTAGCATCATCCTCCTCGGCCTTCGTCCTGAACGCCGGCGTCAACGAAGACTGCGCGAGGGAACCAGCATCGCTCCTGTTTGACCCGCAACCCTGATTGATGGTGTTACGCAAAAGCGCCTGTCCAGCAATCACTTCTCTCGCATCCTGACCCAGCATAATGTCTGACCCGCCCAAGCGACGACCCGAGCCAGCACTCAGCGTACTCATCGTCCTACGCTTCTCAGCGCCCACCCGAGCCAACTCCCTCAAATCACGCTCAGTGGGCGGCCGCCCACCACCAAGCCTCCGGCCCTCACTCATGAACCCATCACCCGTGTAGCCCTTGCGGACCAGAGTTTCATGCTCATCCCGTAACTCATCCCACAACGCGTGAAACTTGTGATCATGCTCGCCCCACTTGTTGTGCGAAAGCTCATGCAGCATAGTATCAACAATCTGCTCGAGCGGTAAGAAAAGATCTGGATTGTTGTGATAGCGTAGGCGAATGCAGATCTTGTAGCCGCGGTTGATGTTCAGGCCTAGCAGGTTGCCCTCGGGCGGCAAGAACTCGGCCAGCACCTGAACGCGCCAGCCGCGTTTTCGCATGATGGGTTTGACGGTCGAAGCTACTTTGCGCAGCAGGGTGAGAGCTGCATCGCCGCGCGGGAGGCCGGAGAGGTGCTCGTAGGTGTTGAAAAGTGGTTCATGTTCTTTGAGTTGGGTGGCGTAGTTGCGTTGGACGCCGCTGGGTCCGCCGTCTTTTGAGGATCTGTTGCGGCCGGAGTAGGAGGGTCCGCCGTAAGGAGCCATCCTGTATGAGTGGATGGTACGAGATGAGTTCTCGTCGTATGCCAATCCCCAGAAAGTGTATGTCGAAAGGAATATCCGGAAGCACAAACACCGCTGCCTAAGGTAAGCGACCTCTTTGTCTATCTATTTACGAGCGGTCCGCATGTGCACTGCAAAATTGTAGCAAGTGACGATGCAAGTGATGCAAGTGAAGGTGTGGTGCAAAAGGTCTCAGCCAACGCAAGTTGACGTCGTTGTTGTCTCAGTCGTGGTGTGAGAGTTGGAAGTCGGTGAAGTCCCGTCGTTAGGTAAGCTTCACGAAGGAAAGGGACTGCTGACGAATAGGAAAGATGGATACCACGGAAGAGCCTCGATAGTTGGACAGTTGGGAGCCCGCAGATGAGGCAGAATAGCTGATATGACCGAGTTGGTCGCAAGCGCACGTATGTCTAGTTTTATCTTTGTACAGTATGCAGGTAGGTAGGCATGTTTTTAGTTCACCTTTAATTGCGGAGGATTCGCAGCCTGTGCTAGCTGCATGAGCTAATCAAGGAGTGAAGGCTGAGCCACCGGAAGACCTACAGCGAAATGAAACCGGCACGGCGCGATACAAGGCCGCATTACGCTCTGTTATAGTAGTGTACCTATACATAGCATTTTCACCTACATGTGCATCTACGCCTCGCTCCAACGAAGGTGTCCAGATTGGCGGGCTACAAATTTATTATGGAAAGACCCAACACGTTCCTCACACACTCGAACAGGAGAGCAAGATAATTGGTAAGAAAGTGCATGTATAAATGTAATAGAAGGGCATGTTGCTCGTCTATCGCCAAATCCAATGGATCCAATCCAATCCAGCTCAATAGCCAGCCAGCCCAACAAGCACAATTTGCTTGACCGGAAAACAAAATAGCAAGAACACCGTGTGATATGCATCTTTCATCCCTTTTACTGTAGGCTTGTTCAGATGATGTAGATCGTACAAGTCGAATCGCGTCGACTTAAAACGAAGCAAAGCAAAGCAGACAAATCAACAATCAGCTTTCGCATCAGACACGTTTACAATCATGTCGAATCCCTCCTCTTCTCTGCATCCGTATACCTTTCCTTCCCACTACCACCTACACCGTGGTGGTGTTCGTCGTCACTCTCATCCTCACTCTCAAGACCGAAAGGCGTATCCTCGTCGCTGCCCTCTGCGAAAGCATCGTACAACTCCCCGGCCCGCTTGTTGCGTCGTCCACCGCCGGCAGCTGCGCCACCGCTGAGATCCTCGTCAGCGTCGTTGCCATCCACCATTTCGAAGCCGTATTCGTCACGGCTCATCCAACGCGCCCGCTTGCGGCGCATGTAGTACCACCAGCCGCCGATGCCGGCCAGGAAAGCGACGATCAGCACGGCAGAGCCGTAGATCCAGATTTGGGTGTTCTTGCTGGTGCCGAAAGTTGGGAAGGGGTGAGGCAGGAAGTTGCCGTTGGAGGCAGTCGGCGAAGGACTGGTAGTGGCGTTGTCCTCTTCTGCATCTGATGGCACGTCTGTCGGCGTGGGGACAGCGGTAGTAGAAGAGTCTTTGCTAATGTTAGGGCGGTCGATGTGGTCGGTGGGATTGCCTGGCGGCTGGCCCGTGACGGTGGGAACGGCGACAGATGTGGTGCCCACGCTTGCGTCTTCATGATCATGATCATCATCGTCGTAGTCGTTGGGCAGAGGGAGTAGCTTCTGTTTTGAGCCGTCGATAGATTCACCCCAAAGCTTGAGGCGCCAGTCCGTGAAAGTACCGGTGTTTTTGTCGATGTTCGTGTCCTTGACCACGACAGTCCAGTCTCCGATACCGTCTTCGCCCCAATGCGCGACGCTCATGAACTCCCAGTCAACGTAGCCGGTGTGCGCGTTATCCTTGCGACGATGTGTGGCAATGTGCGAGACCATTCCTGTGGGACTGCGAAGCTCGACACTCAGGTCGCCACGGCGCATGTGTTCGACATTCATGATCACGGTGACGTGCTCGATACGCTCGAGGTTGTTCTTCTTCATCATTTCTTTCGTCACAGTGTACTTGCTGGCAAGACCTTGGTCGCCCTGCGGGATCGCGTGTCTGACGTGCTGCCATGGAGAGAATAACCAGGCCTGCGGCTTGACGGTCTTCCACGTCTTAGCCATCTCGACCATAGCGTAGGCATCCGCCTTTCCATACCCGTACTGGTGAGAGAATTCTTTGCCGATGGCCTTGTTCAGTTCCCAGTCACTTGGCTGATCAACCTTGACAGCGGTAAGCGCAGTGATGTATTGGAAGTCGCGCCAGCCTAATGTCGGGTTCGCTTCGAGCATGAGAGCGTAGATTCCAGCCACAAGGGGACCGGCTGCCGAAGTGCCACCATGGTTGGTGTAACACTTGTCTTGGCCAACGTCGGTCGTGTGGATGGCATCACCAGAGCCCGACGAATAAGTCACGACCAGCTGCGCGCTGCACTTTTCCGAGTAATACGGGTGCAGTCCCTTCCGGTCGATACCACCTACACTGACAGAGTAGATGCTGTTGGTGTAGCCATCGAAATTGCAGTCGTCATCGTTGGCGGCACCATTGCCAATGGCGAAGACGTAGAGCGAACCAAGCCCGCTGCGACCCTTTTGTACGCCATTCACCATGGCTCGGCGGATGAGAATTCCAGGCCGCTCCATCGCCTCTCCACCGTCCGAAGGACCCCAAGAACAGGAGTAGATGTGGTTGTCGTGGAAAGCGTAATTCATCGCAACAGCCTCGTCCGCGTCACTGATGACTTTGGAGAGGATGCGCTCTCCGGCGACCTTGGAGTCGTAGGCGACACCCACTCCGCAGACTCCGTTCTTGACTGCGGAAACCTCGCCAGCGCACCTGGTGCCGTGCTTGTCGTCACTGAGCCTGGGTTTGGGATCCTCTACTTGGTCATTGAAATCGTAACTTCCCTTTGCGAAGTAGTTGTCCTTGAGATCATCGCTGTCCATATCAAGCCCATCGTCAACGATGCTGATGGTGGAGTTTTTGCCTGTGATTCCCTGTTGCCACACTCCAGTGACGTTGAGATCGTGCCCGATCTGGACATGGTTGTACAAATGCCATTGTTCCTGGAAGATTGGGTCCTCAATGCCCAGTGCCTCTGCAATGTCAAGCCCCTTTTGTACGTTAGAGTCCACAGGTGGGCCGCTTTGTCGCAGTAGATGTGCGCCGTCCCTCTCTAAGGGCGGCAGCGCGCTGCGCTTGAACAGAGGGAAGCGCTTTTCCAACTCCTGTTTTTGCGACAGCAGCACATTGTCCAGCACGTGCGGCTCGTCCCAGCCAATATCACGTTTCCGTCGCCGCCTCTTGAGATCTTGTATGGCAGATTTTATGTGATCGTGGCCTTGCGAACGGGATGTGCGGAAGATGTGGTGGTCTTGCAGTTCGCCTAGGGGCCCATCGTAATGTAAGCCGAGGTGCGACGAGACATTCTCTGGGTGGATGTCTGGTGATAGATGGACGGCGTAGTAGTCGTGGGCATCGTAGTCGCGAGCAGCGTGCGCCTGTTGTAGGACTGCGGGCAGCAGGAAAAGTGCATGTGTCCACTTCATACTAGCTGGCTGGTGTGTAGGGTGAAAGGTGGCCCCAGGGGAGCAGGCGTTCGAAGGGTTGTGTTCAGCGAGTGTTGTGTGCGGTGGATGATTAGTATGCGCCAGGCATGGTATTGTACAGTCGATGGAGGCGATTGCAGTTCCCGGTGGATGTAGGTAGATAGGTAGGTGGGTAGGTAGTACAGAGGAAGCGATGTTGCTTGTTCTTTGATCTGATCAATAAGGTAGACAACTTAGCACTTGACCCTTGACCTTTGACCCTCGCCTTCCGCCCTAGCCTCCAAAGCGCTCGCACGGGCTGCATGCGGAGCTGCGGGAAGATGGGTTTCGGCTCGGACCGGGACGAAGCTGATCAAAAAGCTAAAGATTCGCGGCTGGGGCAAGCACAAGCGGCTGCGGCAATGACGATGGCCACGAGTGGATTCAACAATTGAATGTCCATTCGATTCGCGTTATTCCACTTGAATAGATAGCGAATAAGCTTACATTAACCCAAGGCAGGTGAGCAATGTACAACAAAATACAAGAAAAACTCTACAATAATGCACATCTCTCTCCAACAATACATTGTACATGCGTCGGCACGAGGATAGCTGCCTGGATGCTACCCAGATTAAGTGGGTTGCAGTTCGGTGGCTGGGCCTTGGGCCTCGACGATACAGGTCGGTCAAGGTCGCCAACCTCTCTTCCCACACGCCCACCTCGACTCTCGTTTTGTCGCGCAATATCCTGTACATACTGCGGATCATTGTCTCACTTCCCTTTTGCTGCTTACCTACCTATTTTCTGCCCTCTGAGCCGAGTCGCATTGCAAAGTGGCGCGCATCTTCATCTCCGCTATGCGCCTTCGTCGTTAGACTTCCAAGCGCATGTACATTAGCAGATTCACATATCCGCCGTTTCGTACGAAAGACAGCCACTGCACATAGCGACAGCGACGGTGACTGCTATATAGCAGCCGCATCTATACACATTTCCCAAGGGTCCAAATCCTAATCTGGACATGGCAGACCGACGACGATCCGGTCTCTGGGTCGAGTCCAGCAACGGCGATGATGCACATTATACCCGCCGGCAAACCGGTCCCTTCGAGTATTACCAACCGCCGGCATCCCACGCGAAGGGCCGCTCATTCTCCGAGCGCACCGGTGGCTCGCGGCCAGCGAACGTTCAAGACCAAGGCCTAGGTCTCAAACCCCAGCCCATAGTCTCACCGCCGTTGAAGTACGAGGACCTCCACCACGGCGCTGAGCGATATCCTGAATTGGTTCCTCAAAAGCTGGCCAGCCCGAGCTACGGAAACGCGACAAGCATGCCTCTCCCACGCCCAGTAAAGCAGCAGCGGCCTGTCCGTGCCGAACCTGGTGATGAAGATGTACCCGATAATATGCGATCGAAACCCTGGTCGCCTGAACCATTGCCTCTCAACACCCAGCAGAAACCTGCGCGGCACGCGAGCAATCCTTCGAAGCCTGTTCGACGAGGCTCAGTGCCCGACCGCAGCCCGTTGCAGAAGCTAGAGTACGATATCAGCAAGGAAGAGAAACGTGCACGCATGAAAGAAGCAGAAGATCGGACTCGACGAAAGGAACCACGGAAGCCAGGGCCTGCTGAAGGAGATATGCTACGGTCTGGAACCATGAGAGGGGACAAGGGTCGAGTCGTGTCTGATGGCGCGCAGAATTCGAGTCAACGAGAAGCAAGAGATGGAATGGGCAGGCACGCATCGACTGGTGGATCAAGTGGCACGGCGACACAGAACGGAGCGGCAAAAGTGAGGCAAGCACAAAATGCAATGCGAAGCCAATCGCCGGAGCAGGAGGACCAGACTGCCGACAACCATGGACAACCTTCTCGGGTACCGAGCACACGAGCTTATGGTGGCGACCAACGCAGGGCAGCGAGGCAGCGAAATGAGGCCAGCATTGCCCCCAATGAGCCTGGCGCCAACCGTTCGCAAAGTGACAACCATCGCAATTACGCGCGTGACGCTGGTGCTGCAGGCGTAGGAGCAGGAGCGGCAACTGCTGCTATAACTGCCGCCGAGCGAGGCAAGGCAGCGCATGATCGCCGGAAAAACAGCCGACCAGTCGACTCGGCAGTTCCATCACCCAACCGAGGCTCTTCCAGGGACAATGGCGGCAGCGTCGGTAGAAGCAACAGCAAAAAGCTTCAGAAACGGCAACCGAACCCACCGGCCACTGAATGGCGTGGTAAAGGAGAAAATTATTTCCATGGGCCGCAAGACCAGCGTCCTGGCGCCTCGAAGGAGGCCGGGCCCAAACCTGTCCTGCAAGATGCTCGCGTCGGTGGCGGCGAGATGCATTCATCAGGGCGCAACGAGGTGGCGGACCCTGTTCCTCGAGACCTCGTAAGCACAGGGCCAGCGAATCCAGTGCCGTACAGCGTGCCTCCTCAAACCGCCGCAGCGCAGCAAGCGAAGGAACAAGTTGGTTTCGGTCATCCAGACGAAGAGAAAGAGCATCGATTCAGAGACTTTCTCCATCGTAGTCATACAGACAAGCGAGAATATACGGCAAGCTCGAAGCCACTCGATGAATGGCGAAATGGTAGCATTGGCAAATTGACTCTCGCCGACCTCGACCTGGACGACGTCTCACCGCCCAAACCACAGCCTCAGACAGATGAGACTGACGCCACTTGGTGGGAGAAGAAGGATCGACCAGCTAGTATTTCCGCCACTAGACAGGGCTCTGGGCAGTACGAAGGACCATACGAGGAAGAGGCGACGAGTTTTCGCCCTGCTTTATTCTTGAAGTGCGGGCCTCTATTGAGATACACTGGCATGCGCCAAGAAAGTAGTACGACAAGCGGTAAATCAAGAGACATCTGGCGTGGCAGCGTCATGATTGTGACTGAAAATGCTGCCTCGGAGTATCCGAGTCCACCAGTTCTGCGCATGTTCGCACAGCCCATGGAACTTCAGCATCCACCGAGTGTTGCCGGCCAGGAGGTTCCACCCGAGGAGGAAGACCCATTAGCAGGGCAAGTTAAAGTCTCACGTACTGGACGACCGCTTTACGTTCGCCCCGCCCACGATATCGAGCCCAACGTTGATCTCAGCCGCGAAGAGAACAACTACGGCTTGTTTTCCGCCACTCGTACGCCTTTACTGGGTCCGCAGTCATTTTCAAGCTCCGAGGACCGACCGACCCATAACCCACGCATTACATTCCAAGACAAATCTCGAATCAAGGCTCGTGACGGCGAGAGACTGAACAAGTACCGAGAGGTCAAGGCCCATCGCCTACACACTGAGCGAGGGCTCACCTTCTGGCGATTCAACCTTGAAATTGAACTTGGTCCCCAGCAGACACGCATCGCCTACCGTATCAACAAAGGTCCAGCAATCGGGTTCTGGGTTCCTGCTAGTGGAGAAACCATGAACATCATGTTCCACTCCTGCAATGGCTTCTCACTCGCTGTGGAGCCTGATAATTTCTCTGGTCCGGATCCTCTTTGGCGCGATGTGATGAATCGTCACCAGTACCGTCCATTCCACGTGATGCTTGGAGGCGGCGACCAGATCTACAACGACGCCGCCATGCGAGACACCGTGATATTCCGGGAATGGCTGCAAATCAAGAACCCAGAGCGCAAGCATGGCGCCGATTTCACCGAGGACATGCAAGAAGAGCTCGAGGAGTTTTACCTGAACCGCTACGCTATGTGGTTCTCACAGGGACTGTTCGGTATGGCTAACAGCCAAATCCCTATGGTAAACATCTGGGACGACCACGACATCATCGACGGCTTTGGCTCTTACCCGCACCACTTCATGAGTAACCGTGTGTTTACTGGTCTTGGTGCCGTGGCTTTCAAGTACTACATGTTGTTCCAGCACCAATCTCTTGTGACCGAAACCACACAAGAGGAACCTAGCTGGCTTCTCGGCGCAAGCCCTGGTCCATACATCAACGAGCTCAGCAGGAGTGTGTTCATGTCCTTGGGCCGTAAAACGGCACTCCTGGGCCTGGATTGCCGGACAGAGAGAATGCGTGACGAGATCTTGAGTCAAGAAAGCTACGATGTGGTCTTTGATCGCTGCAGGGCCGAGATCATAGAAGGTGAGACAAAGCACTTGCTTGTCCTGCTGGGTGTCCCCATCGCTTATCCGCGATTGAACTTCTTGGAGAACCTCTTGACTAGTAGGGTTATGGATCCTGTCAAAGCGCTCGGCCGCACTGGTGCTTTGGGTGGATTCATCAACAAGTTCGACGGTGGTGTTGAGATCTTGGACGATCTCGATGATCACTGGACCGCGAAACACCACAAAGCTGAGCGCAATTGGTTCATCCAAGAGCTACAAGAGCTCGCCGCCGAAAAGAGCGTGCGTGTCACTATCCTGGGTGGCGACGTGCATCTGGGTGCTGTCGGTCAATTCTACAGCAACAAAAAGCTGGGGATCCCGAAGGACCACGATCACAGGTACATGCCCAACGTGGTGAGCTCGGCCATTGTGAACACACCACCTCCCGTGATGATGGCGGATGTTCTCAACAAGCGCAACAAGATACACCATCTCGACCCAGATACTGACGAGGACATGATCCCGATGTTCGAGCGCGATGTGGACGGCAGCAAAAGAAACAACACGCATCTCCTACCCCGTCGCAACTTCTGCATCATCAGGGAATATCAACCTGGCCATACCCCGCCAGTGAGCCCCTTGCCGAGAGACTCGCAAGAGTTTGGTGAAAGGTTCGAAACCGGTCGAGGGAGAGATACGCAGTACCCACCCATGAGTATGAAGCGTACGATGTCTCTCAGTGGGGCGCCTGGGAGGCTTGTCCGACGCCTTTCGGGCTCGCGGAACAAGAACCCGCCCCTATCTCTTGGCCAGGCACAAGGTGGTGTGCGTCGTTCCAGTTCCCAAGGTTCTGCTAGCGGATGGGGCATTCAAAGAAGCAGCAGTATGGGCGCCGACAAAGATCCGAATCAACCCAATTTTGACCCTCGTAGTCAGTTCCGCCGCCGACCAACCAACTTGAGCGTCAAAGAGGCTAGGAAGGCTGCTGCTAAGGGTGGACCAGAAGACGGTCCGGATGGCAATGACCCGGCCGCTATCGATCTTGAGGGCGGTCTCGACGTTAGCCTGTGCATGGAGATTGATCAGAACGATCCAGCAGGCAAGACTGAGCGTTATCGTCTGCTGGTGCCGGCGCTTTGGTACCAAGGGCCTGGTGATCCCAACACTGCTCAATTCCACAAGCCGACCATTATGGAACGTCTCCGTGGAAGACCTTCGGTAAGCCAGGATCGCGGTGGCGTGGCGGACGACGGTCGCAAGTTCGACCGTTCATGGTCTCGTTCGCCAGATCGAGATAGCATCTCACCTGATCGCCCAAGGCCCCCAATGGAGGTCTCACGCGCCATTGCCCAGCATATCGAGCTCGCCGATCTTCAGGCCCCAGCCGCTGGTGCTGGCAAAGAAGGCCCGCAGCGTCGCATGAGTGTCGCTGGCGACGGTACGCGCGATCCTCGTGCGCAATTCTCTAACGTCTACAAGTCGGGTTACGAAGGTGCACCGCCTCCGATAGGCGCCACGAACGCCTCTCGCAACCCTCCTGTCCAGGCCCCAGACGTCTACAAGCAAGGCTACGAAGGCGCCCCTCCGCCAATTGGTGATATGTCACGCGCCGCTCCAGTCCCAGGCCCCAACAAATTACAGCGCAATAACTCCATGCCAACATCTGGCTACCGACGTCCCAGCTTCACGGCCGGCAGGCTGGGCAGCTTGTTCGGACGCAACAAGCGCAAGGAGAAGGAAAACGAGAACTACCGCGATGAGTACTTCAACCACCACACTCCCTCGCCCCCGCTCAATGACAACCCTCGCAACAACCGTAACCCCAACGACGTCCGCCCATACGCCACCCGCCGCCCGTCGAGAGATTACTACGACGACGAGGACTCGATCATGTACTCTGATGATGACGAGTACGATTCCCGCCCTCTCCCACCTGCAGGTCAACCTCGTGCGAACAGCAACAACAACAACGCGTCTCAACCGAACTCACGCGACCGCGATGCTAACACCAATCATCCCGGACCTCCCGTCCGCCGCCCCAGCAAAGCAGAACGGTTTTTGGGCTTGGAAGCCGGCGAAGAAGAGCCTGGGCGCATGAGCATGCAGGGCGGCCGCAGCACGCTAGAGGAGGGCCAGTGGGATGGGCCTGGGTATGACCGGGAGGATTATTTTGGGGAGGACGCTGTGCCAAAGAGGAAGGGTTGGAAGGGAATCTTGGGGAGGGGTTGAGGGAGTGAGGCTTTGGTCATGATGGCGGGTGACTATGATGGATTTACGTTTGGGTCTTGGTTGAATTGGATTGGATAGGAGGCTTGGGATGGTTTGGATATATGTATGTCTCGCTCATGCAACGGATTTTTGTGACTTTGGTTTACTCGGTTGTCGTCATCTTGGTTTGCAGTTGGAATGGTTTGGCGAATATTTGACATTCTGCTGACTTGATGTAGCAGAAAGAGGTTACAGTACCTAGTCTGATCTTTACATCTTCGTTCGAGTGGGTCTTCAAGTGCAAACCTCCGACCAAATCGCGCTAAGAATCCTTCAAATCCTCAACACAGTGGCAGGTCGCATTGATTGATCTTCGCTTGTGTGCATGACTTATATTCCTTGCTTCATCCTGGAGCTCGCTCGTCTACCTGCGGCCCAATGCCGATACCGAGAACGGCCGATGGTGTGACATGGTCATTCCCTCTCGCGGTCGAGCACCCAACACGTTCAACCCGCCCGCCACAATGGTTGTAATTGACCGCTTTGCCTATTGATATTGTTGTTCAGCAGGGTTATTTCGACACCAACACGACTCTCGTAAATCAATATTCGCATCCCATGACCCGACCACCGGCATTACAAATCTACAATGTCTGCCATGCTCGCCACTCTTAACGAACCCCTCTGCACCCTAAAAGACCACATTGCACCCAAGTCTACAACTCTCCGAGCCAAACACAACACCAAAGGCGGCTTCACATTCACCAAAACCTCCGAAGGAACCGGACCAGGAGCACCGCCCCCTCCGGAAACCCTCTTCACAGTCTCTAGCAGATCGAGCCTCAGCGCCCCTCGCCGAGTAATTCACAACGCCAGCAGCGGGAAGCCCATCCTCGAGCTCTGGCGCAACCACGTAGGCGACGATAGCTACATCGGAGTCCCAAACAGCGCTGCTTTGCCTCTCGCGACTGTTGCGCCCAGACCTACAAAGCTCAAGGATAAGGCTGATGTCTATGTCAAAAACGCTTCGCGGGGTGGCGACGAGGTTAAACTCGAGGTGAGAGGGCAGGATGTCTGGAAGAGGAATACCTGCGTTTATTTCGGGGATGAGGTCGTGGTGCAGGTGCGGTTTGTGAATTACGTTACGAGTTATGTGCCTTTTGCGAGTAATCAGTGGGATGTGGTTGTTGCGGAAGGGTTCGATTTGGCGTTGGTAAGTGAAGGTCTTGTCCTGGTTAGTTGGTACTGCGGACTGTGACTCTTAGATTTCTGACTTGGGTTACCTAGGCTTGTGCGATTGTTGTCTACTTGGCTACGACGCTTTATAATAGCTCTGCTTTTCGCTCGAATTACGGTTTGCAGGGAACGAAGAATGGGGATGAGGGTGGGAAAGGGAATTGGAGGAAGGGAGTTACAATGGGTGCTGTGATTGGTGCCGGGGCAGCTGGGGCCGCTGCTTAGATGCAATTGCGTTCAATACGACGCCAAATCAGAAGTCGTCAGCAGTAGTATTGTTCGGTGGATCATCAAAATGAACTCATGAAAGTACATCTGACCTTTGTTTGACGTTCAAATAGCAACAAGGGTTGCAAGCAAGTCTGACCGTCAAAGTAGTTGAATCTTAAGCCTACTGACTATAAACTGACTATAAGCACAAATTCAGACGAGTCAAACATATGGCACGATATGCGTTCTTGCTCGGCAGTGTGGTTGGATGCCAGGATCTACAGACAGTGCCTTGCTATTCCCTTCGATTCGCCAGCCGCCACAACAGGCTTTGAAGCTGGGAATGGCCGACGATATCTCCGAATTTGCTGAACTGGGTTTCAGACCCATCAGTGTAGTGCTGCAGCCAATCTTCTGGTATTACAAAAGCCCGAATTTTCGAAGCCCATCGGCCGCCTCTCACCCAATCTGACGATTCAGCTTCTTGGGGCCCGCTAGTTTGAGATGCCAGACTCTTAGCATCGAAGCCGTCGCCAACCACAATGAGACCGAGGTCTACAAATCTGTACATCTCTCGAAGCCACCCTCCGTATGGCCCACAGTATACGAAAAATTGATGCTCACTCGTGGCATAGAGCAACCGTGCCAATATCCTAGGCAGGTGTAGTATTGTTTTCCCGAATGGCTCGTCAGGGCTTTGACTCCATGGCCAATGGTTGCGATCGATACCCCACAAGATCTGAATGATTTGGTGTATGCTCGGTATTGGGAAAATTCCCAGTTCGGCCATGGTACGCTGGGTCAGATGAGCGATTTGATCAAGTTTGAATGCACCGTCAAAGCCGGCGAAGATGAGAAACAGCGCCTCGAGACTCCGAAGCTCTTGATGTTTGTGAAGTTCACGCCATATGCTCGACCTTTTCGAAACGATCGAATTGGCAGCATTAGAGATGGCAATGGCTGGCAGCCGAATTTTACCGTAAATGCCAGTGACGCGTTGTGAAGCACCGGGCTTGGCTGAGACACGCCTTGCAAAGGGGCAGATGCGAGCCAAAATGAGCAGCGAGTCAACAAATGAGCCCGAAGTCGATAACCCGTTGGATATACGGAGCTTCATTGGACCACTGCCCTTTTGAGCAGTCGCTTGAACCATTTGTTTGATGTATAGTGTAGCCAGTTCGACTGTGTCTCGCCCTTGATGTGCCACTTTGTGTGCAGTGATGGCGTTCTCAACCGGCATCGGGACGTGTACGGAGGCGTCATCCATTCCGACTGAGATACTTCGGCACACCTCCGTGATGGCGATAGCGTACGCAAAATGCCCGCCGATGGCTTCTGTGCTACCGGCGATGACCACCCCGAGAACGTCTTCGCCGCTAAAGACCCAAGACCCGGAGTCTCCTCGCACTGTATTTCGTTAGCTCGAAGACAATTTACACAGGAACAATCAAAAAATCTAACGCACTCATTGGTTGGCCCACTGACAACTTCATGGCTTTGAACGACGACTGGCCGAGTATCATGAAGGACAACCCAGGCAGGAGTATCGCCTGCAATGAACCACGCCACGTGCATATTGATATAACTCTTGGCTTTTCTGACTGTGGCACCGGAGTGATATCTCGGTCGTGATCCGCGGGGAAGTTGGGAAGTAGATGATCTTTGGAGATGTCGATCAGTAGCCAGTCGTAGTTTACAGGAACGTGGAAGCCATTTGACATTGCATGTTTGTGCACCCGGCCGAGCGTCTGCCACCTTTTGCCGATAGATTGTCCTTCTGATGGAAGATCGAGCTCGGCTGGAAAGACACCACGGATTACGGATGGTCTCGTGACACCAACACTATGTTGCTCCTTTCCGCTAGCGTTGAGAACGAGGGGATGCGCTGTCGTCAACGCATAGGGTTTACCGTTGACATGGATCAGGCCACCGCACGTCCAGGTCCGCAGCTGGGGTTCCTCTTGGTATTCCCAGCTCACCATTCGTACCAAGGCTCCGCACAAAGTGTCGGTAGTCAGCTGTGGTCTTGGTGGAAGCAGACAGTCGACAAGGGTCGATGCGAAGTTCCAGTATGGTGTGTCTGCAAAACGGTATGCACTGTTGTCCTTGGCTGTTCGTTGAGTATCGCCTGGTCTTGATGCAGCAATCGAGACACCCGCCACGGGCACATCTTCAGGCATTCCTGAGCTTGAGCCAACCTCATCCCAGGGCCCTGGCCCCCATAAAAGACTAAAATCGGTGCCAGGCTGGGACTCTTCTCTGACGTCGAGTTTGAATCCTTCGATCTTGGTGTCCTTGAGCAGCCTCTTTATATCTCTGGCTCTTTTCCCAGCTGGCCCGTAGCATTTGATGACCAAGACATGTTGTGATCCGTGTAGCTCGGTTTCTACAAGCACACTTCCGCCGATCCTCTCAGCTCCAGACAACCTATGTCTTAGGATTTCCCACGTGTGTTCTTTGACCCACTCGCCACGTACTTCTGCCTCGTCTTTACTCCCGTCCTGTATTTGATTCGCCTCTAGATTTGTCAATGTAGCCGGTTTGATAGATGCTTTGTCAGACTGAATTTGTTGTTTGTGGTTGTCCTTAAGGTTCTCGATGTTTTCGGTGTCGTGTGGTAATGTAACGAATGTTGGGGTGGTACTGTGCTGTTTCGCTCGCTGAACACTTTCCGGCTGATGTGGGCTCTTCTCGTCCCAGTCAGTGCGAAGCTGAGATGCTTTTGTAGGCTGCGATACGGCTGTCGTGAGCGCTGAGTTAAAATGAAGCCCAGATTGGACAGGATGGGACGCAGGATGATCCGTCTTGGTCTGATTGACTACAGGGGGCAAGTATGTACTTGCACTTTCTCCAGTGCCGCTAAGTTGCACGAGAGGGTGGCTGTTTTGAGGTTGTTCTGCTGTTCTACTGTAGTTTCCATCATCCCTCAGAAGATCTGCTGCAGGCGGTGACGAGATCTGAACATGCGGTGTTCTTTCCATCACGCGTCTTCGCTGCTCCTGTAGACCAGGTGGAACGATATGGACACGCTGCTTAGTTACGTTGCCGTCTGCGCGATGACTGTCTCGGGTCCATCTGCGGCTCAAAGTTGACAAAAAGCCAGTCCTTGGCCGACTCCCCATGTCTCCCTGTTCGTGTGAATTTCCAACATTTTGCCGGGTCTGTTGGAGTTGTGCCATGTCTTGCAAATGTAGATATTCAAGTGAAATGACCGATGCCTCGTTGAGCAAAAACAGAAGGAACTCGAGCAGTCCAGCTTGTGAGCAGAACCAGGTCGCATGCATCGAGGGCAAGCTCCCAACAGACACATTGCTCGCGCGAAGCTGAAGACAGCTGATCAGCTTACTTGCTCACTCGCTGCGGATACTTTGGCATGCAGTCTACCATTGGGGGATGGACCGCGCGTAATCGACCAGGCGACGTTTTGTGCAACGGCAGCGTGCATGGTGGCGTTTCTGGGCGTCGGAAATGGGCGAAGTGTGAAGTGACTGGCAACTGTGCTGCCAGCTCATATCGGTGCGCCTTCTTGGTGCATCGCGTCGCAAAGACTGCATTCCAACGTCGACAGCGCTAAAGAGTAACGCCGGGCCACTCCCATTTGCCACCATCCGTCAGCGGTTCTGAGCAGGAATGTCAAGCGGCACGAGCACAGGCATATGGCCAGAAGTATGTGCAGATCTCGTTGATGTGCTTTGCATACAGCATGGACGAGTGAACAATCATTTCGAGAGACTAAGAGATCTCTACCATCGCTGCGTCAACACGAGCCTTCCGAACAAATCCCGAGAGACCGACATTACCGCGCGCCGAGCTCAGATAATAGCCTTCCACGCGCTGGTTCGAGATTCTATCAGACACATCCAGACCGGCTGGCCGACAACAACCAAAGCTGAAGTACGAGATGCCCTCACGGGTACCAACAACAGTGATGCCGATGCACACACTAATAACGTCGATCTGGCCCTGACGAACAAGGCGATCGATACTGCACTTTGTCTGTGGCTCAGCATAGACTGTGTAGATGAACACCATCTTGGTGCGATACTCTGGCCCCAAACCGTCACTATCGAGCAGTTTGTGCTAAAGCGAAGGTTTGAAATTGCCATCGCAGTCGATCACAGAGATCAGGTGAATTACTTTCCACAAGATTTCAGAGCAGCATTTCTGAGGGAGATCAGCGGCATACGCATCGAGCAAACTTACTACCTGGACCAGCATCTTCGGTTCAATGAAGAGACCAGGACCGTCAAGATTTTCATGGATATTGGCTGGCTAAAAGCCATGATTCGGCTTTCCCAAAGCGTCATTGACACTCCTGATGGCTCAGACAGTGATGGATCTCCTGCCAGCACCATCGGGGGACACGCAGCTTCAGGTGATCAACAGCAACCCTGGGGCGATGGGCAAGTCGATGGCAACGGTCAGTCGCAAGTGGTGGCACCTGATGCCTGCGGCACTGCGGCAACAGCATTACCTTCGGGTAAAAAGTAAGCAATAATGTATACAGTGTTGATCACGCTTGAACTAACCTTGGGACAGACAGGCGGCCACAGCCCTACTCCCGATCTTTGAAGAGACGCTGCGCACACTCGATGTCCTGTTCCCAGCGTGGCATAGCAAAACGGCTGAGTTTCTCGAAACTTTCCGAGAAGGTGGCAGTAAGGTGCCCTGGTTTACTCTCCAAGACCTAACCAACCAGGAGCAACAATTTCTGCACACCTTCAAGTTTTGGCGCTTCAGACTCACGCTACTCATCATGGAGTACCTATCGCCCCCTCGAGATCTCAAACGAATCTGGAACGACAGGCGGAACCCCACTGCTTATTGGACTTTTTGGATCGGCATGGCCATCTTCCTCTTGACGCTCGTCTTTGGCATCGTTGCTTCGGTGCTGGCTGGCTTGGCCCTGAGGAACAAAGGCGAGTGAGATCCTCCACGGCGTTTTGGTGAGGAGTCGGCATTTTTAGGCTTCCGTGTAGTGGTGGACACCCGGGTTATCGTGGGAGGCGTACTGAGGAAGGCGCTGTGCAAAGATATGTAACTTGTGCGTCATGAGGAACGACGGAACTAGGCAGTGATACGATCGTAGTCCTTGCACTTGAGACAGCATAGATTGAGAAAAGCTAAAGCACATCAATATCATTTAATCAAGGTAATTATGTATCGTCAGACTTGTCGTAGCAGGGCTGCACCGTGAAGACTCACCAGCCTCAGCCACTTCCGCACCGTTCCCATCTAGAAGACATCGGCGCTCTGGATCATGACGTCCTTCACAGGTTTGTCGCGGGCACCGGTCTGCACGCTGCCAAGCCTGTCGACAACATCCAGGCCTTGCACGACCTTACCAAACACAGTGTGCTTGCCGTTGAGGTGTGGGGTTGGGCCCAGAGTGATGAAGAACTGGCTTCCGTTCGTGCCAGGGCCGGAGTTGGCCATGCTGAGCGTGCCTTTGCCGTCGTGTTTGAGAGACGACACGAACTCGTCCTCGAACTTGGCGCCGTAGATGGAAGCACCACCGGTTCCAGTACCGGTAGGATCACAACCCTGGATCATGAAGCCCGGGATGATGCGGTGGAAGATGACGTTGTCGTATTTGCCGGTGGCTGCCAGAGTGGCAAAGTTCTTGCAGGTCTAGACATGTTAATGTAGGCATGCGACTAGTGCTCTCGACATCGAGGCTTACCTTTGGGGTCTGATCCTTGAAGAGAGCAATGGTGATATCGCCAAGGTTGGTGTGCAATATAACGCCCTCGGCATTGTCGGGGTTGCCGCCAGATCTCGCGGTGGACTGGGTGGTGGGGCTGGAGGAACTAGCACCCTCGTGGTGCTTATCCTTGCCGAACATCGACTTGAGCTTGTCCATTGCGTCTGTTGGTTGATGGATTGTTGTTTTGGTGTTTTGGAGAAGTTGATGAATGATGATGTAGTGGAAGGACTTGACGGCGGCTGGGTCAACTTTTAATGCACTCATTTGTTTTGAACCAATGCCTCGTGCCACGAGGCGCGGCCTCAACGGCACGACGTCACACAGTGCGCCGCGCCCCGCGAAACCTGGTATGAGCTTAAGCTTGCTCCAGACATGCACACCAGAGGGAGTGAGGGAGCCATCAGGGACCAGGGACAAGGGGAGGTCAGCAAGACTTTCAGAAGCGAAGGAATTGTGGCTAACCACATGAGTATATTCATCAAACCTTAGATTGCCGGCATTAGTACAATCATCTGTTGAAACTCAAAACACCAACTGCGATCAATTTAGCAGTACTCGATATGAAGATATACTAGATGAAATTGAATGATAGCATACTAGTAGTAAGAAGAGAAACGGCTCATGTGGCTTTGGATTATGATAGTAGTTTGAGAGAACCAAGATGGCAGCAAATGCTATGATACAAGTTTCAACTTCATAAGGTATATAACTAGTATCAGCTAATGCCATAGTAGAGGCTATAGGTCAGTAGAGGCTCTAAAAGTCAATGTCAAGCATAACTTGTTCAAGTCTGATAATTGAGATGTTAGTAAGTTGAGCTAACTCCTAAGCTAGTTTACTCTGATTGTATAATAAGTTAGATAAGTTAGTTCAGGATCTCGAAGAAGGAACCAAAAAAAAAAAGGACGAAAAAAAGAGGAAAAAAGACAAAATATATATTGATTTCTTCAGAGGAAGAAGAAGAAGATTCAGCTGATGAGTTAGCTTGATTCGTTAGTTCATTACGGCGTTAGTGAGTTAGTTATACATTTCTGAAAAAC
>Ga0265797_10002517_pt1 | contig 30697 bp, 28 predicted proteins | sample P2T30metagenome_FD_192433 | JGI IMG/M metagenome (GOLD analysis project Ga0265797, IMG submission 192433) | Plant litter microbial communities from East Loma Ridge, Irvine, California - P2 T30 | ecosystem: Environmental > Terrestrial > Plant litter > Unclassified | place: USA: California...
CGGCCTGGTGTATGTGTGCGACCGGGTCAACAACCGGATCCAGGTGTTCCAGAAAACCGGCACCTTCGTCAGGGAGTTCTTCGTTGAACGCGATACGCTGGGCAACGGCAGCACCTGGGACCTCGATCTGTCGGTCGATTCGCGCCAGCGTTATCTTTACAATGCTGACGGCGAGAATAACAAGGTCTGGATCCTCAACCGGCAGTCGGGCGCAACAGCGAACACCTTCGGCCGTAATGGGCGTTATGCCGGCCAGTTCCACTGGATCCACAACCTCGCAAGGGACTCGAAAGGTAATATCTACACCGCGGAAGTTGATACCGGGAAGCGCGCGCAGAAATTCGTTCCTGCGCACGACCATAAGTGATCTGTATGTTCTATTTCTGCATGCCTCTTAGCTGCAGGGCAAAAAGGGCGCCTCGCGCGCCCTTTTTTGCCGCCTGGGCGGGACCGATGTACCTGTGGCAGCGTTTGACCTTCATGGTATTGGCGCTCGGCGCCCTGCTTTTTTGCTGCCCCACTGCACTTGCCCACGACATCCCGGACGAGATGCGGGCCCACACCTTCGTCAAGGCCGAAGGTAACCGCTTGCATGTGCTGGTGCGCATGCCGCTCGCGCTATTGCTCAATATCGACCTTCCGAAAAAGGGGCCGGGCTATATCGACCTGGCGCAGGTCGAGCCGGGCCTCCAGCGCGCCATCGTCGCCGCCGGCAAAGGGTTCGAACTGACCGAGGACGGCCAGACGCTCACCATGGCGCGTGGCATTGCCCGCATTTCCATGCCAGACGACCGTTCTTTCGATAGTTTCGATGCCGCGCGTGCCCTGCTGACCGGTCCCAGGCTTCCGGTCGACAGCTACGTGTTCTGGAACCAGGGCTATTTCGACGCCTGGCTCGAATACCCTATCAAGTCGGCCAAGTCCAGTTTCGCGCTTGACTTCAAAGTGGCGCCTGGGCTGAAGGACCGGCTCAAGTTCGACCTGCGCTACGTTGCGGACGACGGCACGGTGCGCGCGTACGACCTGCATGCCGGCGCCGGCATGACCGCGCTCGATCCGAACTGGCACCAGGCGGCGTGGACCTTTGTCAAGTCCGGTTTCGAGCACATTCTGGACGGCGCCGACCACCTGCTGTTTTTGCTGTGCCTGATCCTGCCCTTCCGCAGGCTCGACTGGAAACTGGCCGGCGTCATCACCGCCTTCACTGTCGGCCATTCGGTCTCCCTGATTGCCGCCGCCTACCAGATGGTACCGATCGGTACATGGTTCCTGCCGTTGATCGAATTCCTGATCGCAGCGTCGATCCTGTACATGGTGGTGGAAAACGTCCTCACGCCGAACTTCAAGCGGCGCTGGCTGTTCAGCGGACTGTTCGGGCTGGTGCATGGCTTCGGCTTCTCGTTCCTGCTGCAGTCGAAGTTGCAGTTTGCCGGCTCCCACCTGCTGGTATCGCTGCTGGCGTTTAACGTCGGCATCGAACTGGGCCAACTGCTGGTGCTGGTCATTGCCATGCCGCTTATCGTGCTGTTGTACCGCTGGCGCCCTAACAGGGAGCACGCCATTACCGCAATTATCTGTTTGCTGATCGGACACACGACCTGGCACTGGATGGGCGAACGCTACACCGCACTGCGCGAAGCTGATTGGCAGCCGGGCAGCGACATGCTGACCCAGCCGCCCTTCCTGATCGCGCTGGCGGTCGCCCTGCTGCTCGCCGCCGGATGGACGATGCGGCGGCGGCGCCTGCGCAAGCAAGCGATTGAACGCACGGTCTACGCCACCAAGCCGTCCACCACGACAGTGTAGGGAAGGCGCCTTGTTTGCTATGCCAGTGGTTGGTCGTACCGCCCGCGCGCAGCGACCCCACACATAGGAACGCCGAGCATGGCATCGTTGCAAGATCAGTTCTTAAAGGCCGGCCTGGTCAACAAGAACAAGGCAAAACAACTTCAACAGGACAAGACCAAACAGCAAAAGATCGAGCGCCGCACCGGCACGCAAACGGTCGACGAGGCCAAGCTGGCCGCCGCCGAACTGCAGCGCAAGAATGCCGAGCGCGCACGCGAACTGAATGCCCAGCGCGACGCGGCCGCGCAGCAGTACCGTGAAAACCGACTAATCGTAATGAGAGAAGTCCGTTTGAAAGGTGTTAGTGGGGCTGGTAGTGATGATCATCTTTTCGAAACAGGGTAGTGAAAAGGGAAAGGCGACCCTTGTCGACCAGTTATATCATGCAAAACGATGGTGAGAGCGAAGCGCCGTCTCTGGCTTCTCCTCGATTTCATAGACTGGCATTGGAATGCTCCGTTGTAGCTCATTGCGAGGGCGATAGGGGCCGATGCCGGACGATTGGACGATTTGGTCGGATGAGTTCCCCGTTTGAAGATGAGCCGGAAATAGACCGGAGCTCGCAAGGGAACGTGCCAGAAAGAAAAACGCCAACCGCGAGGGTTGGCGTTTTTACTGAGAAACTTTGGTGGCCCGGGGCGGAATCGAACCACCGACACAAGGATTTTCAATCCTCTGCTCTACCAACTGAGCTACCAGGCCAAGGCGGAGAAGTATAGCACGAAGTTATGAAAAGTCCATAGCTTTATGGACGCTCAACGCGCAGCCTGGCGCGTTCCTCATGTTGCCGGTCCAGCGCCAGCCGGGCTTCCTTGCGTCCCTTGGCTTCCTCGTAGCGGCGCTGCTCGTCCGGCGTGAACGGGCGCAGCGGCGGTACCGGGACCGGCTGCTTGTCGTCGCCGACCGCCACCATCGTGAAGAAGCAGCTGTTCACGTGGCGCACTTCCTGGGTGCGGATGTTCTCGGCCAGCACCTTGATGCCGATTTCCATCGAGGTGCGGCCGGTGTAGTTGACCGCGGCCTGGAAGGTGACCAGTTCGCCCACCTGGATCGGCTGGCGGAAGGTCACCTGGTCCACGCTCATCGTGACGACGTAGGTGCCGGCATAGCGACTGGCGCAGGCGTAGGCGACCTGGTCGAGCAGTTTCAGGATGTGCCCGCCGTGGACGTTGCCGGAAAAATTGGCGGTGTCCGGGGTCATCAGGACCGTCATGGTAAGTTGGTGGGCGGGCAGATTCATGGCAAGCTCGTCAGTGATGAAAAGAAATGGAAGATGCCGACAGTCTAGCGCGTCCCGACCATACCGCGCACGGAGGCATGCAATTTGTCGGGGTCGTAGCCGACGCCATCCTTGAACACGATCTCGACGTTCTCGATGTCCTGGATGCGCGTGTTCGGGTCGCCGTTGATCACGACCAGGTCGGCGTTCTTGCCGGCTTCGATCGTGCCGATGCGGTCCAGCTTGCCGAGATAGCGGGCGCCGTTGGCGCTGCCGATGCGGATCGCCTCGACCGGCGTGAAGCCGGCTTCGACCAGCAGCTGGATTTCGCGCTGGTCGCCAAAGCCGGGCAGGACGCCGCCGTTGCCGGTCGGGTCGGGTCCGGCCAGCAGCAGGCCGCCGGCGCGCACGAACGCCACTTCGAACGCCATCTCCTTCTTCAGCGCCGCTTCCAGCTTGGCGGCGCGTTCCGGGGCCGCCGCCGCCGCCGCGCGCGCGGCCAGGTGGCTGCGCAGCGATTCGGCCGACATCAGCGCTTGCTGCTTGCGCGACAGCAGGGGGCGGGTGGCCACGAAGGCCTCGAACACCGGCAGCGTCGAGGTGATCGCGACCTTCTTCGCCACCAGTTCGCGGATCAGGCTCTGTACCTGCGGGCTGCTCACCTCCAGCTTTTCCCAGGAGGCGGAGATCGCGCCGCCGCCCGGGCAGACGTCTTTCTTGCGGTCCGTGACGAATTCGGAATCGGTGAACACCGGGCCGTGTTCGAGGTCGTCGATGCCGAGCGCCGCCGCCTGGCGGTAGTCGACCGAACACAGGTGGCCGGTCAGCTTGGCGCCGCGCTTGTGCGCCTCGTCGATGGCGGCGCCCAGCACCGCTTCCGGGATGTTCATGTAGGCCTTGAACGAGGTCGCGCCTTCGCCGGCCCAGAACGCGACCGTGCGCCGGGCCTGCTCGCTGGCGTCGAGCGCCGTCATCTGCGGGAAGGTGCTGGCCTTGCCTTCGAGGTAGGGACCGGTGACGTCCAGGTGCGGGCCGGGAATCTGGCCGGCGTCGATCAGGCGCCGGATGTTCAGGTCGGTGTAGGGTTCGACGCTGCCGGTGGTGCGCATCGTGGTCACGCCGGCGGCCAGGTACATGCGCGGCGCCGAAAAGGCGATCTCGGTGACGAAGAAGCCGGGCGGCGGCAGCTTGCCGTCTTCGTCGGAATGCAATGAGGCGGTGTACATCAGGTGGTTGTGCATGCCGACCAGGCCCGGGATCACCGTGCGTCCGCGCAGGTCGAGCACCTTGGCGCCTGCGGGGACGGGAGCGGCGCCGTCCAGGATGGCTTCGATGCGGCCACCGCGCACGATGATGGTGCGGTCGTCGCGCGCCTGGGCGCCGGTGCCGTCGATGACGCGCACGTGCGCCAGCGCCAGCAGCGGGGCCTCGGCCTTGATGTACTTGCGGACTTCGGGGCCGAGGGTCGGCGCTTGCGCCAGGGCGGCGCCGGACAGGACCAGGGCCAGGCCGGCCAGCATGCGTGTCTTGATCATCGTTAAGGACTCGTCGTTATCAAAACCGCATGCTGACACGGAAAACCCGGCTAGGCAATCGCCGGCAGGGTCCGCCCCGCCGGCCGTGCCGCGGGCTGCGCCTCGGCGTCGACCTGGAACAGCGCCACCAGCGCCAGCAGCCGGTCGGCCTGCTCGCGCATCGCGCGTGTGGCGGACGCCGATTCCTCGACCAGCGCCGCGTTCTGCTGGGTGCTGGCGTCCATCTGCGTGATGGCCTGGTTGACCTGGCCGATGCCGCCGGCCTGCTCGCGGCTCGAGGCCAGGATCTCCTGCATGATGGCGGCCACGCGGTCGATGCCGCCCACGATGCCTTGCATGGTCTCGCCGGTCTTGCCGGCCAGTGCCGCGCCGCCGGCGATGCGTCCGGTCGAATCGTCGATCAGTGCTTTGATCTCCTTCGCCGCCGCGGCCGAGCGCTGGGCCAGGGTACGCACCTCGCCCGCGACCACCGCGAAGCCGCGTCCCTGCTCGCCGGCGCGCGCCGCCTCCACCGCGGCGTTCAGGGCCAGGATATTGGTCTGGAAGGCGATGCCGTCGATGACGCCGATGATGTCGACGATGCGTTTCGACGAGGCGTCGATCTCGCCCATGGTGCCGACCAGGCGTTCGACCATCTCGCCGCCCTGGCGCGCCACCTGCGTCGCGCTTGACGCCAGCTGGCTCGCCTGTTCGGCACTGGCCGCGCTCTGGTGGACGGCCTGGGTCAGCTGCTCCATCGAGGCCGCCGTTTCTTCCAGCGCCGAGGCCTGGCTCTCGGTGCGTTGCGACAGCTCCTGGGCTTCGCCGGCCATGCTGGCGACCGATGCGCCGATGGCGCCGCTGCCCTGGCGCACCTGGCCCACGATGCCGGCCAGGCTGGCGCGCATGCGCTCCAGCGCCGCCATCAGGCTGTCCGCGTCGCCGGCGCGCAGCGGCACCGCCACGCGCAGGTTGCCGGCTGCGATTTCGTTGGCCACGGCGGCGGCGCTGGCAGGCTCGCCACCGAGGCGGCGGAACAGCGCGCGCACGAACACGGCGCCGGCGGCGATGCTGAACACCAGCGACGCCAGGCACAGGGCGATCAGTACGCTGCTGCTGTAGCTGGCGCTGGCCAGCACGGTGGCCACGCGGGCGTCGATCGCGCGCTGCTGCATGGTCAAGAGTTCGGTAGCCTTGGCGACGTAGGTGTCGGCCGCCGGCGTATAGGCCTGGTCGAACAGGGCGCGCGCCTCGTCGTCCTTGCCCTCGGCCTTGAGGGCGGCCACCTTGTTGCGCACGTCGGTGTAGTTCTGGCGCAGCGTGGCGATCTGGTCGAGCATGGCGCGCTCTTCCGGGGTGTCGAGCAGTTCACCGACCTTCTTGAGCATCTCGCCGACGCGTGCGGTCGACGCTTTCGCTTCGTCGGCATAGGCGCCGGCCAGGGTCGGATCGGCGGCGCGCGTGATCACGGCGGTGCGCTTGACGCCGACCGATGTGTTCATCAGCCAGCTGGAAATGAGCCGTTCCGTGGCCAGTGGACGCTCGGTGAGCGCGCGCGTGTCGTTGGCCAGCACTTGCAGGCGCCAGATCGCGATGGCGGTGGAGAGGAAGGAAAGGACGATGATGATGGCAAATGTAAACCTCAGCTGTTTGCGGATGCTGGAGGTGGCGGATGGGGTCACTGCGGCTCCTTGGGGGAATGGGACGCGCCTGGAACAGGTCACAAACCCTCAATTCTGAATTAAATGATTCCCTATGGCAATATTTGCGTCTTTACGTGCAACGAATCTGTTGCGTCCTGTCCGCTGGGTGCGCCCATGGCGGGCGCGGGCTTCTGCTAGGATGCCGCCATGGCTATCCTTCTCGTCCCCGGCTTCATGGCCGATGAAACCCTGTGGAGCGACATGACGGCGGCGCTCGAGCGCTTCGGCCCGGTCATTCACGCCGACCTGCGCCACGATACCTCGGTCGAGGCGATGGCGCGCCGCACGCTCGAGGCGGCGCCGTCGTCCTTTGCGCTGGTGGGTTTTTCGATGGGCGGCTACGTGGCGCGCGACATCGCCCGCCTGGCGCCCGGCTACGGCAAGCGCGTCGAAGCGCTGGTGCTGGTCGCCACCTCGACCCGCCCCGACACGCCATCCATGCGCCAGCGCAAGGGCGCGGTCGGCCACGCTGCGCCGACCATCGCCTTCAGCGGCCTGAGCCGCACTGCGGTGGCGACCTCGCTGCACCCGAAGCAGCGCGACAACCTGGCCATGATCGAACGCGTACGCGCGATGGGCATGCGCCTGGGCGGGGACGTGTTCCGGCGCCAGTCGGTGCTGGACCGGCCCGGCGACATCGACCGCCTGGGTGAGATCCATTGCCCGACGCTGGTCGTCGCGGCCGCCCAGGACCAGCTGCGCAGCCTGCAGGAAGCGCAGGAGCTGCATGCGGGTATCCCGGGCGCGGAACTGCTTGTCATCGAGGACACGGGCCACATGATCCCGATCGAGGCGCCGGAGCGCCTGCTCGAGGTGATCCTGCCGTGGCTGGAGCGGCACACCGCCGACAGCGGCGCCGGATGAAAAAAGGGCCGGACAGCATCGCCATCCGGCCCGTTCATCCATCTATTCAAGCGCCAATCAAGCCTGGTTCAGGATCCGGCTGATCGCCGCCGACACGCCCTGGCCATAAGCCGGGTCGGCCTTCAGGAAGTGGCCGATCTGGCGGTCCTGGGTCGCGGCATCGGCCTGGCTCAGGGCGCCGGCGATGTTCTCGATCAGGTTGCGCTTGCCCTCTTCCGTCAACAGGCGGAACAGGTTGCCGGCCTGAGTGTAATGGTCGTCGGTGGCGCGGGTGTCGTAGCGGCCGGCCACGCCTTCCACCTGCCAGCCGGCGTCGCCGTGGCCGAAGCCGCCGGCGGCCGGCATCGCACCGTTGCGTACCGGATCATAGTTCGGTGCCGCGCCGCCGTTGGCGATCGCCATCGCGCCGTCGCGCTGCTGGTTGTGGAAGGGGCAGCGCGGACGGTTCACCGGCAGGTGCTGGTGGTTGGTGCCGACGCGGTACAGCTGGGCGTCGTGGTAGGCGAACAGGCGCGCCTGCAGCATCTTGTCCGGGCTGTAGCCCAGGCCCGGCACGATGTTCGACGGCGACAGTGCGGCCTGCTCGACGTCCTGGTGGTAGTTGTCCGGGTTGCGGTTCAGTTCCAGGATGCCGACCGGGATGCGCGGGAACTCGCCCTGCGGCCAGACTTTCGTCAAGTCGAACGCATCCCAGCCGGTCCTGGCTTCCCAGGCGGCGCGCTGCTCGTCGCTCATGATCTGCATTTCGACGTTCCAGCGCGGGAAGTCGCCCTTGGCGATGGCGTTGAACAGGTCGCGCTGGGCATAATCCGGGTCGGTGCCGGCGATGCGCACGGCCTCGCTTGCCGACAGGTTCTTGATGCCCTGCTGGGTCTTGAAGTGCCACTTCACCCAGTGCAGCTTGCCTTCCGCATTGATCAGGCTATAGGTATGGCTGCCGAAGCCGTCCATGTGGCGATAACCGTCCGGGGTGCCGCGGTCCGAGAACAGGATCGTGACCTGGTGCAGGCTTTCCGGTGCGCGGCTCCAGAAGTCCCACATCATCTGGGCCGATTTCAGGTTGGTCTGCGGATCGCGTTTTTGCGTGTGGATGAAGTCCGGGAACTTGATGCCATCCTTCAGGAAGAAAGTCGGGGTGTTGTTGCCGACCAGGTCCCAGTTGCCGTCTTCGGTGTAGAAGCGCAGCGCGAAGCCGCGCGGATCGCGTTCGGTGTCGGCCGAGCCTTTCTCGCCGCCGACGGTCGAGAAGCGCAGGAAGGTCTCGGTCTGCTTGGCGACCGCATTGAACACCTTGGCGCTGGTGTATTGGGTGATGTCGTGGGTAACGGTGAAGGTACCGTAGGCGCCCGAACCTTTTGCATGCACCACGCGCTCCGGAATGCGCTCGCGGTTGAAGTGCTGCAGTTTCTCGATCAGGTGGAAGTCCTGCAACAGGACCGGGCCGCGCGGGCCGGCGGTGATCGAATTCTGGTTGTCGACGACGGGGATGCCGGAGGCGGTAGTGAGCTGGGTCATGTTGTCTCTTTCTATGCCGAGGTTATTTTCTATTGAAATTTTAACTTCGATAGCTGATGTCTATCTGTTGTTATGGTAGAGCTTCAGGGGCATCCAGGCAAACTATCAATTTATATGGAATTGATAGACAAAACTAATTTATCAAGCGACCTGCTTAGGGTTAGTCTATTGCTCAAATTCATCATAATTTACATTATAGAAACAAGGCAAGCGTAATGAAAACCGATCCCGGCACCCCCAGCACCCTGAAATTGTCGGAGTTGATTGGCGCGCTCAGCTATGCACTCGACATCACCGAGGGCCAGCCGCCCGGCCACTGCCTGCGCTGCTGCTGGATCGGCATCCACATCGGTCGCCGGATCGGCTTGCCCGAAGCGCAGTTGTGGGAGCTTTACTACACTTTGCTGCTGAAAGACCTGGGCTGCAGCAGCAACGCCGCGCGCATCTGCGAGCTGTACCTGACGGACGACCTGCACTTCAAGCGCGGCTACAAGACCGTCGGCGACAGCCTGCCGCAGGTGCTCGGTTTCGTGCTCAAGCACACCGGCCTGAAGGCCGGCCTGGCCGAGCGCTTCCGCAGCGTGATGACAATCCTGCGCGACGGTCCCGAAATCGCACGCGGCCTGGTCGCCACCCGCTGCCAGCGCGGCGCCGAGATCGCGCGCCTGCTGCGCTTCCCGCCGGGCGTGGCGAACGGCATCTATTCGCTGGACGAGCACTACAACGGCAACGGCAAGCCGGCGCGCCTGGCCGGCGAGGCGATCCCCGTGTACGCGCGCATCGCGCTGCTGGCCCAAGTGATCGACGTCTTCCATACCGAAGGCGGCAGCACGGCGGCCTTGGCCGAAGCCCGGGCGCGCAGCAGCCAGTGGTTCGATCCGCGGCTGGTGGCCGCCTTCGAGGACGTGGCGCGCTCGAGCGCATTCTGGGAGACGCTTGCCAGCCCCGGCATCGACGCCGCCGTGGCCGCGCTGCAGCCGGACGGGCAGGGGCGCCAGCACGCGCTGGATGACGACTACCTGGACGACATCGCCGCCGCCTTCGGCCAGGTGGTCGATGCGAAAAGCCCCTACACCAGCGGCCACAGCGAGCGGGTGGCGCTGTACACCGACATGATCGCGGAATCGCTGGGCCTGTCCGGGGAGCGCCGCCGCTGGCTCAAGCGCGGCGCGCTGCTGCATGACGTCGGCAAGCTGGGCGTCAGCAACAGCGTGCTGGACAAGGCCGGCGCCCTCGACCGCGCCGAGTGGGACGCAGTCAAGCAGCACGCCGGATTCACCGAGACCATCCTGGGCCGCATCGGCCCGTTCCGCGAACTGGCCGCCATCGCCGGCGCCCACCATGAACGCCTGGACGGTAGCGGCTATCCGCGCGGCCTGGCGGCGGAAGCGATCGGCATCGAAACGCGCATCATCACCACCGCCGACATTTTCGATGCCATCACGGCCGAGCGGCCCTACCGCGGCGCGATTCCGGTCCCGCAGGCGCTCGAGATGATGAGAAAGACCGTCGGCAGCGCCCTCGATCCGGATTGCTTCGATGCCCTGGTACGCGCGGTGGACAAGGTGCCGCTGGCGCTGGCGGCCTGAGGATGGATTGTGACAAATGTTAAAGAATTGCGTAAATATACAGCATATTTTTTAATGTTTTTGCCGTGCGTCATCTAACAAAGGGTTATGATATTGCCTTAAATCATCAAATATTGCTTTCTCTACAGGCCTGCGGGCATCCATGACATCCTCCACCACCCTGAAATTGTCGGAACTGATCGCATCCCTCAGCTACGCCCTCGACATCACCGAGGGCCAATCGCCCGGCCATTGCCTGCGCTGCTGCTGGGTGGGCATGCACATCGGGCGCGAGGCCGGGCTGAGCGAAGCGCAGCTGTGGGAGCTGTACTACGTGGTGCTGCTGAAGGACCTGGGCTGCAGCAGCAATGCCGCGCGCATCTGCGAGATGTACCTGACCGACGACCGCAATTTCAAGCGTGACTGGATGCTGGTCGACGACAGCCTGCCCAAGGTGCTCGGCTTCGTGCTCAAGCACACGGGATTGAAGGCCGGCCTGGCCGAACGCTTCCGCAACGTGATGCGCATCGTGCGCGACGGCCGCACGCTGCAGGATGAATTCGTGGCCACGCGCTGCCAGCGCGGCGCCGACATCGCGCGCTTGCTGCGCTTCCCGGAGGAGGTGGCGGCCGGCATCTACAGCCTGGACGAGCACTTCAACGGCAACGGCAAGCCGCAACGCCTGAAGGGCGAAGACATCCCCCTGTATTCGCGCATCGCGCTGATGGCCCAGGTGGTCGACGTGTTCCACACCGAAAGCGGCCGCGAGAGCGCCCTGAAGGAAGTCCGTGCGCGTTCCGGCCAGTGGTTCGACCCGCGCCTGGTCGCCGCCTTCGAGGCGGCGGCGCGCTCGAACGCGTTCTGGACGACGCTGGCCGGGCCCGACATCGAACGCGCCGTGACCGCCTTGCTGGCCGATGGGCCCGACCAGCAATACGTGCTGGACGACGATTACCTGGACGACATCGCCGCCGCCTTCGGCCAGGTAGTCGATGCGAAGAGCCCCTACACCAGCGGCCACAGCGAGCGGGTGGCGCTGTACACCGACATGATCGCCGAATCGCTGGGCCTGTCCGGGGAACGCCGCCGCTGGCTCAAGCGCGGCGCGCTGCTGCACGACGTCGGCAAGCTGGGTGTCAGCAACAGCGTGCTGGACAAGGCGGGCAAGCTCGACGCGGAGGAGTGGGAAGCGGTCAAGAAGCACGCCCACTACACCGAAACCATCCTCGGCAGCATCGGCGCCTTCCGCGAACTGGCCGCCATCGCCGGCGCCCACCACGAGAAGCTGGACGGCACCGGCTACCCGCGCGGCCTGGCCGGGGACGCCATTCCGATCGAGACGCGCATCATCACCACCGCCGACATTTTCGACGCCATCACGGCCGAGCGGCCCTACCGCGGCGCGATCCCGATCCCGCAGGCGCTCGAGATCATGCGCAAGACCGTCGGCAGCGCGCTCGATGCCGATTGCTTCGAGGCGCTGGTGCGGGCCGTGGAGCGGGTGCCGTTTCCGGAAGCGGCCTGACGCGCGTCGTCAATCGCCGAGGCGCGCGCTATAGCGGCGCGGTGAACATCCCACCACGCGCTTGAAGGCGGTGCTGAACGCGCTCTCCGATTCGTAGCCCAGGGACGCCGCGATGACGGAAACGGGCTCATTGCGAGTAGCCAGACGGTCGCAGGCAAGCAGCATGCGCCATTGTGCCAGGTAGTCGATCGGCGACCTGCCGGTGGTTGCCTTGAACTTTTCGGCGAACTTCGAACGCGACATGCCGGCCTTTTTTGCAAGCACCGGCAGGGTCCAGCGCGTGCCCGGCGCCGCATGGATGGCGCCGATGGCGGCCGCCATGTGCGGATCGGCCAGCGCGAACAGCCAGCCGACATGGCGGCCCACGCCCTGTGCCAGATAAATCCGCAAAGCCTGCACCAGTATGAGATGGGCCAGGTGTTCCGCCACCAAGGTGCTGCCGGGCTGGGGCTCGGTCAGTTCTTGCCTCATCCGTGCCAGGGCCCAGTGCAACCCGGCCTTGTCGCTGTCGTCGCGCAGCCGGATGACCGGCGGCATGGCGCCGAGCAGCAGGTCGGCATGGGCACCGGAAAAGGCGAAGTGCCCGGCCAGCAGCACGGTCTCGCCACCGGCGTTGACCCTCGCGATACCGCCGAGCCAGTCTTCGCAGCGCAGCATGCCGAAAGGGATTGGTGCGAAGGCAAGGTCTTTCGCGATCAGGAAGCGCCGGCCGTTCGGCAGCAGCACGCAATCGCCGGTGTCCAGCCGTACCGGTTCCTCCTCGCCCTCGACCGAAAGCCAGCCGCCACCCGCCACCACCGCGTAGCATTTGATGCCCGTGTGCGCTTCGAACTGTACCGCCCAGTCGCCGCCGAGGTCCAGGCCGCCCGCAACATAAGTACGCGGCTTGAACAAAGACAGGACATCGGAGAGCGGGTCGATAGGCATTTCTGGACAATCACAAAAGTAAAGGGACTTTTGAGTATAGATCGTCCTATATCCTCTGGCTATCCTTGTGCCCTAGCAGCCTTTGCATGGCATGTACAACCCACAAGGAGAACCATCATGATAAAAATGATCATCACACTGAAGCGCAGGGCCGGCATGACACGCCAGGCGTTCCTGGATTACCGGCGCGACGTCCACGCTCCGATCCTGCTGGGGATCCCCGAAGCGCGCCATATCCGGAAATTCGTCGTATCGCATCCGGTTGCGGCACCCGGCTTTCCGGAGCCGAGCTATGACGCCGTGGTCGAGGCCTGGTTCGACAGTCTCGACGACATGAATGCGCTGTTCTTTTCAGAAAACTTCAAGAACGAAGTCGACCCGGACCACGCGAATTTCATCGACATGTCCTCGGTCGGACGCATCGTCTCGCAGGAGACGGTCGTCGTCTGAAATGCAAAAGGCGCCTGCCCGAGCGGGGGAGGCGCCTTTTCGATTGGCGGGTCGACTGGCGATCGCGATACTTATACGACGGTCAGCGTGACGTCGATGTTGCCGCGGGTGGCGTTCGAGTACGGGCAGACGACGTGGGCGGCTTCGACCAGTTCCTGGGCGGCGGCGCGGTCCATGCCCGGCAGGCTCACGGCCAGTTCCACGGCCAGGCCGAAACCGTTGGGGATCGGGCCGATCGAAACGCTGGCGTCGATCGCGGCGTCAGCCGGGACGGCGATCTTCTTCTGGCCGGCAACGAATTTCATCGCGCCCATGAAGCAAGCCGAATAACCTGCCGCGAACAGCTGTTCCGGGTTGGTCGCGCCACCCTTGCCGCCCATTTCCTTCGGCGGCTGCAGGGTCACGTCCAGGATGCCGTCGTCGGTGGTCGAACGGCCTTCGCGGCCGCCGATGGTGTGCGCTTTGGCGGTGTACAGGACTTTGTCGAGCTTGGTGGTCATTGCATTACCCTTTCGGTCAAAAGAATTCGTCGATGTTAAAGCGTGCTGCTTGACGGTGGCGCCGTATTGCAGCGCTGCCATGGATTGAACTATAGCTCGCAATTGAATAGCGCGCTACATAAATTTTCCGATCCCGGCGATAGCTTGTCTCAATGTCAACGAGGACGGGCGAACGCCTGGGTCCAGTAGACGGTGCGGTTCTCGCTGGCCGGATTGAGCGCATACGCCACGCCGGTCTCCGTATAGTTCGGATTCATGATGTTGGCGCAGTGCCCCGGGCTGTCGAGCCAGGCGGCCACCGCATCCTTCGGCGTCGAATAACCGGAAACGATGTTCTCGCCGACGGCGCGCCACACGTAGCCGGCGCGGGTGGCGCGGGCGGCCGGGTCGCTGCCGTCCTTTTCCACGTGGCTGAAATAATGGCCCTCGGCCATGTTGGCGCTGTGGCCGAGGGCGGCCTGCGCCAGCCGCTCGTTCCAGGCCAGCGGCGGCACCGCCGGGTACCGCTGCTGGCCGCAGCTGCGCGCCTGGGAACGCGCAAGGTTCACTTCAAACAGCACCTGGCGCCCCGCTTCCTCCCAGCCTGGCAGTTCCGGAAAGACCAGCGGATGGGCCAGCACCACCTGCCACTCGTTGCCGCTGCGCGCGGTGCCGATGGCGCTGAAGGCCGGGTTCACGAGGCGCGCGCAGTACTTACGCCGCAGCACGTCCAGCGCGGCCTGCGCATCCGGCGCGCCGCTGACGGTGATCGCTTCGGCGCGGTCGGCGCGGTAGCCGAGGCCGCGCAGCGCGGGTTCCAGGAAGGTGCCGGTGTGCACGCGCAGCTGCGACAGCGCGGGTTCCGGCGTGAGGGCAGGCGCCGGCGCGGCGCCGGTACAGCCGCTCGGCGCGGCGCGGTAGGCATTGATCAGGTTGGCAAGCTCGTCGGCATGGGCCGGCGCGCTGCCGAGCGCGGCAAACGACACGCTGCAAAGCGCCGCCGCGGCAAGCAGGGAAGGGGAAGTCGACATGGCAGTGCTCGTAAAACCCACAGATGGGGACGTGCGGCGAAAATCCAACGCTTTCCAAGCCGATGAAACCTTGGCAATAGGCAAACTTTAAATTAGGATCGGGTATTCATTGACGATGGAGATACCATGAAACGTACCCTGTGCAGCGCCCTGATCGCGGGCCTGTTCACTGCCGGCCTGGCCCATGCAGCCGCACCTGCAACGCCAGCCGCGGCATCCGCAGCAAGCACCTTGTCGGCCTCCGGCGTCGACAAAGGCGCGATCGACCCGGCGGTGCGTCCGCAGGACGATTTCTTCCGCTATTCGCAGGGCACGTGGCTGAAGGACGTCGATATCCCGAACGACCGTTCCAGCTGGGGCGCCTTCAATATCGCCGCCGATACGGTCGAGAAGCAGATCCGCACCGTCATCGAGCAGGCCGCCCAGGACAAGGGCGCCAAGGCCGGTTCGGACACCCAGAAGATGGGCGACTTCTACACCAGCTACGTCGACATGGAACGCCGCAACACGCTCGGCATGGCGCCGTTGAAAGCCGACCTGGCCCGCGTCGACGCGCTGAAGGACAAGAAGTCGATGGCCGCGCTGGCCGCCCGCTTCGAGCGCATCGGCGCCGGCTCGCCGGTCAACATGGGCGTGCGCCAGGACAGCCGTGATTCGACCCGCTACATCGTCGGCATCTCGCAGGGCGGCCTCGGCATGCCGAACCGCGACTTCTACCTGCAGGATGAAGCCCGTATCGCGGAAACCCGCGCCAAGTACCTGGCCCACGTCGAGAAGATGCTGGCCTTGGCGGGCCACCAGAACGCCGCCGAAGAGGCCAAGTCCATCGTCGCGCTCGAAACCGAGATCGCCAAGGTGCAGTGGAGCGCCGTCCAGAACCGCGATCCGGTCAAGCGCTACAACAAGATGAAGGTCGGCGAGCTGGCCGCGCTGGCCCCTGGCTTCGACTGGAGCACCTACCTGAAGGACACCGGCGTCGGCAAGGCGAGCGAGGTCGTGGTCAGCCAGCCGTCCTACCTGGCGGGCCTGGACAAGATCATCGCCGCCACCCCGCTCGAGACCTGGAAGTCCTACTACACCTTCCGCTTGGTCAGCGCCTACGGCACCTACCTGACCCAGGCGTTCGATGAAGAGAGCTTCGCCTTCCGCGGCGCCGTGCTGAGCGGCACCAAGGTCAACCGCCCGCTGAACCTGCGCGGCGTGGCGCAGGTCAACCGCGACCTGGGCGAAGTGGTCGGCAAGGTCTACGTCAAGAACTACTTCCCGGCCGAGCGCAAGCAGCAGGTCAAGGAGATGGTCGACAACTTCAAGCTGGCCTACCAGGAGCGCATCGAGACCCTGGACTGGATGAGCCCCGACACCAAGAAGGCGGCCCAGGCCAAGCTGGCCAAGATCGCCGTCAAGGTCGGCTATCCGGACAAGTGGCGCGATTATTCCTCGCTCGCCATCAAGCGCGACGACCTGGTCGGCAACGTGATGCGCACCCGCGAGTTCGAGCACAAGCGCAACGTCGACAAGCTGGGCAAGCCGGTCGACCGCACCGAGTGGGGCATGACGCCGCAGACCGTGAACGCCTACTACAGCCCGACGCTGAACGAGATCGTGTTCCCGGCCGCGCGCCTGCAATCGCCGCTGTACGACGCCAGCGCCGAGCCGGCCATCAACTACGGCGCGGTCGGCATCTCGATCGGCCACGAGATGAGCCACGCCTTCGACGATTCCGGTTCGCAGTACGACGGCGACGGCAACCTGCGCAACTGGTGGACCAAGGAAGACGGCGAGAAGTTCGCCGCCAAGGCCAAGGTGCTGGTATCCCAGTACAACGGCTACAGCCCGGTCGACGGCTACCACCTGAACGGCGAGCTGACCCTGGGCGAGAACATCGCCGACAACGCCGGCGCCATCATGGCCAGCCGCGCCTACCACATCTCGCTGAAGGGCAAGCCTGCCCCGGTGGTTGACGGCTACACCGCCGAGCAGCGCATCTTCATGGGCATGGCCCAGGCACGCCGCGGCAAGGCGCGCGACGCCGCCCTGATCGCGCAGGTGAAATCCGACCCGCACTCGCCGTCGGAATTCCGCGTCAACGGCAGCCTGCGCAACCACCCGGGCTTCTACGAAACCTTCGAGGTCAAGCCGGGCGACAAGATGTACCTGAAGCCGGAAGACCGTGTGATCTTCTGGTAATCGGCTTGGCTTGAGGCCAGGGAACGCCAGCCTGCGGGCTGGCGTTTTTTATTCCACGCCTTGAATCCGATTTAAGATTGGCTTCATCTTGTTCAGGCCAACTGGCCGCATTTTTCCGGAACTCACGCATGCGCATCCTGCTGGTCGAAGACGACACCTCCCTCGGCGAAACCATCCAGGACTGGCTGCGCCTGGACCGGCACGCGGTGGACTGGGTCCAGCGCGGCGATTCGGCCGACAGCGCGCTGCTGGCCCACCACTACGATTGCGTGCTGCTCGACCGCGGCCTGCCGGGCCTGTCCGGCGACGCCCTGCTGGCCAGGCTGCGCGCGGTCGGCAACCGGGTGCCGGTGATCCTGATCACCGCCTTCAATGCGCTGGCCGACCGCGTCGAAGGGCTGGACCTGGGCGCCGACGATTACCTGGTCAAGCCCTTCGAGCTGGAAGAGATGTCGGCGCGCATCCGCGCCGCGGCCCGGCGCGGCGCCGGCCAGGCCGGCAACGAACTCGTACACGGTGATATCGCGTTGAACCTGGAAACGCGCCAGGCCACGCAGGGCGGGCGCCCGGTGGCGCTGACGGCGCGCGAATACCACGTGCTGTATGCGCTGCTGCTGCGCAGGAACGCCATCGTCACCCGCGCCCAGATCGAGGAAACGCTGTACGGCTGGGGCGACGAGGTCGAGAGCAATGCCATCGAAGTCTACATCCACAACCTGCGCAAGAAGCTGGGCGGCGACAGCATCGTCACCGTGCGCGGCCTCGGCTACCGCCTGAAGAACGATGAAGCTTGACGCCACACCCTGGTCGCTGCGGCGGCGCCTGCTGGGGGCGATCCTGTCCGCCAGCATCGCGCTGTGGCTGGCCAGCCTCGGCATCGCCACCGCGATCGCCTGGCACGAGACCAACGAGGTGTTCGACGACGCGCTGGAAGAGGTGGGCTACTTGATCATGGCCGCCACCACGGATTGGCATGAGCGGGGCCTGGCGGCGCCCCCCGGACCGGGGGGCGCCGCGCGCAAGGCGGACATGCAGTACCAGGTGGTGGCCGACGGCCGGGTGCTGCAGCGGACCGCCAAGGCCCCATTGCAGCCCTTTGTTGCCGATCTCGAGGACAGCCACGGCTTTGCCGATCCGGAGCTTGAGGGCCACCGCTGGCGGGTGTTCGTGGTGCGCGATGAAGATCGCCATGTCGAAGTGCAGGTCGGGCAGCGCGCCGCCGACCGTTTCGAGATCCTGGAAGAGCTGGCCGAGCACCTGTGGCCGCCGGTACTGGGCATGCTGGCGCTGCTGGCCCTGGTCTGCTGGCTGCTGATCGGGCGTGTGCTGAAGCCCCTGCGCCGGACCGCCGCGGCGATCGCCGCCAAGACCCCGGACGACCTGGCGCAGGTAGCGGATGCGGGCCAGCCGCGTGAAGTGCTGCCCATCGTCCAGGCGCTGAACGGCGTGCTGGGGCGCCTGGACAGCGCGCTGCAGGCCGAGCGCCGCTTCACCGCCGATGCCGCGCACGAATTGCGCACCCCGCTGGCGGGCCTGCACATGCACGTGCAACTGCTGCAACGCCAGCATCCGCAGCCCGAGCTGGCGGCGCCGCTGCGGAAGCTGCGCCAGGACATCGCGCGCGTGACGGCGCTGGTCGACAGCCTCTTGATGCTGGCGCGCCTGGACCCGCTGGCGCGCACCCAGCTGGCGCTCCAGAGCGTGCCGCTCGCGCCGCTGCTGGAGCGGCTGCTGGCAGCCTACGCGGCGCAGGCCCGGGAACGCGGTATCCGCTTGCTGCCGCACCGCGACCTGGATGTGGTGCAGGCCGATCCCGCCATGCTGGAGATCGCGCTGCGCAACCTGGTCGACAATGCGCTGCGCTATTGTCCGGCCGGCAGCCGGGTCGAGATCGAGGCGGTGCGCGTCAATGGCCATGACCGCATCGCCGTGCGCGATGACGGCACCGGCGTCGACACGGCCAGCCGCGAGCGCCTGGCCGAGCGTTTCTTCCGCGTGCTGGGGCAGGGGCAGGGCGGCAGTGGCCTGGGCCTGTCGATCGTCAAGCGCATCGCCGACCTGCACGGCATCGCGCTCGGCTTCGGCGACGGCCTGGATGGGCGCGGGCTGGGCGTGGTCCTCGATTTTCCGCCGGCCGCGGCACCTTAAGATACGGTTAATGTCCACCCGGTGTAATGCCCATGCATTCACTCACCACCGGAAAGGACCGACCATGAAACCGACCACCCGCATCGCCGCCATCGCCACGCTGCTCGCCGCTTCCGCCGCCGCCATCGCCCAGTCGGGCGGCTACACCGGACCGTCCACCCAGGCGGCACCGACCGGCTACACCGGCCCGTCGAGCGTGCCGCTGATGAGCGCGAAGGACTTGCTGGCCAAGGGCAAGGACGACCAGTACGTGAAACTGAAGGGTAGGCTGGTCAGCCACAAGGGCGGCGAAGACTACGAATTCGCCGACCAGAGCGGCAGGATCACGGTGGAGATCGACGCCAAGCACTTCCCGGCGGGCGTCAAGATCGACCAGGACACGACGGTGGAACTGGTCGGCGAATTCGACAAGGAGACCTTTGGCGAATCGACGCTCGAGGTCAAGCAGATCCGCGTGACCGACTGATGGCGGGGGACAGTGCTCATCCATTGTTACGCCATGCGTAACAAACAGTCCGGGTTGTGGCTATTTTTCGGTTCGATCGCGGTGATTACCATGTGCTGGTCGACATCACACATAGAACTGAAAACACCATGAACACCAAACTGCTACTCTCCGCACTCTTCGCAAGCACCTTGGCCGCCGGCGCCGCCGCCGCGGCCGACCAGCCGGCCAGCTTCCGCGGCAACCCCGCCCCGGCCCAGGCCGCGGTCGACCAGGTCATCGTCGTCAAGGACGGCACCCGCTTCGTCAACGTCACCGGCGGCCAGACCGTCCGCTTCGTGGTCGGCGACAAGAGCTTCACCTGGTCGTTCCAGAACGGCACCGCGCACGTAATCCCGTTCGACCTGGAGAAAATCGCGCCGCAGGGCGTGCTGTCCCACCGCGTCACGACCTACGTGGCGGACAATCCGCTGTACCGTAACGGCTGAACGCCCAGCGGGGCGCTAGAATAAGAAGATCATGCGCAAGGATCTCGACTACGGCCTGCTGCATGCGATGAGCGCCTTCGTCCACGTCATGGACGGGGGCAGCTTCACCGCGGCGGCCGAACACATGGGCCTCACCAAGGCGCAGGTCTCCAGGCTGGTCAGCCTGCTGGAAAACCGCCTGCAAACCAAGCTGCTGCACCGCAGTACCCGGCGCCTGGCCGCCACCAGCGTGGGCGAGCGCTATGCCGAACGCTGCAAGGCCATTCTCGACCTGGTGGCCCAGGCCGAAGGCGAGGCCGGGGCTGCCTCCCACCAGCCTTCCGGGCGCCTGCGCGTGATGAGCATGACCGCCTTCGGCAACCGCTACGTCACGCCGCTGGTCGCCGCCTACTGCACCGCCAACCCGCGCGTCACCCTCGAATACAGCTCGTCCCAGAGCCCGCCCGACCTGCTGGCCGAAGGCATCGACGTCAGCATCTACCTCGCGCGCGCACTGCCGGATTCGGCCCTGGTCGCGCGCAAGCTGGGCGACATGTTCTCGGTGCCGTGCGCGGCGCCCGATTACCTGGCGCGCCGCGGCGCACCCCGTACCCCCGATGAACTGGCCGCGCACACCTGCCTGCGGCTGGTGAATTCCTCGTTCACGTCCAGCTGGGAGCTCGAGCGCGGCCAGGAACACTTCAGCTTCGATCCGCAAGGCCCGCTGATCGGGAATACCGTCGAGGTGCTGCTGGACAGCGCGCTGAGCGGCCTGGGCATCGTCATGCTGCCGGCCTACAGCGTGGTCGACGACTTGCGGCGCGGGCGCCTGGTCCAGGTGCTGCCGGGCTGGCGCTCGCCCCGGATCGGCATCCACGCGCTGCTGCCCTCGGGCCGCTTCGTGGATGCCAAGACGCGCGCCTGGATCGACTTGCTGAAAGCCGAGCTGCCGCCGGCCGTGGCGCGCGACACGGCGTTCTTCAACGGGCAGCAGTGAGCGCGCGCTGATGGCTCAGTGCCGCAGCCCGGGCGCCCGGGCCTGGGCCCGCTGCAGGGGCCGGAAAGCGCGTTCGAGCGGGGCGCTGTCGTAATAGGCGTCGGTGCGGATGACCTTGCCGTCACGCAGGGTGAAGACATTGACCCACAGGCTGTCATAGTGGGCGCCGGTCGCGCGCACGCGCCAGGTGGCCTCGCCCGTCACCACCACCTTGTCGTCCTCGGCGATGAAGGCTGTGGGCACGAAGCGGATCGGTTCCGTGCTGGCGACGAGCTCGGCGAAAAAGCGTTCGACCTCGCTCCTGCCATGAAAGCTGCCCGCAAAGGGCACGGATTCGCTTTCCGGACTGATCCACTCGGCATCGTCGTGGAAGCGTTCCATCATGTGCGGCAGGTCGCCGTTCTCGAACTCCTCGAATCCATCCATGATGATCTGTTTGTTGGCTTGTGCGTCCATACTGGCCTCCTGTGCGAGCGCATGCCCGCTCCATGCAGCCTAGTACGGATGCGCGCTTCGTCAAGCGGATTCGGGGTTTGTCATTCTGGCATTACAATCAAGCCATTTGCATATCGAGGAAGCCTGCCATGCGTTTGACCGCCGTCGCCCTGTCGATCCTTGCCCTGTCCACTGCCGCATCCTTCGCGCACGCGCAGGCCGTCGTGAAAATCGGCACCGTGTCGCCCCTGTCCGGCTCCGGCGCCCACCAGGGCAAGGACATCGAGAACGGGGCAAGGATGGCGATCGAGGAGTTGAACGCCAAGGGTGTCGTCATCGGCGGCAAGAAGGTGAGCTTCGCGCTGCAGGCCGAGGATGACGGCGCCGATCCGAAGATGGCGACGGCGGCCGCGCAGAAGCTGGTCGATGCCGGCGTCGTGGCGGTGGTCGGGCACCTGAATTCCGGGACCACGGTGCCGGCCTCGAAGATCTACAACAGCGCCGGCATCCCGCAGATCTCGCCGGCGGCGACCACGCCGTTGTACACGCGCCAGGGCTACAAGACGGCCTTCCGCGTGGTTGCCAACGACGGCCTGGTCGGCCACACGCTGGCCAACTATTCGATCAAGACCCTGCACGCGAAGAACATCGCCGTGATCGACGACCGCACCGCCTTCGGCCAGGGCCTGGCCGACGAATTCGTCAAGGGCGTGAAGGCGGTGGGCGGCGCCCAGGTGGTCAGCCGCCAGTTCACGAACGACAAGGCGACCGACTTCAACGCCATCCTGACCCAGATCCGCGCGCGCAAGCCGGACGTGGTGTTCTACGGCGGCATGGACGCGGTGGCGGGGCCGATGCTCAAGCAGATGAAGGCGCTCGGCATCGCCGCGCCCCTCGTGTCCGGCGACGGCATCTGCTCCGAAAAGCTGCCCCAACTGGCGGGCGACGCGCTCGGCGAGGGCAAGGTGATCTGCGTGGTGGCCGGCGGCGTCACCGGACCGGAAGAGGCGGCCTACCACGCCTTCGAGGAACGCTACCGCCAGCGCTACAAGATGGTGCTGCAGACCTATGCGCCCTATGCCTACGACGCGACCATGGCGTTCGCCGCCGCGATGCGCGAGGCCGGCTCCACCGATCCGGCCAAATTCCTGCCGGCGCTGGCGAAGATCCGCTACCAGGGCGTGACCGGCACCATTGCGTTTGACCCCAAGGGCGACTTGCGCAACGCCGCGCTGACGCTGTACACCTACCGCCAGGGGAAGAAGGTCAAGTTGCAGGTGCTGCGCTAGGCGCGGCTTTCTTTTCCGCTTCCAGCTGCTCGGCCGCACAACGCTGCAGCGCCGCCGCGGTGGCCGGCGCGATGCCGATATCGTGCGCGATGGCGTCGCCCGCGCCCAGCGAACGCGGGTCGCGCCCGGTGATGGCGCCGAACAGGGTCAGCGCTTCCAGGTAGTAGCCGTGGACGCTGCCGTGGTAATGGTCCGGCGCCCACAGGTCGACCTGGCCGGCGCTTATGCCATCGTACGGATTCGGATCGGCCACGCCGGCGGCGATTGCCCGGTTCCAGGCCTGGCCGACCGGGATCACGCCATCGATCAGGTTCGATGCGGCATCGGCGGCGTCGTAGCCGCGGCGCAGGTCCAGCGCCATCTGCTCGATCGGCTTGCCGTACCAGGCGCCCTTGGGCGTCCAGGCCTGGTCGGCGCGCGACCAGGTCGCGTTCAGCATGACCTGGACCTTGGGATTGCGCTCACGGAAGGCCTGGGCCAGCAGGCCGGAATACTTGATCAGCATGTCCGGGTTGCCGGGCTTGTTCGCGTCCAGCGTGCTGTAGCTCTGCAGTACCACCTTGTCCCAGGCGCCGGCGATGAGCTCGAGCTTTTCGTTGTAGTGCCGCTCGAGGCCGGCGCCGGGGATGGTTTCCAGGCTGACGTCGTAGTGCAGTCCCGCTTGCACCGTCATCGCCTTGAACAGGGCCGGCACGCCGCCGATTCCGGATTTGTTCAGGTCGGTCACCGTGTCCGGCTTGTACGATTTCACGAGCGGCGCCGGGGCGCCGGCCGGGTCGCCGTAGGTGAAGCTGTTGCCGATGAACAGGATGGTGGTGGCGCTGGCCGGCAAGGCCAGCGCGCCCAGCGCGGCGGCGGCAAGCAGGCGACGATGGAACCGCATGGTCTTTTTTCCTTCAGGTCAGGTGAACGACGTCATATTTCTTTGGGTAATTCTACCTGCCTGAAGTATTTTCACTGCAAATAATCCTCGGTCAGGACGACTTGCGGCGGCGCGCCACCACCATCAAGCCGGCCAGCGTCGCGAAGGTCAGCGCGATGCCCGGCTCCGGCACCTCTTCGGCGGCCAGCTGCGCGGCGGCATAGCCTTGCAGGGCGAGTGCCGTGTCGCTGCCGATGCCGAGGTCGCGCGCGACGGTCTCATTCGCGCCCAGCGAGCGCGGATCGAGGCCGGTGATGCTGCCGAACAGGGTCAGCGCTTCCAGGTAGTAGCCGTAGATGCTGCCATGGTAGCTGTCCGGCGCCCACAGGTTGATCTGGCCGGCGCCAATGCCGTCATACGGGTTGGCGTCCGCCAGCCCGTCCGCGATCGCCCGGTTCCAGGCCTGGCCGACCGGGATCACGCCATCGATCAGGCTTGACGCGGCATCGGCGGCGTCGTAACCCTTGCGCACGTCCAGCGCCATCTGCTCGATCGGCTGGCCGTACCAGGCGCCGCCCTGCTTGTAGGTCTGGTCGGCGCGCGACCACGTCGAGTTCAGCATGATGTCGACGTTCGGGTTCTGGTCGTGGAAGACCTGGGCCAGCAGGCCGGAATACTTGATCAGCGTGGTCGGGTCGCCCGGATGGCTGGCATCGAGCGTGCTGTAGCTCTGCATCACCACCTTGTCCCAGGCACCGGTGATGACACCCAGCTTGTTGTTGTAGTGGTAGTCGACGCCGATGCCGGGCGAGGTTTCCAGGCTGACCTGATAGTCCAGGCCGGCCTGCATCGTCATCGCCTTGAACAGCGCGGGCACGCCGCCGATGCCGGTCTTGTTCAGGTCGGTGACGCTGCCCGGCTGGTAGTACTGGACCACGGGCAGGGCGCCGGCCGGGTCGCCGTAGGTGAAGCTGTTGCCGAGGAACAGGATGGAGGTGGCGGACGCCGGCATGGCTTGCGCGCCCAGCGCAAGGGCGGCAGCGAGCATGAGACCCGGACGGCGAAGTTGCTTACGGATTTGCATTATTGTCTCCTGGAATAAATTTCCTAATGCTAAGTTCTAATATAGAACAAAGCTTCTTTTCATCAAGCAAATCCTGTGCCCTCGTGCTGCGGCGCTTGAATTGAAAGGAAGAGCGGCTGGCGGGTCGTGCGCCCAAGCCTTGTCCTGTAAAAACGGCCGACACCGGATGTTCGTGTCTTAACGTTGCAATGCCGCGCCAGTCACTACACTGGGGCTTCGATCGATTCCACGCGAGGCCCACGTTGCGTTACATGGATTTCAGTTCCTGGCAGGCGGTCCTGACCACCTTCCTCAGCCTGGCCGTCGTCACCCTGCTCGGGGTCGGCATCCGCGTGCTCATGATGCAGACCGTGCAGCAGCGCCGCGAGCGCATGAACCGCCAGATCAACGAGCGGCTGCGCACGCTGATCGCGGCCTACCGCACGCTGGGCGGTTCCTTTACCGGCCAGCTGACGGTCGATCCTACCCATTTGCGTGACCTGCGCAGCGCCGCACCTGCGGCCGATGGCGAGGCGCCACGCATCGACAACGACCGCGCGCGCCGCATCCGCGACGCGGTCGAAGCCGCGCTGGCCGACATCCTGCTGCTGGGCACCGAGGAACATTGCCGGCTGGCCGGCCAGGCCGCCGCCGACATGGCGGCCGGACGCCCGATCCACACGGCCGACCTGGTGATCTCGCTGCGCGATTTCATCCGCGAAGCGCTGGACCTGGGGCCGATCCCGGACGGCGTGCCGATCCCGCTGCAGGGGCCGACGCGGACCCAGGGCAGCGGCGCCGGGCGTGGCAAGGCGGAAGGCGGCGGCAAGGGCGGTGGCGGTGGCGGCGGTGGAGGTGGCGGGATGGATGGCGGTGGTGGCGGTGGTGCCGGCATGGGCTTCGGGCTCGGCCTCGGTCACAGGCCCGCCGACCACGATCCCACGGCGTGATCTCGGCAGGACTGGTACGCGCTGGGCCACCTGGGGATGTTGACTGTTGATTACTTTTAATGGTGTAGTTATCATTAAAAGATCAGTTCGGTTATTCCCCCAGCTGTCCCACCCTGACCAGATGGAGCGCATGATGCCCGACGACGATGACCTGATTTTGCTGTCCAGCAGTAGCAGCAGTAGCGACGACGATTCGAGCGACGAGGAGGCCTTGAGCCGGGACCTGCAGGCGATGTTCACGACCCTCGATACAGAATCGCCGGTCCTCGCGCCTACCCCGCAAAACAAGGGATTCATCGAAAAATACGGCGCCCGTCCCTGGCGAGCGGCCGGCGCCGACGTCGCCAAAGGGATCGCCGAGATCTCCGCCGGCGCGGCCAGCATCCGCGGTGGCGACACGCTCGGCGGCACCTCCGCCATCCTCAAGGGGATCGGCTCGATTTCCGGTTTCATGGCATTGGCGGGACCGCTGGGTGCGATCGCGGCAGGCGTGATGTCGGTCATTACCGCCATCGTCGCCGCAGTGCTCGACGCCCTCAAGCCCGCCGCCGAATCGCTCGAACAAAAGATTGAAAGGCTGCTGATCAGCCAGGACTTGCGCAACGCCAGGCACGCGCTGGTCGCGGCCCGCAGCGCAGGAAATGTGACCCTCGCCGAAATCGATGCCCTGGCAGGCGTGCGCAAGCGGGCCAGTGAAGGCCTGGCCGGCGCTGGCGCCGATGATCCGAGGCTCGACACCTTGCGCGAACAAGCCGAAGGTACGCCATGGACCGAGCTGAAGGCCTTCGGCTGGGTCGATCAATTCAAGACCATCGGGGCGTCGTTCGCGACGCTGTCCGATAGCAAGGGTTACGGATCGAAGGAATGGCTGGGGGTGTACGATCTCACCATCCAGTGCGCCACCGAATTCTGGATGCAGTTCGAAGCGCTCGCCGGCCTGGTGCGCGCGATCGAAATGCCGGCGTACCAGGCGGCACGCCGGGTACTGGCGGCCGAGCTGCAGGTCAACATCGCGGCAAGCCACTTCGCCTCCCTGAACGAAGGCGATTTTTATTCGACCTGGATCAACGGGAATCACTTCGGCTGGTCCATGTACAAGGGCGACCTGCACAACCATTTATACAGGGTGCAGGGCGTGTTCGGCGCCGGCGGCGGCGCCAACCAGGCCGACCTGGGTGGCCAGGTGGCGGCTTTTGCGCATGCATCGAGCGGCACGCTGTTCACTGTCGGCTATGTCAGCGATGACCACTTGTTTGCCGGCCGCGGCAACGACCAGGGCTGGCGCATCGCACGGGGCGCGCCGCGCTGCGAGCAGGTGGTGATCGGCGAGATGGCCGATGACATGATCAAGGTGGTTGCCCTCCAGGACCACGGGAAAACGATACTGGTATGCGATTTCAATGACGAGCAGGGCACAAGCGCCGGATTCGAGCAAAGCCCCGAGGCATGGACGCCGCACGACAAGCGCTGGGAGAAGATGGTGCCCTACGCGATTCCGGACCAGTGGACCATGTTGTCGGTGGCGATCGACCCGCTGTCGCTCAGGAAGAACGCGCCGCTGGTCCTGTACGGGTTCGGACTCGTGGAATATGGCGGCGGCAATTGCTGCAGGCTGCAGGTGGACGAGAAGACCGGCAAGGTGAGCGTCCAGGCGATCGATGAGACCTGGCTGACGCCGGACCAGATCCGCGCCGCGACCGGCGGTGTGCTGCCGCCGCAGGACGGCACGGGCAAGGTCGTCCCATCCAGGCTGGCGAACGTGTCGCCGGCCACCGTGACGTGCGCGCGCAAGGTGATCCTGGCCCAGGTTGGGGATACGGCCTGGGTCTACGAGCGCGAGGGCGACCGCACGTGGCGTTCCTGGGATGTCCGCAAGGTGTTCTGGAACCAGGACTGGGGCGCCGCCGACCTGCAGTGCTACCAGGCCCGCGCCTTCGAAGACGAAGCGATGGTCTGCCAGACCAACCGTGGCGTGGTCCTGCGTTACTGGGATGAGCGGCAGCGTGCGCTGATCCTGGCGCGCAACGACAAGATCCAGTCGCCCTGGTTTTCGCGCGACGTTGCGCGCCAGGGCGGCGTTGCGCTCGAATTGAGTGCGATCCTGCGCGAGGCGGCCGCTCCCGCGAAACCGGTGCTCATCGCCGCCAGCGTGCGGGAGGGGGCAAGCTTCGAGGACTTGATGGCCGTCTAGTCATCCTGCCTGCCATGATCGCGCGCCGGCTCGGCCAGCAGCACTTGCCGGCACCGGGTCATTCCATTGTCATGAAACTCGGCTAAGTTGGATGACAAACGCTGACCTGGATGACCCTATGCCCCGTTCGCTGCTCCTTTCGAAACCGCTCGCGCCCGCCATCGATCAGCCTGACAATCGGCCTGACGGTCATCCGGCATGAGGGACAGCGTGTTTCGACGCGCCATGGGCGAAAAGAAGCTACTCCTGCTGAGTGTTCCCGCCGGCGCCGGCCACACCCGGGTCGCCGACGCCATTTGCGCCTATGCCGGCGCCGCGCAGGGCGAGGTGCGCGCCATCCACCTCGATGCGATGGCGTTCGCCACGCCGCGCCTGCGCAAGGTGTACACCGACCTGTACCTGTTCCTGGTGCGGCGTGCCCCCGGCCTGTGGAGCCGGGTGTACCGGTTCACGAACGAGGCCAGCCCCGACGGCTGGATCAACCGCCTGCGGCGCCGCATCGAGCGCCACGACTGCAGGCTGCTGCTGGCCAGGATCGCCGAGGAGAAACCGGACATCATCGTCTGCACCCACTTCCAGCCGGCCGAGATCCTGGCGCGCGAAAGCGCCGCGGGCCGCCTGGATTGCCCGGTGTGGGTGCAGGTGACGGATTTCGATTTGCACCGCATGTGGGTGCATCCGCACATCGCCGGTTATTTCGCGCCGAACGAGGAAGTCGCCTTCCGCATGGCGGGGCAGGGGATCTCACCCGATGCCATCCACGTGACCGGCATCCCGACCATGCCGGCGTTTTCGCGCCGGCTCGAGCGCAGCGAGTGCGCGCCCGCGTTCGGGCTCGACCCGGCACGCACGACCTTCCTGCTGATGGGGGGCGGCGCCGGCCTGGGCGGCCTCTCCACGGTGGCCGAGCGCCTGCTGCGCATCCCCGGCGAGTTCCAGCTGATCGCGCTGGCCGGCCGCAACGCCGCGGAACTGGCCGCGCTGCGGCGGCTGGCGGCGGCGCACCCGGGCCGGCTGTCGCCGCAGGGCTATACCGACCGGGTCGACCGCCTGATGGCCTGCGCCGACCTGGTGATCACCAAGCCGGGCGGCTCGACCACCGCTGAATGCCTGGCGCTGGGCTTGCCGATGATCGTCAATTCGCCGATCCCCGGGCAGGAAGAATGCAATGCCAACTTCCTGCTCGAGCAGGGCGTGGCGCTGAAGGCGTCCGACCTGGAGACGCTGGACTACCGCATCCGCCACCTGATGGCCAACCCCGGCAAGCTGCAGGAGATGCGTGCCCGCGCCCGCGCGCTCGGGCGGCCGCATGCCGCGCTGCGGGTATTGGAGACCGTGCTGCGGCACCATGAAAGCGAAGATGCAGATCATTGAATGGCCGCACCTCGGCCAGTTGCTGGCGATGCTGGGCGCGGTGCTGGTGCTGGCGTATTTTTTTGCGCGCGTCGAAGTCGAGATCGAGGGCGACGCCGGCTGGGCCGCCAACCTGCCCACCTGGCGCATCGAGGATCACCCGCTGCTCGACATCTTCTGGGGTGGCCGCGCGATGACCGGTTATCACCTGTGGATGTTTTCCTTCATCGGGCTGATCTTCCATTTCCCGCTGTTCTTCATGGGGGCGTGGAGCTGGCAGCTGGAAGCGCGCGCGGCGGCTTGCGTGATGCTGTTCTGGATCGCCGAGGACTTCTTGTGGTTCATCGTCAACCCGGCCTTCGGCTGGCGCCGCTTCACGCCGGCGCAGGTGGCGTGGCACAAGCGCTGGGCGTTCGGGGCGCCGGTGGATTACTGGATCTTCGGGGCGGCCGGCATCGTGCTGCTTTGCTATGCGTTCTGAATATCCAGCGCATGCCGCACCCGGCGGCACAGCTCCTCCGAAGTCCGCGAAATCAGTTCGTGCGGGATGTCGAACTTGCTGGTCAGGCGGTCATGGTCTTCGAAGCCGTAGGACACCATGAAAGGATGCATGCCGGTGCCGATCGCCGCCTTGAAATCCTTGTGCTCGTCGCCGCAGATGTAGGCGCGGGCCGGGTTGATGTCGAACTGCTCGCGGATCGCGCGGAAGTGGCCGGTCTTCTTTTCGCTCAGCGGGATGTGCACGAAAAAATCGAGCGCGCCGATGTCGATGTCGTGGCGCCGGAACAGCTGGCGCAGCGTCTCCAGCGGTTCGTTGGTGATGTTGCGCGTGACCATGCCCACCTGCACGCCGGGCGCGGCGACCAGGCTGCGGATCAGCTCGGGGATGCCGGCGTACAGGCGCGCTTCCTGGCGGTAAACCTCGGTCAGGCTGTCGACCAGCTTGGCGCGGCTGTTCTTGCGCAGGTTCTTCTTGATGATCGAGGGGAATTCCTTGATGCCGCCCAGGTATTTGAGCAGGTGGCGCCGTTTCTGGAAGCTGGTCTCGTCGCCGATGTCCAGGCCGTGCCGGGAAAATGCTGCCTGGATCGCGGAAAAGGCATCGATGGTGGTGCCGTCCGCGTCGAGGATCAGGAGCCGTTTGTCGCTTTTGTACATGGGTTCGGGTTCCACAGTGCCTGCCGGCTGGCTCTTCGAGCTTGCCGTGCAGGTATGACCGGCGTGTGACAGCGCGGCTATAATCCTGCTTCCCGATCCGGCACCCCTGCGGCGTATCGCACGCGCAACAACGCCGGTCCCACTTCTTGCCTGTCCCGATGACGATCGATTGGTTCTCCCCCGCGCAATGCGCCGGCTACGTGGCATTCGTACTCGGTGTGAGTTCCTTCCTGCAGAGGGACGACCGCCGCTTCAAGCAATTCATGGCGGCAGAATGCTTCGCCTACATCGTCCACTTCGCGCTGCTCGGCAACCCGACCGCCGTCGCCAGCTCGACCATGTCGCTGCTGCGTTCGGTGCTGGCGCTGCGCACGCGCTCGCCGTGGGTGGCGCTGGTCATCGTCGTGGCCAACATCGCGCTCGGCCTGTACCTGGCCACCAGCCCCAGCGCCTGGCTGCCGCTGGCCGCCTCCTGCATCGGCACGCTGGCCCTGTTCCTGCTGCAAGGC
>Ga0265797_10002519_pt1 | contig 30671 bp, 29 predicted proteins | sample P2T30metagenome_FD_192433 | JGI IMG/M metagenome (GOLD analysis project Ga0265797, IMG submission 192433) | Plant litter microbial communities from East Loma Ridge, Irvine, California - P2 T30 | ecosystem: Environmental > Terrestrial > Plant litter > Unclassified | place: USA: California...
CGAGGCGGCGCTGTCTCCCAACCGCCAGCTGGCGGCGCTGCGCGCGATCCACCAGTTGGTCGAGGACGGGTCGCAATTCATCATCGTGACCCACTCGCCAATCCTGCTGGCCTATCCGGGTGCCAAGATCCTCGCCTTCGATGCCTCGGGCATTTCCGAGATGGCGTACGAGGACACCGAGCACTATGCGGTGACACGCGATTTTCTGAATCATTATCCGCGCCGGCTCGAGCAGTTGCTGGCGCCGGATTAAGCGACTCCAGCGGCCACGTGGCCGCCGCCTGCCGCAGCTATTTCCATTCGCCGCGCTGGTTCACCAGCGTCTTCTTGCCTTCAGTGACCACCAGGCGCCCATCGGCGAACACGGTATAGCTCACCCGGCCGGAGCGGAACACATAGCCCTGGAAGGCGCCGGGCGTGACGCCGTCGGCGCCTTTCGAATGCATGGTCTTGCCGCGCAGGGTGATCGCCTTGCCGGATTTCTTGCTGGTGCCGACATAGCGCACGTCGTCGCAGGTGACGTTGCCCTCTTCGCATTGCTGCGTGATCTTGACGGTATAGCCCGGGGTCTCGAGGGTTTGCTGCGCCTGGGCGTGGGCGCTTGCGGATACGGCCATCGCCAGGGCAGCCAGGTTCATTGCGTGCTTCATGGGTCCTCCGGTCGGCTTCGATGGGCCGATTATGCCCGATCGACGCGGCGCGACCGTGCGCTGGCGCGCTGATGGCCTAGGCGTCGGCGCGCACCAGGTCGAGGTAGCGCGAGGCCCAGGCGGCGATCACGTCGGCGACGTAGACGGCGTCATGGCGTCGCCGCAGCAGGTGGTCGGCATCGTCGAGCGAGACGAAGCTTTTGGGATGGCGCGCGGCCTGGAAGATCTGCAGCGCGTTGGCCACGGCCACGGTGTCGTCTTGCGGCGAATGCAGCACCAGCAGGGCGCGCCCCAGATCGCGGATTTTCTGCTCGAGGCGCTGCTCGGCGACGTCTTCCAGGAACTGGCGCTTGATCGTGAACGGGCGCCCGGCCAGCTGGACATGTGCGATGCCATGCGTGGTGATGGCGTCGATGTGCTCGCGGAACATGCCGGTGACGTGGTGCGGGTCGCTCGGCGCGGCGATGGTGGCGACGGCGCGCACCTCGGGCATGCTCGACGCCGCGGCCAGCACCGCAGCCCCGCCCAGGCTATGGCCGACCAGCAGCTGCGGCGCGGCGTATTCGCTGCGCAGGAAATCGGCGGCGGCCACCAGGTCGGACAGGTTGGATGAAAAATTGGTGTTGGCGAATTCGCCTTCGCTGGCGCCGATGCCGGTAAAGTCGAAGCGCAGCACGGCAATGCCGTGGCGGGTCAGGCCCTGCGCGATGCGCGCCGCGGCGAACACGTCCTTGCCGCAGCTGAAACAGTGGGCGAACAGGGCGTAGGCCTTGACCAGGCCGTCGGGGGCATCGAGGCGCGCGGCCAGCAATTGACCTTCTGCGCCTTTGAAGTGGACTGCTTCACCTGCCATGGATGTCTCCTTGTGATTGGCCTTATCGCTGGCTGTGGCGCTGCCGCTGCCGCTGCCGGTGTCGTTGCTGCAGGCAAGATAGCATGGGCGCGCGCGGTGCAGATATCTGCCAATGGGGACACTCAGCTCACGCAGTCACCCGAACAATCCATGCAAGAACCAGCGCGGTGTGGCGTCCTCGCCGGTGCCGCTGATGCGCTCGCGATAGATCCAGTACAGCGCGTGGTCTTGTCCCTCTGCGATGAAGTAGTCGCGGGTTTGCGTCTGGCTCCACCAGCCGGCTTCGATGCGTTCGGGATTGGACGCCACCCGCAAGGGCGAACCGTAGAACGGCCGGTGGTCGCGCATCAAGAGCGCGATCGGCTTGGCCAGCAGCCAGCTCGGCCGCGGCAGGCTGTGCACGTCGGGCGGCATCTGCGCTGCGCGTGCGGCGGCGCTGACCTTTTGCTGCACCGGCACCCAGGCATTGGCGACCTCGGGGCGGTAATCGGCCAGCGGCAGCGCCTGCAAGACATTGTCTGTGCCCAGGCGCGCCACCAGCAGCTCGATCATGCGCATGCGGTCTTCTTCGCTGCCGCCGGGATCGGGAAACAGCGAATCGGTGGGCGGCGCCATCGCCTGCAGTTGCTGCGCTTCGAGCCCGATGCCGATCACCGGCGCCGCGAGCTCCAGCTTGGCCAGGCGCTCGCGCAGCAGCCGCAGCAGGTGCTCGTCGCGCCAGGTGGGTTCGGCCAGCGCGACCTCGACCAGGGTTGGCGGACGCGCCAGGCGGCCGCGCTCGTGGTCGAGCGACAGCCGGATGCGCTCGACCGCCAACTGGCGCGCGCACAGCCAGCCGGTCATCTGCAGCACCAGGCGGTGGGCGCCGGCCAGCAACAGGTCGGCCTGTTCGAGCCGGTCGAACAATTCGAGCCGCGCATGAAACCGTTCGGGCGGCTCGATCCACTTGAACAGCTCGGGACTCATGCCATAGGCGGCATCGAGCATGTCGAGCAATGCCCGCCCGCAGCGCCGTTGCAGGCCGGGGCGCGGCAAGCGCTGCAGTTCATCGAGGCGGCGGCAACCGATGCCCTCGAACCAGCTGGCGAACGGTCGCGCCGGCGGCAACAAGGCCACCGGCAAGCGATCGATGCGCCGCACCAGCGACGCCATCTTGAGTGCGCGCCCCGCATTGCGGCGCGCCAGCAGCCAGGCGCCGCGCGCGGTAGGTGCGCAGGCAATGCAGGCCGAAAAGCCGAGCGCCGCCATATTGGCGCGGATGCGCTCGCACAGGCGCCGGATGCCGCCAAACAGGCGCAGGCTGGCGCCGATATCGAGCAGCAGGGTCGCTTCTTCGGCCAGCGCCACCTGCGGCGTGTACTGCAGCATCGCCATGGCCACCGCCCCCATGGCCTCGGCCTCGCGCTCGTGGCTGCGCAGCTCGATGCGCGCCTCGGGCATGAGCATCAGCACGCCGCCGCGGCGCATGCCGATCTGCACGCCGGCCGCGCGCGCCACCGGCGACAGCGCCATCACCCGCTCCTGCTCAAGGATGACGCTGCCGGGGTCGCGGGCTAGCCCACCGTTGCCAGCGCCGCCATTGCCATCGCTACCGGCTACATTACCGACTGCACTGCCGACCACGCTGCCGGCTACGCCGCCAGCCTCGCCCGCCGCCTCACTGAACCAGCGTGGGCTGAAGACTTCGAGCGGTAGCTGGGGCAAATACAGGCCGATCCAGAGGCGCATGACGTTGCAATAGTGAAGATCCAAGAGGAAGGAATAGCGGCGCCTCGCGCTGCGGTCCCCGACGTTTGACGAAATCGATGTTCATGCCGCCGGCCGCCGGTCGCAGTGCAAGACGCAGAGGCGCGGGAGATGCGTCTTGCGCCGCGGCCAGCGGGCGGAGCATGAAAAACAGCGTTTCGCCGCCTTGCGCCGCCAGGTGCAGGCGGCGCAGGCTGTCGTTACGCACCTGGTTGGTCCAGAACAGCAAGGCGCCGCAACTGCCACTACGCAGCACCTGCTCGGCTGCCCACAGCGCGTCCGCGGTGCGCGTCGTGCGCAGCCACAATATCTGGGACGGATCGAGACCGAGCGCGGCAAGCGCCAGGGCCTGGGGCGGATGGGGCGGCTGCAGCAGCACGATGCGGCGTTCGGCGCAGGCGGCCAGGGCCGGCCGCAGCAGGCGCATTTCGCCGATGCCGGGCTGCTGCAGGTGCAGGTCGACCAGGGTGCCGCCGGGCCAGCCGCCACCGGGCAGTTGGCTCGAGAGCGTCGCATGGCCGGTATCGATGCAGCGCGTGTTGGCATGCGCCAGCTGCGACGCGCGCCACAGCGATGGGTGCACTGCCTCTGGTGCGGCAAGGATGGCTGAATGGTTCATATCAGGGCTTATCGAACAAATACTGTATAAACGTACAGTACTAGCTGACGCCAGCTTTGGCAAGATGTATTCAATTTGGCTATACCAGTTTAGGTATTGGTATTGACTAAAATTAAACGTTTGCTAAGGCAGTAGAAGACCATGGTCAAGCCGCTTGCTTATTGGCGGTTTGGCACCATCTGGATGATTACGTCTTGCGCGGCGCAGGACGACAACCGATAACGGAGACGCCATGGACGACGACATCCTGGTCAGCAAGGCCGCCATCATCGAACGCTGCTGCCGACGCGCCCGCGAAGAGTATGAAAGAGATCCCAACACCTTCCCTGACGACATCACGCGCCAGGATGCCGCCACGCTCAACCTGCTGCGCGCCTGGAGCGCGGCGATCGAGATGGGCGATTATGTGATCGGCAATGCCCGCCTCGGCCTGCCGCAGGACGAGCGTGAAGTCATCACCCTGCTGGCCGAGCACGGCTGGATCGCGCCCACCCTGGCCGAGGATCTCAAGCGCACCGGCGAATTCTGCCGCGCCGAATGGGATTACCAGGCCGCGCCGCTGCCGGCCCTGGTCACGATCATCAAACGCGGCCTCGACGATTTCAGCGCGTATGCGGCCGCTTTACTGGGCGGTGTACGTATCATTGAATAAACTTTCTCGCCAGTTGACAGCGCGAAAAATATGCGCCAACTGGTATGATTCGCCTTTTTCCGGGGGTGGTCCTGCCGCCCGTCTTACAAGACGACCAGCCATCCCGCACTGATTACACAGCAAACAATGAGCACATCTTCCAATCTGCCTGGCTTCTTCAGCCGCCTGTCGATCGCCTTCGGCGCCCTGTTCAAGTCGCTCGGCGACGCCGAGTTCGCCGCCCGCGTGCGTGACGACGGCGTCGGCCCGACCGCCGCCCCTGCCCCGACGCCAGCCCCGACGCCAGCGCCAACCGTCGCCCCAACGCCGGCGCCAACGCCTGCACCACTGCGCGCGCCCACCCCGGATTCGGCCCTGCAACTGCTGAGCCTATTCCAGCGCGAAGCCCGCCTGATCGACTTCGCCCACGAAAACCTGAGCGCTTATTCGGACGCCGACATCGGCGCCGCCGCCCGCGTGGTGCACGAAGGCTGCGCGCGCGTGCTGCGCGAGCACTTCGCAATCGAGCCGGTACGCGCCGAGAACGAAGGTAGCCGCATCACCCTGGCCGAAGGCTTCGACGCCGCCAGCGTGCGCCTGACCGGCAACGTGGTCGGCAAGGCGCCATTCACCGGCCTACTTTCCCACCGCGGCTGGCGCGCCGCCAAGGTCACGCTGCCGCAACTGGCCGAGAGCCACGATGCACGCGTGCTGGCCCCGGCGGAGGTGGAACTGTGAGCCAGCCAGACAACGCACGCTACGCCATCGGCATCGACCTGGGCACCACCCACAGCGCCCTGTCATATGTCGACCTGCAGGCCAGCGACGGCGAGAAGGCCGTCGACGCCGTGCTGCCGATCCCGCAACTGACCGCCCCCGGCACGATCGAGGCGCTGCCGCTGCTGCCGTCCTTCCTCTACCTGCCGCACCCGGACGAGATGCCGGCTGGCGAACGCGCGCTGCCCTGGAGCCAGGACGAGGAAACCGCGGTCGCCGGCGAGATGGCGCGCAGCCGCGGCGCCACCACGCCGATCCGCCTGGTGTCGTCGGCCAAGAGCTGGTTGTGCCACCCCGGCGTGGACCGCCGCGCCGCGATCCTGCCGCAGGACGCGCCGGACGAAGTGCCGCGCGTGTCGCCACTGGCCGCGTCGACCCGCTACCTCGAACACCTGCGCCAGGCCTGGAACGCGGCGCATCCCGAGGCGCCATTCGACCAGCAATCGGTCACGGTCACCATTCCTGCTTCGTTCGACCCGGCCGCACGCGAGCTGACGGCTGAAGCGGCGCGCCAGGCCGGCTTCGCCCCGACCCTGCTTGAAGAGCCACAAGCGGCCCTGTACAGCTGGATCCAGGGCAGCGGCGGCCGCTGGCGCAAGCAGGTCGCGCCCGGCGACATCATCCTGGTGGTCGACGTCGGCGGCGGCACCAGCGACTTCTCGCTGATCGCCATCCTCGAGCGCGACGGCAAGCTCGAACCACACCGCGTGGCCGTGGGCGACCATATCCTGCTGGGCGGCGACAATATGGACCTGGCGCTGGCCCACTTCGTGGCCCGCAAGCTCGCCGCCAATGGCACCCAGCTCGACGCCTGGCAGATGCGCGCCCTTACCTACGGCTGCCGCAGCGCCAAGGAAGAACTGCTGGCCAACCCCAACGCCACGACCCACCCGATCGTGGTCCCGAGCCGCGGCTCGAAGCTGATCGGCGGTTCGATCCGCACCGAACTCACGCGCGAAGAAGTCACCGCCTTCATCACGGATGGTTTCTTCCCACGCGTCGAAGCGTCGGCACGCCCTGCCGTGCGCGCCCGTGCCGGCCTGACCCAGCTCGGCCTGCCATACGCGCAGGACGCGGCGATCACGCGCCACCTGGCCGCTTTCCTGGCGCGCCAGGCCGGCGCCACCGCCGAACTCGAAGGTTTCAGCGGCCGCGTGAATGCGGAACATACCTTCCTGCATCCGAGCGCGGTGCTGTTCAACGGCGGCGTGTTCAAGTCGAGCATCCTGGCCCAGCGCGTGATGGACACCATCAACGACTGGCTGTACATGGAAGGCGCGGAACCGGCGCGCATGCTCGAAGGCGCCGACCTCGACCTGGCCGTGGCGCGCGGCGCGGCTTATTTCAGCTACGCCCGCCGTGGCGGCGGCGTGCGTATCCGCGGCGGTACGGCGCGTTCGTATTACGTCGGTGTCGAATCGTCGATGCCGGCCATCCCTGGCATGGAGCCACCGCTGGAAGCGCTGTGCGTGGCGCCGTTCGGCATGGAAGAAGGCAGCGAGCTTGAATTGCCGGGCCAGGAATTCGGCCTGGTGATCGGCGAACCGGTTCACTTCCGCTTCTTCGGTTCGACCACCCGCCGCCAGGACCGTATCGGCGACGTGCTCGAATTCTGGGGCCCGGACGAGCTGCAGGAACTCAACGAGATCCAGGCTACCCTGCCGGCCGAAGGCCGCGTCGCCGGCGAAGTGGTGCAGGTCAAACTGCATGCGCTGGCCACCGATGCAGGCACGCTGGAGCTGGTCGCTGTCGCCCGTGACGGCCAGCGCTGGAAGGTCGAGTTCGACGTTCGTACTGTTTCCGACGCCTCGTGACCTACCTGGTCGGCATCGATCTTGGCACCACGAATACGGTGCTGGCCTTTGCCCGCGATGGGCAAGGTGCGATCGAGCTGCTGTCGATCGACCAGCTGGTGGCGCCCGGCGAAGTCGCCGGCGCGCCGCTGCTGCCGTCGATGCGCTACCACCCGGGCGCGGACGAACTCGCGCCCGGAGAACTGCAACTGCCCTGGCATACCCTTGATCTCGCCGGCGTCGAACACGTCGCGCTCGGCCGCCTGGCACGCGCGCTCGGCGCGGCCACGCCGGGGCGCCTGGTGGCCAGCGCCAAGAGCTGGCTGTCGCACACGGGCGTCGACCGCATGGCGCCGATCCTGCCCTGGGGCGCCGAAGGTGATGTGGCCAAGGTGTCGCCGGTGGCGGCCAGCGCCAGCTACCTGGCCCACCTGCGCGCCGCATGGAACACCCGCTTCCCCAAACAGCTGCTCGAACGCCAGCAGATCGTGCTCACGGTTCCCGCCTCGTTCGACGAAGGCGCGCGTGCGCTGACGCTGGAGGCGGCGAAACAGGCCGGCCTGCCGGATGTTCGCCTGCTGGAAGAACCGCAGGCCGCGCTGTACGACTGGCTGTACCGGCATCGCGCGAACCTGAGCGAAGACCTGGGCGAGGCGCGCCTGGTGCTGGTGGCCGACGTCGGCGGCGGCACCACCGACTTCAGCCTGGTCAAGGTCGAAACGAAAGATGGCGAGCCGACGCTCACCCGCATCGGCGTGGGCAACCACCTGATCCTGGGCGGCGACAATATGGACCTGGCGCTGGCCCACCTGGTCGAGGCGCGCATGGCCGAACAGGCCGGCGAGGATGCCTCGCGCAGCCGCCTGTCGAGCGCACGCCTGGCCCAGCTCACCGAACGCTGCCGCGCAGCCAAGGAACAGCTGCTGGCTGACGATGCGCCAAGCCACGTCACCGTCACCCTGCTCGGCGCCGGCAGCCGCCTGATCGGCGCCAGCCGCAAGACCGACCTGCGGCGCGAAGACATCGAACGCATCGTGCTCGATGGCTTCTTCCCGCTCAATGCAGACCAGGAAGACGCCAAGCGCGCGCGCGCCGGCATCGTGGAATTCGGCCTGCCGTATGCCAGCGATCCGGCCGTCACGCGTCACCTGGCCGGCTTCCTGCGCCAGCACGCCGCCGCCGCACGCGAAGCGCTTGACCTGCCTGAAGATGGCCAGCTGCCGGTGCCGGACACAGTGCTGCTCAACGGCGGCGTATTCCGCGGCGCGGCATTGGCACAGCGCCTGGTCGATACCTTGAGCGCATGGCGCGGCGCGCCGGTACGCGTGCTGCACAACGAAAATCCCGACATTGCCGTCGCCCGCGGCGCCGTTGCCTATACGCTGGCGCGCCAGGGCCTGGCCCCAGCGATCGAAAGCGGCGCCGCACGCAGCTACTACCTGCTGCTCGACGGCGAAACCCAGGACGACAAACTACGCACCGTCTGCCTGCTGCCGCGCGGCACAAAAGCCGCCACCGAAGTCAGGCTCACGGATCGCAGCTTTGCGCTGCGCGTGGGCCGCCCGGTGCGCTTCCACCTGGTCTCGACCATCGCCGATGAGGGCTTACCGCCGCAGGCCGGCGAATTGGCCGACCTCGATCCTGCCAGGGTAGTGCGCCTGCCGGCCATCGCCACCGTGCTGCGCGCCGCGCGCGGCGCACCGAGCGAGATCCCGGTGCAGCTGGTAACGACCCTGAGCGAAGTCGGCACGCTCGACGTGCATTGCGTCGCCGAGGACGGCGGCCAGCGCTGGCAACTGGCTTTCCAGTTGCGTGGCGACGAGGACAGCGACGCACAGGAAGAAGTGCTGCCGCTCGAACTCGATGCCGCCATCGACAAGATCGAGCGCGTGTTCGGCGCCCGCTCGAAACAGGTCGATACGAAAGAAGTGAAGGGGTTGCGCGCCGGCCTGGAACACCTGCTCGGCTCACGCGAGCGTTGGACCACGCCCCTGCTGCGGCGCCTGTTCGACGCCCTGATGGCGCGCGCCAAAGGCCGGCGCAGATCAAGCGAACACGAGCGCGCCTGGTTGAACCTGGCCGGCTACAGCCTGCGCCCCGGCTTCGGCCACCCGCTCGACGAATGGCGCATGGAGCAGCTGTGGGCGATGTTCGACGGCGGCGTCCAGCACCACAAGGACAGCCAGGTGCGCGCCGAATGGTGGACCATGTGGCGCCGGGTCGCCGGCGGCCTGTCAACCGAATCCCAGTTGCGCGTGCTCGACGATTTCGCCTTCAACCTGCAGGCCGACGAATCCGAACGCGGACGCCGGCCGCTCACCCTGGTCGATGGCAGCGAAGAAGACATGCTGCGCGTCGGCGCCTCGCTTGAGCGCATCCCGTCGGCCTATAAAGCCGAGATCGGGGAATGGCTGCTGGGGCAGATCGACGCCATCCCGTCGGGTGGCAGGCTCGATGCCCGCGCCACCGCGCGCTACGGGCGCTACCTGTGGGCGCTGGGCCGGGTCGGCGCGCGCGAGTCGTTCCAGTCGAGTGCCCACGAAGTGGCGCCGCCCGACGTGGCCGAAGACTGGCTGCGCACCCTGATGAAGCTCGACTGGCGCAAGGTGGAACCGGCCGGCTTCGCCGCCGCCCACATCGCGCGCATGACGGGCGACCGCTCGCGCGATATCGGCCAAGCGGTGCGCGACGATGTACTGCGGCGCCTGGCCGTTAGCGGCGCACCATCGATGTGGACGGCGATGGTACGCGAGGTGGTGGAACTGGACCAGGCGGTCGAGACGCGCCTGTTGGGCGACGCGCTGCCGCCGGGGCTCAAGCTGCTGGGCTGACATCAAGGCGCCGCAGCGCCAGTTGCCCCCTGCCGTCGCGGCTACCCTGCACGGCTGCCGAACCGCGTTCCTGGCCGAGCCGGAAGGTGCTGACCAGCTCCGCCAGCCGCGCCGCGCGCTCCTGCAAGGCCTGCGAGGCCGCCGCGGCCTCTTCCACCAGCGCCGCATTCTGCTGGGTGGCCGCATCCATCTGCAGCACCGCCGCGTTCACCTGACCCAGGCCGCTACTCTGCTCGGCGCTGGCCTGGGCGATCTCGTCCATCGTCTCGGCCACGCCGGCAATGCTCGCCACCAGGCCCTGCATCGTGCTGCCGGCCTGCTGCGCCAACCTGCCACCGCTTTCGACATTGGTGCGCGCGGTGTCGATCAGGCGCTTGATATCCTGCGCCGCCTTCCCCGCACGCTGGGCCAGGGTACGCACCTCGGACGCCACCACCGCGAAGCCGCGTCCCTGTTCGCCAGCGCGCGCCGCTTCCACTGCCGCGTTCAGCGCCAGGATATTGGTCTGGAACGCGATGCCGTCGATCACGCCCGTGATCTCGGTGATCTGGCGCGACGAGGCGTCGATCGCCTGCATCGTCTCGACCACCTGGTCGACCACCGCGTGGCTGTCGACCGCGATGCAGCGCGCGTCCTGGGCGCGCTCCCGCGCCGCGCCGGCGTGGGCGGCATTACGGCCGACCGTCACACCCAGCTCCTCCATGGTGGAGGCGGTTTCCTCGAGCGCGCCGGCCTGCTGCTCGGTGCGCCCGGACAGGTCGAGATTCCCCTGCGCCATCTCCTTGGCCGCATCGGCGATGGCGTCGGTGCCGCCGCGCACCTCGCCGACGATCTGGCGCAGGTGCTGGTTCATCTCCTTCAGCGCTCCCATCAACTGGCCCACCTCGTCGCGCGAGCGCACCACGATCTCGCTGCCCAGGTCACCGCCGGCGACCGTGCGCGCCACCCGCACCGCTTCTTGCAGCGGGCGCGTGATCGAGCGCGTGATCCAGACGCCGGCGACCACTGCCAGCACCCCGGCCGCGGCGGCCAGCAGCATGATGTACAGCCGCTTCTGGCGGTACAGCTCGGCCGCGTCGCGCCCGCTCTGCGCCATCAGCTTGCCGCCGCCGGCGAGAAAGCCTCGCACCCGTCCGACGTAGGCGCGCTGGTCGTCGCGCAGGGTTGTCATCAGGAGCGCCGAGGCCTCGAAGGTGCCGCCGCTGGCGGCCAGCGCGATGAAGCGCGCCTGTCCCTGCTGGTATTTGGCGCGCAATGCCATGATTTCCTGGAACGACTTGCGTCCCATCTCGCTTGACAGCATGCCCTCCAGCGTTCGCAAACCGGCGGCGATCTTGCGATCGCCATCGGCCAGCGCGACGGTCTCGGCGCGCAGCAGGTCGGGGTGGTCGGCCAGCAGCATATTGCGCATCGCGATCGCATTCGCGTCCAGCTGCAGCAGCAGCTCGGTGGCCAGCACCACCTGCGGATAGCGGTCGTCGACGATCTGCGCGGTCGAGCGGTGCAGCGACGCCAGGCTTTGCAGGGCGATCAGGACGATGCCGGCCAACAAGGCGGTGACGATGGCGAAACCGATGGCCAGGCGCGCACCGATGGTCAGATTGACGAACATGAAACCTCCAGGGATGGGTTGCCGGGATCAGAACAGGTGGTGCAGGCCGATCGTCGTCACGACCTGCTTGTCGTCCGACGAGGCCCCGGTATAGTTCTGGAACGCCAGGCTGGCCGAGCCGCCCGCCTTCTGGTACGCCGCCTGCACATAGAACTCGGTGCGCTTCGAGAAGGCGAGCACATTGCCGATGCTGAACTGGTTGTAGCGCGCATCCTCCACCCGGCTGTGCGAGTAGCCGAGGTTGAGGGTCAGCTGCGGCGCGTAGCGCCAGGCCGCGCCAAGGTCGCCGTTGCGCTGCTTGAAGCCGGCCGCCGCCGGCAGCTCGACCTGGCTCTGGGTGTACAGCGCATTCAGGCGCCAGTTGCCGACGACATAGCCGGCGCCACCGGCCCAGGTGGTCAGCGAATCGAACACGGTGGTGGCGTTGCCCAGGTCGAGGGTGCTCAGGAAGGCGCCCGAATAGCCGGCGGCGCGGTCGTTCTGGCGGCTGTAGGCCAGGGCCATGCGCAGCGCGCCCTTGGTGTAGTTGGCGCCGGCGCTGAGGTTGCGGTTGCGGCTCGAGCTGTCGGCCTGCTCGCCCATGCCGGCCATGGCGCTGAACGTCAGGCCGCCGTAGGTCGGCGTGGTGTAACGCACCGCATTATTGAACTGGTAGGTATTGGCCAGCGTATCCAGGTTCCCGGGGTGGAACAGGTAGAAGTTGGTCAGCTGGAAGCCGTTACTCAGCTTGCCCGCGTAGTCGAACACGATGTCCGGCATATTGCCGACGGTGACAGTGCCCATGCTGCCCGACAGGCCCACCGTGGCGTTGCGGTTGAACAGGCGACCGGCGTTGACCTGGTTGCCGGTGTCAGTGGCAAACCCTGCTTCGAGCTGGAAGAAGGCCTTCATGCCGCCGCCCAGATCTTCGCTGCCGCGAAAACCGATGCGGTCGGGCTGCATGGTGCCCTGGTCGAGGCGGGTAACCGAGCTGCCGCCCAGGTCACTCACATAGGCCAGGCCGGCGTCCATGCTGCCATAGACGGTCACGCCGTCCTGCGCGTGGGCGCCGGTAATGCTTGCGGATGCTGCCAGGACTGCCATACCGATCAGTTGCTTTTTCATTGTGACTCCCTTTTGTTTTGGTGCGGCGCATGCCGCGTTTCACCAGCAAAACCGTGTTTCATCCTTGATTCGGGCGCAAAAAAAACCGGACCTCACGCGGTCAGGTTTTCAGGTACTGCAGGCCGGGCGCGGCGCGCCACGCCCGGCACAAGCAAAGCTAGAGGTCGAGCACGAGGCGGCGGCCCTTGCAGCCCGAGACGCACACCATCATGGTGGCGCCCGATTCGCGTTCGGCCTTGGTCAGCACGCCGTCGCGGTGGTCCGGCACGCCATCGAGCACCGAGGTCTCGCACGATCCGCATACCCCTTCGCGGCAGCTGTGGTCGACATCGACCCCGGCCTCGAGCAGGGCGTCGAGCAGCGACTTGCCGGCCGGGACCAGCAGCAGCTTCTGCGAACGCGCCAGCTGGCACTCGTACTCGCTGCCCTGCATCGCCACCACCGGCTCGGCCGGCGCGAAGCGTTCGATGTGCACATGCGGCAGCCCGAGGCTGGCGCAGGCGTCCTCGAAGGCGGCCAGCATCGGCGTCGGGCCGCAGCAGTACAGGTGGCTGTCGGCCTGCACCCCGGCCAGGCTGGCGCGCAGGTCGGGCGCGCAGCCGGCGTCGGCGTCGAAGTGGGTGCGCACCACGACGTCCGGCGGCAGCGCGGACACGAAGGCCGCTTCGTGGCGGCTGCGCGCACAGTACAGCAGCTCTACCGAGCGCCCCAGGCGACGCAGCTCGTTCAACATGCCGAAGATCGGCGTGATCCCGATCCCGCCCGCGACCAGCACCGTGTGCGGCGCCGTCTCGTCGAGCGGGAAGTTGTTGCGCGGGGCGCCGATCGGGATGGTGGCGCCGACGCGCAGCTGTTCATGCACATAGCGCGAGCCGCCGCGGCTGCCGCGGTCGTGCAGCACCCCGATCACATAGCGCTGGCGCTCCTGCGGCGAGTTGCACAGCGAATAGCTGCGCACGATGCCGTTCGGCAGGTGCAGGTCGATGTGGGCGCCGGCGGCGAAGGCCGGCAAGGCGTCGCCGGTGGGCGAGACCAGTTCGACGCTGACGATGCCCTCGGCTTCGAAGCGCATCGACTGCACCCGCGCGAGGATCTGTTGGCTGTTGCTCATGGCGGTTCCTGGATTCAGGCGAGGTTCTCGGTGGCCGCGATCTGGGCCTTGGCCAGCGCGCGCAGGTGGCGCCGCAGGCGCACGATGCCCATATCGTGCTGGTACAACATCTCGCGCTGGTTGGCGTCCGGCTCCATCGCTTCCAGGATCACGCGGTCCTGTTCCAGCACATGCCAGTGGCGCGCTTCGAGGCGGTTCTTGTACAGAAAGCGCCAGGTGTCGCGCTGCCAGCCCTCGACCTTGCGCACGCGCCAGAAGAACACCGCAGTGGCGCCCTCTTCCATCGGCGCATAGCCGCCGATGATGATGAAATTGCCGCCCGGGCCGCCGGTTTTCGGATACGGGATCTCAAGGCGCATCCACTGGATGCCGGTCTCGGCGTACTCGGTCCAGTCGAAATTCACGCCGCGCTGGCCCTCCTTCTCGAACACGAAGCCGATGTCGGTATCGCGCACGCGGAAGGCGGCGGTCGATTCGCCCTCGGCCATCGAGTGCGACTGCTTGTGCAGGAAGGTACCGTGCATCGGGTCGAGCACGTTGTCGAGCACATAGCGGTAGTCGCCATTCCATTCGGCGTAGCACAGGAAATTCGAATATTCCGGGTCGCTCAGCTCGGGCGGCAGATCGAGCGGCGGCGGGGTCTCGACATCCTGGCTGGCGTTGTACAGGAAGATGGCGCCAGCCGCTTCCTTGACGTGGAAGGAACGGGTGGCCTTGGCGCCTTCGAGCTTGCAGCCCGGGCTGCCCGGCACGCTGGTCACCACGCCGTCGAAGCGCACCTGCACGCCGTGGTAGCCGCAGGCGATGCGGTCGCCCAGCACGATGCCCAGCGACAGCGGCGCGCCGCGGTGCGGGCAGTGGTCTTCGAGCGCATGCAGGGCGCCGTTCGCTTCGCGCCACAGCACCAGCTTGCGGCCCAGGCGGCGCAGCGAGACCGGCTTGTCGGCCACGAAGCCGGACGGACAGATCGGATACCACAGGTCTTTCAGGCCGGCGGCGAGGACGGCATCGACAGGATCATTGGCGAGGTTTTTCATGATGGGTCCTTTCCGTTTCAGCAGGCCGCAGCCAGGCGCGCGATCTCGGCCTGGTACGATTGTTCGGTCCAGGCTTCGCCGCCCGGGAAGTTGGGGCCGGTGCGGTTCAACTGCGCCACCAGGGCGGGCAGTTCGGTGATGCCGGACGCGAAGGCGCGTTCGATCGCATCGCCCAGCAGGTCTTCCCAGGCGGTCGGTTCGCGCAGGCGCGACTGGTGAATGGTCAGGTAGCGTGCTTGTTGCATGGTGTTTCTCCTCGTGTGGACCGTCAGGATTTGGTTTTATCGGTCAAAAACTTGCCTTCGGGCGCCTTGGCATCGCGCTGGCGCCGGGTATGGCCATCGATGCCGCCGTCGATCGCCCATTCGGCGAACACGGTCGGTCCCGGTTCGAATTCACGCGCTTCCCATTGCTCGTCGAGCTGGTCTTCGTCGGCGTAGTATTCGATCAGGCCGCCGGCCGGATTACGGAAGTACCAGAAATAGGCCGACGACACCGGATGCCGGCCCGGGCCAAGCTGGGTATCCCAGCCCTGGCGCGAGATGTGCATGCCGCCGCCGAACACTTCATGGATGTCGCGCACCGTGAAGGCCACGTGGTTCAGGCCCACTTTCTTGTCCGGCGTCTGCAGCAGGAACAGGTCGTGGTGGCCGCCCACGTTGGCGCAGCGCAGGAAGGCGCCGCGACCCGGATAGCGGTCGGACGGCACGAAGCCGAAGTGGCCGCAATAGAAGGCTTCGCAGGCCTGCACGTCGCTGACGAAGAACACTACGTGGCCGACTTCGACCGGCTGCGCGCGCTCGTAGGCAGGGCTGCGCTGGTTCATGCGCGGGCGATGCGACCAGGTGTTCATCTGCGCGCACTCGACCTCGATGTCGTGCTTCTTCGAGACCTGGAAGCGCACCGCCATGCCGTTCGGGTCGGTGCAGCCGATACGCCCAGGCGTGTCGAACGGCTGCGGGAGCGCCGCGACGATGCCCCTGAAGCGCTCCAGCACCTCGCTTGACGACACGCCCCACACCACTTCGCGCAGGGTCGGGCCGGCCTCGAATGCCGGCGGCAGTGCCGGATCGTCGCTGCGGCGCACGATCACGCGGCAACCGTTGAGCGATTCGAACACCAGCGCCGCGGCGCTTTCCTCGACCAGCGCCAGCCCCCAGTCGAGAAAGAAAGTCTTGCAGCCGGCCAGGTCGTCGGCGCCATAGCTGATTTCATCGATACCAAGTACGTCCATCATCATTCTCCTTGCGCCCACGGCAGCGGCATGGCGTTCATGCCCCAGTAGACGCTTTTCTGTTCCATGTATTGCAGGATGCCCAAACGGCCCTTCTCGCGGCCAAGGCCGCTGTCGCGCCAGCCGCCGAACGGCGTGGCGATCGAGAACTGCTTGTAGGTGTTGATCCACACATTCCCGGCCTGCACCGCGCGCGCGAAGCGCCATGCCTTCTTGTAGTCCCGGGTCCAGATGCCGGCCGCCAGCGCGTACACGCTGTCGTTGGCCTGGGCCACCAGGTCGGCCTCGTCGTCGAAGCGCATCGCCACCAGCACCGGCCCGAAGATCTCTTCCTGGCAGATGCGCATCTCGTTGCGCACGTCCTCGATGATGGTCGGCAGGTAGTAATTGCCGTTTTCGAACTGCGCGCCCTGCGGCCGCATGCCGCCGGTGCGCACGCGCCCGCCCTCGGCCACGCCGAGCGCCACATAGGTCTCGATGCTGTCGCGGTGGCGCGCGGTGATGAGGGGCCCGAGCTGGGTGCGCTCGTCGGCCGGGTCGCCCACGCGCAGCGCGGCGGCGCCGGCGGCCAGGCGCTCCATGAAGCGCTCGTAGATGCTGCTGGACACGAACAGGCGCGAGCCAGCGATGCACGACTCGCCCGAGGAGCTGAAGATACCGTACAGCACGCCGGCCACGGCATGATCGAGGTCGGCATCCTCGAACACGATGGTCGGCGACTTGCCGCCCAGTTCGAGCGAGACCGGCATCATCTTGTCGGCGGCGATGTGGGCGATGTGCTTGCCAGTGCTGGTGCCGCCGGTAAACGAGACCCGGCGCACCAGCGGATGGACGGTGATGGCGTCGCCGATCACCGAGCCCTTGCCCGGCAGGACACTGACCATCCCGGCCGGCACACCGGCCTGTTCGCAGATGCGGGCCAGTTCGAGCGCCAGCAGCGGCGTCACTTCGGCCGGTTTCACCACCACCGCGTTGCCGGCGGCCAGCGCCGGCGCCAGCTTTTGCGCCTCGCTGGCGATCGGCGAATTCCAGGGCGTGATGGCGGCCACCACCCCCATCGGCTCGTACACACTCATGGCGAGGTTGTCGCCGCGCGCCGGGCTGATGGTTTCTTCCAGCGTCTCGCAGGCGGCGCCGAAGAACTGGAAGGTAGCGGCGGCACTGGCCACCAGGTTGCGCGTCTCGGCGATCGGCTTGCCGTTGTCCAGACGCTGCAACTGCGCCAGCTCTTCGCCGCGCTCGCGGATCAGCTGCGCCACCCGGTACAGCACCGCGGCGCGCTCGTGCGGCTTGCGCTGGGCCCAGCCGCTAGTGCGGAAGGCCAGGTCGGCGCCTTCGATCGCTTCGTTCACATCGGCCAAGCTGGCCGCGTTGAGCCAGGCCACCGGTTCGCCGGTTGCCGGATACAGGGTCGCGTAACGGTCGCCGCCGCCGAGGCGCCAGGTGCCGGCGATGCAGATTTGCTGCGTGACGGCAGGGTCGAATGTTCGTGTCATCATGGCCTCAGATCGATAGGGCGTGGGCACGGTTGTTCAATGCACGCACGACGCTGAACACGGTCAGCGCGGAGGTTTTGGGATTGGCCGCGAGCGGCTTGCCGCGCATGGTCAACTCGAAGTTGCCGAAGGCGCCGTTGGCTTCGACGTGGTGCACGTTTTCAGTAGCGCCAGGGTCGGCCAGCAGCCGCACCCGGGTGCGGTCCAGGCCCAGCCCGGCCAGCGACAGGGTGGCCGCCACGTTGGCGTTCTTGGGATACAGGCGCGCCGCTTCGCGCGCCGAACCCTCGAAGATCACCACTGCTTCGGTCAGCGCGTCGAGGTCGAACAAGGCCTCGGCCGGGGTATCCTTCCAGGCGCCGGCCGGCTTGCGGCCGGTGTACACCACCGAGTCCAGGCCGCCGATACGGGCCGCGGCCAGCGCATCGATAGCGCCGATCGCGCCCGACAGCAGCTGCACCTGGGTCTTGCCGCGCTGGGCTGCCTGTTCCAGCTTCTCGGCCAGCCCTTCCTCGGACAGCGCGCCGACCGAGACCACCATGCACGGGATGCCGCTTTCCAGCGCCGGGATGATGTGTTCGCCGATCGCGCGGTGACCTGCGCATTCGATCAGCAGGTCTGGCCGCGCGCCGTCCAGGGCCACGCCCACCCGGGCGCCCGGCGCCAGCCGGCGCACGGTGGCGCCGGCCTGCTCGAGGGCGGTCTCAGGCACGATCACGAGGTCGAACACGACCTCGGGGTCGCTGCCGAGCAGCTCCATCACGCCGACCCCGATGGCGCCGCAACCGATCATCGATACATGCAGCATGGCGTTCTCCTCAGGCGGTGACGGCAGCAGGTGCGGCGTCGACCGTGGCCGGGATGGCCGCCTTGACCGGTGGTCCGGCGAAGGCGGTCTTGAAGCTGCCGATCGACAGCATGTCGACTTCAAGCAGGAACGGGCCCGGCGCGGCCAGCGCTGTCCGCAATGCGGCGCCGGCATCGGCCAGGTTCGAGACCCGCGCATGGCGCAGCTGCAGCGACTGCGCCAGCAGCGCGTAGTCGGGCGTATGCAGGTCGACGTAGTGGCGCCGGCCGCCGTACTGCACGTCCTGGATGTTCTTGATCACGCCATAACCCTGGTCGTTCATCAGCACGATCACCATGTCGGCCCGTTCCTGCACTGCCGTGGCCAGTTCGCCCAGGTTCAGGATGAAGCCGCCGTCGCCGGCCAGGCAGAAGGTCTTCTTGCCCGAATCGGTGACCGCCGCGCCGACCGCCGCGCCGATGCCCATCGCCAGGCCCTGGCCGATACCGCCGCCCAGCGCATGCACGCCGGCCAGCGGGTCGAAGATGCGCAGGTAGCGGTTGCCCCAGGTGGAATTCGACACCGTCACGTCGCGCACCCAGTTGAAGCGGCGCCCGGCCGCCTGTTGCAGCTGGTCGACCAGCGCGCTGTAGGGACCCAGGCCATCGACCAGGCCGGCCACGGCGCTGTCGCGCGCCTGCTGCAGCTCGCCGATGAAGGCCGGGTCGATGTCCATCTTGCCTTCGAGCCGGTCGGCCAGCGCCTTGAGGGTCGATTCGGCGTCGCCGCACACGAAATAATCGCTCTTGTAGCAGCGGCCTTCGGCGGCCGGATCGGCGTCGATGCGGTACAGCGCCTGCGGCAGCTTGAGTTCGTACTTGAGCGTCTCGTTGCCGCGCAGGCGCGAGCCCACCACCAGCATGGCGTCGCAGCCCTGGTAGAACTGCTCGACCGGCTTGTGCAGGTTGAAGGCGCCGAGCGACTGCGGATGGTCTTCCGGTACCACGCCGCGGCCCTGGGTGGTGCTGACCACGCCGAAGCCCAGGTCGAGCAGGCGCTGGACTTCACGCGCCGCGCCGCGGCTGCCGCCGCCCAGCCACAGTATCGGGCGGCGGGCGCCGGCCAGCTTGCGCGCCAGTTCGTCGAGCGCATGCTCGGACGGGGCGCTGCGCCGCACCGGCAGCGGGCGCAGGTCGGTCGGCGCATCGATCAGCGCGGCCTGGATGTCGATCGGGATCTCGACGCTGACCGGCCCCATTGGCGGCGTGAGCGCCAGTTGCACCGCCTGCTTCACCACGCCCAGCGCGGTGTCGACACTGCGGATGCGGAAGGCGGCCTTGGACACCGCCTTGAGCATGGTCAGCTGGTCCGGCGCTTCGTGGATATACGACAGGCTCTGGTCGAGGTAAGGCGTCTCGATCTGACCGGTCAGGTGCAGCAGCGGGGTGCCGGCGGTAAGCGCTTCGACCATCGCGCCGGAGGCGTTGCCGGCGGCGGTGCCGGTGCTGGTCAGGCACACGCCCAGGCTGCCCGTGGTGCGGGCATAGGCGTCGGCCATATTCGCGCCGCCCGCTTCGCCGCGTGCCGGCACGAAGCGGATCCGGCCGCGTTCGCCGAACGCGTCCAGGATCGGCATATTGTGGATCGAGATCACGCCGAACGCCGCCTTGACGCCGCATTGTTCGAGGAAGGCGGCGATGGCGCAGCCGACGGTGATTTGTTGATTGCTATTGATTGGATTAAGCATGGCGGGAGAGTCCTCCGGAAACATCGATATGGCTGCCTGTTGTGTATGAGGAAAGCGGGGACGCCAGGAACAGGATGGCGCGCGCCGCTTCCTCGGGTAGGCCGAGACGGCCCAATTGAATCTGTTTTTTGTGCGCCAGCCGGGCGCTCCAGGCGCTCCAGTCGAGCGCGCGGTCTTCGGTCGGCCGGGCCTCGAAGCGGCGCCGCCACTGGCCCGACTCGACCAGGCCGATCAGGATGCCGTTGACGCGGATCCGGTGCGGCGCGAATTCGGTGGCCAGCGAGCGCACCAGGTTATGCACGCCGGCGCGGGCGGCCGAGGTGGCGACCATGTGCGGCTCGGGTTGCACCGCCAGCAGCGAATTGACGCACACGATGGCGGCCTCGCCCTGCCCTTGCAGCTGGCCCAGGAAGGCCCGGGTCGGGCGCAGGATCGAGAAGAATTTGAGTTGCAGTTCTTCGAGCCAGGCTTCGTCACTCGTGTCGGCGAAGGTCGACACCCGGCCCTGGCCGGCGTTATTGATCAGGATGCCGGCCGCGCCCAGCTCGGCCTCGACGGCGGCCGCGAAGGCCTCCACCTGGGCCGTGTCGAGCACATCGCAGCGCCGCGCCAGCAGGCGCGCCTCGGGGAAGCGCTGGCGCAGGCTGCTTACAGCCGCGTCCAGGCGCGCCTGGTCGCGGCCGCACAGGGCTACGGCGGCGCCAGCGTCGAGCAGCAATTCGGCGGTGGCATAGCCGATGCCGGACGAGCCGCCCGTCACCACCGCCACGCGGCCAGCAAGATCGGTCATGCACATGATGGTCTCCTCGCTCAACGCGGCCACAGGTTGACCACCTGCGCCGATTCAGCCGGCGCATGGTCGAGCAGGCGCGAGAGTTCGGCGGCGGCCGCGCACACCTGGCTCACCACGGCGTCGTGACGTTCGCTGGCGATGTGCGGCGCGGGAATCGTGGCGCCCATCGCCGCCACTACCTTGCCGCTGTGGTCGCGCACCGGCGCCGCCACGGTGGAGATGCCGCGCTCGAAGAAACCTTCGCCCAGCACATAACCGCGCTCGCGGTCGTGCTGCACCATATTGAACAGGTCGAGCACCGTGTGCGGGGTGCTCTCGCTGTACACCTTCAGGTGCTCTTCCGGATACAGCTCGCGCAGCTGCGGCAGGCTCATGTCCATCAGCAGCACGCGGCCGAGCACCGTGGCGTGCACCGGCAGGCGGGTGCCGACATTGACGGTGCTGGTGAATGGCGCCTCGGCACTCGACTTGGAGACATAGATGATAGAGCGGCCGTCGCGCACCACCAGGTTGGTCGAGTACTGCAGGCCGTCGCGCAGGCGTTCGAGCAGCGGGCGGCCGATCTCGGTCAGTTCGAGCGAGGCCAGGTATTCGAAGCCCATGCGCAGCACCGCCATGCCGAGGCGGTAATCGCGCCCGCCCGGATTGCGTTCGACAAAACCCATCCGCTCCAGGGTCGACAGCAGGCGAAACACGGTCGAACGCGGCACGCCCAGGCGCTTGGCCAGTTCGGGCGCCGACAGGTTGCGCTCTTGCCGGCTGAATTCGCACAGCAGGCGCAGGCCGCGCTCGAGGCCGGGTACGGTATATTTGTCGGCGCCGTCGTCGTCGGCTGCTTCAGGCTTGTTGCTCATAGTGGTCTCGTCTCGTCTTGTTGTATCAGTTCAGGATCGCGGCGGCCGCGGCCTCGGGTTGTTCGACATAACAGGCGTGGCCGGCGCCCTCGATCAGGCCGAACGGCAGGCCATACACGCCGGCCACGGCGCGGCTGTCGTCGGGCGTGGTCACGCTGTCGGCCGCGCCGCACCACACCTTGCCGCGCAGTTTCGACATCGGCTGCGCATAGTTCTCGATGCCGTCGCCGCACAGCAGGTGCACCGCCTGGGTGTAGCCGGCCGCATTCAACTGCGCCATATTCCAGCGCACCCAGTCGCGCTGGCCGCTGCTCGCGGTCGCCGACAGCAGTCGCGCCGAACGCTGGGTGGCCAGGCCATGGATTCCCAGTTCACCCAGGGTCGACAGCCGCTCGCGGGTGACCTGCGCGCCCTGCGCCAGTCGCGCCTGCACTCCGTAGCCGCGCGCTGGGCTGAGCAGCAAGAGGCGCTCGAGCGCGGTCGCATCGCTGGCCGCGTAGGCGGCGGCCATCATCGCCCCCAGTGAATGGCCGACCAGCACGAAGCGGCCGAGCTCCAGCGCCGCGGTCAGCTGGCGCAGACGCGCCGCATAGGCGCGGGCGTCCGGCCGGGTCAGGGCCAGCATGGTCGACTTGCCGTAACCGGGCGCATTCCAGGCGACGATCCGGGTGCCCGGGGCCTGGCGCGCGATCTCCAGCGCACACGGCAGCCAGGATGCGGCGCCGGAACCGATGCCGTGCAACAGCACGAACACCGGGCCGCCGGCCGGGCGCGCGGCATCGGGGTCGAATTCGCGCAGCGACACGACCCCGCCGTCGACGGCGATGCAGCGCTCGGGGAAGCGGCGCTCCAGCACCGACAGGGTGCTTTGCAGGTCGTCCACTTGCGGCGCGATGGCGTGGTTCATCTGCTTCAGCCCCGCTTGATGCTGGCCAGCGGATGGTCTGGCGGATAGGTCGGGGTGACCGGCTTCTGGGCGCCGAGCATCACGCACATCAGCGCGTCTTCTTCGCCGATGTTGATCTCTTCGCGGTAGACGCCGGGCGGGATCGACACCACGTCACGGTCGGTGAGGATGGTCTCGAAACGCTGGCCGTCCTTTTCCAGCACCAGCTTGAGCTTGCCGCGCAGGACGAAGAACACTTCCTCGACGTCGACGTGCAGGTGCGGCGGGCCTTCGTGGCCGGCCGGGATGATCATAGTCGAGAAGGTGAAATGCTCGGACGGGATCACGCTGCTGTCGTTGGCCACGCCGGTGCCGCCGGTGCCGATGTAGCGCATCTGCGCGCGGCCGTACTTGGGATCGAAGTCGGCCTGGAACTTGAGCGCGTTCCAGTCGTATTTGCGCGTATCGAAGCGGGCGACGCGGGTATTCATCCACTCGTCGAAGCTGGCGCCTTCCGGGCAATCCCAGCTGCGCTTGGCGTGCTGCTGTTCAGTCATATCGTTCATGGTTGGGCTCCTGGTGATCAGTTCATGACAAAGCCGCCGTTGACGGCAAGGGTCTGGCCGGTGACGAAGCGCGACAGCGACGACAGCGCGAACAGCACCGCGCCGGTGACGTCGTCCGGCACCTGCAGCCGCTGCAGCGCACGGCCGTCCTGGTAAGTCTGGTAGCGCTGGGCCGGCACGTATTCGGTGGCCTCGACCTTGGTCAGGCCGGGCGCGATGGCGTTGACCGTGATGCCGTGCGCGCCCTCCTCGCGCGCCAGCGAGCGGGTCATGCCGATGATGGCGCCCTTGCTGGCGACATAGGCCAGCAGGTTGGGGGCGCCCCACAGCGGCGTGTCCGAGGCCAGGTTGACGATCGCGCCCCGGCCGGATGCACGCAGCGCCGGCAGGCAGGCGTTGGTCATCAGCCAGGTGCCGCGCACATTGACGTCCATGACCTTGTCCCACAGCGCGATGTCGAGCTGCTCCGAGCTGCGGCCGCCTGAATTGGTGATGGCGGCGTTGTTGACCAGGCCATCGAGGCCGCCCAGCCAGCCGGTGGCGGCGGCCGCGCAGGCGTCGATCGCGGCCGGGTCGGCCATGTCGAGGGCGAAGCCCTGCACGTCCAGGCCGCGCTGGCGCAGCGTGGCGACGCTGTCTTCAAGTACGTCGTGCAGGATGTCGGCCAGCGCCACGCGGGCGCCAGCTTCGGCGATGGCGGTGGCGAAGGCAAGGCCGAGGCCGCGCGCGGCGCCGGTGACCAGCACCTTCCGGCCAGCGAGCAGTCCAGTGATATCGTTCATCGAGCGGTTCCTCAGGTTGTACTGGTGGTGGCGCGCGGCAGGTAGTGCAGCACGCGGCGTTCGGCCCAGACCACGGCGCCGTAGGTCAGGATGCCGGTCAGGGTCAGCGCGCAGATCGCGACGAACACGGCGGCGGTATTGCCCTGCCCTTCGCCATCGACCAGCAGGAAGCCCAGGCCCTTGTTGCCGCCCACCAGTTCGCCCACGGTGACGCCGATCACGGCCAGGGTGGAGGCGATGCGCAGGCCCGAGAACAGGGCCGGCATGGCGGAGCGGAATTCGACCAGGCGGAAGATCTGCCAGCGGCTGGCGTTCAGGGTGCGCACCAGGTTGACCATATCCGGGTCGACCGTGCGGATCGCCGACAGCACATTGATCATCACCGGGAAGAACACGATCAGCACGGCGACCAGCACCTTCGGATAGATGGTGTAGCCGAGCCACATCACGAACAGCGGCGCGAACGCCACCTTGGGTGCGATCTGCAGCGCCAGGATGTAGGGCGAGAGCATCGCTTCGGCGCGCGGCGACAGGCCCAGCGCGACGCCCACGCCCAGCCCCAGCAGCGAGCCGAGCACAAAGCCGACCACCACTTCGAGGGCGGTGATGCCGAAGTGGCCCAGCAAATCGCTGTTGTGCCACATGAAGATCGCCTCCTGCACCACGCGCGAGAAGCGCGGCAGGATGAACTCGGGCATGCCCATCCAGCCCGGCCCCCACTCCCAGGCGGCCAGGAAGATGGCCAGCACCAGCAGGCTGCCGCCGACCGTATAGGCCTTGGCGAGCAGGGCTGGATTGGCCTTCGGCGGCGCAATCACATCCGGCGTGGCAACGGTGGTGGCGGTGTTCATTTGGCGCCCGTCCCGATGAACTGGTTGGTGTACAGGTCGCCCACGGCGCTGGCGCGGCTCACGATGCCTTCGCCGACGTAGAACTTCTGCACGCTCTCCATGCGCGCCGGGTCGATCTGGCCGAGTGGCTTCTGGTCGGCGTAGACGTATTTGCGGTACATATTGAGGGTCTCCTCGACCGCCGCCTCCTTGCCCTTGTACGACGGCACCGCTGCCACGTAGGTGGCGGTGGCCGCTTTCGGATCCTTCATGATGTCGTCCATGCCGCGCAGGGTTGCGCGCACCAGGCGCTTGAGCAGTTCGGGCTTGGTCTTGATGGTCTCGTCGGAAGCGAGGATGGCCTGGGCCATGCTCTTGAAGCCGTCGGTCTCGATGATGTCGACCTTGGCGCCGGCGGCAGTGGCGCTGACGATCCAGTCCGGCACGGCGGCCATCGCCTGCGATTTGCCGGCCGCGAACACCTGCCACACGCCCGAGGGACCAGCGGCCTGGATCTCGGCGTCATTCTTGCCCAGGTCGATCGTCTTGAGGTTGCCCAGCAGCGCGTAATAGGTGGTGTCGGTGTACGACATCACAGTGACGGTCTTGCCTTTCAGGTCGCCCAGCGACTTGATGCCGCTGTTCTGGTGCACGCCCACCATCGTCAGCGAGCCGGCGCCGAGCACCGCGATCGCCTTCACCGGCACGCCGTTGGCGCGCACGATGATCGGGGTGTCGCCGATGGCCCCGCCGATCAGGGCATTGCCCGAGCCGATCTGCTTGGCCACGTCGACCCCGCCGCGCGCGGCGACGAACGAGACCTTGAGGCCCTCGGCCGCGTAATAGCCCTTCTGCTGGGCGATCATCCACGGCGCGAATGCCAGCGTGTTCGGTGGCGCCGGCAGCAGATAGGTCACTTCTTCGACCGCGGCCAGGGCCGGGGCGCTGGCGCCAAACGCGAACGCGAGGCCGAAGCCGACGCCGGCCCGTGCGAGGATTTTTTGCATGCTCATGAAAACTCCCAGTGTGAATGGTTGAGGTACGTGGCGCGGCTGTCAGTGCAGCTCGGCATCCTGGTTCTTGCCCACCTTGAGCAGTTCCATCAGGCGCCCGGCCAGTGGACCGATCTCGGGCAGCTTGCGGCGTTCGAGCGGGTTATCGCGGTGCGGCAGGTCGACCATGATTTCTTCGATGATCGTGCCGGGGCGTTCGCTCATCACCAGCAGGCGGTCTGACATCGCGATGCCTTCGATCAGGTCGTGGGTGATGAAGAGCGCGGTCTTCTTCTTCTCGAACAGCATCTTGGCCAGGTCTTGCTGCAGGATCATCTTGGTCTGCGCATCCAGGGCCGAGAACGGCTCATCGAGCAGCAGCACCTGCGGATCTACCGCCAAGGTGCGGGCCAGCGCCGCGCGCTGGCGCATGCCGCCGGATAGCTGATAGGGGTAATGATCTTCGAAGCCCTTGAGGTGGCACTTGGCCAGCAGCGCGTCGGCGCTGCGGCGACGCTCGTCGGCACCGACGCCATCGATCTCCAGGCCCAGGGCGACGTTGTCGCGAATCGTGCGCCAGGGCATCAAGAGGTCTTTTTGCAGCATGAAGGCGACCTTGCGTACCGGCTTGGTGACCAGCTCACCCCCTACATAGACTTCACCGGAGGTCGGCAGGTAGAGGCCGGCGCCCATATTGAGCAGGGTGCTCTTGCCGCAACCCGAGGGTCCGATGATGGACACCACCTCGCCGCTGCGGATTGAAATGTTGACATTGGTAACCGCTGCGCGCGGTTGCGAGGTTTGCCGGTCGATGAAACTTTTACCGACTTTACGGAACTCAATTTCGATCATATGTCTCTCACAATGTACAGCGCCACGACGCTGAGTTTGTCTCACCTATGAAACGTTAATTCATAGGTGAGCCGACTTGTGAGAGAAATATAGCAGACTATCCGGATATGACTAGGGTTCTGTTTCAAATAAAAATTCAGGTTTTATATATGAGACATACGCACCAGTTATGGGAGTATTTTGTTAGCAAGAAAGAAATTAATTGACATGTTTGCGCCATGCATGTGCACAGACGCACCATTGCTGGGTTGCAAAAATCAGACAACGGTAATGCCGAACCGGAAGGCGGAACAGAGCGTAGCGGTCCGAAGCAGTTCGTTCGATGAACTGGTGGCAGTGCGGCGCTATAACTAACGCAAGAACCAGGATAAGACTCAGCCGGGCCGGGTTCCCGCCAGGATCAGCGAGACCGGCTTGCCGGTGCGCGGATGCAGCGGCTCGCGCATCTCGGCCAGGCGCAGGCCGTGGTCGGCGAACAGCGCGATCCAGCTCGACACCGTGCGGAAGTACCACGGCGGCGCGTCCTGGAAGTCGTCGCTGAAGCCGGCCCAGCTTCCCGCGCGCCAGCCGTCGATATAGGGCGCCTCGCCACAGGCCATCACCGGGTGGACGGTCTGCACGAGCAGGCTGCCACCGGCCCGCAGATAGCTCGGCGCGGCGGCGAACAGGCCATCGACCGCCTCCTTGCCGATCAGCGAGAAGTTGGCGACAGCGACATCGACCGCCAGCGCCAGCTTGCCGGCGCCGATCTCTTCATAAGACATTGTCAGGAACTCGCCACCGCTGGCGGCGCGCGCCCCGTCGACCAGGCCCGCGATCGCATCCACGCCGACCATCGCCACCTCGGGCAGCGCGCGCACCAGCCAGCCTTCGCCGCAGCCGAGATCGAGGCCGGTGCACGGCGCACGCGCCCGCACCGCGGCGACGATGGCGGCATCGGTCACCAGCTTGCGCGTTTCGATCTCGCCGCCGCGCACGGCCGCGGTCCATGGCTTCGCGTTGCGCGACCAGGATTCGAGAATTGCGGCGTCGGTATGGGCGGTCATGGGCGTCTCCTTTGACAGCTATTATGCCCGAGCCGAAGCGCCCACCTGCCAGGGCGGCGGCGGCCGGCGCGATCATCCAGTAGACTGCCGGATCTCAACCCATGCAAGCCACCCCGCCGTCCATGAAATCACAGCAACACCTGCCGCTCGTTCTGGTCGCCGTCACGGCTGCCGTCATCACCTTCGCCTTCATCAAGCAGCCGGCCGAACGGGCAGTGCCGGCCCCGCCCCTGGTCGCGCTGGAAAAGATGGGCCACCTGGTCTCGCTCAGGATGAACTACGCGGACGTGATCGAATTCACCCAGCCGAACGCGGTTGACATCCCCTGGTCGCAATGGGAGGTGCGCCTGGGCAGCACCCGCGTGCTGCTGGTCGCGCGCGGAGACTGCACGGTCGCGACCGACCTGCGCCAGGCGCGCTACGAAGACATCGACGAACGCGCGCGCACCTTGACGATCGTGCTGCCGCCGCCCTCACCGCTGCAGGCGCGCATCAGCCACGAGGCGCGCAACCGGGGCGGCTCGTACTTCTATGCAGTCACCGACCAGGGCCTGCAAGCCTTCATTCCCTCGGCCCAGACCCGCACCAGTGCCATGAACAATGCGCTGGCGGCGGCGCAGAAGGCGGTGCAGGCGGCCTGCAACCAGGCCACCGTGCTCAATACCGCGAAAGAGAATGCAGCCACCGTGATGCAGGCCACCCTGGCCGCCACCGGCTGGACGCCGACCATTATCTGGGAGCCGCTTGCTCCTGCAAGCCCGTAAGCTCGGGGGCCAGCGCATTGCCGAGCTCAATGCCGTCGACGCTGTCCGGCAACGCCATCGACAGCACCAGGAACGGCCGCTCGATGCCGTTACGGCCGCCGTCGCACTCCGGCAGAAATTCGGCCTGGGTCGCCGCCACGAACAGGCGGCGGTCGCGCGTGATGAACGGCGCGCCCGGACCGACCAGGCGCTCGTCCGCCGCCAGCACCGCACGCCGGCCGGTCGGCGCCACGACCTCGATGCAGCGCTGTTCGGCGTTGGCCAGGTACAGGTTGCCGCGGCTGTCCATCGCGCTGCCATAGATGCTCGGGACCCGCACCACTTCCTCGATCGCGGCGGCGACCGTGTCGTCATCGAGCGCCGCATCGCATAGCAAGGCCGTCGGCACGCGCCGGAACGGGCCGGTCGGGGTCGAGAAATACAGCCATTCGCCGTCAGGCGAGATCTCGAGGAAGGTGCAGCTGAGGTGCAGCCGTCCGCCATCGGCGTCGACCAGCACGCGCCTGCCGCTGCCGCGCAGCGGCTGGACCTCGGCGCCGAAGCGCAGCGCGCGCAGCAGTTCCCTGCTGCCGGTATCGAACTGCAGCACCGTCCGGGCCCCGGGCAGCGTCGCCTTGCCGTCCGGCGCACCCTGGTCGACCACCCACAGGGTATCGTCGCCGAAGACGTGGAGGGCATTGACCTGCACCAGGGCGTCGTCCACCGGCTTGCCGAAGGCCCAGTCGTTCCAGGCGCCGCCCGGGAACGGGCGCAGCGTGCCATCGCTGTCCACCTGCACCACCGAGGGCGTGTCGCGCATGCCGGTCCAGCGCGGCAGGCCGAGGAACATCGCGCCTCCGGCCGTCACGGCCACGGCACTGCACAGGAATTCGGGAGAGCGCGCGGCGATGGCCAGCGCATTGGCGCTATCAGCCGGCAGGGCGGCCGACGGCGCGGGGGCTTGCTGTTGGTTCTGGTCGGCATGGGCCAGGTGCAGCCAATTGCCGGGAAGGCGGGCGATGTAGCGCCTTAGCGCACGATATCAGCCGCCTCCTTGTACTGCCGTGACGCCTTGAGCCGCTCCAGATAGCGGATCGAACGCCGCTGATCCATCCCGATCTCATAATTAAGGCTACCGCGCACACCGCAATATGCCTCGCAGGTACGCCCGCCACCGGAAACAGGCCGATCGGTGAACGTCAGCTTGCCGTTCTCTTCCCCGACCTTGAGCACGCATGGCGGCCCGCCGATGATCGGCGGTTCCGGATCGCGGTAGACGAACATGCCGTTTTCGAAGCGCGCCATGCCGTAGATGCCACAGCTATGGCCATTGAAGAAATCGAGGTGCACACGTACGTAGACATGCTCGCGGTCGTACGGCACAATCTCGATGATGTCCTCGGCCTGGTAGGGCTCGGCCTCCTCAACGCCAGGCACGATCAATCCGCTCGTGAAGCGGTGCTTGTACACGCCGGCGATGCGCTCCATCGCCTGCTGGGCGGGCGTCGCCGGTGTGGCGGCGATGACGGCGCCGGCAAGGATGACGCCGAGCAGGAAAAAGCCTGTATATTTCATCTGCAGCCTTCCGGTGTAAAGACGCACCACGCTACGGACCATGCACGTACTACTACGTACGCAATCCGCATGACCATTCGTGTAAAATTGTTGCAGCAGCTTATCTAAAATTCGCGAATATTTCGCGAAATAATCAACTATATAGGTGACAAAACCATGCGAGTCTTCCCGTCCAAAGGAAAATCCCTCGTCTTCGCTCTCGCAGCAACCGTCCTCTCCACCAGCGCGTTCGCCCAGAACTGGCCAACCGGCACCGTCACCGTGGTCGTGCCATGGCCGGCCGGCGGCCCGTCCGACATCGCCGCGCGTCCGCTGGCGAAAGGCCTGACCGAAGGCCTGAAACAGTCGTTCGTGATCGACAACCGCGGCGGTGGCGGCGGCAATATCGGCAGCGCCGCGGTCACCCGCGCCAAACCGGACGGCCAGACCCTCCTGATCACCTCGAGCGCACCGATCGTGATCAACCCGAGCCTGTACAAGAAGATGGCCTTCGATCCGGCGAAAGACCTGATCCCGGTCACCAACCTGCTGCGCGCGCCGCTGGTGCTGGTGGCCCACCCATCGGTGCCGGCCAAGAACGTCAAGGAACTGATGGCGCACATCCAGTCGAAGAAAGGCCAGTTCTCGTACGCGTCGGCCGGCAACGGCACCCCGCAGCACCTGACCGGTGAACTGTTCCGCGGCGTGACCAAGCTCGACATGGTGCACGTGCCGTACAAGGGCT
>Ga0265797_10002520_pt1 | contig 30669 bp, 28 predicted proteins | sample P2T30metagenome_FD_192433 | JGI IMG/M metagenome (GOLD analysis project Ga0265797, IMG submission 192433) | Plant litter microbial communities from East Loma Ridge, Irvine, California - P2 T30 | ecosystem: Environmental > Terrestrial > Plant litter > Unclassified | place: USA: California...
AAGGCACGAGGGTTGTCAGGATTTCCACGGCCGAACAATGGGGGCGGGGAAGCTTGTGGAGTGGTGAATGCGTTAGCATCACTATACTGCTGTGCAGGAGCTGGTGTCATCGCCGTCCAAGAGGGTTGACCGGAAGACGGACGAGAGGTTCCAGACACGCTGGCTCCGTTGCTCGCTGAGCTGCTTCGATCGCCACTCATGGGTGGCGAGGGATAGCTGCTCTGCTGCTGGGATGTCGGCCGAGGAAATGGAGAAGGGACCGGTGAAGTCTGGAGCGCGGGAGGCGGTGTGGGAGCAGGTGCCGGAGAGGGAGCAGCCTTCGATGCAGCGATAAACTCCCTGGCCTGCTCCAACTCTTTGCGGAGGGAGCGTTCTTGCTCAAAGATCTCGCTGTTAGTCTCCCTGAGGCGGTCCATCTCTTCGGTATGGAGACCATCCCGCCTCTTCAGCTCGCTGATGTCGGCATCCCGGGACTGGATGGTGGAGTCACGGTCGCTGATCTGCTGGGCAAGAATACTGTTTTCTGTCTCGAGCTTGCTGACATGGGCTTTGAAAGCGTCCCATTCTCCTTTCGCACACGCGCCAAGGTTGCTGATCTCTTGGGTGAGAGTCTCATTCTTCTCTTTCAGCTTGCTGACCTCGGCTTCGTGACGCTCACTGACGGTGACGATGCGCTTTTCGAGGAGATCGTTGCTCCTCTGCAGCTTGCTGCTCTCCGTCTTTGCGGCCTTCTCGGACGCTTGGAAGGTGGCGTTCGCCACAGTCAGAGCCCGCTTATCCTCCTCGAGCTTCTTGATCCTGGCTTGGAGTTCACCCTCGGAAGCAAGGGCCTTGCGCATGTTTCCGCGGTACACCTCGTCTGCTTCCTCGGTGCGGGCTTTGTAGACCAGTTTCTCCAGGTTCTCTACGCGGGTCGAATCGCGCGCGTACATAGCGACCGCGAGCTGGCCCTCGGTCAGGCTTTATTACGAGTTAGATTTCATTGCTTTTGAAATGTGCTCGTTGGATCAAAGAGATACTGACTGGATGACTCTCTCTGTAGAGAGCAATGCGTTCCTTGGCACATTCGGAGACCATGAAGACGTTCATGCGACGCTTCGGATCGGGTTGCGCGGCATCAGATTCATCTGTGCGCTTGCGCTTCAGAGACGGCGACATGGTGTCGGGATGGTGGTGGTTGGTAGTCGCTGCGGCAATTGCGAGGGTGTGTGGTATGTGAGTGGATGGAAGATTGCGAAAGGATGTGCGGTTGGTTGTGGTTTCGCGAGAAGGTTGGTGTTGGGAGTTGCGCTTGGGAATCGCGACAGCTGCTGCTGTATTCCCATTACGGGAGCGCTTGGACCCGCTTGGCGGGACCGCGTGCGTGAGGAGTGATGTGAGTGAAGTGAGGTTAGAGCGAGGTGTGAAGGGATCCGTTGCGGCGGAGTGATGTGAGGTTGAAAGCTTGGCGCGGGTTCGTTCCAATGGGATAGCACCACTGCTGACCATCCTGCTAGTGAGTACATCTCATCGACTATACGGTAATGGACGCCTGATAATGGCGATGATACCACCACATGTGGATGTGTGCACCAGCGAGATGACAGGGCTGGCAAGAGGCTGTCTCACGGGCAACTTGACTAACTACCAATGGCAAAGCTACTGGCACTTCCATGTATGTATGCTTTCACCATCGAGGTAGTGGCTCTAGCTAAAAGCTATCCTATCGGTAGCATGACAACATTTATATATCAGATCCGCTGATAACACCTCGTGTGAGTGTGCATACCAGCGAGATAGCTACGGTAGCTAAGTGTGCCCTCATTGGCAACTCGGCGATTCACTTGCATTGGGATCAATGATACGAGAAGATGCGTGTGGATATATGCGCATGTGAGCCTTCGTTTTCAGTCAAACGTGTCTCATTGTCGGCATGTCGAAGCAATCTTATTGTGCATGCCGACACTACTTCATATCAGCCAGATCGTATTTCCGCCCAAAGATGCTTGTAGGTACTTAGTCCCTGTAAAACTGAGCTCGTTGAAGAAGCTGTTGTCGTACAACTCATTCAAACTCCAGCAGTATATGTGATACGAATGATTCATTACCAAAAGCATGTTGCTGGTGAAGTGAGGTTGAAGATGGTGAATAGATGTGTGCCTGACTTTTTAGGCACTCCAGACCGAGCCAGCATAAATGCCCGCCCGCGAAATCAACGTCACTCTCAATTCTACATCGCATTCGACTCTCTGAACAATTGCGCTTCTGCTTCCTGCAATCCAGTTCCGCGAGACAACACATACACAAAATGGATATCCGATTACTCCACCCGTCAGACATCCCGCATGTCCAGACGACCAACATCACAAACTTGCCCGAAAACTACTTTTGCAAGTACTACATGTACCACCAGCTTAGCTGGCCACAACTGAGCTACGTCGCTGTAGATGTAAATCTTCTCTGTGCAAAAGTTGACACTGAAATCATATCTGACATGACCGACTCAGGTATCGAGACCCAAAAAGACACCCTACGATGCGCCCAAGATTGTCGGCTACGTGCTCGCAAAGATGGAGGAGGACCCTCAAGACGGCATCCAGCACGGCCACATTACATCTCTCAGTGTTATGCGCACACACAGAAGATTGGGTCTTGCAGAGAAGCTCATGCGCCAAAGCCGTGAGTAACTAATCGTCATGCGACACGGCCATCGCTAACATGTACTAGAAAAAGCCATGTTCGAAACCTACAACGGCAAATACGTCTCCCTGCACGTCCGCGAAAGCAACGTCGCCGCCCTGCGCCTGTACAAGAACACTCTCGGTTTCAAGGTTATCGGCACCGAGGCCAAGTACTACGCCGATGGCGAGGACGCCTACAGCATGCGCATGGACCTGGACTACCTGAAAGATGAGGCGTCGGACGACGAGGACACTGTGGGCAAAGACGAGGGTGACGACGTTGGAAGCGCAGGCAAGAAGGGCGACGCTGAGAAGTTGAGGAAGGTCAAGGTTGGAAGGCAGTTGGGTGTTGGCGAGCTTGTTGAGAAGAATGAGAGCTCGGCAGCGTAAGAGACACGAAATCAAGACTATATGATGACTTGGCTGGACAACGGCGACATGATGCTACACGAGGCATCTACCCAACCCTCCATTTCCTGTCTCTGAGGACTCCATTCAACTCTTCTCCTGCGAAACCCTGCTTCGCACCTTCTCCGACTCGGCAAAACATCGACTGCGTGAGGAAGAGCTGGCAATATCCGCGCGGACAATAGGTGAGATGTTACACATACCCTTTTTTGCTTCAGGAAGTCGTCGGCATTGACAGGGCTGCGCATGAACAAAAAACACTGACTAGGTGCTCGGACTAATTGCGTGCCACTCTCAACTCTCAACGACCCATCCATCTGGATCTATGATTAGCGACTTTTATACTGCAAAAAATGCTCGAAGAAGGACCTACCCGCCGTCCACTGTTAGTATCTCACCCGAAACGTAGCCACTTGCTCGACTTGCGAGGAAAACGGTGGGCCCCTTGAAGTCATCGGGACGACCCCATCTGCCAGCCGGGATGCGTTCGAGGATGCTGGCCGCACGCTGCTCGTCGTTGATTAGGGCGTCATTCATATCGGTATGGATGTATCCCGGGGCGATCTGTTACGCATGTCAGCCATATCCGCACACAAAAAAAAGTTGCAAAAGAACAGGTAGCGTACGGCATTTACATTGATCCCCCGACTCGCCCACTGGTTCGATAGCGACTTTGTCAATTGAGCAACCCCACCTTTGGCCGCTGCGTAAGCCGGCACATTCAGACCGCCTTGGAATGACACAAGCGACGCGACGTTGATGATGGAGCCCCTATGAGCTGCGTCCTCGCCCGGAAACCTTGTTAACATGTAGGCGCCGACGTCTCGTGCCAGGACAAAGACCGCATCAAGATTCACTCGCATCACCTTTTGAGAGACTGTCAGCCACATACTGCCGCTGAAGAGGATAATGTTTGGCCCGCACGAACCTCATCCCAATCCTCGTCAGGAAATTGATCTGCAGGATGCCGCCTTTGGATCCCACCACAGTTGACTAGGATGCTAATATCGTGACCATCCGCCAGAACGGTCTTGACGAGCACCTTTATTTGGTCTCGATGAGCGAGGTCCGCAGTGTATATGGTAGCGCTTCGTCCGAGAGCGCGAATCTCATCCTGCGTAGCGGTGTTGCTGCCATCGCGTTGTATGAGCACTATATCGGATCCGGCTTCGGCCAACGCGACTGCCATGGATTTTCCAATACCCCTCGTGGCACCTGTGACCAGAGCAACTCGGCCGTGTAACGAGAATTGATCTGGAAATGACATCTTGCCGATGGTTCCAGTGTCGAAGAGCAGGATTCGACTTGGAAAGATGGCGGTGCTGCGGATGGCGAACCAAGTTCTCAAATCAATATTGATGCTGCGTCTCAGATGCTTTAGCTGTCAAAGCTAGTAGTTCGTTGTCTTTCGGGTTTGCCATATGATCTCGATCCTCGACAGGCTGATGAATAGATACTGCAGATGGTGTGGGGGTCAACTGGGGTCAGAGATAGCCGCCAACCGAGTAACGCTCCCCACGGACTATCTTCACACCGAATCCCGGAATTGACACTTCTACTTCTTACGAGTGCATCTCTGTGACCTTGCAGTCATCAGCTGTATTGACGTCTACCTTTCTCACAGTATGTCGAAAGAAGACCCCCTCAAGGTGTTGGTCTTCGGTTTAGGATCGTGTGTCGCTTGCCAATCATCACAATTGTTTATAGTACCAGAAGCTGATGTTACATTATAGTATCGGCGGATTCTACGCCTTCATACTTGGTCGAACAGATAACGTCGAGCTGAGTGTCGTTGCAAGATCAAACTTCGACGCCGTAAAAGCCCAGGTTTGTGGCAGCGTCTCAACAAAAGAGCACCACGGAAACTGATGACCACAACACGCGACAGGGTTTGAAGATCGACAGCGCCAACCACTCCCAACACAAGGTTCGAATAGATCACGGTAGGCTGATCAAACTTTCCTTGTGAGTCGCCGTGACCTCAACTGACCGCATCAAGTCCTCAAATCGCCGTCAGATGCGACATCGCCGTTCGACTACATTGTCTGCACGCACAAAGCCACGCAGATATCAGCAGCTCCGCCTCTATTCCAAAGCGCGGTGAACGACTCAACAACTTTCGTCATCATCCAAAATGGCGTCGGCAACGAAATACCCTTCCGCTCCCTCTACCCCAAAAACACGATCATCAGCTGCGTGACATGGGTTGGAGCAAGTCAACCACAGCCCGGACTCATCAAGCATACATCGGCCGAAGACATGCAGATCGGTCTATACCAAAATGAAGTGGCCAACCCAGCACTCGAGGCAGAACGACTGGAACAATTCGCCGCTCTCCTCCAGCAAGGCCAGACCGTCTTCCAAATCGACAACGATATCCAACGAAAGCGGTGGGAGAAGGTGGTATGGAACGCGGCCTGGAATCCTCTCACAACACTGACAATGGTCGATACGAAAACTTGGCTGGACTCTTCGGATGAGTCCCACGCTGTGACCAGGCGCCTGATGCGTGAAGTGATCGATGTTGCGCAGCGCTGCGGCGTCTCGCTGGGGTATGAGCTGGTCGACGAGCTCATGGCGAAAGTTGCGAAGATGGGTAGGATCGGGAGTAGTATGCAGCAAGATGCTAAAGCGGGCAGGCCGTTGGAAGTCGATGTGATTCTGGGTCACCCGGTGGAGAAGGCTAAGGAGTTTGGGATGGATACTCCGGTTTTGAGCACGATCTTTGCTTTGACTACTGCTGTGAACCGTCGGATAGTAGAGTCTGTCTCGTAGCGCTGCACACAAAATCGATGTTGTCAATGCATGTACATCGGCCTTGTAGGTTAACTCGGGATTGCTCAGCCTTTCGCTGTTAGCTCGCCCGACCACCATCATAACAATATCCACCCCTTTTTCAACACTCTCATCTGATACCTTGGATTCTCCGATTACACCACGATCGATGTGCAGTTCTCCATGTCAATGAGATGCTCCCGCATCGCTTGCCTCGTGCAAGTGGTGGATCAATACACCCCACAGCACCCCCAAGCACAGGCTCCGGGGGATGTCTCCACACCTGTGGGGGTCGTTCGGGTATTACACCACCGGTACATCATGTTCAAGACATTTAATGATGAGGTGACTGAAAGAGTATCACACGAAATTTATCGTATCCTGCCGTGGTTCAAAGAAAATCCAAGTCGCATCGTCTTGTCTTTCGCTGGTGACTACTCTCAGCACAATGGCGCCTATCAAGTCGATCGAATACTTCCGCGTCAAGCCCCGATGGCTCTTTGTCAAGATCGTAGATGACAACGGGCAAGCAGGATGGGGCGAGGGCACACTGGAGGGCCATACCCTGGCAGTTGAAGGAGCTCTGGACGAACTCAAGGTCCGCCTTATCGGACTGGAAGCAAAGTGAGTCGGTCGTCGATCTATACAACATGATGTGCTGCTTTGCCGACTAATATGCCTTGACTCTCAGGAATATCGAACACATCTGGCAGCTCTGCTGGCGGTTGGGATTCTACCGGGGCGGTGCGGTTTTCATGAGTGCGCTCAGTGGGATTGACATCGCCTTGTGGGATCTCAAAGGTATTTGCTGTCGATGCATTCGACGCAAAAACTCAAGCTGACTTGACCTGTGCTTAGCTCGCAGTCTGAACGTCCCGCTCTACGAGCTGCTCGGCGGCCAGGTGCGCCACAAGTGTCAAGTATACTGCTGGATTGGTGGCGATCGACCAAGCGACATCGAGGTCGCAGCGTGAGTACTCCACATGCAGCACTAACAAGCTATTCTGACATGACTAATTATCGCAATAGAAAAGCTCGTAAGGAACAAGGCTTGAAGTGCATCAAGATGAACGCCACGGAAGATCTCGGCTGGGTCGACTCTCCCGCGGCGTTAGATTCCTGCGTCGAAAGGTTGAAAGCCGTCAAAGCCCTCGGCCTCGACGCAGGCCTCGACTTCCACGGTCGACTTCACAAGCCCATGGCCAAACAGCTCGCGAAAGCCCTCGAACCACACAAGCCGCTGTTCATAGAAGAGCCCTTGCTCGTCGAACACCCGGAAGGACTGAAGCAGCTGAGCAATCTCACCACGATCCCCATCGCACTCGGCGAGCGATTGTATCACCGCTGGGATGCCAAACGCTTCTTGGAAGAGGGCATGATCGACATTCTGCAGCCGGACATCGCGCACGCGGGCGGCGTATCCGAGACGAAGCGCCTAGCGAACATGGCCGAGGCTTACGACGTGGCAATAGCACCGCATTGTCCTCTGGGCCCGATTGCGTTTGCAGCGTCACTGCACGTCGGTCTGTCTACGCCCAACTTTGTCATCTTGGAGATGTCCCTTGGGATGCACTACAACGTGGAGGCGGGCGACATTGATCTGAATACCTACCTCAAAGACCAGTCTGTGTTCGCGATCAAGGATGGATACGTGGCGGCACCTCAAGGTCCTGGGCTCGGGATTGAGATCGACGAAGAAATGGTGCGGAGGATCTCGGCGGAGACTGAGCCATGGCAGCCAAAGGTATTCTATGGCGAAGATGGATCCATCCGCGAATGGTGAAGTACGACGGGAGTAGTGAGCAGCTTTCGACATTCGCGGAGTCTTGAGGAGGCCTCGATGAGTATCTCGGGATCGGCAGTAGCCAGATTGTCAGATAGATACTGCAAGACAGCACTACAGCCTCGATTCGAAACCTTCTCCGTAAGTTGGTTTACATCGTGACTTTCGACGAGACTAGCAATGTGACAGTATGCTGTTCTTTCTAGATCATGCTCGAGTGAAGATTCTGTCATCTCTTCGTTCGGAGCCCTTTGGTTGGTTGTGTAGTGGTAGGTCCAGATAGTTAGTGCGGCAAGATACAGAGACCACGGCCTATATATGCAAGGATCTGAGCGGCAAGAGTATTCGATACTGAATGTCCCAGATGATCTGTCTCCCATCGAGCGCCGCTGGGGCATAAGTGTCTCAGCAAGGAGCTTCGCGGAATGTAGCACAGCTACATGTGCTTCGGAGGTGGTGGCCCAGGTTGCAGCGTACGACTTTGCACTGGCCAGCTCTTTTTGAGAGACCCTCCGTCCGAGCAAAAGCCTTGCACCGGCTAATATCTGGCAGTAGAGTATGTCGATGTGCGTAGTGATGTATGTCAAGTGGAAGAGAACCGTAGGCTCTACTACCATTGAGGAGGATGCACGGCCGGGCTGATGAGATTCCAGACTGCTCATCACGCTATCAAGCCCTTCTTTCCAATGGTCCAACGCGCGAAACATCATGTGCGTCCATTTACTGCGCTCTGCCTGTGAAGGCACAGTCTCGAACAATTTGATATGCTTTTCTCGTGGTCGAAGATTGCAGGCAACGCTAAGCAAACCTATGACTAGTGTGAGACGGGCACGGTAGTGTGTTTGCACAGTGTTCCCATGAAGACACTTCTTGAGGCCATCGAGAAACTTCGCGGGTTTGACACCGCACAAGTAGAAGCTTGTCTCAAGCGCATGCACTGACTCTGGGGTCTCAGCTGCCCAAAGAATGTCATCACAGGGAAGTGGTAAGCCGACATCCGAGGGCAAAAGACTGTTTTCGTGACCGAAGATTGCGGCATGCAGTGTGTCCATCTCATACGCTGCGAAAACAACCCGGAGCATTGCTTCGTTGCTGGACCACCGGTGCCACCAGGCGTCGGGAACGGGAGCTGAACGAATCGGTTCTTCCACGGCATCTGATTCCTGCGGCTCGTCAAGAGCCTCGAGTGGTGTTTCTGTCCCAAGTCGTCTACCCAGTGGGCTGCCTCTTCGCAACAATGTCAGTGTGGATACATGGTGAATATGTGCACGCTCGTGTAGCTGGCGGCTTGAAAACATCTTTTCGTAGAATTCGAGGAAAAGCAGCGCTTGAGCGACCCAGAGATTCACTGGAGGCTGAGCAGCCTCATTGGACTGGATCTCCCATCTCAAGCCCATGATGATCAGATCCGCAAGGTCGCGATAACCTGCCGTTTTCTCCACAGTGTCAAGACGCACGAGCTGAGCTGCACCAAGGGGGATAATCGCCAGGAGCAGAAGCACTGGGCAGTGGTTGGCGGAGAATGTCGGCTGGTGCAATATTGGCATTTGCCTCGCTACATCCTTCCAGAAAGATGTGATACATTGTTCAAGCACTAGAGTGGTCACGTTTGGCCACGCTCCGTCTGGTGTTCTGTAGACCAGGCTCTGACTTTCAACCATCGTGAGTTTAAGGCTAGAAGCATGCTTTTTGTGAAAAGTTTGCAAAAGGTCGAGAATCTCGGGAAGTCGACTTGCAGAGGTGTGTATATGGTGCGCTTGAGGTACTGTGTTGCTCGCATAAGTCGTGTTCCCAGTTTCATTGCCCCATGTCGCTGTCACGGAGTCGCCATGTTGATTCGAGACTGGCAAGAACGCCAGATTGTTCGTATCAAATGAGGTATTATCGAGACTGTAGTTCATGAAAGATTCATGACTCACGTCTAAATCCCAGCCATGAGAGCCGGGGGGGCTGAGCAGCCAGGTAGCAAGATTGTCATTACCGCGTACTGTGCCCAGGTTATCACTCCCAAAGGGTTGTGCAAGAAAGTCCCAGTCTGCCATTGCAGCCTGGCTGAGTAGGTTATCCCCAGGTTGTTGTTGCAGTGTTTCTGGTCTTGTGGCTTGGTGCTGTACCTCCACGACACCGTGCAGTGGAATGGCTGCTGGATTGTGTTCTGCTCGTACAGAAGGCGTGTTTACCGACGATTGCACCGAGTCGTCTCGGTGTTTATGCCTCTCGACATGTCTGTCAAAGAGATCTTGCCGGACGAACGTCTGGCGGCAGCCATCCGTCTGACAACGGTGGATCCGCTTTGGTTCATGGTTCAGAGAATGCCTTTGCAAATGCTCAGCCCGCGAGTACTGTTTGTGGCAACCTGGGAATTGACATGTGAAGCGTTTTGGAAGGCCTCTCCGGCTTGATCTTTTCGTCCTGCCTGAAGACGGCTGTTCGTTCTGTGCCTGCTGCGCACTGTCCATAGTTCCGGTAGTACATCAGTTTCTCAGTCCCAGTCACCCGAGCTCGGGGCTCTGCGATGTGGAACATGATGGCCTGGCGTGATGTTCTTGGGGTCCTTCGGACGAGATCTTCCGATTACCACCGACGAATAGATGGGTGGTTGGGGGTTGGGTGGGGGTCACTGAGGGGTTTGAGGGGTTGTAGATGTGCCAAGTCATGGTGAGAATTGAAACGTGAAGAATCGAGATTCAGGGTTAGGGTCTCTACATAGACATGTCTTTCTCTCTGACTTCGACAACACATCACTCTACAGACTCGACTCAAGTCCCATGACTTCAGAGAAACCACTCTCCATTTCAGCAATCGTTGTTTCCTGCGGCATGACACACGGAAGCCGCGGCACATTCTCACAGCCATAGTATTTCCGCAGCCCGACCTTGACAGCAATAAACCCTCCCTTGATGGCCACCCAATCTGCCCTCGCGAGTACGACTGCAACACGTTGAGCGCCCTTGACGTCGCCTTTCTCGTACAAGCGCATAGCGTCTACGTGTGCTTTGGGACACAAATTTCCCAAACCCGCGATGACACCGTGTCCTCCTGCCACGAGGGTCGGAAGCAAGAAATCGGCGCTGCCACCCATGGTCGCAAACCCGGTCGTGGCCGTCGCGGAAGCGACCCTCGTCAACTTGCCCGTGTTGCCACACGTCAACTTGACACCGACAATGTTGGCGTGTTTGGAGAGCTCGATGATGTGGTCAGAAGTCATGTCGAACCCGCCTTGGACCGCCGGGAAGTTGTAGATGACCAGCGGGATGGGCGAAGCATCGGCTACCGCTCGGAAGTAGTCCAAGATGGCGTCTTTGGTGAGGAGAGAGCCGTAGTAGCTGGGCGGCAGCACGAGCGCGAAGTCTCCGCCGCTTTCGGCCGCGTCGATGCAGAGCTTGATGGTCTGTTGCGTTGAAGGAGCCCCGCATCCGACGAGAATTGGCATCTCGCCGTGGCCACAGCGTTGGAGACCTTGTCGGGTTGTCTTCGTGATCAGTTTACGTTCTTCGTCGTTGAGGTGGACCGCCTCGCCGTTACTTCCGTGGGTTACAAGTCCGGTGACTCCCGCGCGAGCCAGCATCTGGGCATGTTTTTCTGTGGCAGCTATGTCGACACGCTGGTGGGCGTCCGCTTCGAAGAAGGCGACGGTTGGAACATAGATGCCTCGTTCGAGGTATTGGGGTCGAGTGCCGTCAACATGTGTGCTGTCGACCGACGGGTTTGCAGTGACGCTCGGCGCCATGTTTCAGATTGTCTTATGTGGCTCTTGCGAATGTGAATGGCCGACTGTGCGAGGAGGCTCACACCATTTATCAATCAATTGGGGAAAGGTAAGGTTGGTGACCCCCTGGAAACTTCGCACACAATTTTGGGGGTTTGGGGGTCACCAAGACAGCCTAATGGTCGAAGACATGGAAAGTGTGCTGACAGGAATGAGTAGTGGATCCATGGATTGCACTTCGTAAAAGTACGTACAAGTGACCGTGCTCGACTCAGGATCGCGGACAAACTATTGGATTCGTATCAGCAACACCGAAGATCCAATCATCTCAACAGCTGCCGTACTGACAGCAGTCTCTCGTACTGTGAATTTCACAGCATGTAACGGAAGCCTCCTGCAACTTGGGCCGCAGTCGGGCCACTTTTACCAAGCTCTTCTCCCCGTTCCATCTTGCGATTTTGCCTACGAAGATATGTGTAGGTGGCAGTCGAGAAGCCGACTGCCACGACCGCGGCTCCGAGATTGACAGCAAAGGCAGTGACATACCTCGGAGAGTCGTAATAAAGGTAAGCCGTCCAAATGTTCGGCGTGTTGCAAGCGGCATTGATGAAGCCGATGGCCGCTGCTCTTTTGACTGCAGGCTGCGAGATAGAACCACTGATCCAAGAAAGCTGCACGATCGCGGAACTGTAGAAACTCGCTGGCATCAACATCATCGCCACGTAGCGGGCGGCGACGCTGAGAGTCGAAACGGCGATGATGTTGGCGACGACTGTGATGATGAGAGGGAGTGTCAAATGGAGGAAGCGCTCTCCGGTCTTGTCAGAGTGCATTCCATTGAGCAGCATGCAGATCACGCAGAGCACGAAGGGTGGCTGCGGGTTGCGTTGGGTGGTCAGTAAATCCCTCGACTCACGACTTTCGATCTTACTCACCGCAGTCAGGCCATACGATGCGTTTGTAGAGAAACCCAGTCCTGCCACGACAGTCGGGAAGAAGTTGTTGACCGCCGCGGAGGTGTACGTTGCGTACAAAGTACCCATCATCAACCAAGTCTTCGGATCGGAAGCGGCGAGAACGAAGCCTCGCCATGCCGTGATCTCGTGTGAGTCGTCCTTCTGCTTCTGGTCATTCTTGTAGTTCCAGTCCAGCCATTCGTGCTCCTGTTCGCTGAGCCACTTGACCTTATGTGGGGAGTTTGGCAGATAGCATGCGAATAGGATCGCCAGACCGACGGTCAGGATGCCTTCGATGAGGAAAAGCCAGCGCCAGCCAGCGAGACCGTGTGTTCCGTCGAGCTGTGTGATGGCGATTGCTAAGAGGGTTCCGAAAGCGTTGCCGAGCTGAGATCCGGAGTACAGGATGGCAGTGCGGAAAGCGATCTGCTTGCGAGTATAGAACATCGAAAGATAGAAGAACGCGCCCGGGAAGAACACGGCTTCAACGAATCCAAGCATGAATCGGCAAGCCACAAGACTCCCAAAGCTGTTGACAGCAGCAGTGCATGCGGAGATTGCACCCCAAACAGCGACTGCAGAGCAGATGTAAAGGGCTGGGAATCTGATCTTGGACACGAGGAGGTTGGAAGGGACCTGCATGATGACTTGTAAGGTCAGCAAATGTGAGAAAGACTGTACAGCTCACGGTGGAAAACTAACTGTACCCAGCGAACAGAACGCTGACGACCGTGTTGTACTGGGTGACACTCAGACCCAAGTCTTCCATGATGCCCGCCAGCTTTGCTGCTGCGATGTTTTGCCGGTCTAAATAATTTAAGATGTAATTGCTAAGCGACGTCAGCGAAGGTCCGATACATCAAGAACATCAAGAAAGAAATCACATACATTGTCATTGCGGGCATGATGATCAGATCGAGCTTCCACGTTGCCCGTCGTTCGATTTTCTTGAGCTCATCGGCGGTGAGACCTTCTAGCAACAGTGGCAGAGGCATCTCATCATCGCCAAACGCCTTTTTCCGAGGTGTCGAGACTTCGACATGGTCGATGGCATCCTTTCTTTCCTCGCGTCTCTCCATGACAGTGTTGGCTTGGAAGGTTCGACGTAGTAAAGCTGTGAGGCTCGAATGCGTGACTTTTCGCAGATAGCTCCAAAGTCAAAACAATTTGTTGGGTCTACAACAAGCGACCGTGTAGTTCTGGACAAAGTCAGTTGTGTCCCTCGTTAAGTATATTCTCGCTTTCTCATGCATACTGAGTCCTTCGTGACCCCCAAATGACCCCAAACCTCCACCTTCTCCGCGTTCTCCCCTCGATCCCCAGGCACGAAGTGGGGATCTGTCTGTCTATCGTCGATCAATCGATGCTGCTGTCAAGCTGTCTAGTCCGGAGATACATACATACTTGGACCAGTGGAAGCCTACAAGATTGTGCGCTCTCATTCACGTCTCCGCATCTAATTGATCACTATGGCTAGCCGCGTGGAGCCTCAGGAGTTGGCCCAACACGCTTCACGCCAGTCATGTTGGCTTGCAATACACAGCACAGTCTGGGATGTGACGGGCTTCATTGACGCGCACCCCGGGGGTGCCAGTCTAATCCTGGGCAACTGCGGCAAAGATGCAACTTCAGCGTACGAGGATTTCCACAGCCCAGAGCTTGTCGAACAAACACTCGGCCCGGACGCCAGACGAGGCGTACTTCGTCCTGAGACAGCCGCAGAAAATGTTCAGCGGGAAAGCCTCGAAGGCAAGATTATCGAAAATAAAGGCAAGCAGCCTTCGCTTCGAGCGATGGTCAGTCTCGCGGACTTCGAGAAGATGGCGTCAATCCACATGTCCCCAACGGCTTGGGCGTACGTTGTCTCCGGTGCCGACGACGAAATCAGCTGCCGCGAAAACACCAGAGCGTATAGCAAAATCTTCCTCCGACCGAGAGTGTTGCGAGATGTGCAATCCATCGACTGCTCGACCACGATTCTCGGCCAGAAATCTAGCCTCCCTTTTTACACATCACCAGTCGGCTTGGGAAAGATGGTGCACCCTGATGGCGAGTGCGCCATCGCCGATGCTGTCGGCAAAGAAGGCATCGTCCAAGTCGTCAACACGGTCAGCAGCATGCCGATTGAGCAAATCATGAAATCGAGGGTGAGCGCAGAACAGCCTGTGTTCTGGCAGCTGTACGCCGATCGAGACCTCGACAAGAGCGTCACTTTCATTAGACGAGTCGAACGAGCCGGTGTGAAGGCAATCTGGCTGACAGTCGACTCGCCCGTGGTCGGTAAAAGAGAGCGAGATGAGCGGACAGCAGCTTCTAACCCTGATGGCGAGACAATGGAAGAGATTGTTGGAAGCGACAAGGCGACCGGTCTCGCTGCCACGAACACCGGCTTCATCAACGCAGGAATAGACTGGGGTATCGTCGATTGGTTGAGACACATTACAAAATTACCCATCGTCATCAAGGGTATCCAGTGCCACGAAGACGCTGCATTGGCGTTCGAACACAAAGTAGACGGCATCGTTCTCTCCAACCACGGTGGTCGTTCCCAAGACACAGCGCAGCCTCCTTTGCTTACCCTCCTGGAGATCAATCGGTTCGCTCCACATATCCTGGGGGGACATATGCAAGTCTTTGTAGACGGCGGTATACGTCGGGGTACTGATATCATCAAAGCCCTGGCTCTCGGGGCTACTGCAGTTGGCATCGGAAGACCCACGCTGTTCAGCATGGCAGGAGGCTTCGGCTCGTACGGAGTTCGTCGAATGATACAGATTCTTCGGCGGGAGCTGCAGATCAATATGGCGATGGTAGGAGCTCGGAATGTCGGTGAACTTGATGCCAGTATGCTCAACACCCGCCAGTTGGAGCACATGTTGTCGTCGGGCTGCTGCAAGCTATAGTGAATGACAGTGCCGTAATCGGAATGGTTGATCTCCAGATATCGTTAGCTATGGACTTACACATAGATTGAACGAGCTCATTTCTATGCGGGAATTTGTATGTTTTTGATGGATCTGGATTTTCGCAATTGAAGCAGTTGCGGCTGCCATGCTACACTCAGCACCTTGACATTGAATGCGTACATCAGCGTGAGATCATAGAAGAGATCGCTATGTAGCGGCGACAAGGCAGGTCTCGCTGCCAGCCACGAACGCCGGGTACATTCGAGGCATGAATAGAATGGGGCGATTTCGGTTGATTGAGAGGCATCTTCCATCACCATTCAAGAGTATAGTACCCAGTGCCACGATGTGTGTTGGAAGTTCCACCTAAGATCGTAACGACTGACTGACACGAGTAAGTAAGTCAACGTGACGTAGAGGTCCCAGAAATGACGGAGTTGATGGAAGAACCAGATTGCAAACCCTAATGACTGTAGACAAGGATGGAGTAACAGATCAAGTATCTACCTGGTAATCGAATGCCTGCAAGGCGAGACAAGACAGGACAAGACCAAGGCATGCATGTATGCATAAAATGTCGAAGTAGTAGTGCCTGTGCTTGTTTGTCCGTGCTCTTCTGAACAGGGCTCGGAACGCACGAGACGACCGGCATTTGCTCTGTTTGTGGCTGTAAATTTACTGGGTATGTGCTTGTTCGTGGGTGCGTTCGAAGGACAAGGTGTGATTTTGTCGGTTCACAGAGCATGCTACGCACCGCCGCGTAGGAGAAATGATGTGCAATGTCGGAGAAATGGCCGGTGGTCAGTGGATGAGGAGTGGAATTAGCAAGTCCACCGTATACTGTACTGTAAATAGCAGGGGAAGGGGAAGTGGAGGCGATTGTGGATGGGTGGAGGAGAGTTCATGTCTGATACATGCTTGTGATTCTTTTTGGGGACGGCGCGGGGAAGGAACAAGGAGGGAATGACTCGTTCTCCGATACAAGGCTCTCACATTCAATATGGATGTGAGGTGTACAAGTTCACATGCTAGCAGGTACCCGTTGATGTCTGGAGAAATGGATTGCAGTTCTCGCACACGTGGACTCGGCTGCACGGTGGGCAATGCGAGAGTGAAGAGAGGCTAGTGATGGAGATGCCAAGGCGTACAGTACTGTTTTACTGTGGTGAGACTCGGTGGTGAGAGCAGAAGTGGAGGAGGGTAGCCTAACAAGAATAGGTTGTCGAATAATCCCTGGTAGGATTCAGACTAGGAGAGACATGGCCGACCAATGACAGTCCGGATACACGGAACACACGGCGGTGAGGATTTGCCGAGGAGAAAGGTGTGGCTTGCGTTGGCTTGCGTGTGTGGTGTGGTGGTGGGAGCTGCGTGGCTTGATCAGTTGAGGATGAACTCTCTCGTGTCCGATTAGGGTATACAAGTAGGGCTCTGGATGCATCCATCGTCTCACTTGAACCTCGAGTGCCTCCTTTTGGATTGCCGGGCATTAACAGGGCGGGCATACAGGGGAAGATATCACGTGAGTCTCGACTCGCGACATGCAACATCTCGTCATGCTTTTGCCATGTTTTAGATGCAAGAGTCTAGAAAGAGACGGACGCCGGTTGACATTAGCTCATAGCCGTGTAAGCGAACCGGGAGGAAGACAGGCATCTTCACGCGAGCGGAAGCTAATTATTACAGTACTCCATGTTAGTAACATGTCTGATCTTGGCGGTGTTGTAGTGGTCGATGGTCGATGGTCGATAGAAGGTCAAGATCACATTGACGACAGCAGCAACAAAAAAAAGAGATTCACCAATGAAAAGCCCCCTCGACCCGTGCAGAGTGCGCAATAATAATAACAGAGCTGTGACCTCTTTGCTGATTGTAGCTGTACATGGCCAATAGCCTGATACGTGCAGCCGAGGAAGGTTCTGACTGACTCTGCGCGACATCGACGGCCATCCGCCAGCCCTGCCTCCTGGTCGCGTCGTGCATAACGCTAGTAGGACCCGCCAGGGTCTGTGTGTTTGCAGTATTATTTGTTTGTGATGTTACACATGTTCTTGTTGATACCGTAGACTAACTGACTGACTGATTGAGAGAGGCCGGCCTGCCGTGGGACGAGGGGGGAGAGGGAGTGGATGAGAGAGATAAAGCAGGTTCCCTGTCATCAGTCCCGTGGAAGAAGGAGGGAAAAGAAAAAGGACGATCATGAACCATGGATGCGTGCAGCTTCAGGCAGATACGAAGGTCGTCTCCCCTGAATTAACGCTATTATTCACTACCGAGAGTACCGATAGTCCCTCGTTTTCGACTGCTCTCGTTTGCTTGCTAACCCCCAGCAGCACTACTGAGAGGCAGCTAGCAGTGCAGCAGCGTAAGGTAGGCATAGCCATTAATTTGCTAGCAGTCGTTCTCCACCGCTTGCATATATGCTCGGTTGGTAGATGCACACAGACACTAGATATCTCAACAGCACGGATGAGGTGTTCGTGGTCTCTGGCTAGGGTGTCCCGATAAATGTTTGTACCTTACTTCCATGCCTAGCAATTCCTCTCCTCCTCCTCACCGTCAATGCGCAACCCAAGCACCGGCCATCATCGCCCACACACCACGACTCAACTCCACCACCGCACCGCCCGACACCGTTTCTCCCACCTGAAGAGACCCTGTCGCTCGACTCTCTCAATCGCCGTGCCGCTCTACTCTGCTCTGCCCTGCCCTGCCCTGCACTGCTCTCTCCCACTATCCTGCCTTGTCTTCTACACTACTGTACCTAACTTGCCTTTGCTGCCCGCCCATCCGCCCAACACCTCGTCACCTTAGCCTTTCACCCTACCGACAACATCCCACACCTGCCACAGCAATCCCGTCCTGTCACCTGATACCGCCCGTCATTGACTATACCTGAACATTCGCCCGTCGCGAACCTCGTCTGCGGACCGGTTACTTTCGGCTGTCTGCATTCTGCAGGTGACACCGCGTACCTGACTACCGCTGGTTGACATTTGTCTTGACATCTGTCGTCGCCGGATACGTGCGCCTCGACTCCTGCGCCTTCGACTTTTCTCAACGCCTGCTCTGCTCATGAAGGATTGACCGACAATACCTACAGCTTCCTCCCGCAACAACCGCAGTGCTCTCGCACGTCCGCTCTCTTTGCCCGTACACATACAACACCAGCACAAGCCGCAAATGGCTCCCAGCCGAGCTAGGAACACCAGCTCTGCGAGCGCAAACGCAAACATCCCCGACACCGCCGCTCCCCTCGCCGACCACTTCTTCATCTGCGGTGTCGAGTCGTCCCAGATCTACCATGAGAAATACGCCGCGAACATCCCTTCGCCTGCGGTAGAGGACACTATCGAGGAGGACAGCGCTTTGGAGACGGACAGCTCCAGACCTCCAACACCAGGCTCGCCGCCTACTGAAGCCGCCAAACGGAGGTCGCGATACAGTTTCGAGGCGCGCAAGAGCATAGGCAGCATTATCAACACGCTTGAAATCCAACCTACGGCGAGCAACAGGAGTAGTGCTACCATCAAAGCTTCGCCGCCGGTGGGAGGCTCTGGTTTGGACGATGACGCTTTCGAAGAGGCGCTTAAGAAGTTTGCTTCGGAGAGAGACAGTTTTCTGGATGACATTCACGTTTCCGCGGGTGTAGTCCAGTCGACGCCGCCAGCGAATAGGCCGCAAACCCAAAATACGTCGAAAAGGCCCAGGCCCAAGACTTTGAGGATCACATCCGACGAGAGCGCATCGGCAGGTAATGGGTTGAAGAGTGGCGTGGGCAGTATCCGTCGCAGGCTGTCGACGATGAACAGCATGAAGCGGCAACCTTCAACGATGAGTCGATCTTCGACAATCAAGACCTCGAAGCGAATGAGCGGTTACAACTCCGTTATTCCTGCGCCGGAGCCCTTCCATACAACTCCCGATATGCATCCTTTAAAAAGAAGGTACGAACCCGTACTACTGGACCGCTACCCTTCGCCCGCATCTACAGACGAGTCTAAGCGACGAGCGCCATTCCCAGAGTATGTTCCAATGTTTGCATTCCCGAACGATGTAACAGTCGTATCGTCAGACGAACGACCGAGATCCACGTGGCACGGCTTCGCTATGACCGGTGGCGATGGCGCGAGGATGCACGGTGTCGTTGTCATTATGTGGACGGCGCTGAACGCGGAGGCTTCCGACGAGCTCGAGAGGCAATGCGAAGCGTGGCGCAGAGCCAACATGAACCAGGAGGAGCGCGAGCTGGCCAGCAGTCTTGGTGAGCGTTTGTCGACAGAAAGAGCAAAGCTTAGCAGGCTTTTGGCAAAATTACCCGGTACGCCTTCGGACTCGGACGAGCGTGAAACACTGGAAGAGGAGATCAGCGCAGTCGAAGAAAAGATCGGATTGATGGCAGACTTGCTACGACCGGTCCGCCACGGTGCGGCATCGAAGATCGAAGGATTGACTGAGGGAGATACTGGATTTTGGATACCTCGAGCGTACGGCATTCTGGGCCGTGATGGCAATTTGGCGAGTTTCTGGAAAGAATGGCTGAAGGCTGTGGTCGTGCCAATGACCAACTCCGCCATTCTACGTGTCCCGGCTAGCTCGCCAAAGGTCGGTCTCTGGCAGCCTCTCGAGCGGTATGTGGTAAACCTCTGCGTCGAAGCGGTCAGCCCCATCACATCGATCACCCAAGTGGAGATCAGCATTCGCGAACTCCGACTCTATGCGCGCAAAGAGGCGATCAACGAGATACCCGGATCGCGCAACGTCGATCTCTACGCGCTCTTCAGGTGTTTGTCGATCCCCAACATCATGACACTTCTCGAATTCACACTAGCCGAGTCGCGCGTCATTTTCCTGTCATCACATACGGCGATGTTGCACCTTGCAACACATGCCCTCACAAGCCTGCTATATCCGCTCAAGTGGGCGGGCGTCTTCATTCCTCTCTTGCCAGCGCGCTTGATCCAGGCCCTTGATGCTCCATGTCCCTATATTGTGGGTGTTGAGCGAAGGTATGAGAAGCTTGAGCTGCCTGATGGTGACTTTTGTCTTGTGGATCTCGATGAAGATGTTATTGAGAGCACCGATCCACCAACTTGTCTGCCACGACCACAAAGACGGAAGCTCCAAGCTCTTCTGCAGGCTGCAGCTCCCCACCACAACCGCTACGGCGTTCCCACTGGCCCACCAGTGTATGCCGTCGAGACATATCCTTACGATGCCTTTTCTTCCGAAAACCCACAAATATTCGACTCCAGAGCTACTCCATCAACCCTGTCACAGTTGGTGAGTGAGAGCTCGACGAACTTTGGCGACGCAACAACGTTGCCCAACTCGCGAACTGCGGTGTACAACGCGTTCGTGACAGCGCGTGGCGACAACAGTCGTGGCAGTGATAGACCATCAACCAGCTCAACGACCACAGGTAACAGCCACTCATCCAGCGCATCCCCTCCGTCTCCCGTGGCACCTTCACCTATCAACTCGGCCTTCTCAAACGGAGCATCATCAAGAAATGACTCTGGCTTCGCATTACAAGCAACGCTTCGCGAAAAGCGATCTGGACACTTTGCGGACGGCATGGGCCGCCGCAACTCTTCTGTATATTCTATGCTCAACCCTCGCAAACCCCTACATGATCGGACTAACACGGAACCGCAGTTTGGTTTCGACCGCATTGGCACGATTCGCAGGCCGAGTCAGCCTTCGATTGTGAGCCATCAAGCAAGCTTGTCAACATCCAACCTATCCAATGGACCACCGCCTTCGACATACGCTCCCAGCGTATACGCACAGAGCACGTTGGCGGCTAGCACAGTCATGTCATCCATGATGGTACAGCCAGTACGCGACAACGAACTGACCAAGTGGGTTGAGGGACATTGCTTCATCCGAAGGAACCGGGATGGCAAATCGATATGCGCTGTTTGCGATGAGCGTTGCGAGGACGAGTCGTTCAGATGCAGATGTGAGTCTCGCGATGCCCGCCGTTGATTTTCCTCATCACGTTCCATTAACTGACAAATTACAGCCTGCACAACGACAGTCCACGCTCGATGCATTCCAGCCGTCTGCCTCGTCTGCCCCTACGCCTTCCGCGCCGATCAAGTCCGTGCAGCCTTCGTCCGTTGCTTCGCCTCCCTCTTCTACACCTACCGCAAGTATCTCAACCCGGCTTCAGGCGAGTCCCGTAAATCCGGCCTGATCTACCACTTCAACATGGACAGCTTCCTCAAGAGCGTCCCACATGGCGACTCGGAATACATGAACATGCTGCGGCAAACGCAAATGTTCAACGAGTTCATCCACGAGCGCGAAACCACGCGCGCCGAGGACCCGTCCATCAAACTCTTTGACGAAATCATCCTGTCGAAACGCAACCGCGGGCGCTCCTCCCTCTCCCTCTTCTCCACCAAATCCCACACAAACTTCCTCTCGGACTCTTCAGATCACTTGTGGCGCTCGGCCGCTGCAACCCCTCCCTCTGCTCGCTACCCGACGGCGGAAAACTCCGCTGCAACTACAGGTCGAACTCCCGCTAAACTCGAGCCGGCATTGATGAAAGAACCTCGCTCTATCCAAGGCGCTCCGCGACCGGGTCAGGCTCGAACAAAGAGAAAGCCCGTGGCCAGTATGCTCGGTCTGAGCTCACAGACTGTCGCCGAGCCTTGATGGACCGGCAGGAAGAGGAGAGTTGAGTGTATCATCAGAATCATCTTGGCTAGGTGGCGCCATGAGAGAAGTGAAGCGTGTCTTGTCTTTTAATTGTTTGTTTCGTCGCGGATTGTAGCGAGTATTGTCTTCATCAGTTATTTTAGCATCTTTCTTGTCGGTCTCGCGACTGAACGGTAGATGGATGGGAAAGTGTTGCGAAGTGCCCCGAGTGCATTGGCACGGAAATTGGATAGGATCAAGGAAAACAGTATTCATATTCTTCCATCATTGTGCATTCACTTGTGTATACCTTCCTCTCTGGCAGTTTCTGCTTCAATGTGTGCAACACGTCAATCCTCCCACTACATGTAGGTATCTCGGATGGCCGGGATCGCAGGTGGCAGTGTCATTTTGTGGGGAGAAAGCAGCCAGTCGGCTGTCGACGAGGTCAGCAGAGCGAGATCGGCTTGGCCAAAAAGTTCCCCAGCCTAACTATTACATATAAGTTATGTCCACGAGCCATTGAACATTATTCGGCCGAGAGGTTTATTGATTGAATCAAACTCAATCCTCTCCTCCACCACCAACACTCCCGCCAACAATGTTGGCAGCAAGGAGAACGGCGGCTTCATTGCCTGCCAGGAACTTCCAACGCTCCGTCCTCGCCTCCTCCCTCCGCACCACCAAAGGCTTCGCGACCGTCGCCTCGGAACAGTCACAACAGGCCTCTTCCCCTTCGGCAACCTCTCTCGAATCGCGCACGCCGCCCTACGGCAAACTCCTGCGCAACCTGCACGAGGTGCGCAAGCTTCTCCCCAACCAGAAGCTCACCCTCGCCGAGAAGATCGTCTACAGCCACCTGGGAGAGAATGCGGAAGAGTCGTTGCTGTCAAACACAAATGGGGGCCGCGATGTGCGTGGCAAGGCCAGTCTCAAGCTGCTGGTCGACCGCGTCGCCATGCAGGACGCTTCGGCCCAGATGGCCCTGCTGCAGTTCATGAGCTGCAACCTGCCTTCGACCGCGGTCCCAAGCAGCATCCACTGCGACCACATGATTGTCGGCGAGCAGGGTGCCGAGGTCGATCTGCGCAGCAGTATTGATGGCAACAAGGAGGTCTATGATTTCTTGGAGAGCGCGTCTAAGAAGTATGGAATCGAGTTCTGGCCGCCTGGCGCGGGCATCATCCACCAGACTGTTTTGGAGAACTACTCTGCGCCTGGTTTGATGTCGCTGGGCACGGACTCACACTCTCCCAACGCTGGTGGTCTTGGTGCGATCACTATCGGTGTTGGTGGTGCGGATGCTGTCGACGCCATGGTCGGTGCCGCGTGGGAACTCAAGGCGCCCAAGGTTCTGGGTGTCAAGCTTGTGGGCGAGCTCAGTGGATGGGCTAGCCCCAAGGACATCATCCTGTACCTTGCTGGCCAGCTTACGGTCCGCGGCGGTACTGGTTACATTATCGAGTACTTTGGCGAGGGTGTAAAGAGCTTGTCATGCACTGGCATGGCCACTGTGTGCAATATGGTTTGTTCATCGATGTCGTCATATTCCTCGTACACCTACTAACTTCAATCATAGGGCGCCGAGGTTGGTGCTACGACCAGTGTCTTCCCCTACACGCCTACCTCTCACGACCCTTACTTGGCTTCGACTTTCCGCGCTCCCATTGCCATCCAGGCCAACGCCATCTACAGCTCACCGGGCCCACACAACCTGCTGAAGCCCGACGAGGGCGCCGAGTACGACCAAGTCATCACAATCGACCTCTCCAAGCTCGAGCCCCACATCAACGGCCCCTTCACACCTGACCTCTCAACCCCTCTCTCAGCTTTCAAGGACACCGTCAAGGCGAACGGCTGGCCTACGACTTTCGGCGCAGGCTTGATCGGCAGCTGCACCAACTCTTCATACCAGGACATGACCCGCTCAGAGTCTCTCGTCAAGCAGGCCAGAGCTGCCGGTCTCAAGCCCAAGGCCGACTTCTTTGTCACCCCTGGAAGTGAACAGATCCGCGCGACTGTCGAACGCGATGGACTTCTTGACACATTCTCCGAGGCAGGCAGTACAGTCCTCGCCAACGCTTGCGGTCCTTGCATCGGACAGTGGAAGCGCACAGACGAGGTCTCCAAGGACGAAAACAACGCCATCTTCTCGTCTTACAACCGCAACTTCCCCGGCCGCAACGATGGCAACCGCAAGACCATGAACTTCCTGGCCTCGCCGGAACTCGTCACCGCCATGTCCTACTCTGGCAGCACAACCTTCAACCCCATGACCGACAGCATCACCACACCCTCAGGCGAGAGCTTCCGCTTCGAGCCTCCCGTCGGTCAAGACCTTCCCAGCCAGGGCTTTGCATCTGGCAACCCCATATTCGCGCCGGAAACCGTCAAACCCGACCCCAGCGCCATCGTCAAAGTCAGCCCAACCTCGACCCGCCTCGCCCTGCTCGACCCCTTCGAGTCCTGGCCGAGCACCTCCGACGGCGCTCCCGCCGAACTCTCCGACCTCAAAATCCTCCTCAAAGTCAAGGGCCAATGCACAACAGACACCATCTCCGCCGCCGGCCCCTGGCTGAAGTTCAAGGGCCACCTGCCCAACATCGCCGAAAACACCCTCATCGGCGCCGTCAACGCCGAGACGGGCGCCACAAACCAGGCCCTCGACGTCGACGGCTCCGCGCACACCATCCCGGACCTGGCCAAGAAGTGGAAGGCCCAGTCCCAGCCCTGGCTCGTCGTCGCGGAGCACAACTACGGCGAGGGCTCCGCGCGCGAACACGCCGCCCTGCAGCCCCGCTACCTCGGCGCGCGCCTGATCGTCGCGAAGTCTTTCGCGCGCATCCACGAGACGAACCTGAAGAAGCAGGGCGTCGTGCCGCTTACGTTTGTCAACGAGAGCGACTATGACTTGCTCTCCGGGTGCGATGAGGTTTCGACCGAGGGGCTTGCGCAGGCGCTGAAGGTCGGCGCTGAGGGCGGTGACATTTCTTCGAGCGCTGTGAGTCTGGTTGTTAAGAAGAAGGATGGCAAAGAGTTGAAGGTGCCGCTCAAGCATGCGCTGAGCAGGGATCAGTGCGGGTTTGTGCTGGCGGGGAGTGCGTTGAATTTGCTTGCTAAGAGGAATCAGGCCTAGTTGTTTTGAGGGAAAGGTTGGAAGAAAAGGGGGTGTTTTTGGTTTTGATGTGTATATCCATCCGAGAGGGGGGGAAGAGAAAACACAGATTCCCCACCCCCAGTCTTTTTTGGATGACTGGATGGTGCTGTTTCGTTTCGAAGGGGGTCATTGTGTACGAGAAAGAATCGAAAGAAAAAAATGTGCTTTTCTTTCCCTTCCCGTGGGACGTCTCTTGCTGGGTTGGTTATGGTCTGTTGAGTGTGAATGACCCTTCGATTTGTCGATTTTTTCGTTACCAAACAGTCAATTAATGTTCCGCCTACAGTTCTCCCCTTCTTTCGGGTCCCAATTCTAACCTTTCTTCTTCCTTTCCCTTTTGATTGTCGGTTCGTAGCTAGTTACTTACTATTCCCGAGTAAAGTTCCCCCCTCATTTCAGGCCCTATGCAAAACGTGAGGTAGCGGATGAGTGATGATTGAAAGAGGATTTCTTCTCGTGTTACATTTTTTGCGAACTACGATTATACAACTACGATTATGGTAGGGTCAAAGTAGAGCTGCCGAGCGGCCAGGCGACTGAGAGACACTCTTAGAGTAGAGTGGGAGCACAAGAATTGTCAGGAGATGGAGAGGGAGAGGAGCACAAGTAGACCGACGTGGCATTAGTAGAAGAGAGAGAGAGAGGCGGGCAAGAAAGTTAAACCAAGCGTTTTCTTTCTTTTTGTTTGCAGCCATCTGTTTTGGCCAAGGTCCATGTTTCAGGATTATCCAAAAAGTGGTAGTAAGGTACTTTATGTAGGGGATCGAGCAGGTCGAGAGTCTGGCCTTATATCGTAGAAAAGGCTTTACATGAAGGGAGAAAAAAGAAAAGAAAGATGTAAAAGACAAGAAAAAAGGAAAGTCATGTGCAATTGACAAGATGGAGAAAAGGATTAAAGCCCGCTTCCGGGGCGTCTAGTAGTCTCATTTCCAAACTTCTCTAGTACGATGCAGGCCCGGCGGCGGCCGAGTAGGCAGGTGCGGCCGAGTATGCGGGTGCTGAGGGAGCCTTCTTGGGGGCCTTGCAGCTGGGGAGACCTGAGTAGAATGTTAGTTATGTGACTTTGAGAATTTCTGTGATTTCGAGACAGGATAACATACCCTTGGTGGCCTTCTTGAGAGGCACGAACTCGGACCACTGAGGGATCTCATCCTCGGACATTTGCTTGGCGGCGGTGGAACCGAAGACCTCAACCTTGAAACCGGGGATGGTCTTGTGGTCAATCTCCTGGCCTTGAGGGCCGGCGACGCGCCAGCGCAGGTTCTGCGCCAGGTACTCGTCGACGGAGTCCTCGGTGAGATCGGCGATCTTGCCCTGGGTGTAGGCGTAGACGAGGGTGCGGGTGAGGGGAACACCCATGGAGACGGTGATGTTCTTCTCGGTCATGCCGGGCTGGGCAAGGATACCAGCGGGTCCGATGAGGTTCTCGTCGAAAGTCCAGGAAGTGGGGTCGGAGTTCTTGGGCTCGCCGTTGAATAGGAAGATGCTGTAAGAACCGTTCAGGGCGTAGCGAGGAGTCTCGATGTTGCAGGTGTACTGGTAAGAGCTACCGTTGTTGGCGCGGAGGGGAGTAGAGTTGCCCTTAAGCGAGGCGGTGCCGGTAGGGTAAGCTGGGGAAGTGCCGTTGCCAGCGCTGACGATCTTGGAGCTGACGGCTGAGGCGGAGGTCGAGGTGTAAGCGACGTTGGCAGAGACAGTGACAGACTCGGACTCAGACTCGTCGTATGAGCCGCCAAGGTTGATGCCGAGGTGGGCAAGGATAGTAGGGACGGCGGCAATCACGGTTCCGCTGACAACATCCTCGATCTCGTTGAACATGTCCTCGCCGAAGGTCTGCGGCTCGGGAGCTGCGCTGCGCTTGGTGGAACCAGCGGTGGCGGTGGCGCCGGGACCGTAAAGCCTGTTGATCTGGCTCTGGATGGCGCCCGAGCTGCCGTCGGTGTTGGCGAATTCAGGGTAGGTGTACTTGAAGACCTTGGTGTCGCGAACCTGGTTGGTAGTCCAGAAGTCACCGTTGCTGTTCCTGTGGAAGGGCGTCAAAGGAGAGTTGGCGTTCTGGACCTGGCCGGCGGGGATGGTCCAGGTGGCGTGGGGAGCCGCCTGGGAAGCGCCGTAAGAGTTAGGGTTGACTCCCTGCCAGAGAGCGAAAAGACGGTCAACCATCATGTGGTGCAGCCAGAAGCCAGGGTCGAACGCGGCAGTCGAAAGGTAGGTCATGTGTCCAGCAGAGGTAGTGGAAGAACCCGGGCCACCAAGGGTGGTGTGGATGGTGTTGTGAATGCCCTCGAGAGAGTTTGAGCACCTGGTGTTTCCAGCGTTGGAGTTGGCGAATCCGGCGAAATCCTTGCAAGTGCTGAACATCTGGTAAACCTGGTCCTGGAGGGAGGCACGAATGTTGTTGAAGGCGTTGGTGGAGCTTTGGGTGGTACTGCTGGCGGTGTTTGCGTTGCTGTTGGGGTAACGCAGAGTAACCTGCCAGTTGACGAAAGGAGTGTAGACCAAGTTGCGAGGGGATTGGAAGTCGTGGCGGAACAACGGGTTAATGATGGTCTGCATGCCGGTGGGCGTCTCAACAGAGATGTACTTGTCGCTCATGACATTAGGGAGCGACGGGTAGCCGGGTGCAGGGTGTGCAGCCCAGTCCCAGTAGGGGAAGCGCATAGTAGAAGCAGCTCCAGTCATCCATGCACGGCGGTTGTCGGGGTACTCGTTGGCGAGTTGGGAGACGACAGCCATGAACTGCTGCTCGAAGAGGGCAAGGTAGGCGCGGTGCCAGGCAGGGAAAAGTACAGAGTCGTGAGTGCAGTAACCGTCCGTCCCGCGGCAGTTGCTGCATTGGCCGACACCGTCCCAGTCCTGGCGAGGCACACCGTGGATACCGGCGATCTGGTAGTATGACATCCTTTCGCTCTCGCTCATGGCCTGGAATCTTTGCAGGCCGAGGACGAAGAGAGTCCATTGGTTGGGCTTGTTGAAGAGCATCTGCCTGACCTCAAGGCGAGGGTAGATGCCATTTCCGGTGGTGGCGACGCCGGTGACGGGCACGAAGCCTCCCGACTGCCTCTCCTCGATATGGTGGTGCTCCTCGAGCAGTTCGTCGACATCCTGGGCGAATGGGTTGGGAGCGGCGTGAGCGAGAGCAGAAGAAGCGAGCGACAATGAAAAGAGAACGGAAGAGAACTTCATGACTGCGGTGAAGGAGTGGCACGCAGTATGAGTTTGTGAGGGTGAAGCAAGAATGAATACAACGAGAAGGTATGAGTGGGTTTGAGGAAACGGGCGGTCGTCAGAGCGAGCGGACGAGGCGAGGGTAAAGGGTAAGGCAAAGGGTATGCACAAGGCGAGGGGAGATCTCAGGCGGTAGTTGCGGGTGGAGGTTAGCGAGTGAGTGGAGCCCGGGAGGGTGGAGTTTAGGTAGAAGAGGAGCAGTTAGTGAGACAGATGGAGGGTACGCTTACACTACTTGTGGCCGAGGATGGGCAACGCGTGCTAACTGCTAACGTATAGGCATGAGTAATGCGAGGCTAGAGGCCTGGTAGGGCGAGCGAGGCGTGGCAATGGAAGAGTCTTGGGGGGAGAGGGCTCGACTACTGTGCTCGTTTCGTAGGGTCTCGCTCGCGCAAGTAACTCAGTCGGTACCTCTACACACGCCTCGTTCACCACTGGAGCAACACTTGGTAGTGGGCCACTAGCACTGGACGATACGTTAGTCAAAGTCGCATCGCCTCGCCTGTCGGGGGATAGGGGGAGCCACTATTGGGAGATCTCCCGAGCGCCTCTTCTCGTGTTTGTCTTGTCTGCGCACGCCCTCCCGCCCGCCTGACAGAGGCATGGCATTGCATCCGCTGCAATGCCTCTTGACGATGACCGTCGATGGTAGTATTGGACGTGATAGCCATGATCGTCGTCTTCGCTATCGTACATCTCGTGCTCATCATTCACAGACATGATAAACGTGAACATACTGTAGTAGACAGACATACCGAAAGACAGACAACAAAACAAGCCTCATGTCTCCCCCAGACTAACCCTGCGCTAAGCGGAGCCAGCACCAGCGCCAGGCACGATCACAGATCAGAAATAGCCGCCCCCGAAACTCTGGTCGCCAGGCAAAACGCCCATGTCAACTCCTTTAATCTCTGCCACTCTGCCGCTACCCGTACAGGAACAGGAACACTCGTCTTGCCCTCCAACCACAGCAAAGAGGTAGTATTCCTCCATGCGCCATCGATCCACCTCGTGACCAAAAGCCCTGCCAACTGCCCAACAACAGTAGCACTACCACCATCTGCTTCCGGGCAACGACACGCAATACCAGTAAGCACTGTATCGAAGTACCGCAACCTAACCCCAACAGAACCAAAGTTTGCTACGTCTTCGTCACACCTTCGTCTTTCGGCCAACTATTCGATACAACCTAAATGCATCCCTAGCGGCGTCACGGCTTCACAGCCTTTGCACGTATCCATGTCACAGCATGTCACATCATGTCACAGCAGCCTCTTCCCATACCCGCCCTAGTTCCACCGCGTGCTGCCACCGCTCGCTTACCCGCGAGCCCAAACGCTCATGAAAAGTTCCATTGATAGATGGTTTTCCACATTGAGAGAAGCCGTGAGACAAAGGGAAACCGGCAGGCAGGTAGGATAGAACAGTCTCGGGGCCACGAGGTAGGGCAGGGCGAGGCCATCTGTGGCTGCAAGTTCGCAGAGACAAGTGCACGAGCGCGTGTATGTGTGTGTGTGTGTGAGTGTGTGGCGTGTTGTGTGGGAGTGAGCCAACCACTATTCTGTTCCTCAGTATTTCTTAATCTTCTGTCTCTCAACAGTTCTTCTCCTCTGGATATCTTGCCTAACAACTGCCGTCTTGTATCTCGCTTCGAGTAGAGGTCAAGAGTCAAGAGTCTCCAAGAGTCAGGATGATTGTCGGCCGGGTTCATGCTTGACCACATGGCCATGGCTGGCGGTGAGACAGGAAGCCCTGTCGAGATTCCCAACCCTGGTCGTGGTTTGCCATATGCTCGATCACGCCTGCCGTGCATGTTCGGTCACAGATGCCGTGGAAAGTATACCACAATGTACACAGCCACCTCCGATCAGAACCCAGATACTACCACATACGGTATTTTCCATCTCTGACCATTGCCCTATCCAGTTCCAGCCTCCAATACGCACCGAACATCCGCTACCGAAATTGAAGAATCGCCGTTGCCAGTAGTTAGTGGCAGCGAGAACGGGCATCGGCACGCGAGAACCAAAACCAGAAAAAGAGAAAACGTTACACCTCCTGCTTTTGTACACGGGTCTGCACAACAAGAATGATCTACGACGGCTTTCCAGCCTAGTCTTGTCGCCAGCTCACTACTAGGCCAAGATCTCCAGCTAGGGAGCGTGGCAATTAGATTGATAAATCGCTATCGGAGTCGGAAAGGCGGAGTCTCTTTCCCATGCCCAATAATGCCAATGCCATACAGACTACAGTACGCGAGATCGCCCGTGCAGAAATACTACCTTGGCCGTCCAGTAACCGAATCTGTGCAATCCATGTCCCGGAGTTTTATGCTTCTTGCTATACACATCACGCAAACACGCCCAGCATGATGGGGTGTCGCTTGCTCCTTTTCCCCCAACAGGATTTCTCTTCGCTTGGGGGAACGGCCAAGAT
>Ga0265797_10002521_pt1 | contig 30668 bp, 25 predicted proteins | sample P2T30metagenome_FD_192433 | JGI IMG/M metagenome (GOLD analysis project Ga0265797, IMG submission 192433) | Plant litter microbial communities from East Loma Ridge, Irvine, California - P2 T30 | ecosystem: Environmental > Terrestrial > Plant litter > Unclassified | place: USA: California...
GTCAATGTAAGCGTCTCGATGATGCGCGACGCCAACGGCAACCAGCGCTTCATCGCGGTGGTCGAGGACATCGCGCGCCGCAAGGGCGCCGAAGAGGCGCTGCTGCGCATGGCGAACCACGACGCCCTGACCGGCCTGCCGAACCGCCTGCTGCTGCAGGACCGCCTGGCGCAAGCCATCGTGCACGCCCACCGCGCCGGCACGCAGGTGGCGGTGATGTTCATCGACCTGGACCGTTTCAAGCACGTCAACGACAGCCTGGGCCACGACGCCGGTGACCGCATGATCGTCGAGATCGCGCGCCGCCTGGCGGGCAGCCTGCGCGAGAGCGACACGGTGGCGCGCCAGGGCGGCGACGAGTTCGTGGTGGTGCTGCCCGAGCTGGCCGGCGAGGGCGACGCGGCCAAGGTGGCGCACAAGCTGCTGGGTAACCTGTTCCAGCCGCTGCTGCTGAGCGGGCAAGAGGTATTCCCGACCGGCTCGATCGGCATCGCCATGTATCCGCGCGATGGCCTAGATGCCGCGACCCTGCTCAAGTGCGCCGACAGCGCGATGTACCAGTCGAAGGGCACCGGCGGCAACCACTACAGTTTCTACCAGGCCGGCATGGGCGCCCACGCGGTGGAGCACCTGCGCATGGAAGGCGCGCTGCAACGCGCGCTGCAGCGCCGCGAATTTTTGCTGCATTATCAGCCGGTGGTCGATATCGCGAGCGGCCGGGTGAGCGGCGTGGAAGCGCTGCTGCGCTGGCAGCCGCAGGGCCGGCCGATGGTGGCGCCGTCCGACTTCATCCCGCTGGCCGAGGAAACCGGCCTGATCGTGCCGATCGGCGAATGGGTGCTGGAAACCGCGATGGCGCAGCAGGTCGCCTGGCTGCGCCAGGGCCTGGCGCCGATGCGGGTGAGCGTGAACCTGTCGGCGCGCCAGTTCCTGGGCCAGGACGTGGCCCAGCGCGTGGCCGAGCTACTGGAGCAGACCGGGTGCGATCCGTGCTGGTTGACGCTGGAGATTACCGAGAGCGTGTTGATGCAGAATCCGGCTGCTGCTGCCGAGACCATGGCGCAGCTGGCGGCGATGGGGGTGCAGCTGGCGATCGACGATTTCGGGACCGGGTATTCGAGCCTGGCGAGCTTGAAGCGGTTTCCGATTCATAGTCTCAAGATCGATCGGTCGTTTGTGAGTGATCTGACCCGGGATGCGGATGATGCCGCGATCGTGAACGCGGTGATCGCGCTGGCGCATTCGATGAAGCTGAACGTGATCGCGGAAGGGGTGGAGACGTCGGAGCAGCTCGCGTTCTTGCGGGGGCATGGGTGCGATCAGATGCAGGGGTATTGTTTTAGTAGGCCGGTGGAGGCGCAGGGGATTGAGGTGATGTTGCGGGCGGTGAAGGCGGCTTGATACGGGACCGGCCTGGACTGATCTAGCGGTATGGTTGACGGCGTCGACGAGGTGATCGTTGGCAGTTGATCTAAAAAGCCGTTTCTCCACGTGACTTTCCGTAAATACCCTGAAGATAGAAGGAAGTTGCGAGTAGTATCATGGCACATGTGAGAATGCGTGTATATTTCCACGATACAATTTTGGTATGCTATTGCGCTGCTTCAGTATCGGTATCAGTTGCATGCCACTTCAGATCTGGCTGCCTATTTGTTTCTGCAGTGCGCGTCCGCTAGCCTGCGAATCTGCCGTCTTGACCCAATGCTGTTAGTGAGCTTCGTAGGGTGGACGGCTTTCCGGCCACGCGGCCAAATTACCTTTGTGATGCGGCGGTAGTGCATGCTTCGGTTGAAGCTTGGAAGCTTGGACGGGGGGACTCGTCCACCCTACCGTAGTGCTAACTGAGCGGCATTAACCGTGTCGGCGGGAGTTTAATTAGCGGCCAGTGTACGGGTGCCGATCAAGAATCAGAGCGTCAACTGATCGCAGCGAATTGCTGCACGCCCACTGTCAATTCCACCAACGCGGGGCCTCTACTCAGAGCTAAGCCGCAGGCCGGGCAAGTCCAGAGGGGCGGAGGGACCATCGTCGCAAGCAGCGGCCGAAGGTGAACTGGAGTTCGCCTTCAGTAAGGTCGCCCGATGTATCTGTAATTCCGGAGTTTGAATGATTAGCAACATAGTTCGTAAAGCTGTTTTCCCTATTGCTGGTCTTGGTACCCGCTTTCTTCCGGTGACAAAGGCATCCCCGAAGGAGATGCTTCCCGTCGTCGACAAGCCACTCATTCAATACGCGGTAGAGGAGGCATATGCGGCCGGTATCCGCCAGATGATCTTCGTGACAGGCAGGACAAAACGCAGCGTCGAGGACCACTTTGACACAGCATATGAGCTGGAAGTCGAGCTGGAGTCTGCTGGGAAACATGAGCTGTTGAAATTAGCGCGGTCTATCGCACCCGACGACATGAGCTGCGCCTACGTTCGCCAACCTCGTGCACTCGGATTGGGGCATGCCGTTCTTTGCGCTAAAGACTTGGTAGGTGCTGAACCATTTGCCGTGCTACTGGCCGACGATTTGATGGTCGGTGAGCCCCAGGTTATGGCGCAAATGGTGGGACAGTATGCGCAATGGCACGCCAGTATTCTAGCGGTGGAGGATGTACCGCGGGAGCATACTAAACGGTATGGTATCGTCTCGGGTAGTCAGATCAACAGTGAGCTACTGGACGTTTCTGATATCGTCGAGAAGCCGGCGCCCGAAGTGGCGCCGACGACGCTCGCGGTGGCCGGAAGGTATATCCTCACCCCAGGAATTTTCCGCGAGTTGGCACGCCAACAGCAGGGAATAGGTGGTGAGATCCAGCTTACCGACGGCATTGCTAACCTGTTAAAGCACGAAAAGGTGTTTGCCTATCGTTTCAAGGGAACCCGTTACGATTGCGGAAGCAAACTTGGGTTCTTGCAGGCCAGCGTTTCTCTCGGCATGAAGCATGATGCGGTCGGTGGACAGTTCCGCGAATGGTTGCAGGAAAGCAAACTTATGGAACTCAAAGTAAGCAGCTCTTCGTAATTTGTACGGTGATCAAGCATCCGGGATATAGCTGTAGCAGCTACCTTGATTTGTAAGCCTATGGCGATCAAACCATGCAAGAGTGATTCGGCTTGTCAATACGCCAGCTTTTCTACGGAAGGCCGCCGCACCAGCAATCCAGTCTAGCAATTTGGAATAGCCGCCTGCGTAGCTTGGCAGCATTGGGTGCGGGAGCTCCAGCATTGACAAAGTCACCGGATCGCTTAGAGAATGATGCTAGATCTTTCCTCTATACACTTCGCCAGGACCTAGCGGATGCGCGTACACGCTTGAAGCAGCCGCAGTGGGTCACTATCGCACCCCGGTTTTGAAATCGGATACTCTTGTCAATGAAAACTACCAGGCACGATCCGAGGCTCTGGCCCGGCTCGATAGCCGATTAACTATCCCAGGAATCGAAGGAATGACCATCCTCGTAACGGGCGGAGCGGGCTTTATTGGCTCGAACTTCGTCATCGACTGGCTGGCTCAGCACGATGAGCCAGTCATCAATTTAGACACATTGACCTACGCCGGCAATCTTCAGAATCTCGCCAGCTTGCAAGGCAACCCACGCCACCATTTCGTACGCGGAGACATCGGCGATGGCGCGCTCGTCGCGCGTCTTTTGGCCGAGCACCAAGTAAGAGCAGTGCTCAACTTTGCTGCGGAAAGCCATGTTGACCGCTCAATCGAAGGACCCGGAGCATTCATCCAGACCAACATCGTCGGCACGTTTAATCTGCTGGAAGCGGTACGGGCTTTCTGGAGCGGTCTGGATCAAGAGGCACAGGCCGCGTTTCGCTTCCTGCATGTGTCAACCGACGAGGTATACGGCTCACTCTCGAGCGATGCGCCGGCCTTTAGTGAGCAGCATCGATACGAACCAAATAGCCCTTACTCTGCTAGCAAGGCGGCGTCGGACCACCTTGTTCGTGCCTACCATCACACATACGGCTTGCCAGTATTGACTACTAACTGCTCGAACAACTATGGGCCGTATCACTTCCCGGAAAAACTCATCCCCTTAGTAATCCATAATGCCTTGGCTGGCAAGCCGCTCCCGATTTACGGCGATGGTCAACAGATCCGCGATTGGCTGTATGTGACGGACCACTGCAACGCTATCCGCTGCGTGCTGATAGATGGCCAAATAGGCGAAACGTATAACGTTGGCGGATGTAACGAGAAAGCTAACATTGACGTTGTACGAACTCTGTGCGCTATTCTCGACGAACTTCGTCCGCGCGGGGATGGTGTTTCTTACGCAACCCAGATGACTTTCGTCAAGGACCGTCCCGGGCACGACCGCCGTTACGCGATCGACGCCAGCAAGCTTGAGCGGGAGCTCGGTTGGCGCCCAGCCGAGACGTTTGAGACGGGCATCCGCAAAACGGTTGAATGGTATCTGGCGAATTGGGATTGGGTGCACAATGTTACCAGCGGCGGCTACCGCGAGTGGATTGATCGCCAGTATGCAGAAGGACGCGCGGGCACATGAAGATTCTTTTGCTTGGAAAGGACGGCCAAGTCGGCTGGGAATTGCAGCGTGCGTTGGTGCCGCTAGGTGAGCTGTGTGCCTACGGTCGCGCCGAGGCAGATTTCAATGATCCAGAAGCGCTGCGCGGTCTGGTGCGTGCATTTGCGCCCGATGTCATCGTTAACGCGGCCGCCTATACTGCCGTCGACAAGGCAGAGAGCGATGCGACCGCGCACATCTGCAATGCTGTAGCGCCCGGTGTGCTTGCCGAGGAGGCAGCAGTCAGCGGTGCCTGGCTGGTACACTATTCGACCGACTATGTCTTTGATGGCACAAAAGATGGCGCTTGGGTCGAATCTGACGATGTCAACCCACTATCGGCATATGGTCGTACCAAAAACGAAGGAGAAGAACGCATCCGTGCCAGCGGAGCCCTGCACCTGATCCTGCGCACTAGCTGGGTGTTTGCCGCGAGGGGTAGGAATTTTGCGAAGACCATGCTGCGCCTGGCAAAGGAACGCGAGAAATTGAGTGTCGTGGCGGACCAGTATGGTGCGCCAACTAGCGCCGAGCTGCTGGCCGATATCACGGCGCTGGCACTACAACGCCTCGCATTTGCGAGCCCAGATGTAAGCGCTCTGTCGGGTACCTATCACCTGACAGCATCGGGGAACACTACCTGGTACGCCTATGCCCGCCATGTCCTAGTGCAGGCGCGAAAGCACGGTGTCGCCATGCGCGTTGATCCTGAGGCTGTGCAGCCGATCGCGTCAAGTGAGTTTCCAACTCCAGCCACGCGTCCAGCGAACTCACGCTTAGACTGCAGCAAATTGTGCACGACCTTTGGCGTGGTGCTGCCCGACTGGCGGTATCACGTCGACCGATTAATCGCCGAATTGGCGACACAAGGAAACCTGTGAGCAAATCCATGAAGCGCAAAGGCATCATTCTTGCCGGCGGGAGCGGTACGCGGCTGCATCCAGCCACCCTCGCAATCTCGAAGCAACTGCTGCCAGTGTTTGACAAACCGATGATTTATTATCCGCTGAGCACCCTGATGCTTGGCGGTATTCAAGATATTCTAATCATTTCAACTCCCCAAGACACGCCTCGCTTCCAACAACTGCTGGGCGATGGTGCTAGATGGGGTCTTAACCTTTCTTATGCGGTGCAGGATTCTCCTGATGGGCTCGCCCAAGCATTCCTCATCGGCGAACAGTTTCTAGAGAATTCACCTTCGGCTTTAGTACTCGGTGACAATCTTTTTCACGGGCATGACTTCCATACCATACTTGAGCGCGCTGACGCTCGGGTAGATTGTGCGAGTGTGTTTGCATATCACGTTCACGATCCCGAACGCTATGGCGTTGTAGAATTCGACCGTATGGGCCGGGCAGTAAGCTTGGAAGAAAAGCCGATGACTCCCCGTTCTGCATATGCAGTAACCGGGTTGTATTTTTACGATGAGAACGTTGTGCAATTGGCGCGAACCCTGAAGCCTTCGGTACGAGGAGAACTTGAGATTACTGATTTGAATCGTCTGTATATGGAGATGGGTAAGCTGAATGTGGAGATCATGGGGCGTGGTTACGCTTGGCTCGATACTGGCACACACGAGTCTCTGCTAGACGCTAGCCAGTTCATTGCTACAATCGAGCATCGTCAGGGTTTGAAAGTTTCTTGTCCAGAGGAAATTGCTTACCGCAAAGGGTGGATTGATGCCTCTCAACTGGAAGTATTGGCATCTCCAATGATCAAGAATGGCTACGGTCAATATCTAATTCGTGTTTTGAAGGAAACTGTGTTCTAATGAAAATTACCCCTCTGTGCATTCCCGATGTTCTGCGTATCGAACCACGGACATTTGGCGACGATCGTGGTTTTTTCTACGAAAGCTTTCACCAAGCTTATTTTGACGAGGCGGTGGGTCGCAAAGTGAGCTTTGTACAGGATAACCACTCGAAGTCGGTCCATAGCGTGTTGCGGGGCCTGCACTATCAAATCAAGCAACCCCAAGGGAAGTTAGTTCGCGTCGTAGCCGGTAGTGTATTCGATGTAGCGGTAGACTTGCGCCGTTCGTCATCAACCTTTGGTCAATGGGTTGGGGAAATTCTTAGTGCCCAGAACAAAGCGCAACTGTGGGTACCAGAGGGGTTCGCTCACGGTTTCGTAGTTCTATCTGACTCGGCAGAGTTTGTTTATAAGACCACAGATTATTACGCCCCCGAATACGAGCGCTCTATTCTTTGGAGTGATCCAAAAATCGCAATCGACTGGCCTTCGAATATTATTCCGATTTTGTCTGCGAAGGACGAGAAAGGGACCTCTTTCGCATCGGCCGATGTCTTTTCTTAGATGCTCATTATACTGATAAGCTAAAAATGTCAGTGGTTCAATATTTCGAAGTACTAGGTTTAGCATGACGAAAATAGGCAGCATTTTCGGATTCCAGATTGGATCAATTAAATATGCGCGGTGAAGATAATGCGACGCTATCTTGATACCTACTACAAAAGCCGCTATTTGGTTAGCGAAATCGCAATTGCAAGTGGGCTTAGAGATGTAACTGAGGAGCACTGGAGGTTTTGCGCGAAGAAATTAGTCGAGCGGAATGAAAGATATCGTAGTGTGGCCCTAAATGTTGTTTGGATTTTAACTCCAACTAAGGTGACAGCACACAGGGATCTGTTACGTGATTATCTTGGTTCTGGGAAATTTAGTAGTTGGGCTAGCCTATTATTGAAGGCGCTAGAGGCGCAACCGGACTACCCGTCTATTTATTTCAATCCGGCCTCAATATCTGGCTTAGAGGACTTTTTTTTATTCGATTCGCATTGGACTTGGGATGCGGCCAGAAAATATGTTGAACCTGTGCTGGCAGCATTGGGTGTCGCACAGGGGGACTTGCAACTAATCTTTGATAATGTTGCTCATCAAGGGAATTGTAATAATGGTCCACTAGATGCATTTTCTAAGGAAAGAGCGAATTACTACGATTCTAAGCAATATCATGAGATATTTAAATCACAAACAAAATCCGTTCCTGATTTCTCAATTCATCATGGAAAAAATCCGGATGGTAAGTTAGGGCGTGGATTAATAATACACTCATCGTCGTATGCCTATGCTCGGGGTTCGTTCCGCTCTGCATTTTCAAGTATTACTGAGGTGTTCAGCCCATATGTACCTGAAAGTGTTATACGAAAAGGCAGCTTCGATCATGTCATCATTTTTTTTGCGGAACGTAACGCTGCTGTTGTGTACGATGGCGGCCCTTTTGGAGAGCGGATCAAGCAATCTCTAAATATTCCGTATATTCGCGAAATTGCACAAGAGTTACTTGATCTTGCTTGCGAAGATGGCTATGAAATCGAAGATATTAATTTCATGCATGCCTTGGGTAAAGCATGGTTGGGGGAGCCGCATGAAAGTTAAATTGGTTCAGTTCGACAAGGTAGAAATTATACGGAAACCTGAAACTCAAAAAATGGAAGTTGAGTTTTTAAACTTTACTGAAAAAGAATTGCAGCTTCCGGAGCAATATTTTGTCCCTGGATGTTATAAATACACCATTGAAAATGGTTTGATTATTGGCAATCGCAGTTGCGTAGTTGGAGACGAAGTTTATATCGATACGCCAAATGAATGGAGCAGGAAAGAGTTTCTTGAGTATGTTGCTAGGGTGAAGAAGGTCCACCGGCAGGAATTTTCTTTCTTGAATGATTACTGCGAGGAAACAGGCGAAGGGACGCTTGAGATCGCACGGCCTTACATACATATTGAAGAGGAGGTTATTTTCTGCGGCTCTGTCGAGTTCTGGAATTTCGGATTTTTCCTTACTGTTTTAATGCAAAAGATTTATTTTGCCATAAGAAACGATGCATCAAAATCTATACTCGTTCCCATATGCAGTGCATGGCAATCTGATTTGTTGAGGAAATTTTTCCCAAAAGTCCGATTTATATATTACGATCCCTATCAGGTCGTTTCAGTAGCTCGAGCTACAGTAATTAGTTGGCCAGGTTTTGGTTTTCACATTGCAAGCGACTATCGAGAGTATATACAGAAAATTGTTGAGTCTAGCGAATTCGACATATCAGATGAAAGGAAGAGAATTTGGTTGGCTCGTCGCGAAGGAATCTATGCTCAGCGTTTCGAGATGACGAAACTTATAAATATGGACCTATTGTCGAATGGGTATATTCCTCTATACCCGGAGCTCTTGCCAATTGATAGAACTGCTAGGATAGTTCGAGAGTGTCATTCGATTATATTAGACTCAGGAAGTGCTCTCTTCAATTTGATTTTTGCAAAAAATAATGTGAGCGCAAATTTGTTTGAGTCAAGACCAGAATTTCTGCTAAACCATTCTCGCTTTATGAATTCATGTAATATTAAATCACGAGTGCTATTTGTTAATGTTTCATCAGAAATAAGCACTATTCGACGAAAACTCTTCGATCCGCTTAAGTACACTGGCAATTTAAATTAGCTCGACTAACGTGATGAATAATTTGATTGTTGCCGTTGGCTCTTTGAGGTGAAATTTTAGAGGTGCCTAATCGATCGAATAGGGCCGAAATAGATACTTCGCATATATTTTCCAATCTAATTACTATGACTGATGCTACAGAGTTGCTGTGTTAGAGTGCAGCGGTTTTTAAACAATCGGAACAAAAGTAGACTATCAAACCACCGATTTTCCGTAGTCCATTTTGCCTGATAGTGTTAATTATTTGGTGCGTTAGTCGAAATTTTGAGAGTTACTTACTCGCATCGTTTTAACATCATCAACTCGAGCCTTGCGTCCCGTGTCCGAAATTGTGCTACCCGATGAGCCAGAAACCATGCTGAGGCTCGGTGCTGCTGAGTTTGGAGGACTGGGTATGGCCCCGGTGCGCGGGCGAAATAAAAGCCTGAAGGCTCATCACGGCCGCCGAAGATTTGGACCGATAAGCGGACGTTCGCGCCGGTTAGAACGCCTGAACAATCAAACGCGATCGTCCGCTACTGACGCTCCCAAGTAGACTTGGTTCTTGTAACTATCTACCGCTTCTGACTTAAACATCTGTGATTGAGTATGTGGGCTGTCGTAACGGCCCACTGCAGAGATTCATAATAGGTTGCTATATCTCATTGTATGCGTGCTAGTTCGTTGTACGCCAGCGACTAACGGCTGCCCCGAGCTAGATGGATTTTCCGCTTCTGGGTCCCGGAATGAAGTGACTTCGTAGTCGATGCTGGTTCTACACGCCCTGTACCTGGCAATTGTAAGAGCACTGTTCAAGGCGACGTTACCCCGACGCGGGGCTTCAACCGTGCCGCTCTCCACGCGATCTTGAAGCCGCTGTTGCCAGCGCTGCTGCTCGGCGCCGACATCGCCACACGTTTGCTCAACACACTATGATTGATCACAGGCCGAACCTACTGTCACCGACTTGGCATCATCAAATCCAAGGCGCGGGTCACACGTCCTAACTCGCACCAATTCATAAATCAGAAACCGTGTTGATGCTCTACGCTGCTAAGTTCGGTGGATTGAGTCGTGATCCTAAGTCTTTGGTTATAGGAGACTCAAATGGGCCGTGAAACAAGCTGAGTAAGATAGCGGCTGATTAATCCCATTGTAGAGCTTAGTCCAACGTGAATTATCACTGGCGAGATACTCTAGTGACTCAGACCATTCGCGAACACTCCGTGCTTCCACATGCCATCCATCGACACCATGCTGAACTTTTTCTGCCATTCCTCCTATATTAGAACAGACAACTGGTCGTCCCAAGGCGAATGCCTCTTGAATAACCATCGGTGAATTTTCCCACCAAATTGAGGGAACGACGACCCAGTCAATCCTCGACATACGTCGAGGAAGATCCTCTCTCAAATAAGGCCCGACTAACTGCAATACTCCTTCTTCCTGAAGCGGCGCGCATAGTTTTTTTATTAGATTTTGAAAACCGGCTTCCTGCAACTCGAGATTTGCACCGTTCACCTCGATTGTGATATTTGAGCGCACTTTTGCTGGCAAGATTGTCACCGCTTCAAGTAATACATCAATTCCTTTGTAAGGGTTGATTTGACCGAAATAACCGAAACGTGATCTTCTTTCTTTGTCTTTAAGCTGCCGCGGTGCAATCCTTTCAGGTGTCGCTTGCCCGTTTTCAATCATAGTAATCCGATCTTCCTTAATTCCCCATTCAATATAGCGCTGGCGAAGAAATTCAGATGGTGTAACAAAGTGATCTATCAATTCAAAATAACTTTGGATAAATCGCTTGCGCAGCCAAAAATTTTCTTGACTAATATGATTAAAGCATCGATGGCAATCTTCTGGGGTTTCGCGCGCGCATAAACGGAGACTGGCTGTTTTTACCATTTGCCCATTATTGTTGCAAATGGCAAGCATCTCATGAAGCGTCATGATAATTTTCACATCTGGAATCAGATCACGCAAAATTCGAATTGATTCAAGCCCTAGAGAGGTGTAGTGATGCATGAAGACTACTGTTGGGCGCAGAAATTTAACTAAGTCCCGGAACGCAGTTAAAGTTGAATGACGGTTTGATGCTTGGAACTGAATGGATCCGTGGGTGGTTTGTTCCCAGAGATACTCGTCTTTTCTACGCAGCCTTATAGCACCTGAAGCGAGGTTCCCGTGTGCAGCTAGAAAAGTTGACGTTTCCACATGCGCATGCGCTTGACTTGCTTTGAAAAATTGATACGCAGCCATTTCCGCACCACCCAAACTAAAATCTGGATGTCCGTGTGCAATGACCAAAATTCGATGTTTCATTTAAAATTTCTCTTTCAATGCAGCAATCGTGGCGCCCCAACGTCGATCATGTCGCCAAGCGTTGAATTTAACGACATTTGTTCTAAAATCGCCGCTACCTAAGTTAGTAAAGGATTGGCGTTCTAGGTGCACCAAACAAGCCCCATTTGCAATAACTATCTGGCGGCCCAGACCCCGAATTTTCAGACAAAGGTCGGAATCCTCAAAGTCTCCAACTAAGAAGCCTTCATCCATGCCACCTAAAAACATTAAGTCATCTCGACGCACTGCCAGACATGCACCTGTGACTGCTTCTACATTGTAGGTCTCAACTTTCGGCGGTAAATCAAAACCACGCATTGGATGTTCGTTTAACCAAACCTTTAATTCATTAGAGTACTCAAAAGACATGCCTTGATGTTGAACACTTCCATCAGCGTATTCAAGACGTGCGCCGACTACTCCAATTCTGTGGTCTGAGTGTAAATCCTCATGCATTCGAGTTACCCAATAATTGTGAATGGGGAATACGTCGCTATTTAGAAGAATCACGGTCTCGCCGTGGGCTATTTTGAGTCCTAGATTATTTGCTCCGGAATAGCCGCGGTTAATCTTGCCCCAGATGAGCTGAAATGGTACGCCATATATTTTAAATAGTTGATGGTATGTCTGGATCAGCGGTTCCACGAGCTTAGGATCGTCGATAACATATATTAGTTCTATGTTTCCGCATTTAAAATCAGGATCTTTAGCAAACTGGCTAAGTTGGTATTCTACGAAATCTGAGCGTCCAAACAAGGGCACAATAATGCTTACCTTGGGATTGGTTGGGTTATCGCTAGTTCTCCATACCTCAAAATCCTCTGGGTAGCCAGATCGGTTCTGCTGAATAAGATGCTCTATCAAGTCTCCTTCCGAAGAGTTGAGTCGATCGAAAAATCTACTCGCTGGGATTGATAATCCAAATGCCCACTTCGCGTAAGACAGTGGAATTTGTGGGCCGGTAGATGCAACTATTTCATGGACGACAAATAGGCCTTCGTCTACAGCGGCGATCAAGCGAATTGGCGATTCCGCATCAATATCAGGGTTTTTTATGACCCCGAAGAATCCTGCTTCTGCAGCATGCAGTCCATAAGTGTCCACGAACGCGTCTGCTACGTCTACACGCGGAAAACGGATCGCTGATTCGAGCGGATGCCATTGCCCATCTCCACTGACAACCCAAAAATCGGTAGGACTTTTTTTAATCGCCCAGCCAAATACGGCATAGCCGAATCCAGGAAAGGTTCGAGTCATGTCAATATGAGCAGCTCGTTTGTCTGCTCGCAAGATGGAGGGGAGATGCTCACAGGTCTTCGCAAGATGGTTGCTGAGCAAACGCGATCTGATAAAATACTTCATCAGATTCTTGCAATGCAAGGCGAAATAATTCATAGATGCTGTAACTTCCTCTGCAGTTGCGGAGAATTTTACAGGTAGAGTGACTCGCGCTGAATCGAACTCAATATCGCAGTTTAAAGTGGTAGGTATTGTATCAAGGTTAATTACTGCAATAAAACCTGTAGTAGGAAGACTAATAGCAGATTCAACATCGGGGCGTACGACTTTATATATCTTAAGCACGTTCTTGAAATCGATCGTTGCATTAGAGGTCATCCATCCTGATATTATTGCTATGTTGTCGAACATTGTTGCATGGTCGATTTTTACAAGTGTAGAAGTAGATAGGCTTATTGGTGGATACATTGAACCAAGCGCAGGATCCGGCTTTTGTGTGCTACTCGAACTCGGCGTGTTCGCTTGAACAATTTTTTTTGAATTGAGCTTTGTGGCGATCTGATTTTTCATTGATCTAAGGGGTAAAAATGAACACTACTACCTACATTATGGTTAAAGGTCTACGGGCGTAGGAAAATCAGATAAACGGCAGGTACGTTTTCTTGGTGGTATTGCCAGACCACCAAAGGCGTGACTACTTGGGTCTAGGTTAGCGCTTGGGTGGTATGCAGGATCTTTCATCAAAATGTGACCCCATTTTTCGCGCATTTTTTCCACCTCGCGTTGTGCACGAGCCCTTTTCTGTGGTGTATCTTCATTTCCTCGACTTGCGGACTCGGCATGTAAAAGTCTTGCGTGGGGCGTCCAGACGATTGCCTTGCCAGACGCTCTAACCTTCAAGCACAGGTCAACGTCATTAAATGCAACTGGAAAAGCAAGCGGATCCATACCACCAACATCGAAGAAGTCCTTTCGATGCAGGAATAAACACGCAGCTGTACAGGCACTCATTTGCTGAACCAGTTGGTTCCGACCATGATCTCCCCAATCTGCGTCCGTCAGACGGTTTCCGAAGTGACCGGCAACATTGCCGACCCCTAGCAGTACGCCACCATGTTGCACCATGCCGTTTGGCCAGAGTAGCTTGGCGCCAACCGCGCCGATTTCCGGCCGCAAGAGTTGAGCTACGATCTCATCCAACCAACCTGCGTGCAGCGCCTCGATGTCGTTGTTTACTAAGCCGACGATGTCGCCGCTGGACTGGGCTATCGCTCTGTTGTTCAGATCTGCGTAGTTGAAAGGGCCGGGCATTGGCAGGATGCGTACACCTTCGCCAGCAAGCTCAGTAAAATAGGCATGTGTTGCTTTGTCGACCGAGCCGTTGTCGATCACAATGATTTCAAGCTTCGGCCAGTCAGTAAATCGTCGGATGGTGTCGATGCATCTTCGCAGGAGGTCGACGCGGTCGCGCGTCGGAATGACAATGCTGATGGTCAGGTCGCGTGCGCCGGCTGGCAGCGGGTGGCGAACCCGGCGCGCGGCATGATATCTGGCAGCCGGAGCAGCGTCCAGCTCCTCCAGCATAGCGTCAGGCCACATTATGGCCAGCGCACGCTTGGCTGCGACCAGGCGCTCGGCATGTTCGGCCATACTTGGCGGCGAGGTCATCCGCAGTAGGACTCTCGGTACGTGGACAATGCTGTCAAAACCCCGCGGCCAGGCCTCAGCCAGCGACGACCATGCAAAGTCGGCAGCATTATGTGTTTCAAGTAGGCCTTTGACCGCTGTTGCCCGAACCAGTAGCAGGTCGAGCGGGTAATCGCTGGCCAATGCGTAGTCAGGGTCCCAGGCCGGCTTGAACCAGGGGCGTCCATTTGCTTCGCTGTCGGTATAGACCAGTTGCGCGTTTGGCAGCGCAAAGCCTTCGAGGGCATAGGCCAAGGCATATGGCGACAAGGTATCGCCGGCGCGCATGCAACACACGACATCGCATCCCGATACCAGTGCTTTCGCCAGCAGCTCCGGGAAGGATGCGCTGTAGAAGGTGCTTACAGCCATTCCGTGCTGGTCTCGCACGCTGGCGAGGGTGTGTTCCAGCGCCGTAGGTGAAGTGTCACCTCCAGTCACGATCACAGCGGTACTCAAGGATGGCAATACAGCCGGGCCTTGGCTGTCGAAGTGGGCCGACCACTGCGGCCAGGCCGACAAGGCCAGGCTACGCGGGAGGTGACGCTGGTAGATTTCTGCGACGTCGATCAGCAGCTGGTCGCTGTCGGCGGGGAGTAGCCCGGCCAGGCCGTCAAGCGTACAGCACACAGTGAGCGGGCTGCCATTCAATGGACGGCCGTCTTCATCGACTACGCGCACGCTGTGCACGCGGCCGTCGGCAAGCGTGGGCGGCAGGGCAAGGTCGAAACCGTGGGCGCCATCGACATAACCGCGCATCGAGGGGTGGATGATGTCTGCAATAGCTTGCGCCACCATCTCATTGCCGAGGAACGCGCGCACTGTTACTGTTCGGTGCTGGTCGGCGGGATCGATCGCCCAGCCATGCAGGCGCAGTCCGCCATCCCCCACAACGGTATTAAGGGCGGCCGCCGGTGGCTCCTTCGACTCGTCTAGTCGGAGGCTGCCCGCTAGCGTGATTGTAGTGTTCGCCACACGTACCGATATGACGCCGCCGGATGAAGCCGGGAGCACTCCTAGATCGGCCACGAAGCCATGGCAAAGGTCCGGAGCGTCTAATTCGTCCAGCACGGCAGCCAGGTCGGTGCGGGCCACGTCGGCCAGGATGCAGGCAAATGGTACTTCGTCGCGGCAGATCTCGACTACTACTCGAGCATCGGGGCACGCGCGATCGAAGGCCCAGCCGTACACCAGCTGTTTATAGATGCCATCAAGCGCGCCATACCAACGTGTTGCGCCAACAGTCACTTCATCAGCGATTTCGAATTTGTTTTTCATTCAGGAGAACGGGTATCAGGCAGCCTTAACGCTTGTGTTGCGCGTAAGCCAGTCGTTAAACCACGAAGCGGCGTCGAAGCTATCGTCGAGCAACATGGGACGCAACTTGGAAGGGAGTCCCGCAGGGGTGTCACTGAGCACCGCGCGGCAGCCAACTGACTGGAGCAGACGCAGATCGTCCAGCAACGGCATGGCGTCACCCTGCAGCGTAGGCACGTGATCGACGACACCGGTGTGTAACAGTGCATCGCCCGCATCGCCGATCACCAGCAAGCGCAAGCGCAGCTGAGGTCGGCTGGCGATCATACGCGCCAGCGTCAGTATATGTTGTGCCGCCGGTGACACCGGATCAAGGCGCCAGACGGCAATGCGTTGGAACGCCGAGGGCAGCGCCGGAAGCGACGCTGGTAGCGGTTTTTTCGCGACTGTTGCGGGCAAGGCCGCCGTAGGCTGTGCGGCGTCGGCCTTGCGCAGCCAGGCCGACGCCCGCGACTTTTCCAGTGCATCGCGGAAACGCTTGCGCGCACCGAACAGTGGATCGGCACGCACGAAGCTGGTGAACGTGGCGTAGTAGTCGGGATATCGCGCCACCACCACGCCGCGGTTCTGGGCCACGCGCAGGGTTTTTTCGGCGCGGAACGATACGGTGCCCTCATGGGCCACAAAAACGCCGGTGGCCTGCAGGTGGCGCCAGCCGGCTACACGGGCGCGCATGCACCAGTCGACTTCTTCGCTATAGCCGCGGATCAGCGCGGTGCCGTCGAGCATGCCGATGCCATCAAGGACCGTGCGTCGGATCAGCATCGTGAAGCCGCAGCACGATGGCAGTTCAATATCAGCGCCACCCGGGGCGGTGCGGATCTCGGCCGCAATCTGGTCGAGCAGCGCGAGTTCGCGCGTGTCCGGAGCGGGGGCTGCCTGGCTGATTACTGGGAAGCTGCTGATTTCGCCATTGTTGGTCCACGGCGTAACCGAGGCAACGTCGGGCGAGGCATACAGTGCGCGCACTAGGCGGTCGATCCAGTCGCCATGCACCTGGGTGTCGGCATTAAGCAGCAGCACATCATGGTCAGCGAGCATACGCATGCCGCGATTGACCGTTTCGATGAAGCCGAGATTGCAGGCATTACGCAGAAGTGTGATGTGGCCAGCGGCAGCCTGCTTGTCAAGCCAGGCCGACAAGGCCGGCTCCGGACTGCAGTCGTCCACCACGACGATCCGCGCCGGGGTGTTGTTAAGCGGCAGGCTGGTCTTAACGCTCTCGATACAGGCGCGCACCAAGGCTAGTTCGCGATATACCGGAATCACGACCGACACCGGCCGAACCTCCGCTTCCGTCGCGCTAACACATGGCGCAGCGTCATCACGAATGGTTGGTGTTTCATAGAACGCCAGTGGGGAGCCGGGCAGCAGCTGACGTCGTCCGTCTGGTTGCACAAGGGTAATCGACCATACGGTACCAGGCCGTGGCGGCACCAAGCGTGCTCGGCTACCGTCGGCGGGTATGTCGAACTGGTACTGGGTCGTCTCGTCGGATAGAAGCAGGGTCGCACGTTGTACAGGGTTGCCGGTCGAGGCGAGGAAGATCATCGTCTCGATCGCATCGCCATTTTTCCAGCAAGCACCGGTGTGCGTAACGCCTGCAGCGCGCAACGTCGGCAGCAGGCTCTCATGGCGACCAAATTTGCAGCGTGCAGGCAGGAACGCAGGTCCAAGGATAGCGACGTCGGCACGACCGCCGTCCTTCAGCCAGGTCTGCAGCATGATGTCCTGCAGTAGGGGATTTTCGGGTTCGCTCATCCAAGCGGCATGCCAGGCTCGAGCGGCCATGAAAGGATAGGCCGTCTGCAGAATCTTGGCGCGCAAGATGGCGGGAATTCGGTTCATGGGCAAGCGGCGGCATACATACTCGGCAGCCAGCAGCGCATCGGCATGCTGTCCAGCCTTGAACAATTCCACGGCTCGCGTCAGAAGTGCATCGTCCCGCAAGCGGGACGTGCACATAGAGAGGAAAAAGGGGGCAGGGCCCCCTTTTGGGTGTTGCATAGCGCTACAGATTACGCGGTCGGATCGAGGATCGTGACCGAACCAACGACATCCACCTCGGTACCAGATACCGACGCCTCAGCGAAGGCAACCAGAACGTCGGCACGCGACAGGCCATTTTCCAGCTGTCCGGTCCAGAAGGCGGTGCCGGTTGCATCGCCGTCGCGGTCCAGCAGGTTGTCGTACAGTGCGTCCAGGAACTGCGCGTTGGTCTGCGTGTCACCGGTGTACTCTGCCGAATCCAGGAAGCCCTGAGCGATGCGTTGCAGCGAAATGCCATCTTCGACGCGGTCGTACCAGAAGTCCAGACCACTGTAATCAGCGCTGCGGCCGAACACGGCTTGGTACAGGTTGGCCACGGCTGCTTCGTCTTCGTTGTCCGCGAACACCAGCGCATCGCCGTCGTCCAGCTCGACCAGGTTAACGTCGGTCAGTGCAACCGACACGCCCGTTGCAGCGTTGGTGATGGTTGCAACACCAGCGGCCACACTTACGGTGAAGTCTTCTTCATTACCAGCGGCCTGAACCACGGTGTTGCCACCGCCATTGACAATGCTGTCGCCCTGTGCAGCGATCACGATCGTGTGACCGGTACCTGCATTGATCTCGTCGCCGTCGCCAGCGATGATCTGGGTGTTCTTGCCATCGACGATCGTGATCGTGTCAGCAGCTGCAGTACCGACAACGAAGCGCTCGATCTCATCGCCCGCGACGGTAGCAGCCGAGCTACCACCTTCTGCGGTCGTGACGTTACCGATCGAGGCATCCACACCGCCTGCACCCTGGAACAGGATGACAGGAGCATCGCCCGTCACATTTACGGTGGTACCGCCGGTGCTAGCCACATTGACGAACAGGACCTCGGTGCCGGCTGGGGCAGCGACAGTACCATTGTTGGTAGCGGTGACGGTGTCAACCACGACTTCCGAATTGGTCGACGTGGTCACCAGCGACAGGATCTGATCGACCACATCATCGGTGAACACTGCGGTCGACGCTGATTTCAGCGCGTCGCCAACTGCTTGGGCGTTGCTTTCGTACATTTAATAACTCCTAAAAGGATCAAAATTTCCCGGCATGACCGGACGCTCCAGGTGCACAAGCGCTGCCTGTAGAACTTATTTGCGCACCAAAAAATTCACGAGTCTGTCGTGACTGGGGGGCTAGTCCGACGCAACAACATGTCGGAACATAGGTGCAAATCGAAAGCTGACATGAGTCTCGTCATCATTGCCTAGGTCAAGTCAGAACGCTATCAAACACATTCGACAATCTTGAACCACTGAGTCATAGAATGTTCATGATGCAGTGCGCAACTGTTCGGATTCTACACGGATCGTACTTCGATAAAACTCACAAATTGTTTCATGGCCGGAGAGCGGATTCAACCGTGCGCATTGTACTTACACAAAAAAGACACAGCTTTAGCAACAATTAGCCTCAGTATACTCAAAGAATTGCTGCTCCGAAATACCAAATAGTGAATTAGTCAATTAAATCTGTAGCGAAACTGTTAATTTACTACCTGCTTCACTGCAGCATCTGGTGCAAACTGTTAATAGTTCGATTGTTTCGGCATTAACTATTCGACACAATAGTTCTGTTTGAGTGAGATACCATTCGGAGTGACCAAAAACCGAGACGCCTTAGCCAGCGATGACCTAGTCTGTCCATGACCTCGATCCTGAGCTCAGCACCAGACCTATACGATTGGGTGATCGCTATCGCTTGCGCCCCTTCTTGTCCCCACCCGCAAACAGCTCGATCTTCTTGGTCGGCCCCGACACGATCAATAAATCCGCCGGCAGGATGCGCGTCTCGGGCAGCGCATGCTCGAAATCCTCGTTTACCCGCTTGATTCCGACCACGGTCACGCCAAAGCGCGAGCGCACATGCGCTTCGGCCAGGGTGATATGGTGGGTCTCCACCGGCGCGTTGATCTTGGCAATCGCGAACCCGTCCTCGAATTCGATGAAGTCCATCATGCGCCCGGTGATCAGGTGCGCCACCCGCGCGCCCATATCGGCCTCGGGGTAGACCACATGGTGGGCGCCGATGCGCTGCGCAATCTGGCCGTGTTCCTGCGTCATGGCCTTGACCCAGATATCCTTGATGCCCAGCTCGGTCAGCACCATCAGGGTCATCAGGCTGGCCGCCAGGTCGGAGCCGATCGCCACGATCGCATGCGAGAAGTCGGCCACGCCCAGCTGCAGCATGACGTTCTCGTTGGTCGAGTCGGCCTGTACGGCGTGCGTCAGCCGCTCGCTCCAGAGCTGCACCAGGTCTTCGCGCTGATCGATGCCCATGACGTCGTGACCCAGGTGCATCAGGGATTGCGCCACCGCGCCGCCAAAGCGGCCCAGGCCGATCACGACCACGCTGTCGCCCGAGGAAAAGGCGAACTGTTCTGTGAAAATTCTACCCAACAATTGGATGGTCCTCCGGATAACGATAGGGCATGCGCCGTTCGCCGAGCACCAGCGAGGTCGCGAAGGTGATGGTGCCAACCCTGCCGATGAACATGAGTGCGGCCAGCACCAGCTGGCCGCTCGCTGGCAGCTCGGCCGTGATGCCGGTGGACAGGCCGGCGCTGCCGAACGCCGCGATGACCTCGAAAATCACCTGGTCGGTCGGGAAATGCGTGATCCCCAGCAGCAGCACGGTGCCGAAGGCAACGATCACGCTGCCCAGCACCAGCACCGTCACCGCCTGGCGCTGGGCCGAGACTGCCACCCGGCGGCCGAAGGCCTCGGTATCGGTGTGGCCGCGCGCCTCGGCGATCACCAGCAGCGCCAGGATCATGATCGTGCCAACCTTGACCCCGCCGGCGGTGCCGGCGCTGCCCCCGCCGATGAACATCAAGAGATAGTGCAGGGCCCAGCTCTCGGGCGACAGCGCGCCGATGTCGACCGTGTTGAAGCCGGCGGTGCGCGCCGCCGCCGAGATGAACATGCTGTTGAGCAGCTTGTCGTCCCACGCCATCGGGCCCAGGGTGGATGCGTTATTCCACTCGAACAGCAGGATGGCGACGCAGCCGCCCAGCAGCAGTATCAGGGTGCCGACCAGGGTGAGCTTGGTGTGCAGCGACCAGTGGCGCGGGTCGCGCAGGCGGTGGCGCAGGTCGTGCAGCACCGGGAAGCCGATGCCGCCGACCACGATCGCGACCATGATCGGCACCAGCACCAGGGCGTCGCCCGCATAGCGCGTGAGGCCGTCGGCGTGCAGCGCGAAGCCGGCGTTGTTGAAGGCCGAGACGGCGTGGAACACGGCGCTCCAGACCGATTCGCGCCATTCCAGCTCATAGCCGAAGTGCAGCCGCGCCAGCAGGATGGCGGCCAGCGCCACCTGCAGCGTGACCGTCACCGCCAGCACGATGCGCGTCACGCTGACGATGTCGCCCATGCCGAGCGAGCGGGTTTCGGTTTGCGTGATCAGGCGCGTACGCAGGCGCGCCGAGCGGTTGACCATCAGGCCGAGCAGGGTGGCGGCGGTCATCATGCCGAAGCCGCCGAGCTGGAACAGCGCCATGATCGTGGCCTGGCCGAAGCCCGACCAGTAGCTGCCGGTATCGACCACTACCAGGCCGTTGACGCAGATCGCCGACACCGACGTAAAAAAAGCCACCATCAGCGGCGCGCCCTGGCCGCCGGCGCTGGCCAGCGGCAGCATCAGCAGCAGCGTGCCGGCCAGGATCGCCAGGGCGAACAGGACGACGACGATGCGCGCCGGATGCAGGATGTTGTTCATCGCGCCCGATGCAAGGGGGTGTCGGGCTGGCCGTCGTCGAAGTCCATGGTGTCGGGGTCAACGTCGCCCGGGGCCGGCGCGCCCAGCAGCTTGAGCCAGATAAAGCCCAGGATGCCGGCCATCAGCGAGGCCGCCAGGATCGCCATCTTGGCGGCATTGACGACCTCGGGCTGGCCGGTAAAGGCCAGGTTGGTGATGAAGATCGACATTGTGAAGCCGATTCCGCCCAGCAGGCCGGCACCCAGCACGTGGCGCCAGGCCAGGTCGAGCGGCAGGCGGCACAGGCCGATCGCCACGGCGCCGAAGGTGGCCAGGAAGATGCCGACCGGCTTGCCGGCCACCAGGCCCAGGATGATGCCCAGGCTGTTGGCAGACAGCAGCTCATCGGCCCAGCCGGCGCCGATCACGATGCCGGTATTGGCCAGGGCGAAGATCGGCAGGATCAGGAAGGCCACCGGCTTGTGCAGCACGTGTTCCATCCGGTGCGCCGGCGAGGCGCCATCGTCCTGCACATGCGAGTAGGGGATGGTGAAGGCCAGCAGCACGCCGGCGATGGTGGCGTGTACGCCCGACTTGAGCATCAGGAACCACATCAGCGCGCCGCCGAGCAGGTAGGGCCACAGCGCCACCACGCGCAGGCGGCGGTTCATCAGCAGCAGGGCGCCGAAGGTGGCCAGCGCGGCGGCGATATAGGCCACCGAGAGCTGGGCCGTATAGAACACGGCGATGACGATGATGGCGGCCAGGTCATCCATCACGGCCAGTGCAGTCAGGAATACCTTGAGCGATGCCGGCACCCGGCTGCCGAGCAGGGCCAGCACGCCGAGCGCGAAGGCGATGTCAGTGGCCATCGGGATGCCGATGCCGGGCTGGGTGGGCGTGCCGCCGTTGAGGGCGAAGTGGGTCAGCGCCGGGACCACGACGCCGCCGGCCGCGGCGATGATCGGCAGCAGGGCGTTGCGCAGGTCGGACAGTTCGCCGTTGCGCAATTCGCGCTGCAGTTCGAGCCCGATCAGCAGGAAGAACACTGCCATCAGGGCGTCGTTGACCCACAGTTCGATGCTCAGGCCAGCCAGGCCGATCTGCCAGAAGCCAAGCCAGTTGGCGCCCCAGGCCGAGTTGGCAAGGAGCAGGGACAGGATGGTACACAGGATAAGGATGACGCCGCCGGCCTTGCCGGATGCTGCAAATTGCTTGAACGAGTCTGACAGTCGCTTTTCTACGCGCATAGTGAATTTCCAGATTTGACTGGGCATGGTAACCCCCGCGTGGCGGCCCGACCAGCGCAAATCCTGTCATGTCTTAACGGCATGATCACCCTTGGCGTTATTATAACGCACGCGATTCGCCGTCGCGCCGCGCAGCAGCCTGGTCAGCGGCCACCGGCACGTCGTTGCCGGCGCCAGCTTACTTGCCTGCCGGCGCCGCGGGGCATGCGGTTTCAGCGCGGTCCGTCTCCCGGCGACCCCGAACTCTCGGCGCCGTCGGCCAGCCGATCGCTGATCTTGTCGTCGCTGGCGCGGCCGACGTAATCCTGGGCCGCCCGGTCCAGATGAGTGCCGGGCGAGCCGCCGGTGGCCGCGCCGCCGATCGCCGACTGGCTGCTTTGCCCTGTCTCCGACTTGCCAAGCACGCCGCCCGGGACCGGGCCGCCGGCATTGCCATGGCTGCTCTGCGCCGCCCCGGCGGGCCCGACATTGCTTTCGGGCGAAGCCTTGGCGAAGTTGCTCTGGATGCCGGATTGGCTGTTGCCCGCGCCGATGCTCGAATCGCCGGCATCGTCGTCGGCCACGAAGCCGGCATACGAATCCGCGCGGCCCTGGCGCAGTGGGGTGTCGGCCTGTTGTGCATCCCCGGTTTTCTTCTCAACCATGATGATCTCCCTTATACGGTGACAAAATCATCATCTGGGATCGCGTCGCCGCATTCCAATCGGAGGCAACGCCGCGACTGCGTAGGATTACACGCGCGCAGCGGCCCGGCGTCAGCCGGCGTGGCGCGCGCGCACAGGCTGCAGTTTTGGCGCCAGGGCGATCACCTTGTCGCGCCCGGCCGACTTGGCCGCGTACAGCGCAGCATCGGCGCGCGCCAGCGTGGCCTTGAACGGTTCTTCGTCCTGGGTCGTGGTCACCCCGATGCTCAGGGTGAGCGCGGATTGCGCGCCATGGCGCGGCAGGCCGGCCTGCAGCTTTTCGCCGACCACGCAGGCCTGGGCCAGGGTGGTTTCCGGCAGCAGCACCGCGAACTCGTCGCCGCCCAGGCGCGCCATGCAGTCGGCCGCGCGCAGCGAGGCGCGGGCGCGTTCGGCCACCAGTTGCAGGGCGATGTCGCCCGCTTGGTGGCCGCGGCTGTCGTTGATCTGCTTGAAATGGTCGAGGTCGATCAGCATCAGCGCCAGCGGCTGGCCATTGCGCCGGCTGCGCGCCAGTTCGCGCTCGGCGATCTCGAAGAAGGCACGGCGCGACCAGGCCCCGGTCAGGTGGTCGTGGTTGGCGATGTATTCGGCCTGGTGCACGATGTAGCGGTGCATGGTGAGCAGGCCGCCCAGGGTCAGGGCCGGCAGCGCCAGCGCGGCGGCGGTCAGGATCGCCAGGCTGGCGGCGCTCGGCTGCAGCAGCGAGCCGGGTGGTTCGGCCGCCAGCAGCAGCCAGGCCATGCGCACGGCGTGGCCGCCGGCCACCAGGGCGCACATCAGCAGCACGAAGCGCTGCACGTCGTTCAATGACGGCCAGGCAGAGCGGCCCGCCAGCACGCTGCGCGCGATGTCGATGCAGACCGCGGCCTGGAACAGCGAGGCGACGGCGCTGCGGGCGACGAAGGAATCGAAGCGGTAGTGGAACAGGGCGACTGCGACGCCCACCGCCCCCACCAGCAGCATCAAGGGCTTGAGGCGGGCCGGCAACTCGGCCAGCTGGCGGTAGCCGGTTGCCAGCGCCGCGCCGGCGCCCGCATAGGCCATGTTCGCCGCTTCGTAGGCCAGCAGCGGCGGCAGCTCGCGTCCGAAGGCGTACAGCAGGTTGCCCACCAGGCCCAGCACGGCCGAGGCCAGCATGGCGCGCATGCCCCGCACATTCTCCGATCCAACCGCCAGCAAGGCGAGGAAGACCAGGAAGCAGAGCAGCGAGGCGATCAGGAAAATCTGCTGGGTGGCGAGCATGAAGGACAGGCCTGTGCGCAAGGGCCGCAGTAAAAGACGACAGGGTGATCCTAATGCCGTTAAGTTAAGCGGCTCATGCACGTCGTTCGCGCGCAGGCGGGAACCCAAGTTCTGCGAACATCGAAACGCATGCAAACTTAGGTTCCCGCCTTCGCGGGAACGACGTTTTTACGTTAACTCAAAGGTGCACTGTGGCTTAACTTAACGGCATTAACAGGGTGATCCGATATTATGCCCCGTTATATCGCCATGCGGAATGCTTATTATTGGCGAGCCTGGCGGCGGGGCCGCCGGCGTTGCGTATCAGCCAACCACATACCGTCTGGAGACACCCAGCCCCACGGTCTGCCCGCTGGCGCCGTAGATCGCGCCGGTCGGCGCATTGGTCGGGGTGCGCAGGGCGTTGAGCACGCCCTGGTTGTGCGCCAGCTGCCTGGCGATCAGCATGCCGTTGACGCGATTGAGTTCTTTTGCCGCGCGGGCCGCATCGAGCATGCGTTCCCATTGTTCCCGTACTTCGCCGTTGTCGTTGGCGGCGGCCAGCCATGGTCCCATGCCCGCTTCCGATCCTTCGCACCCGGCGGCCACCAGCGCCGCATGGCGTTGTCGCGACAGGCCCGACAGGCTGGCCAGCAAGGTGTTCTTTTGCGTGGTCAGGCTGTTCAGCTCGTCGGCGTCGAGGGTGACGAGCGACTGCTGTTCCTGTTTCATCAATGCCACGAGGGCATCGAGGTGCTGGTGTTCGGCGGCGATGGTCTGGTGCGGGTTCGGGGTCATGGTTTAGCGTTGTCTCGAATGGAGCAAGTCTCGTACGGTCTCTAGCAAGCCGTCCGCCACTTTCTCGGAGTTGACTTGGAACTGGCCATCGGCGATGGCCATCTTGATGCGTTCGACCTTCTTCGCGTCGAACACCTGCGCACTGCCGCCCACCGCGCCGGCCATGGCTTGGCCTTGCGGGGACAGCCGCACGCTGTCGGTCTGCGCCTGGGTCAGCGGCGCCGTCGTTGCTGCCTTGTCGGCGCCGCGCGCGTTGTTGGTCTGCGCGGTCGCCGGTTGCAGGCCCTGGTTGCCCTTGAGCGTATCGTTGATTTTCACAGCATCATCCTTCTAGGGTTCGAAGCGAAAGCTCCGGGATCTGCTTGATGTAACGGCTGCGCCTTTACAAACTTTAGCGATCCATCGCGAAATCGATGCGGCAAAATCACAATTACTTTATAGAACTATTTCCACCATGCCACCGTTACGCGCCAGGCCACTGACCACGGTCCCCGACAAGGTGCGCACCTGCACCACCTGGCCGTCGCTGGCGTTGTTGATCGCCTTGGCTTCGCTCGATACCGAGAAGTTCGAACCGCGCGACACCAGCCGTACCGCCTGGCCCTGCTTGATCACCTGCTGGCTGCGCAGGGTGTCGGTGCGCAGCGCCGTGCCGGCCGGCAGCGACACGGTCGGGGTGCGGCCGATCGCCTGCGCCATATCGGTGATGATGCCGTTCGGCATGGCGGCGATATCGGCCTTCACCAGCACCAGCTGGCCTTGTTGCACCGGCTGGCCCTGGGCCAGCGGCACCGCGGCGGCCACGTAATCGGCCACCACGCTCACCTGCGCCTGCAGATAGAGCGACCAGGCCGGCGCACTGCAGCGCACGCCCACCGTGGTCTTGCCCCAGGGGCGGGCGCCTGGCTGCAGGAAGGCTTCCGGGGCCGGGCAGGCCGCCAGGCTCAGGCGTGGATCGACAGCGCCCACCTTGACGCTGACCTGGCCCGGCAGGCCGGCGGCCTGGGTTTGAAGGAACTGCTCGGCGACGGCGCGTACCGCTTCCGGCTTCTGGCGCGCGGCGCCGGGCGCCTGCTGGGCCTGCGCTGCGCCAGCCACGAAGGCGAACACCGCAAGGGCGACAAATTGCTGTTTCATGGATTTCCAGTACAAGGAAGATCGGGAATGCTGCCATCTTAGGTCGAATGATTCCGTGGCGAAACATTGAATAGCGGGGGATTTCCACCTCCTTATCCGTCGATTGGCTTGCCGGGCCGGTCCGTATCATCGCTTCTGTCCCAACAAGTCCCCCTCGGAGGCAGCATGATCGGCAATCTCGACAACTACCTGCGTTTCAATGAAACCGCACTGTCCCTGCGCTCGCAGCGCCAGGAGCTGCTGGCGTCGAACATCGCCAACGCCGACACCCCCAACTACAAGGCGCGCGACATCGATTTCGCCGCGGCCCTGCAGGGTGCGATGGCGGGCGGCAAGAACGGCGGCGCCATGAACACCACCAATAACAAGCATCTGGCACAAGGCGCCGCCAGCGGCGACACCCTGGCCAACGGCACCCCGGTGCTGTACCGCGACGTGGTGCAGGGCAGCGTCGACGGCAATACCGTCGATATGGATGTCGAGCGCAACCAGTTCACCGACAACGCGCTGCGCTACGAGGCCGGGGTCATGATGATCAACAGCCAGCTCAAGGGCCTGATCACGGCGTTGCAGAGTAATTAAGAGGGCTGACCATGTCGCTATTTAACATCTTTAACGTTTCCGGCTCGGCGATGAGCGCCCAGGCCCAGCGCCTGAACGCCACCGCCAGCAATATGGCCAACGCCGACAGCGCCACCTCGCCCACGGGCGAAGCCTACCGCGCCAAGTCGGTCGTGTTCGAAGCGGTGCCGACCGCCTCGGGCGCCACCGGCGTGCGGGTGCGCGAAGTGGTCGAAGACCCGTCGCCGCTCAAGCAGGTCTACGATCCCAAGCATCCGATGGCCGACGACAAGGGCTATGTAGCCATGCCTAATGTAAATGTGGTCGATGAGATGGTGAACATGCTGTCGGCCTCGCGCTCCTACCAGACCAACGTCGAAACCATGAACGCAGCCAAGTCCATGCTGCTCAAGACCCTGACCATCGGCCAATAAGCCCCTATACATCATGACCAGCCCGATCAGCACCAACAGCCCGACCTCGAATATCACCGACCTGCAAACGGCCATGAACGCCAAGGCCAAGGTGCAGACCGACAGTGTCCAGGCCGATACCGACAAGTTCATGACCATGCTGGTGACCCAGCTCAAGAACCAGGATCCGCTCAGCCCGATGGACAATGCGCAGATGACCAGCCAGCTGGCCCAGCTGCAGACCGTCACCGGCGTTAACAAGCTCAACACGACCCTGGAATCGCTCAAGGCCAGCTACCAGTCGACCGAGGCGCTGCAGGCGACCAACCTGATCGGCGCCGGGGTGCTGGTCGAAGGCGACAGCATCCTGCTGCACAAGAGCCAGGCGATCCTGGGCGTCGAACTCGAGACCCCGGCCGACAAGGTGCAGGTCATCGTGGTCGATGCCAAGACCGGCAAGGACGTGGCATCGATGGAACTCGGCGCCCAGGAAGCGGGCATCATCCCGATCGCCTGGGACGGCGTGCCCGACCCGAACAAATTCGACGCCGACGGCAAGCCGGTGGTGCTGCCCGACGGCGCCTATACCTTCCGCGTGGTCGCCAGCCGCGGCAGTGAAACCCTCAAGGACGCCAAGGCCCTGGCCTTCGACAGCGTGGCCAGCGTCACCACCGGTGGCAAGGACGGCGTCAAGCTGAACCTGCCGGGCAAGGGCGCCGTCACCCTGGCCGATATCAAGCAAGTCATGTAAGCCAAGCCGCTTACCATTCCCTTTATTCAGGAGCAATACAATGTCTTTCCAACAAGGCCTGAGCGGCTTGAACGCAGCCGCCAAAGCGCTGGACGTCATCGGTAACAATATCGCCAACGCCAGCACGGTCGGCTTCAAGGGCTCGACCACCCAGTTCGCCGACGTGTATGCCAACGCCCTGAATGGCGCCGGCGGTGTTTCACCCGGTATCGGCGTCAAGGTTGCCGCCATCGCCCAGCAGTTCACGCAAGGTAATATCGAAGCATCGGGCAATCCGCTCGACATCGCCATCAATGGCGCGGGCTTCTTCCGCATCGAACAGGCCGGTATGGTCCAGTATTCGCGCAATGGCCAGTTCTCGCTCGACAAGCAGGGCTTCATCATCAACGCCCAGGGCGCCAAGCTGACCGGCTATGGCCTGGGCCCCAACGGCCAGCTCGCCCAGGGAGCGCCGGTGCCGCTGCAGATCGACACCTCGGACCAGCCGCCGAAAGTGACGTCGAAAGCCACGATCCAGCTGCAGCTCGACTCGCGTACCGTCGCCGCGGCCAACGAAACGTTCGACCCGTCCGATCCGCGCACCTACGCCAAGCAGGTGCCGATGAGCGTGTATGACACCCTGGGTAATCCACACACCTTGTCGACGTATTACGTCAAGTCGCCATCGGTCGAGGGCGCATGGGATGTGTACGCCGCCAAGGACGGCACCGAAATCGGCGCCCTCACGGCGGCCGGTGCATCGCTGACCGACCCGGCATCGAACACCGCGCGCACTGCCTGGGATACCGCCAACAGCGTGGTGCCGAAAGTGCCGGCCGACCTGGCCGCCCGCGCCGGCGAATACGCCACCGCCGCCGCCAATGCCGTGAACGCCAACACCGGCGGCCTGGCGACCGCCGAGAACGCGGCCGAAGTGCTCGCCGCCGCCACGGCGGCAGCCGCGGTGCCGGGCGCCACGCCACTGCAGATCGACGCCGCCATCGCCAAGGCGCTCAAGATGGAGCCAAAGCCCATGGGCCGGCTGCAATTCGATACCAATGGCTCGCTGAACATGGCGCAGACCGGTGACGATCCCACATTCAACGGCAAGTTCGCGCTGTCGATCCCGGTGGTCCCGTCGACTGGCGCCGAACGCAGCATTCCGGTCACGGTCGATTTCGCCGGCACCACCCAGTACGGTACCGCCACCAGCGAGAAGCGGCTGGAGCAGGATGGCTACAAGCCCGGTTCGCTGCAACGCTTCAGCACCGGCGCCGACGGCACCATCCTGGGCCAGTACAGCAATGGCCAGACCAAGCCGCTGGGCCAGGTCGTGTTGGCCAACTTTACCAATCCTAACGGACTGGAACCACTGGGCAATAACTCGTGGGCCGAGTCGTCGAATTCGGGCATTCCCCTGATCGGGATCGCCGGCACCGGCGGCATGGGGGTGATGCAGTCGAACGCCACCGAAGCCTCGAGCGTCGACCTGACCGCCGAACTGGTCAACATGATCACCGCGCAGCGCGTCTACCAAGCCAACTCGCAGACCATCAAGACCCAGGATTCGGTGATGCAGACGCTGGTGAACCTGCGTTAATCGACCGCTGCTCACGTTTTGCCGTAATTCATAAGGAATCGACGCATGGACCGCCTGATCTACACCGCCGCCACCGGCGCCAAGCACATCCTCGACCAGCAGGCCACGACCTCGAACAACCTGGCCAACGTGAGCACCACCGGCTTTCGGGCCCAGCTCGACGTGTTCCGCTCGGCGCCGGTGCAAGGCCCCGGCCTGCCGACCCGCGCCTTCGTGGTCGACTCGACCGCGGGCAACGATTTCTCGGCTGGCGCGCTGCAGGTCACCGGGCGCCCGCTGGATGTGGCGGTGAAAGGCGAGGGCTGGCTGGCGGTGCAGATGCCGGACGGCTCCGAAGCCTATACCCGCAACGGTTCGTTGCAGATGAGCCCGAACGGCGTGCTGACCACGGCGTCGGGCCAGACCATCGCCGGCGAGGGCGGCGCGATCACGATCCCGCCCGACGCCACCGTGACGGTGGGCGGCGACGGCACCGTCTCGACCCTGTCGAACGTCGACCAGCCGGCCGCGCCGATCGTGCTGGGTCGCCTGAAACTGGTCAATCCGCCAGAAGCCAACCTGGTGCGCGGCGATGATGGCCTGTTCCGCCTGAAGGATGGCGGCGCGGCCCAGGCCGACCCGGCGGTGCGGGTGGCCGGCGGGGCGCTCGAGGGCAGTAATGTGAATCCCGTGGATTGCATGGTCAATATGATCGCCCTGGCAAGATCGTTCGACACGCAAATGAGCTTGCTGAAGAACGCCGAGAATAACGCCGCAAAAGCGACCCAGATCCTCGCTTTGAATTGAGTGTTGCCCCGGCATAATTCTATTGTGCGTGGCGGTGTTCGCCTGCCACCAATAGGAGAATGCCATGATTCGTTCGCTGTATATCGCCAAGACCGGTCTCGAAGCCCAGCAGACCAATCTCGACGTCATTTCGAACAACCTCGCCAACGTCAGCACCAACGGCTTCAAGAAGTCGCGCGCCGTGTTCGAGGACCTGCTGTACCAGAAC
>Ga0265797_10002522_pt1 | contig 30662 bp, 31 predicted proteins | sample P2T30metagenome_FD_192433 | JGI IMG/M metagenome (GOLD analysis project Ga0265797, IMG submission 192433) | Plant litter microbial communities from East Loma Ridge, Irvine, California - P2 T30 | ecosystem: Environmental > Terrestrial > Plant litter > Unclassified | place: USA: California...
GTTAATTGCCAAACTTTCCACAACGAGCACCAAAGCTGCTTGGCGCAGCGGAAGCGCGCCGGGCTCATAACCCGGAGGACGCTCGATCGAAACGAGCAGCAGCTAGATCGTTGTATATCTTCTTTTTGCATTTTTTTGTGCGGGTGGGGTTGGATTTGAATTGGTTGGGGTTGAGCCGGGAGATATTTTAGTTTTTAACAAATTACGCTAACCAGACTCGCATACATTATTCACCAACATCAACACGCATGCACGCTCCATTCAAACCAACAGCAGCTAGAGCGATACATCTTTCCATTTTGCGCTTTTTTGTGTGTGGACGCGCGATCGAAACGTGCTCCATCTACAACTTTGTCAATACATCTTGCACCTTTGTGCGCGGCACACAGCAGTATCCATATCAAGCTCCAGTACAAGGGTTTTGAGCTGGCTAGAATTCCCTTTTTGTCTGCATCAAAGTGCCACATCCCAAGTGCACCCACTGTCGTCTTCCCACGCCCTCCAAACCCTTCCGCAAGCCTTACTCCATTCCTCATCCCCAAGTTCCCCTTCCACAAGATCGATTAGGCTCGTCTTTCTGCTCATCCATTCCCAATACCCACCCCCTTCAACTCCGCGCTCTCCGCCACAGCTCGCCAGCCAAGACCCAGTCTTTGCACCTTCATCCGTACCAACTGCGATATACTTCTCAGTTACTTTGAGAAGAGCGAAAGTAGGATTGGTGAACCATGTTTTCCAGCCAAAGGCAAACTTGGCAAATATTGGCGTGGATGTAAATCCAGGAGTAAACGCGTGTACTGTACGTTGGTTGTCTTGAGTAGAATCAAAACGGCGCTGAAGGATTGCGGCAAAGAGGACTTGGTGAGCTTTGGAAAGCGCATAGGAATGAAGAGTGCCAGTACCCATACCAAGGTACGCTTTCAGCTTTCCCAGCAGTCCTTGGGCAACACTGCCATCATCACCAGCGGTCTTCGTAGCTACACCTGCAGGCCTAGCGTGCATCACCGTCCCCGATGCACCATAATGCCCAGTACTACTCGTTAATACCACTCGTCCCTTTTCACTTAGATACTTCTCGAGGAGACATGTCATCAAAAAGCTCCCGAGGAAATTTGTAACTAGAACAATGTCCCGACCTTTCTCGTCTGTCTTCCTTGTGCCGACCGGGGGTTCTGGGATTCCTGCATTATGCCTAAATATTATTGCAAGCTGTCAGTATGTGTCTCACAAACATGTCGTCCAGGCACATCGCGTACACGAGCATATCGATCCTCCTGCCCTCTTCTCCCCATTTTTCACAAAACGCTCGCACGCTGTGCAAATCTCCGACATCTACCTTCCAGCAAAATACTCTTGTGGCTGCTTCGTGACCTAGCTGCGAAACGATAGAAGCAACAGCTGCATGGCCTTTTTCGACATTGCGGCAGGCAAGATACACGGTGGCCCCTTGTTTCGCAAGCGCAGTCGCGATCGAGAGACCGATACCGCTGTTTGCGCCTGTTACTACTGCGTTTTGACCTTTGAGGTTGCGATACGGAGGACTTTGGGGGTTATAGAGGCGTGCGAAAATGAGGGTGGATATTGCCTTTGCTAAAGAGGTGTAAAAGCTGATGTAGAGAGATAGTGGTGCCATAGTAAAGTATCCAAGATCACAGAAACAGGCCTTGAAAGTTCTAAACAACAGCAATGAAGAAGCAGAAGCCGATGCAAGTTCTTGCTACGTGCCATGCGTTGAAGTATTGGCAGGAGGCCTAATAAGGCTGTACCGCCAAGAGTCTCTAGATCATGACGTATGCATTCGTTACATTGGTATTAACTCGGACGACAATTACACCGGCTGAGCAGGCATCTCGTTCTCGCCTGCGTCTGACCTTCACCAGACATGACACATGCTAACGAAGCTTTACAATAGGACACTCCTTTGCTGATAACGTCCGAGATCGAGGTCTGCCAATCGAGTGCACAGCTACGACGCATGCGTAGCTTGAGATTGTTCGCGAAAAAGCCAAGTTACCACTTTCGAAGCCGTTGGTCAGGGTGTGTCGTCTTTTGGGCGTGCTGAAAGGAGCATACCGCTCGTGTGTTGAAGCGATAGCCATACGAGATAGGACACTGCTATGCAGAATAATGTGCTGGCCAGGAGTGACGCAGAACCAAACGAATCTGGAGACACGGCACGACGTGAAGACGCTGGCATGTGAAGTTTGCGCGTCAAGTACTGGCTCATGATCGATCGTTATATTTGTATATTCATGACACGAACGACTAGTTGTGACGAACAGAGATACAAGCAACGCTGTATTAGGCGTTTAAGAGTGACACTGCGTTAAAAGCTCTTGGTGACCGGCATCCGACTTGCTTCTCTATCTCCTCGAGGGTATATCTAGCGAAGTGCTAGAGATCATGGTCACGCAAGCCGCATCAAGTCAAACAGAACACGCGGTAGCTGCTAGCCCCATAAACGTTTCCCAAGATCTTGATACAGGCATACGCAGAGCCGCGCACCAAATTCAGCTCATTGAGTATCTCGCAGCACACCAAAGATCGATCAAATACGCATCGTATGCTGTAGAAGAAGCCTTGCGCGGAAAACAGTCAAATCGCCTCAGTAGTGAGGATGTATCAAGGAGATGGCTTCATACTGCAGAGGAGGAGATTGAGATATGGGTGAAGCGGACGAAGCAGATGGTAGAAGAAGTGGAAAGCGCGCGGAAGAAGGGAGAGAAGTAAATTGACTATTGTGAAATGAAACAAACCACTCTAGAATGCCGATGATCCTAAGACCCGGGCTCATGATTAATAGCTGTTCAGCCATGCAATTACGTCGGCGCTTTCTCCAGTTTGCACAAACCTGCATCTAGCCATACGTAGCGTCGACCCTTCTAAGAAAATTTTAAACACACGTTCTATGGTGCATCTTGCAAAGCGTTTCCATTCTAGACCCAAAGACTACCTGATAAGCGGCTCAATGCCCATTTAGCTTAGATATCGCCTCAGACATGTTCATCGCAGTGAGGGCTAGATCGATATTCCCAAGATCCAAGTCATTGCATGAATACTATCATTGCCGCGCACATGGTAATGCTCGAGTAAGATCGCTATGATCATCTAGATCCAACTCTTCTGGGCCATTTCGCAGGATTGTGGAAGGATGGTAACGGTAACGAGCCTGCGGTAAGTATCGTATGGGATTAGGAGAAGTGTTCAGATCGTAAGTTTGATGTACGGCCATTAGTGCATCCACGGCCTCTGTGGCGCGTTGAGGATCTAGATGTGACCAGTTTTCCACAACGAAAGGACCTTTTTGATCGTCTGTCTCAAACTTACAGATGTCTGGGATGTCCGGAAAGTCTACATAAGCCTTCTGAGCACCTTGAGCTAGGAGTTCTGATGCTATATTTGCAGCGGCTTCTTGCGAGTTCGACCGGGTTGCATGCGATATGCAAGGGCTGCTATAATTGGCACCACTCATAGCAGTTCTACCACGACCCTGATCTTGTGTTTGGTCATACATGAAGCTTTGAGCTATATTCGGGAGGAAATCTTGTGTCATTGGTGAATCATGGAAAGCAGCAGGCATTAAGGCACCCATTCCTGCTGGAGGTATATTTTCGTGGCCAGAGCTCAAAGCTGGAACGCTGGCTGCGGGCTGCATGTGTAGTTGAACAGATGATGCTCGTGATGTAGCTTCCAGCGGTGATCGGTGTGTGCCATGTCCTCCCAGGCTCTCTTGACATAACGGCGCATGATGCATTTGGGACTGATGTGCGCGATTGACGACGGCTTCGTCAGCAGCTTGTTGCTGGCGGCGCTGTTCTAAGAACTGCTTACGACGCGTCCCATCCGCATCTCTCAGAACCTGGTAGTAATGCCTCACAACAGTATCATCAACGTGGTTGTCTGTATTTCGAGTATGGCCAATATGATCAAGAATGGGCTGGATATCGTCTGGGAACATGAACTCCGTCGGTCGACCATGTTCGCCAAGCTTCTGATTTTGCATTGCAAACTGCAGTGCGCGACTTAAGTCACCAGCATCATAACCCTGAGGGAGCTTCTTCAGACCAACTGCAAGGACAATGAAAGGAATAGATGCCGGTGTGACGTAACCAATCTTTTTGGCAGATTCCGGAAGATAACCGCTGACGGAGATGTTCAATTTATTCCAGTTATCTGGAATATTGTGTCCTGCTTTTGTCCACCCAGAAAAGTTTTCCATTTTACGCATCGTCTTCCGGTATGTGTCTGAGATATGGTCGCGGGCGCGTTCAGCTTCCTCGACGTTAGTCAAGCCAAGATGTCTATGCTGCTCTAGAATTGCAAAATGAACAGCTGCATTGATACCATTATTCATGAAGCGCCATGTGATGCCAGGGTTGCGGAACCATTGCGGTACGACCGCGATGAGATCCACGATTGTTGCATTGATTGGCATCTCCTTAGGCAGTTTGTACTCGTAGGCCGGGATGTCCAAGAGAAATTGCGCCCGCGGTCTCCCTCTCAGTGAAGATCTTGGCGTCGCTAGATCATCGCCCTTTGACCTATGATGTCTGTGAGGCCTCGAAATTGGGAGATGGTGCGTAGCATCTGGTATAGGCTGGTTTCCAAAGCCTGGCTGCATACCGAGGCACCGCTCGTTTATGGACGATTTCAATGTTCTACTGACTGAACCAGTAACTGTGAGGCTCTTAGCTGTTGTTGAGTTTAGCTGGGAGGAAACCGATAAGGTCTGGTTGAAGCTGCAGTTGTTGCGATACGATATGAGCTGTCACGATTGTACTAGGAGAGAAGAGGACCTTTCTATGCACACGGACCTCAGGACAAATGAAGTGAATGATAAAATGATACCCAGAAGTCGGTGGATAAGCAATCAAAACGATCAACATAGTGAAGTTCGGTACTTTCACCACGACAGTTTGTTTATCACAAGATTCGACAGCAAATTCATTCCTGCGTCGAGAGAGGTTGCAGCAAAGAGTTGGAAGGATTTTAAAAGTGAAGCTAGCAGCTCTTCCGATATTGACTGATGTAACCGAAAACTGTCTGACTTTATCACATACTCGAAGGCTGAGCAGATTTGAGTAGGCTGTTTTTGCTTGACCTAGTATCCAGTTCTAGATTTCCCATGGTTGCGCCATAGTTCCTGGGGGGTAGTTCTCCACATTCTCGATACCGACACAATTCCTGAGTTTGCTTTCTCCAACGGTATCGTCTCCTGTCAAGTCGATTACCTCCGCGTTCCGCACAGCGCGCTTCACTCTCATGCGTTGCAAGTCTTGCTCATTACCGATGCATATGCCAGCTTGTTCCTTCTCCGTAGATCGGGTTGCTTCTGCCAAGCGCTGAGCAAGTACACCACGCGGTTCATGGCCTTGATCCCAGTGACATAGATATGTCGACTTCGTCTGCCGAGCGTGATTCCTTAGGTCGATATTTGCACGTCGGTTGAGGACGAGCAGTGGTTCAGGTGTTCCAAAATCATCTGGTTCTATCTCCCACTCATCGTGCCAGGCTTTCGTGGTGACGGTGTCTTCGTACGCTTCGATTCGGGCATCCGTCATAGACTGTTCATAATGGGAGCCCTTCAGAGTGTCTTGCGTCTTCCCTTTGTTGATTTGGTATCCATGGTAACAGCCTTGACTTCGAGTGCGTTGATTGTAGCTGAATACTGTATGTGTGCGTACGGGTTCATCTACACGGAAATTTCGTGTCAAGTGCGGGTTTCTTTGGCTCTGCGAGTATGCTGATGATTCAACCATCGTGGGTGGGAGGACTGTGTAGCGATGTGTTTTTTTCTGCGCAAGGTTGGGTTAGGACAATATGTCATTCACGCGCAGTGCGGTCCTCTGCCTTCTGGTCGACCTTGGTTCGAAAGGTCGCTTTGTTGCCCTCAAGCCCACGGAGAGTGGCTTGTAGCTACGATGCTATTGCACGCTGTGCCGTACAGTACTTCTCTCACTGTCTCCGTTTTCACCATGGTGATATGACTTTAGGCGGTGATAGGCGGGAGAGACAAACGAGACTGCTGATCCATGGTGCGCCATTGTCCATTCCAGCCGTGCTTTTGTTTATGCACAAAGGGTTTGCATGACCCTCGTCGGCAGGTGCGTGTTGACCGAGAGCTCCCATGGTTCGTATGTCACAGTAGCGGCCGTGGGTAATGACTTGCCCTGTGGCCAATCGGGTGTGCGCTACCGTTGGGCGCGCACCCGGGCAGCATCGGCAGCCTCGTGCCTGCAACCGCCAAAACTGATGAGCACATGAGCGTGAGAGTGAAGGTAGGATGTGAAAATGAAAGGTGAAGAAGAAGACAACGGCGTGTGGAGCAATGCGTGAGCAATGCGGGGTGGACGCGCGGAGTGGACAAAGTGTGTTTGACATTACTACTACGTGAATGGATGGCCCAACACAGGCTCTCATGTGCAATACGACATAGGCAGTTTACGAATCTTTTGCGGCTTATTGTACGATAATTATCGAGACATGAGAAAAGTGCTAGAGTCGCCCATCACATCACTTACAAACGAGACAAGCCGAAGTTCCAGAGGAGATCGACTCGACGCGTCCAGACGCGTTGATGTGGTGGCTGGAGCACTAGGAATGCTAACGCGTTGGCTGTTGAGACCTAGCCTCCCACATCCGCCCAAATTCAGCATAGGGCACACGCTAGAACTCACATCCGTCTCGATCCTGCTGATCGTTATAACCAGATCGCAAGTTGCGATGGCGACAACTCGTAGCCTGAGACCCCAGATCTATGTGAATCGATTAGATATAGTAACAAGCACTATAGGAAGGCCACTGCTGGAGCATGTGAAAACAGTTCGACTGACTTTGGCAGGACAGAGACAAGCGTTGAACAGGTTATCGCCAAAGCAACGAGCAGCATGCGCGACCATACTTACCCAACGAACAAATGCGCATCTACTACGTTTGCAGAGTCAGTGGAGGAGGCGAGACAGACAAGGAATGAGAATATGTCAACAGATCACGATAAATCTACGAGACTTGATCAAGTAAGTTGCTACGCTACGATTCGCCTACATCCATCACTAGCAGACATATTCCCAGGCACGACAGAGAAGAATCAGAAGCTATCACAAGAATGCGAGGGTACCAGATGCGCGTATAAGCTATTGCCGCGAACAGTGCGGGATATGCCATTCAGCGTTATGGTCGCTGACAGTGGTTGCGCTCGGTTCGCAAATCGAAATGGTCTTCGTCTCCAGAGGCGCCTTCTTCTGTCATTCCAATATTATCTTCGTCTTCGTCCTCGTCGACGGCATCACCTATATCCACGTTCTGTTTGCGGCCGAGTCGGCGCATCTGCGCTGCAGTCAAGAACTGCCTCTTCTGAGTTAGAGTGTTTTCTGCGCCATCAATCTCATCTTCCAGGCCTTTCTCTTCCTCATTAGCTTCTGGGACCTCTTCAGCGATATATGAGCCACTGAATGGTCGGTTGCGAGTAGAGGTGCGAGTTGCAACAGCGGCTTTCTTGTTCCACCTCTTAGGTACAGCATAGGTGTCTCCATCAGACTCAGAGTCCAGGCCTTCGGGCAGGATCTCCTTGCGAAGGTGAGATGAGGACGGCTTCTTTAGACGATGAGCATGCGCTTTTAGTGGAGGCTTCTTGCTGCGTCTGAATATTCGCCTGCTCGGGATTTGTCCGTGATCTTCGTCATTTTCAGTAGTACGTTTGCGCTTCGATGACCCGCCAGTCTTCTGCATGAAATCATCTCCATCCGACATATCATCTTTGAAGGCACACTTGCGCTCGCCGCCCTTCTTAGTCGTAATTACTGGCTCATCATCGTCCTCGATATCCAGATCCGAATCCGAATCTTCTAGACCCTCTCCAGAGTCTTCTTCAAACTCCTCACCCAAAGCCTCTTCTTCGTCGGAATCCACTATGAAGCCCTTTTTTTGTCTGTTGAAGTGCCCGAGATCTTCACGCTGTCGTGCGCCGGCTCGTTTAACGTTTATGCGCTTCTGTTCAGACATGTGTCTCAAGATGGCGGCCTCGTCTCGGTGCTCGCGATGTACAGCAGCAGCACCTCCGAGTAGAGCAACGAGTTTCTCGAAGTCTTGTGGATATCTCCAGCTTTCGTCGTTGTGCTTCACACAATATGCCACACATCGAGTAAGGTCTAGTGCATCGTACCCTGATGGCATAGTCTTGACACCATTTGCCATGTCGTGAAACGAGATGCTAGGCAGAGGTTGCGTTGTAGCAGCAGCAGATTGACGAGAGTTGAAATTGATAGGAGTGCGAAAGCCTGCTACGCTAACACTAAATGGATCGAATGCATTAGGCTTCTTTATAGCTGCGTGCTTGGCAACTGTCCATTTCTCGTAAGTCGGATCAGCCTTTGCACGATGGTCCATAGGTCCCTTCATCATGCGGTAGATGCTGTTGTTCCCTATAGGCCCATATGGCATGTGCCGGTATTGATTAATAAGGGTTGCAAAGGTTCCCGAAGTAGCGCCGTTGTAGAGAAAGCGGTCCATCATATCGTAGGATTTGATAGCGTGCGGAATAAAGGCAGTTATCTCTACCAAAGTGAGGTTGCCATGGGGAAGATCCAACCAGGCCGAGGGCGCATCCCTCAACTTGTCGTAGCTTGCAGAACCGAAACCGGTAGACTTCTTTCCCTTAGAAGGCGGCCTGCTCTTCGCAGTCTTACTGGAAACGACCTCTATGTGGGTGACAGACCCTTCTTCGGTGGCCTTGAATTGGTAAATAGGTGGTCCTGTATATTCTATACCGTGCTTTGCAACCTCAGCGCGTAGTGGAAACCATTCGAGCTCCTCTGGAATGTTGTCCTCTTCCTTGTACTCTATAGCATCTTCTGTTCTCTCAGCATACTTGTTGAAGTCAGTGACTGCTTTATTGAGACGATGCTTATTATAAGCATCCAGGATGGAGCGCTCGATTTTCAAGGCTTGAAATAGCAACCTCATCGGAACAACCTCCTGCAAGTTGCAGTCCATGAGATTCTCCCGGAATAGCACTTGGAGTTCGTCGCGTAAGAAAGTGATGTTTGCGAAGAGAATTCCAGCATTCAATTGTGCTATATTGAACATGTCTTGAATCTTATGCCGTGTGAAGGTAGGTGGAGACATTATTGATGATCAGTGTTGTCTGAACAGCGGAGTTGAAGGACCACCTTCCTGTGCATAGGTTGATTTTTGATGACTGAGTCAGTAGTCACCTTACTAGCAGTATTTTATAGTTAGAAATGATATACAGACCCTCAGATCGAATCCAGTACCGACACAAAGTGGAGTGAATGAGTACAAATCATGTAGGAGCTAGAGGGGTAGCTCTCTTGCTCGCAGTAAATCTTTGGATGTACCGTGATATATCAGGCTAGAGAAAGACTTCTCAAGTCATTCACCGAGTAGCGAATACTGGCTAGCATTGTTGCTAATTTTCGACCCGAATGTGAAAGTCATTGTACATGTAGTGAAAAGATCACGATTGGAGAGAAACAGTGTAAGAGAGATCTAGACGACAAGGAAACAAAGATGACCGCTTGTACATTGTTCGTCCCTTTGTCTGATCATGCTGTGGACACTTAAGACCATTTGAGATCCCGAGGTGGACTGAAGTCAGGTCTGAGGTTCGAGAGTTGGCGAAGCCATCTTGTGTGTATAGACCTTAATTGCTTCTCCATGTTGTGGAGCACTTGAAATGGTATAAGTTGAAACTTATCTCAAGTAAGTGGAATGCAAGGTCGCGCTCCTATACTGTACTTCCGGTGTAGTGCTTTTACTGCGGAGTTTCGCTGCAATGTACCTAAGTATGAGGGCTCTTTGAAGTATTTGAGATTGCACCTGAAATGCTGTAGGAGTTTCATGCATGTCCTTCCATCCTGCATCGCGGGCCATATGAATGAATGAGCGGATTGATAGGCATACATTCGTCGAACATAGTATCCAACGTCGTTCGATAGACGCTTTTGCTTGGCCAGTGCTATGATGGACAGGATATCCTTGCCCTACAAAGTTCAGGCATCCAGCAAACTGGAACGTACACCTCGATCCTTGGGGCCGGGTGTCACGGTTGCGTTGGCACGGGAAAAACAGACTAGTCCAGATGCAGACTAGCGTTCTACTCTTCGGAGATGGTTCCATGCTCTATGTGCAACCTTCCCCTCATCTTCTTGTCAGTCCGATCGGTACGTCAGACCTGTTCTACTGTGTTCGGTATGGGTTAGTACTGGCAATCTTTGTACTGACTGCTCCCGTTCGATGTCCATCGTGGTGCTACTGCAGGTGTGCTTTGCGAAGGGCACCCTTGGAACTCAGCCACGCGGCTTAACTCACTACGCCGCAATCTATATATGCAATTGCTACAACACAACAGACTGCGCTCGGTCGTACATCAGCCGAAATATCGTACATCTTCATGAAAAACAGTATGTAAGACAACATATGACGTTACTACCCCTCGCCCAGAAATGCCATGGAAGACCTAATGCAGAACCGGCAGGTCAAGACTACCACGACTTGGGGAAATACCCCAGTTGTATCTTATCCACGATTAAGCGGGCTCTTGGGCAACATCACCCATGTCACAGTGCGCACGTTGAGCCGCCAATACTCATGGTCATGGCTTGGGAAGACATGCTTTGTGCTTATCATGGTACCAACAGACGGGCGGTACGCCAAGTTGTTGGACATGCAAAAAGTATAAAGAACCCGCACTCTACGCAGCTCAAGTTCCTCACGCTTTTCAGTTGACCACTTCCTCAGTGGATCATCATCATGAAGTTCGTACTCAGTCTTGCTTGGCTATCACTCGCTACGTGTGCCACGATCCGTAGCCCCCAACCCGTCTCATATGATGGCTATCAGGTCCACCGCCTCCGGTCTACTGGGTCTCAGTATGCGTCAGCAAAGCGGGCGCTTGCCTCCATTCCCCATGAGACCTTGAACGAAGTTCGTGGAACTTGGGATGTTCTCATTGCACCCGAGCAATTGGACGCCTTCAATGCACTGGGGCTCAAATCTCGAACTCTGCACGCGAACCTAGCCGACTCCATTGCCCGAGAGTCTTATGTCAAGAAGGCCTGGAAGAGGCAATTGAATGGGTCAGAAGATGCGTGGTTTGATAGCTACCATCCATATGAAGACGTGGGTGATCTATTACCCGGATTTGAACCAAAACTAATCAACTCTCCATAGCACATTAGCTGGTGGCGCGAATTACAGGAGTCTTTCCCGGAGCACTCAAACTGGACGAGCACTGGAACATCTTACGAAGGACGCGACATGTTCGGCGTTCATCTCTGGGGAGCTGGTGGTCCCGGAAAGCCTGCAGTCATCTACCAGTAAGTTTCCCTGTACGAATTGCATATGAAACATATAATGACTTTGTACAACCACGCTTAGCGGTACTGTGCATGCCCGTGAGTGGATCACTGCACCAGTCATCGAATATATCGCGAAGCAGCTTGTCGACGGATACAAGGCAGGTGACAACGACACGCAAGCCGTCTTGGACAACTACGACTTCTATATGTTCCCATTCGTCAATCCTGATGGTAAGCCATAGTACTCCGATCAGACTTGATGGTTTTCGCTTATCAGTCGTAGGATTCGTCTTCTCTCAAACTGACAACCGCTTGTGGCGCAAGAACCGTCAGCCACCACCAGAAAACGCTGCCAACCAGACGTGCTTTGGTCGTGACGTGAACCGAAACTGGGAGACGTGAGTGATGGTTGTCTTTGAGCCGTTGTGATATGCACTGACCCGTAGTCTCAGGAACTGGGATGCTGACCCACGCGGAGCTTCGCCAGACCCATGCTCGCAAACCTACAGGGGAGAAGCGCCCCGCGATACGCCTGAGAACCAGGGCATGGACAACCTGATTCGAAATATACGCGATGAGCAAGGCATCAAGCTATACATCGACTGGCATAGCTACTCTCAACTTATATTGTACCCGTTCGGCCACAAAGAAACCCTGTACGCACCAGAACTCGGCATGTGGACTAAAGCTGCTGCTTTGATGAGCGATACCATCCGCTACTACTCGACCAATGCAACTACGTACGTCTTCGGTCCTAGCGGAGCGACCTTGTACCCGACGACTGGTGCATCGATCGACCATGTCTACACTATTGGTCGCGCTAAGTTTTCCATGACCATTGAATTACCCGACACCGGAGACTTTGGTTTCGTTCTGCCCCCGGAGAGGATCCGACCTGCGGCGGAGGAACAGTGGGTTGGTCAACAAGTGATCCTCCAACTTTTGGACGAGGAGTTCTTCGATGGAGATGGCCCAGCGATTGGTGCCTTGGGTACGACCTGGTAGAAATGAGTAGATATTACTCAAACTTGTTATGTCCAGCGGTGAAGGTGAAACTACTATCTCTTTTCGTCCTCATCTTCTTCTCCACAAATGTTAGCATCGCTGTTTTCATCATCACTCATCTTACTCATTGTGATGCTAAATGGGGAATTACAACCTCTAGTCGCCCGACTTGCACTCTGCTTTTCTTGATTCTCGCTCTTCAAATTTACCAATAACGACAGCCAACACTATGGGGAAATCTTACCGCACGCCCTCTCCTACCAGAGAGCCGTACATAAGCTCAAGTGAGTGGGCTGAGCAAACATATGATTTGCGAGATGGGTACTTACGTATGGGCAGGCAACGTTAACTCACCGCAAACTGTAGTATCATCACAAAATCAGAACGTGTCACCCGCTGGAGATAACTGATTCGACCAGATCCTGGATGGTGAAACCACTACCCCCGACAGCAAACCTTCTCAAGAGTCAGCATTGATGGAAGAGCCACATACACCCAGGAAGAAGCGCAATCCAGTGCTCTGGCATGGTTTGCCGTCTCCAAACACTCCTACCTTCCACAGTGAAACGCATTATACACCATCGGCCGGCTCCGCGAAAGAAGAGCTAGTTTGGCAAACCACCCGAGGGCAAACCAAGGACGCTGTCGACCAGTCCTCCATACTGATTCAGCATTGCACCGATACGGATAAGAGGGAAGCCGAAAATGTCAACACTGCAATTTTGCGAGCAGTTGATGATGCTACTCAAAATGATGCAATACTTGCTCGCGAGCTCGAACGCTCGATTAATCCAACAAAAGCTCGCCGGAGTACTAGACTGCGTACGCAGGCGAAACCAATCTGTAAGTCCTTCAAATGCTGGCATTGTCAGCGCTCCAGCTAATCAGCTGTTTTTGATCAAGACACTGTCCAGCTACCGGCTACAGACCCAAAGACTGTTCGGAAATTACCACCTTCACCAGTGGCACCCGATCGTGACGAGCATGCTGATTTCAGTATTGTACCTATCAAGAGCGATCCAGTTCCCTTCGAGAAGCTACCGACCGTTCATTCCCTCTCTTGGCAACTAAAGTATCCTCCAGGAGGAAGCACACATCCCTCATATCCATACCCGACAATAGACCCGCGTCTCCTCTTCCACCAAGCGTTCGTTCCTATCGTCGGTGGCCTCCCCGACTTCACACTTGTCCCCAAACTCGTACTTCCGGTGGGATGGAAGCATGTCTCTTGGTCCGGACTTCTTCCAATAGCTTTCGACCCGTACCGTCAAGCGTTTAAGCTAACTCCTGTGGGACCAATGCCGCTTACCTGTGAGGAGCTTCAGCAGCAAGGGTTACAAAAGTACGTACCAGGTGGCGAGTTGCACCCTGAGTTCGGCTTGTTGCCTGAGATGCTCAAGCTGAGTGATGGAAGCGACGCTGAGGTGTACAATTTCGATGGTGTGGATTGGACACTGCCGTGGGAAGGGCAAGTGGATTTCCACGCCCCTCGTCGCACCATGGACCAGCACTGTATTAGCGGTGTAATCAACAGCCCCACCGATTCGAACACCTTCATACCCATGATCACTTACCCATGGCGCGAAGCACGGGACTGCCCGAACAAAGTTTTCGACCTCAGCGACGCCTGGCGTTGGCTATCAGAAAAAGAGACCAACCATACCGCTGACTTCATCCCCACGACAGAGAAGAAATGGCACGGAAGCGGAGCATTTCGTTCAACGCGCAAGCTAAAGTCGCCTATCCCCGAGCTCATGATGCTTTCTATGCTGTCGACCCCTACTACACCAAACATCCAACTCAACCCGCTGCTTCAGAACCAAGACTCTATGAAGGACAAGAACCAGTTCTGCCCATTCAAGAGTGTTGCAACACCTTGCACTGTGAACATCGCTCTTCTTGAGGATACGGAGTTCACAATCATGGAGTTGCTGTCTTACTTTCCGCAGCATTACTATTGGGGTCACGCAGCGGAGCGCATGGCAAAGGCTGGCGTGACGGGGAGTATGATACGGGAGTTCCTTATCATGACGCGAGGGCTTCAAGGCGATGAGGTGGTGAAGCCAGGTAGTATCTCATGTGCTGCTATGGCTGCAAGGAAGAGGGACTGCGTCAAGCTCGAGGAGGTTGAAGAAATGGACATCGACGAAGTCGGCAAAGACACACCTACACCTTCACCTGCTCTCAAATCCTCAGTCATCGACATGACCACGAACCATACGGCTGAAGGATGGGTCTACGATGTTTGGGAGAAGATCGATTACCCACTTCTCGCCCTCGCCCACGGCTTACAGTCGTTGCCTACTGGCCCGGACGCCGGACCACTGACAGCACTCATACTCTGGTGCAGAGAGAAAGGTCAATACCGAGCTCTGCTAAGTGAAGTACCTACGCTGCTCCGGGCAGCAGATATTGAACCGCTTATCGAATCCGGTAACGATGGATGTCCGGACAGAGAGTTCGCAGGCAGGCATGCTGGATCGTTGAAGAAGGATAGGATGAGGGTAGTTCGAGACGCTGGTGCTAACAAGAGGGCACTTAGTGGTTGTGTAGATGATAGCCAGGGAAAGAGGAAGAGGCTTTGGTAGACGGCCTGCGGGATCATTCAAATCTCTCAACGGAGGTGAGAGGAACGCGGGTTGCAACTGAAGAAGTCTTGGAGAACATGTTGGGCTCGGTCAGGCGTTTTAGCTGTGAGAATGCCCCACGAATGGTATGGCCACCAAGGTTACTTGCCGATCGCCATCTTGTAGAAAACTGAAGACTACTTGAAAATATGAATTGAAGAACAAAACGTTCTGCATGAAGACGCTGAGATTTTATACGCAACGGCTGAATTCGGTAGGAGGGTGACTATGGCAACTCTTCACGCCACGGTGTTCTAGATACCTGTGTCCGATACCATGCGAGGTCTGTACACGACGTCCATGTCCGATCTTCTGAAGATCGAGCGCATCACGACTCTGGCTTCATTGCATAGGTATGCCTGGTAGGGGTCCGAGTCCGCACTACAACGGGTCAGCACTCTCTACTCATTCTTCACATCTGTACTTACAGCAGGTGCCGGCGATGGACATCCGCCCTTGGAGCTTAGATAGCAACCCATAGCAGCAGCTTGTTTCATCAAGCACCTCTCATTCGCGCTGAGCAGGTTCATTGGCACAACCGGCATTGCGCATTCACAACCCTCCTTAAAGGTAGGTGTTGGCTCTTTGTGTCTGTTCCTGTGCGTGCGATTGTGTTTCCGCACACCACTTGGAGTTGGAGCAAGACTGGCTTGTGGTGCAGCCCAAGGGTAGGGCGTTGCGACAGCGGCGGTAACGAATAAGATGGTCGCCAGGAGGGTTGATATATGCATCTTGAGCGGTATGGGCGTTTGATAAGCTTCAAAACGATCTGAAAGTAAAACTGTGTAAGATGCAGGCAGCCAAGAGCTTCGGATCTTTTGCAGATGATCAATCTTGTAGGCACCGCGAGTGCCACGCGGCAGAAGGCCTCTTCTATTGACAATTCGCAGTTCAGTACGCGGCGCAATATGTATTGATGAAGTTCCATCTAAACTTGCGTCGTCGTTGACCAGTGACGTGCTGCCGGTTAAACACACATATTCGAATACGGAAGTGCCATGGCGTCGACAAGCGACAAGGATTTTTCTTAGCTCTTCAAGTCAGCTCCCTACAAAAGTGCTGGAATGTGAAGCTCGAAAGTTCAAGAGGTGTCTTGCTATGTTGAAGAGCTTTCAAGCTTTTCTTTGTGAGTTGGTCAAAAGCTTTCGCATGCCACCGGATTCGCTAGATGTGACGAATTCTGTTGATTACGACGACGCCACATTCTCCTCTGTGTTCTGGTCGCCAATATCGTGGTCTAAGGCCCGTATCGTGTTGAATCGATTTCTGCTTCATCTAATCTTTTGGGATAATGATCTTAACCTAAGGTTTGCTGAGCTAGAAGACCGTTCGGAGTAACACTACTGTGTACCTGAGGGGACGAATTGATTATCAAACTCTGGATTCATAAGCTTGCATGAAGTAAATCGATAAGTTCAGCAGAGTGTGTGGCCTATAAAATCATGACACCAATTTCGATTGGTAGACGCCATCCGATGCGGACGCATACTCGATTAGATACTTCTCGTTGGGCGAGCCTGAGTAGGTATCTGTAGGTATGGGCATATTGTTCATACACACACTCTCTTCGACTCTTCGCAAGGATAGGCATTCATCGCTTCAAGCATACGCCGAGTACCTCCAACGAGACCTCAAGGATGAAACTGGTGTACGTTTTTCTCTAGTCGCTTCCATGATACGAGACTATACAGTTATCTCTCAAACGTTGAACCAATCTTGAGGCCTGTATACTCATGTTGAACCCATACTGGGTCAAAGGTTACTGCCTTTCCTGAGAGATGCAAGTTCTCCGATGGTCCTGGAATAGTGTCCAAACCTGGAACTTCGATGAAGGTTCATCTCAAAGCAAATCAGTCGATATCGAAGTCGTCATGATCTGTTCATACTCGCATGTGTTTGGGATATGGTAGGCTTGGTAAGACAATGGTCTGAATCGAAGCATGAGCAGATGGCAGTGTTGAGCGACAAAGACAGCGCCAAAAGCTGCCTTCCTCGGCAGCGTCTTGGCACCCCCTCCACCCCCCATTGGCCCCATCACCCATCAATCTACTCACTTTAGAACTTCCTGCACGGTCATCTACACATATCCATCGATGCAATAACACAATGGCGGCTTCAGAGACCCAAGGTGTATCGTATGAAGCTGAACACGTCCATTCGGTCTACGAAGAAATTGCGTCGCACTTTTCGTCCACTCGCTACAAGGTGTGCGTCCACCCTTGCTACTAGTGGCATAAATCAGAAAGAGAGCATTTATGACTAACAAGATATCAGCCATGGCCTATCGTCGAACGTTTTCTGAAGGAACAGTGTGATGGCGCTATAGGTGCCGATGTGGGATGTGGAAACGGAAAATACTTGGCTGTTAATAAGAAAGTGTGGATCGTGGGTAGTGACCGGTAAGTTTGAATGACTGTTTCGAGCATTACGAATAATTGTTCTAGGGTTAACGAAGATGTAGATCAACAAACCTTGTCAAGATTGCCAAACAACATGAGCCGCACGATGTGGTCGTAGCAGACAACCTCTCGCTACCTCATCCAAATGGTGTATTTGATTTTGCTATTTCGATAGCGGTCGTGCATCATTTATCTACGCCAGCAAGGAGGGTGGAGGCCGTGAAATGTGTTTTGGACCTACTGCGGCCATCATCATCATCATCTCATGGGAACGGTGATGGTAAGGTGGAAGGTGGTAGAGCACTGATCTACGTTTGGGCACTCGAGCAAAAAGATAGTCGAAGAGGATGGGACGAGGGTCACGAGCAGGATGTCATGGTGCCGTGGGTCTTGAAGCAGAAAAAGGACAAGGAGAAAGGACGGAAGAAGAAGGATGAGAGTCAAGCTCACGAAGAAGAGGCGCCGAAGCCAGATGGTGACAAGACATTCTTGAGATATTATCACCTGTATCGGAAAGGGGAGCTTGAGGGTGATATTGAGCAGGCTGGCGGAGTGGTGTTGGAATCGGGCTACGAGAAGGATAACTGGTGGGCTATTGCGAGATTACGATAACCACCTCTATGATATCTGAATTGCTGTGCTGTACGTCGTGTGCGACTGTACGGTGTAACTCTGCGCGTCCCCTTTTCTGCGTTCCGAAGACACCAAGCACGCAGATGTCCTTACTACTTACTCAAGTCAACAGGTAGAGCATGGCTGCTCTCGGTCAGCGGAAACAGCTGATGATAGAAGCCTAGAGCGCCAGCTACGAGTACGAGGTAATAGGCTACTGTCCATCCAACACCCTTCCCTTGATAAGCTGGAACATTCCTTTGCTCATCATCTTTCTTATCGACATCTGGCGGTCCGATGGGGATGCCAGCTTCAACTCCCACACGACCGTAGAAGCGTGGAAGCCCCATCCAGTTGCAAAAGGTATGCGCTAGCATGCACGTGTACACATTTCCAGTCCTGATGAAGACGAAGGCGGCGAAGAACCCGAAGAGCGATGTGTATGTGAACTGGAAGAGTGAACGAAGCACGGCGATGAAGAACGGGACTTCAGAATGGGTTATGCGGAATTCGTAAAGGTGGTGCAGATGCGCGATGCCGAAGTACAGTGGTGTGAGGAACACGATTTGCTTGCCGGAGAATTGGGCGAGGACATGGAGGGGGACGATGAAGGAGCGCCAGACGAGCTCTTCACTGACGGGGCCCTGGTGTGCGAGTGTTAGCGGAGCAGGAAGTAACTCGAAGTAGACAACGTACGACTACAAAATTCCGGTATCCGATCCAGCTACTCAAGGACTCGTTGACACCGTTTAGCTTGATCCAGTCTCTCCAACCATCGTCTACAATACCATGCTCGAAGATTGGGCCTGCGAAGAGGATCACGACCAACAGCATGGTCCGGATGGTATCTACGGGTGAAACAGGCCATATGCCAAGCAGGCTGAGGATCTCCATGGCGGACGCATCATGTTGGTAGAGTACGATTACGGTGAGGACAGAGCATAGGGCAGTGGAGAAGGTAACTGCGCGTACACGGGCGCGTATCGACGACGGTGCATCGCGCGTGAGAGTCGGAGAGGGTCGCGTTGCGGGCGACAGGTAGAAGGGGATTACGTAGATGAAGACATAGGCAGCCTGCAATCGCGTGTGTTAGCCATATTTAGGCGCAGGTGTTGGCTGTACTTCAGCATGTTTGGCGCATGCGGTGCGATTGGGTGAGAGGAAGGGCAATGGTGGTGGGGGTGGGAGCTTGAAACAAACGTACCGACAGAAGCGCCGCAGCACTCGCAGAGAGGACGGGCGGTTTGGGGACTGACGACACGTTAGACTCCATGGCAATGTTTCGACGAAGAAGCGCAACAGAGTTGGTCCGATGTGGGTCGCGCAGGCGTTTAGGAGGGTTTGAAGTCAAAGGGAGCCCTCACAGGCCAATGGATCGTCACTTACCGCCCTTGACATGTCGCTCGTACAAGTCCTCGAGCGCGCTGAGCTTGTCTCGCCAGCCGTTGAGGGGCGGAGGCATGGCAAGATGTTGCAAAAAAGCAGCAACTCGTCAAACACGCTATACTTGGACTAGGAAAAGAACCATGAGCGAGCTGTTATACCTGACCTCGGCCCCCCCGCGTTGTCGCGAGCATGTTGTTTCGCACAGGACAGCCCCCGACTATCGATAAACCGCCGGCTCCCAAATCGCCCTCGCACGCTGCTGGTCACGTGCGCCCGATCGTCCGTTCGTCTCGGCTCCTGTCACGTCCCAGGCCCTCTGCCAAAACCCCCGGCGACTTAGCACGACCTCCCGCGTTACCCCTGCAGGACGCACACCGCAAGGCCCACTGGCCAGCTTCTCTGCCACTCAACGGCTAGTCCGGATCGCTGCTCGTCGTCACTGGCCCGTCCTAAAATATAATTTCATTTTAACGTTCAACCGCGACGCGCCTCTGGCGACCTGCTAGGAGAGCCGTTTGGACGAGGGTTCCCCGGGCGCATCGCATCGTCGCGTGGACCGCGCATCCAGAAGCTCATATCCTTCAGTCGCCATCCGCATAGGCTAGACAAAGGGCATATTGTGCGCATTGGGGACATCTCTGTACAAGTCATCATAATTCGCGGGTCGTGCTCCATCGCTTGCCGGGGCTGAGCTGTCAATTGGATCGCACCTGCAGCGCGAACCTGCTTCTGCATAGAGCCACGAACCCTCTTTAGGCCGAGCTGCTGCCAAACGCCCGTCTTCCTCGATTCACCACCACTCCTCGCCCTCTCTCCATCAATTCTTCTTACTGTTAATGCCTGCGGGCCGCCATTCTTTTTGATATGTTTTAGCACTTTTGTCACTCATTGACTACCTTCACACACGGTCTTTACGTCCTCTTTTTACTGCCTTTCTACCCATTCCCCATCATTAATGATCGGTTTCGACTTCTCCGCAGCACGCGTTTACCAGCCCACATATCGGCATCCTCGGCCCACCACACCACCACAGCATGTCCTCATCACAACACCGTCGCGCAGACTCGCAAAACAAACTCGAACAAGGTCCCAGATTTTCGCCGCCACAATCGCAGTCGATAAACTCGTCTCCTGTCCGCAAGCCACTTCACGAGCGCTCAAACTCGCAAACCAATCAACACTCGGGTTCCACCATCCGCATAGTTCAAGATCCCGGCCATGACATCTATCAGAAATATCCCGTACCCAGCGAACCCTCGCAAGTTCTGCCCCCACCCCGTCATGCGCCAGGTTATGGCTTTGAGCGGCCGGGATCTCACGTTTCAAATGTCAGCCAGGTCGCCAGTACCATTGCAAAGTTCGAGGCGAGCCGAGCGCGAACACCACAGCCTATCCTGTCACGCAAGAAGGGTTTCAGACACTCGGGCTCCACTAGCATGTCTGAGGAAGATACCCTCATAGCATCTTCCTTTACGCCATCGACTTTAAGATTTTCCCAGGGGAGCACTGCCCCATCCTCACCCCCACCCGAATTAGAAGACGACGCAAAAGGGTTGGAGGTACTTGAGGAAGTCGTATCCTCACAGTCCCAAAGGCCAACCATCCGGGCTGTTCCTCCATCTTCTTCTGGCGGTGATTCCGACCGTGCATTAACCCCCAAGGCCTCTGCTGCATCTTTTGCCTCACCCGCTCCTCCCGCCTCATCACACCCAAACAGTAATGTCGGAAACTCGCCAAGTGTCAGTGTCGGTCGACCGTTACCGCAAACTCCGTCAGCCGAATCCCAAGCTAGGGGGCCTGCTCTCACTAGTGACACTGACTATCGACAACCTGTATTGAATCCTCAGCAAAGTACAGAGTCGTTCACGTTTTCTGATATTTCCTACACCAGCATCGAACCAACACATACACTCGCTTCATCACAGCCATCGCCATCTCTTCATGAAGCAAGCACAGCATCCTTTGCGAGCGGCATCCGAATTAATTATCCCGTCGTACGCGCGCCGTCGGCCAGCAGCTCGCGAGCTGATTCCCAAAACACGCCTAATATTGCATCCCGGATGCATGACCCCTCGCTGGTCCACCACTGGAGCTCCCAGCTATCGACCATCGCTTCCGTGTCCGAACGTGATTCGCGATCTCTTGCACGAAACTCACGATCAATCGGCGCAAGATCACATTCACAAGAGAGCTATGCGGGCAATGGTCGAACAGCGATTCCACGCCGGAGAGGGCAGACTATTGGGAGCGCACAATCGTCATCGGACAATGTATCGTCGGAAGGTCAAACCGAGTTCTCCTCAGTCGCAGTACCTCGGCCGCTGTTCTCCCCAACCTCCAGAAGTTCGTCCGACGACAACAGTGAGCACATGGATACCATCTCACCGCTGCCCACGTCGATTCCGCTACGGATGAAAAACTCTGGATATCTGCATAGAACGAACAGCGCTGATGCGGTATCAATGAGTGACTCGCGGCCTGGATCCTCGCAGTCCCACATGTCCACGTTCCTAGCAAACAACATCCCGGCATGGGCGAGGGTCTACTACCAAAAAGGAGAGCGTATATCAGTCGGCGCTCCGGAATCCGAGTCTTCTGGTAGCATACGGCTGGGAACCTCTCACAGTGGGCGATCACACACTCCTTCGGAGAGCAACTTTCCGCTCAGCATTTACCGGCCACGGAATCGCCCTCGGAACCGAGCTTCACACGCCGATACCGTCTCTCTAGCTGACGACGTGCACTCCATTGATGGAGCCGTATATGCTGTTGGACCTAACATGTACCCTCTCAGCGGCTACTCAACACCACACCTCCGAACTGACCAGAGAGGTCAAACACGATACAGCGCGTGGAACGCACCATCTCTGGATGACGACATGCACACCACACTTTTCGGGCGTCAAAACAGACAAATCCTACTTTTCTGCATAGGATTTATCTTCCCACCTGGTAAGTACCAACTCTGGCTATAATGCCGGATGTCTATGTATGGAGAGATTTGCTAATTAGGACTACAGCTTGGATAATCGCTTCGTTCCTCCCCTTGCCTCTGGACCCCAATACTGTGGGCACCCCCACTGTCAGCCAGGCCGACTTGGAGCAGCAATTCGCCCAAGCCATGGGTCCCGCCGATGACAAGTCTTTCCAGAAAGCAACTTGGTGGCGCAACCTCAATCGTGTCATGTCTGGAGTAGGGACGCTTCTGATCGGCGTCATCGTTGCGTTGGCCATCCTCGCATCGCGAATGTCATAAGTGACACCCACTTTTACACTCGGGCGAACCGATTCCACCACGATGTCGTCGCCGAACTTTTCCATCCACATCCGACATTTGCACGCTGTGCACTTGCATTACGAACCATTTTACGAACATAATCATGTCATCACGCAAGTGTTAATGTTTTTCTGGCTCCGTCACACGGCAGGTGCTTTCTCTTCGACATCTAATTGATCTCGTTTCGAGTACGTTGTCTTGTCTACGCACAGCCGCTGTTGTATATTTCTCGCATTTCGATTCTCCGCGCGTATCGTGTACGGCATGCTGCAGTTTAGCGGGCGTTCTCTTTTTGCTGCTTGTTCTAGTATGGCCGACAGCGTATTACCCATTTGCTTTGCAATATTTGGCCATGTCAGCCACTTCACAATATCACTATCTTCGTGTTCCATACTTGTTACTTGTCACCTGTCACATCGTCTTGGGAGTTTGATATAAGACAAGGATGTCGTCGAGGTGGCTGGGAATCTGAAGCGTAGCGTCAACCGTGCGCTGCTCCTGGATAATATCGTCGCGGTTGGGGCTTGACGAACTATATGATCTTGTAATTATTATCATGCGTTCTACGTCAACTGTACGATGAGACGTCAATATAACGATTACCTTCTCTATTACATTGCGCCCCGGACTGATCATCGCAGGGTTGAAGTTACGAAAGTTGTGAGCTCCAGTATGGTCAGCCCACAGAGGACGGCAATGTCGTGACATATGTCAAGTGGAGCGTCGCACCGTGCGCTTGCTCATAGCGGATGCTCTGATCAAGCCTCGAACACTTTCATGGACTTGTGTCGCTTTTGATCAATGCTCCGAAAGTTTATCACCGAGCTTTGCGGTTGTTGCTAAGCGCAGTGTCGCGTTGCCATGAGGCTGCATGTTGCGAAATTGACGAGTGCACAGCCATGTATTGCAGATGTCAAGGACGGTGGCTTGCTTCACGATAATGGACGTGCGATCCCAGTAACACGTCCAAAGTACGCACGGTGACGGGTACGAGTCGCAGCACGTCGACAAGACGAACATGTCATCTCATCCGACGAACTCGCCAAGTGATGACTCTTCAGATTCACAGTCATAGCAGCACGAGCATGTAGATGCAGTGGCGAAGTTCGCAGTGGGACTTTGCTCATATGCAGGGTTCACTCAGGATGAGTCGAACTGCGCTAGCTCCGATTGGGTAGCGGGGCTTATGATGTCGCTCTTTACAAAATAGTCCCGCCTTCACAGTTTCTGCAGATTCACGACCAGCTTACCCACCGCGCACTAAATACCCTTGCCTTCTTTCTTCTAACCACCCCAAAGAGCCTCACAAAAAGATCCCAACGTCGATCCAACAATCATGGCTGTTCGCGCTCAGTTCGAAAACTCCAACGAAGTCGGTGTCTTCTCCACACTCACAAATGCGTATGCGATTGTCGCAGTCGGCGCAAGCGAGAACTTTTACAGGTGCGCATAGCTCAATAGCTGTTCCCGGCTCGATGTAGTGCGGTAGCATGTTGTGCGACCATGGCGAGCATACACTGCGAAAAATATGTACTGACAGTGGCGCGACAGTGTCTTCGAAGCAGAACTCCAAGATGTCATCCCCATCTGCCACGCCACCATTGCTGGAACCAGAATCGTCGGCAGACTGACTGCTGGGTATGTATCCCGACTTGTGGCATCATGTCATATTCAACCAATGCTACAGGAGAATACTCTAACACATTCCCAGTAACAAGAAAGGTCTCCTCGTTCCCACCACAACCACCGACCAAGAACTCCAGCATCTCCGAAACTCCATACCCGACGAAGTCAAGATTCAGAGAATAGAAGAACGATTATCAGCCCTTGGCAACGTGATATGTTGCAACGACCACGTTGCTCTCGTACACCCGGACATCGAACGCGAAACGGAGGAGATAATAGCTGATGTACTAGGTGTCGAGGTTTTCAGGCAGACTATCGCGGACAACGTGCTCACTGGTAGCTACATGGCTCTCAGCAATCAGGGTGGCATTGTGCACCCAAAGACAAGCATTCAGGACCAAGATGAGCTGTCGAGTTTGCTCCAAGTGCCGCTTGTGGCTGGTAGTGTAAACCGCGGTAGCGCGGTCGTGGGTGCGGGCATGGTCGTCAACGACTGGATGGCTGTCACTGGTATGTGCATATTGATTGAAGAACATCAAGGTCAAGGACTAATTGGAAAATTCAGGTCTCGATACTACAGCGACCGAGCTCTCTGTCGTCGAGTCCGTCTTCAGGCTCGGTGAGGGCAACGGCCCCGCCAACATTAACACCACCCACAAGGACGCCATGGTTGAATCTTTCTATTAGATTATGGTTCTTGGATAGGATTCCTTATTTCTACTCCACTTGCCATCAGTCGTGGTGGAATGCTGAAAGAATTACGATATCGTCCCGAACTACAAAGTGCTCGGAAGAAGCATTCGACGTGCAGGAACAGCGGGACATTGGATCATCTTGTTGCCGCGGCACGTTACAGGCTCGCCAATGTCGTTATGTTGGTATCCGAGGTATATGAGCAGCTGGGTTCCCTTATGAGAGGATAGTATGTGCGACGTGTGCACATCAATCAAAACAGATATGATGTGGAAAACAATGTTAAGAGTAGCGCTATGTTATATCTCCTGGAGTAATCTCATTCTGATCGTGTGCTAATATTTGAGAACTATCCGACTAAGCTAGTATCTTGTGTCACTGAAATGGTAAGTATGCAGGTACCTTTCACCCACAATTAACATGGCTGATAGGGCTGGAGGCGGTGGACACTTTCTGCCGACGCTAAGACATCATCGTTCACGAAAGTCACTTTGCGCCAACGCTCTTTCACCAACCCATGTGGGTGCCAAACACATACCGAAACTCTCTCTCCACCATTCAGCGACATTTTCATTCGCATAGTTCATTAAATCTATCGCATCGTCGGAGAGAAACCTCCATTCGCCTCTTGAATCTCACCCCACCCCAACCGCATCATGTCAGACTCGACAGCGCTCACGAAGCGCAGCGCATCTAATGCGCTTATGCCGCCACCGCCCGCCCCCAAACGTATAAAACGCCCTTCGGTAGTCCTAGACGAAGATACCTATGTTTCCGCCGTTTCACACATCATTCGCCGCGACTTCTTCCCAGGGTTAGCAGAAGCAGACGCACAACGCGAGTATCTCAACGCTGTGGAAAGCAAAGATCGGTCATGGATCAGAGAAGCCGGCAAGAAGCTCACACAGGTCATGACTCCTGTGCCGAGCGGACAAAGAAAGATGGCAGCGAGAACGAGGTTCGACAAGACAGGCGGAGCTGGTGACAAGACTCCAAGTGTATGGGGCGCAGACACACCTGTTACACTCGCTGGGACGGAAATTGAAGACGACGAGGAAGGCCTGGGCAAACTAGATAATGTCGACCTAAACATGAGCTTAGGCGCATTCCAAGCAAAATACACGAGCGAAGACCAGGAGAGTTTCAGTCAAATCATCGACAAGCAGAATAAGACAAAATTTGAGAAGAACATATGGCTACGGGAAGGCAACATGTACGCGAGCAAGCAGCGCGTAGCACAACAGAAGGTCATCGAAGCTAGAGCCGCTGCGTCTGGAGGCAAGGACATGGTACTCAGCACACGACCAAGTCAGAACCTCGATGACCGACCGGCAGCGCCCACAGGACACCGACATACTGCCCGAAACAGCCTCATGTTCGGCCCTGACAGCGTAGAACAATGGGCACCGACTCGCGCGCAACAAGCCGAAAACACCTCCCTCGCACCTCCAAAGAAAGTCCTCTACAACAATACTCGCCTCCCCGCCCCCGAAGCAGACCCTCCTCGTCCACCCAGTCCCACACTTTCAGCCGTCCGTGATGCTGTTGCAGGACGTCCGCGTCTCAATTCCAGCGAAGGAGGTTACACTGGGAGCGAAACACCCCGAGTGAACGGCTACGCTTTCGTTGACGCGCAACCCCCTTCTCCCTCTGACGATGACGACGACGACGCACCCACCGACCTCCTAGAACGTTACGGTCTAGGTAGTAGTGACAAAACCACACCATTCACAATCAACGACTCGTCGTCGCGCGAGAAGATGCATCACAAAATGGTCGAGCAGATTGGTGCTAAACGATCCAACACCGACAAGCAGGCGAAGCCAACAGGCTCGGGCTTGGGAATATTCACAAGTGAGACGCCGAGATTCTTAAGCGCGCCGACGCCAAGGAGAGGACCTGCTATTGGCGGCATGACACCAGGAAGGAAAGCGAAAGGAGATTTGACGCCCGCCGCTCAGAGGCTATTTGAGAGAATGGGCAAAGCGACACCAAGGGGTGGAGGCAGTGCTGGGTTTGGTGGGGATAGAAAGGGGGGATCTGGGTTAGGACGGGATTGGACGCCTACGCCTAGAGTCAAGAGGAGAGCATAGAAGGTGTGAGTGGGTAGGATAAGAAGAAAGAGGTTTGTGCGAAGTGCTCGTGCAAATGTTGTGTTTTGGTTATATTAGAGCGGAGCAGCAATAGCAATAGTGATACCCAACTTCTATACTTGATAATCCTTTACGCAATCTTTAAACATATTCTTCGTTTCATTAGCGACTAAACAGCAGGTATCACACATTACCATGGCAATCTCCACGGCAACAAGACTTATGGACATCATCAGAACATGGATATCAATAAAAGTTCTACCTAAAAAAAACCCTCCACGCGAAACCTGCGCGGCCGCCCAGGGTATCCAGAATGAAGTAATGCTATAGAACTGCGCAAGAAACCAACAATGCAGTTAACCAAAAGAACCCGCTTTATGCAACCACCCTGTACAAAGAAAATCATCGGATAACGACGGCAGAACCATTCATAATGTACAATTACCATTCTCGTTGCAATCAGAGATGTGTTTAATTGCCCCTCCTCCGTTGCTCTCCCGGCCCCTGATAGCTCCTGAACTGTGTTCCAGGGGCGTGGTAGCTCCTATACTGCCGCCTAGGTCTTGATTGTGGATCAGACGAACGTTCACCGTTGTTTTGAGGCTGCCCTTCACGCTGTTCGTAGTGCATCGGTAAAGTATGGGGATGCGTCGGGGAGTAGGCTTGTTGTTGAGAAGGGGGAGGACCCTGTTGTGGTGGTCCTGACTGCCCGATGTAGGGCAGAGGCGGTGGCCCGCTTTGTGGCGGAGGCGCCATATTTGCGGGAAGTATTGGTTGACCCCCGTACTGGTGGATCTTGAGTGGTTGGTATGAGCCTGTGCTCGATGATGGAGGGGGAGGTGCTTGAAAGGATCCTGGTGGTGGTATGTAGCCACCTTGGTATGACGGTGCACCGCCGTATGGTTGTGGGTACGGTGGCGGCGGCGGCCCTTGAGGCGGGTGCGACGTTGGTGGGTAGCTTGGTGATTGCGGTGGATATGGCTGGCGAGGCGGTGCAGGATCATAATGTGCGAAGCGGTAGTTGATGGGAGGTGCGGATGGCAATGGCCCAGGAGGCTTTGGCGGAAGTGGCAATGCTCCTGCGGGTGGAGCATATGGGCTCTGATGTGTCGGTGGAGTCCGGCCTGACTTGTTCTGTTCCCCATAATGAGGCTGTGAAGCATGACCTTGGTATGGCGATGATGCGGACTGTTGAGACACCTGATGACCACTCATCCGTCTATCATGTTCCCATTGCTGGGGGGGTTGTTCGTTGGATTGTCGACGGGCTGCAAACATGCCTGACAAACCATCGTACAGGCCGGTTGATGGCCTTGTTGGATCGTATGCCGCGACTTCAGCTCGTTCTTGTGTATTTGAGGATTGAGTAGTTGCTCTATACCAGGCAGGCGGCCCCTGTCTATAGTGGGAACGATCGGGAGGTTCTCGACCAAGCTCGCGTGCCTTCCTGTCCAGAAGTTCCCTAATCTTTTGTAAAGGATCCCGACGACGCAACGACTCTTCGGGCTCCCGTGTCTGTGGTGGAACACTTGATTGTTGCTGTTGTTGTGATGGGGGCGGAGGAGGTTGTTGTTGCCAAGATTGAGTATTTGATGGTGGGGAAGATGGTGGGTTGCTTTGAGGCGGGCCACTCAACGCATCCATCAATGCCTGATCTATAGGCGGCTCTTCCTTGTTCATCACAGCGTCTACCCTAAGCGCGTCGCTCCTGGATGGTGTCCGACGATGAGTAGAAGCTTCTCGCATTGATGGTGTACTCGGCTCTCGAGCTGGGGGCAGAGACTCCCTGTTCCTAGAGACAGGGACCTCCTGATCATCGTTAAGGATGTCCATGATTCTATGTGTTGATAACCTTGGTGTTGATTTCGCCGGAACTTCAGTTTCTTTCGCCGAAGCCGTGGCGCTAGCTTCAGAAAGAGGGCCACTTTGAGTCAGATCTACTGCAGCTTGGGTGCTCTTAGGAGGACTGCTATGCGCAGCTTGAGACGGCAATCCCAACGGTACCGCTGGCTGTGCGAACTCAGGGGATTTTTCTCGTGCAGGCTCCTGTTTTATGATAGGCGTTGTCGCTCGTGGAGGCGGTGGCGGCTGTTGGCGCGGGTCTGGGTAGTGGTACTGAGGCTTTGGCACGACCGTGGTGCGCGGCTGATGTGCTGATACGTCAGCAAGCATCATGAGCAGAGCGGCATGCTCGTTCGAAATAATTTCGGCCTTGGGTGGTTCTGGTTGTGGTGTTGGCGTCCTTTCAACTTCAACGGCGGCATCAGCGAGACTGGTGATGTTATAATGTGCGATCGCTTCTGTGCGATCTGGTCCGTCAAACTTTGCAAAGCCACCAGCAACGTCGTCGATAGAATCATCAGCCTCTTCATCGTTCTCAACAAAAGCGACACGTGCTGCGGTGAACTGTCGCCGCACGGAATCGTTCTTGAGCTCCTTGTCTGCCTCAACGTAAGCTCTGCTACGTGAGGCAAACTTCGAGCCGATGCGATAATCATCAGCATGAATAGGTTCGTCACTGAAAGTAGGCGGAAGAATGTTGTCTTCATCGTCTGTGGCGTCGGCCTCCTGGCCCTTCATCTCCCGTTCGAGTTGCTTGGCGCGGTAGAATATTTGAAGCATAAAGTCATCTTGTAGCTCTCGAAATCTGTTGACATACTGCTCGCGCTGGATATGCTCCTCAGCAATGCGCACTCGTTCCAATTCTTCGAGGCGATATGTGCGCATAGCATTGACTTGGTCCAGACGAGCGTCGCGGCGTTGGTCCAGCTGGGCCATAACAGCATCGTACTCGGGACATTTTTTGTGGTATCGAGGATCGTCCTCAAGATTCTTCGTCGTGCGATTCGCCAACTCTTCTAGCAAGACCTTCTGAACCTTTGCAAGACTGCGGTAACTCATCTTGAGATTGAGTTGTCGACGCAAATCAGTCTCCACATTGATGTCCGGATGCGGTTGGCGCCGACGACCGGGCAAACGCCTGCCGGACTTTGCAGGGGCATCGCCATTGGTCGGCAGAACGTTCTGAAGGCTTTGATGGCCGTCAACATCTGGAACCTGCTCAGGTGAATTGGGTGCTGTGCTAGCATCTGTTAATTCAGGAGGTTGGTCGGCGGCGGTGTCTGCTGCTGTTTCTTTTGTTTTGCGCTTTTTGCGCGGTTGTTGTTCGGAGACATCGCTTTGGTTTCGGGTTAGAACTCCGTTTGGACGTGTTTTGCTGGACTGTGTTGAGTCGTCTGATGCGCGTCTCTTCTTGCCAGCCGCTTTTGGTGCCGTTGAAGTCGCATCAGATGAGGGCTTCTGTGGCTCTGGAGTTTGCGTGCCATTCATGGGTGTGTTGTTGTCGTAAGAGCCATTAGATCTCTGCTGCGAACCAGAATCGGACGATGTTCGGCTGCGCTTGGCTGGTCGCGCATCCTCATGGTCGGGAGTTGCATCCTCGTTTTGCGCAATCTCATTCAGAGAACTGCGACGACTGCCAGAGCTTGCGCTAGATGGCCCAGCCGAGCTCGTGTGGTTAGACGTGCCTTTTGCACCGCGACGCGTTGTCATTTGGAACGGTACTGAAGGAGCAAGGCGAGATGTCTTCGAACCCTGAAGACTACTTCGCTTATTAGACAATGCGC
>Ga0265797_10002523_pt1 | contig 30654 bp, 31 predicted proteins | sample P2T30metagenome_FD_192433 | JGI IMG/M metagenome (GOLD analysis project Ga0265797, IMG submission 192433) | Plant litter microbial communities from East Loma Ridge, Irvine, California - P2 T30 | ecosystem: Environmental > Terrestrial > Plant litter > Unclassified | place: USA: California...
ATGAGGGCGGCCGTGTTTTTGGTCTGGGTTTTTTCCAGAATGTTCTGGCGGTGGGTTTCGATGGTGCGCTTGCTGGTGAACAGCCTTTCGGCTATCTCATTGGTGGTGAGGCCTTCGGAGAGCAGTTGCAGCACCTCGCTCTCGCGGCGCGAGAGGCGGCTAGCCTTGGCTACTTCTTCGGGCTCATCGTCTTTGGCCAGTACTTTGCGCAACATACTCAGGCCCAGGTCGCTGCACAAAAACTGGCGCCCGGCAATAATAGTCTGGATGGCCACCAGAATCTCGCCCTTTTCGGCACTCTTCAGCACGTAGCCCGCCGCTCCGGCATCAAACAGCTGCCCAATGTAGCGCTCGTGGGCCAGCATACTCAAAATAAGAATGCGCACCTGCGGAAACTCGGCGCGCAGCCGCACGGTAGTGGCTAGCCCATCGAGCACGGGCATGTTGGCATCGAGCATCACCACGTCGGCCGGGGCGGTGGGCAGGCGGTCGAGCAGTTCCTGGCCATTGCTGGCCTCGCCTACAATCTCAATATCAGGCTCGTTGGCGAGGAGTGCCCGCAAGCCATCACGCACGATGGTGTGGTCGTCGACCAAAAAAATACGGCTCATGGCACTGGTTGATAAGCAGCAAATATACGTCCTACGGAAGTGGCAGTATAATGGCTAATCAGTTGGTAGCCAGTTGCTATAAGGTCGAGCTTATTTCAGTACGACCAGCTCGTGGCCTACTTTGGTGAAGGCCGCGATGGCCTTGTCGAGCTGCGCGCGGGTGTGCGCCGCGCTCAGCTGCACCCGAATGCGGGCCTTGCCCTGCGGCACCACCGGGTAGTAGAAACCCACCACGTAAATGCCCTCATCGAGCATTTTGGCGGCAAACTCCTGGGCCAGCTTGGCTTCGTAGAGCATCACGGGCACAATGGGATGCTCGCCGGGCGTGATGTCGAAGCCGGCCGTGGTCATCTTTTCGCGGAAGTATTTGGTGTTCTCCTCCAGCTGGTCGCGCAGGGCGGTGCTCTCGGTCAGCAGCTCCAGCACGCGCAGGCTGGCGCCCACGATGGCGGGCGCTAGGGTATTGGAGAACAGGTAAGGCCGCGAGCGCTGGCGCAGGATTTCGATAATCTCCTTGCGGCCCGAGGTGAAGCCGCCCATGGCGCCGCCCAGGGCCTTGCCTAGCGTGCCGGTAATGATGTCCACGCGGCCCATCACGTCGCGGTACTCGTGGGTGCCGCGGCCGGTTTTGCCCAAAAAGCCCATCGAGTGGCACTCATCTATCATCACCAGGGCGTCGTACTGGTCGGCCAGGTCGCAGATTTTGTCGAGCTGCGCAATGGTGCCGTCCATCGAAAACGAGCCGTCCGTGACGATGATGCGGTGGCGCATACCGGCGGCCACGGCGTCCTGGAGCTGCTTTTCCAGGTCGGCCATGTCGTTGTGGGTGTAGCGGAAGCGCTTGGCCTTGCACAAGCGCACGCCGTCGATGATGCTGGCGTGGTTGAGCGCGTCGGAGATAATGGCGTCGCGCTCATCAAAGAGCGGCTCGAATACGCCACCGTTGGCATCGAAAGCCGCCGCGTAGAGAATGGTATCCTCGGTGCCCAGAAACTCGGCTAGCTTGGCCTCCAGCGCCTTATGAATATCCTGGGTGCCGCAGATAAAGCGCACCGATGACAGGCCGTAGCCGTGGCTGTCGATGGTGCTCTTGGCGGCCTCAATCACGGCCGGATGCGAGCTGAGGCCCAGGTAGTTGTTGGCGCAGAAGTTGAGCACATCGCCCGCCTCCTGGGTGTCGATTTCGGCGCCCTGGGGCGAGGTAATGACGCGCTCTTTCTTGTAGAGGCCCGCGTCTTTAATTTCCTGAAGTTGCTGCTGAAGGTCAGCTTGTAGGGTGCCGTACATGGGGTGGGGGAGAAAGCTAAATAATCAAAAGAAAGGGCCAAACAGCCGGCGCGAAAGCAAATCGCTGGGTAGCCAGGCGTAGCGCTGCTGCACGGTGGTGACCAAGGTGCCGGGTAGCAGGGTGTGCAAGACGAAGGAGTTGCAAAGCAAATTAGAAATGACTAGCTCAGTGCCGTTGGCAAAGGTCAGAACTGAATAGCTATAATCGGCGCTGGCCGCACGGGTTCGGGTCGGCCAATGAGCGGTAAGTTGTTCTACGTCAGCCAGCGTAAAAGCAAAGTGGAAATCTTGGTTGCAATAAGTGGCTGTTTTCTGCGCTCGGTTGACAACAAGAATGGCGCGGCCATCGTGCCGCCAATACGTCCACAGCAAGCGAAAAGCAGGAAATTGCCACCAAGCAACTGGCAATAAGATACCTGCTACTAGCAGCGAGGCTAGTTGCGCCCCTAGCGCCCGCATGGCGTAGCCTGCCGCTAGGCCGAGGCTCAGCCCAAAGGCCGTTTGAAAGAGCGTCCACAGCAGGCGCGGCAGCAGCCAGGCATTGCAGGCAATCCGCACGACGGGCAGGGCCAGCTTCTTTGCCTGAAAATATTCCTGCGCGCCCAACACTAGCGGCAAGCCGATGACCAGCAGAAGCAGCCCAATTGTGCCGATAGTTTCGCCATTCATAACCCCTGGCTTTCGTAGTAGATAGCTGGGCAGCTATCGCCTGGCTAGCCCTGGCGTTACAGGCTAGCCAGATTTTTACCGACCAGCTGGCGGGCGGCTCATAAAAAACGCCTGCACGCCCGCCCGGCCGCTAGCCATGAGCTGCTGCTTCTGGGCGCTGGAAATGCGCTTAATCTTGGGGCTGAAGCCCAGGAAATTGATGCTAATGGTGCGCTGCCAGTCGGCGGCGGCCACGGGGTTCAGGTTTTCGAGGGCCACGGTGTAGAGGGCGCCCACGTAGGAGTTGAAATCGGTGACGGCGTAGGGGGCGAGCTGCTGGCGGCCGGTGGCGGTGGTGTCGCAGGCAATTTGCTCGGCGCGGTCGAGGCGCAGGCCCAGGGTTTCGGGGTTGGGCACGTTGCCGCGGGCATCGGGGCTAGCGGTGGCGGCGAGGCTAGCGGGCAGGTAGCGCGGCTTGTCGAAGAGGTCGAGGGGGTAATTGGCCAGCAGGCCGCCATCCACCAGTACCTGCACGGGCTGGCCGGGCGCGGGCGGCCCGATGATGACGTTGTTCTGGCCATCGAGCAGCACCGCCCGGAAGTAGAGCGGAATGCTCATGCTGATGCGCACGGCGTCGGCCACGCGCATACTCGGGTTGGTTTCGTGGCTGAAAACCTGGGTGCGCTGGGTGGTGAGGTTGGTGCCGGTGGTGTAGAGGTCGCGGTAGCGGCCGGGCTGGGCCAGGGCCAGGGTATGCAGCTCGCCCAGGGTAAGATTGGGCCGCTGGGTTTTGCGCGCCACCAGCTCGCTCAGATACTCGCTGAACTCGTCGCCGCGGTACCAGCCGTACTGCTTCACCAGCCGGTGCGTGCCGCCAAAAAAGATGAAGCGGCCGTCGTTGAGGCGCTGCACGGGCGTGGCATTCACCACGTCGATAATCTCCTGGGCCGAGTAGCCCACGGCCAGCAGCGCCGCCTGAATGGCGCCCGCCGAGGTGCCGCCCACCCGCACCAGGCAGGCCAGCACGCCCCGGCTCTCCAACTCCTGCAAGGCCCCGCCGTAGGCAATGCCCCGGATGCCGCCGCCCTCCAGCACCAGGTTGCGGTAGGGCGAGGGGCTAGCCGCGGGCGCCTGGGCGCGGGCCGGCGCAGTGAGCGCCAGCAGGGCTAGCGGCGGAAGCAGTAGGAAGAATCGGGGAGCCATGGGGTGCAAGATACCCAGTGGCCCGGCGGCCGTTGCACTTCTCCACAAACCTTGGCCCTAGCCCCGGCCGTATCTTTGCGGCCTGCCCTTCCCACCCCTCCCTCACCCCGCTTTGCATTTCATGGAAACCTCGCCCGGCGACACTGCCACCCCCCGCCTCCCCGGTACCGTTCTCGTTATTGGCGCCTGCGGCCAGCTCGGCCTGGAGCTGACCGCCGCCCTGCGCCAGCGCTACGCGCCCGAGGCCGTGGTAGCCGCCGATGTGCGCCCGCCCCAAGACCCCGAGGCCTTGGCTGGCGGCCCCTTCGAGCTGCTCGATGTGCTGGACCGCCCGCGCCTCGAAGCGCTGGTGCAGCAGTACCAGCCGGTGCAGATTTACCATTTGGCGGCCCTGCTCTCGGCTACGGCCGAGAAGAACCCGGCTTTTGCCTGGAAGCTCAACATGGACGGCCTGCTGAACGTGCTGAGCCTGGCCGTGGCCTACAAGGTGCCGCAGGTATACTGGCCCAGCTCCATTGCCGTATTCGGGCCCGATACGCCGCGCGACCACACGCCGCAGCTTACCATCATGAACCCGAATACGGTGTACGGCATCAGCAAGCTGGCCGGCGAGCAGTGGTGCGAGTGGTACCACCGCCACCACGGCCTCGATGTGCGCAGCCTCCGCTACCCCGGCCTCATCGGCTACAAGAGCCTGCCCGGTGGCGGCACCACCGACTACGCCGTGGACATCTACCACAAAGCCGTGGCCGGCCAGGACTTCGAGTGCTTCCTCAAAGAAGACACCTACCTGCCCATGATGTACATGCCCGACGCCCTCAAGGCCACGCTCGACCTCATGCACGCCCCGGCCGAAAGCATTAAAGTCCGCACCAGCTACAACCTGGGCGCCATGAGCTTCTCGCCGGCCGAGATTACGGCCGCCATTCAGCAGGAGCTTCCCAAGTTCCGCATCAGCTACAAGCCCGATGGCCGCCAGGCCATTGCCGACTCGTGGCCCGCTAGCATCGACGATACCGCCGCCCGCCACGACTGGGGCTGGGCGCCCGAGTACGACCTTGCCAAAATGACGCACGACATGCTAACCCACCTGCGCGAGCCGGTGGTGGCCTAGCCAGCAGCAAGCCAGTTTTTGCTGATGCCGGCTAGCCCCATCGCCCCCGCCGAGCTGCCCGCCCCGCCCGTTGCCGCCCCCGGGCGCAACAACAATTTCAACTTCCTGCGGCTGCTGTTTGCCCTGCTGGTGCTGGTGGCCCACGCCCCCGAGCTGGCCGATGACAACCGCAGCCGCGAGCTGCTCACGCGGGTGTTTCACACCCTCAGCTTTGGCGAGGTGGCGGTCGATGGCTTCTTTCTGCTCAGCGGCTACCTCATTGTGCAGAGCTGGGAGCGGGGTACTGGGCTTTGGGATTTTACCCGGAAGCGGGTGCGGCGTATCTACCCGGCTTTTGTGGTGGCTTGCCTGGTGTGCGCCTTTGGGCTGGCGCCGCTGGCGGTGCCCAGCGTGCGGGCCTACTTTGCGCAGCTCGACTACGGGCAGCTGCTAGGCACCACCCTGCGGCTCGAGCAGCCCCAGGTGCCGCTGGTGTTTGCGGGCACGCCGTTTCCGCTCATCAACGGCGCCATGTGGTCCATTGCCTACGAGGTGCGTTGCTACGTGCTGGTGGCCCTGGTGGGCCTGCTGCTACGGCGCTGGCACCGCTGGCTCTGGCTAGGGTTGATGGGTTTTGCGCTGGTGATGCTGCCTCTGCATCAGCAGGTTAATCGCTGGGAATTTCCGTGGCGCGAGGAGCTTATTAAGTCGCCCGAGGAGTTTTTTCGGCTGCTGGCTTTCTTTGCCGTGGGCGCCTGCTTCTATCTATTTCGCGGCTTTGTTGTGCTGCGGGGGCGTTGGGCGGCGGGGGCTGCGGTAGTGTTGGTGGGCCTGCTGTTTCTGCCTAAGTTCGCCGCGCTGGGGCTAGCCACGGCGGGCGCCTATGCGCTGTTCTGGGTGGCGTTTGCGCCCATCGCCGCCCTCAATGGCTTCAAGCGGCTCACCGATGTTTCGTATGGCCTCTACCTCTACGGCTGGCCCGCGCAGAAGCTGCTGAGCTGGTACTTTCCCACGGTGTCGGTGTGGGTGCTGCTGCCCGCGGTGGCGGGGCTAGCCAGCCTGGCCGGCTACCTCAGCTGGCACCTGGTAGAGGCGCCCTGGCTTCGCCAAAGCCCCGGCCCTAGCGCTGGCCACCCAGCCGCTGCGGCCACCCCAGCAGCCGCGAGGTAAGCAGCGGCACCCCAAAGGTGGCAATGGTGAGCACCGTGAGGCCCACATCGGCGGCCTCGCTTTCCAAGAAGTGGCTAACCGGGTGGTTGGGGGCGAAGTGCTCGACCAGCGAAAGCACCAGCTTCAGCCCCAGAATGCCGATAACCACGAAGGCCGCCGTTTCGAGAAACGGGTACTTGCCCATCAGCCCCACGAAAACCTGCGCCACCAGCCGCATGGCCAGAATGCCGATGAACACGCCCGTGCACACCAGAATAATATTGTTGCTGAACGCCACCACCGCAAACACGTTGTCGATGGAAAAGGCGACGTCCATCAGCTCAATTACGGCCACGGTGGCCCAGAACGGCCCTAACAGCCCCAGCGTGCGGCGGTAGAGCCAGCTTTTTTGCTTGTCGGGCGTGCCTTCCTCCGCGTGCTTGGTGCTGCGGAAGTAGTTGACGAACAGGTATAACAAGTACAGCCCGCCCAGCGGCTTTAAATACCAGAAGCCCACCAGGTACGAGGCAAACAGCAGGCACAGCCCCCGAAACAGATACGCCCCAAAAATGCCGTAGCGCAGCGCCTGCTTGCGCTGGGCAGCGGGCAGGTCGCTCACCAGCGTGGCCAGCACGGCCGCATTATCCACCGACAGCAGGCTTTCGATGATGAGGAGGTTGCCTATCACGGCCAGCGAGGGCAGCGGGTGGTCGAGGATATCCTGCAGCTGAGCGTACATCGAAAAGAAGGGCAAAATTTGAAGGATAGAAAGAAATACCAGGACACAGCAGATACCGCCGGTATGGTCCAGCCCGCCGCTTTTAGCGTAGATGGCCCCAAAACTGCGACAAAATCCCGGTATCCGCGCATGATAGTGAACCCCACCCCCACCGGCTGGCAAATAATTTACCAACAAGCCCATGCCCTGCTGGCCGCCCAGCTAGCCTGGCACTGGCCGCCCTTTTTGCCGGCCGACCGCTGGGTGGGCTTGCTGGCGGCCACCGCTCAGCACGACGATGAGCAGGCCGCCTGGCACGGGCGCGGCGGCCACCACGGCCTCACGCCCGCCGGTGCCCCGGCCAATTTTACGCAGCAGGCCTTCTCCATCGAGCAGGCCGCGGGGGTGCTGCACGCGGCCCGTTTTCAGGGGCGCTGGCGCAGCCTGCTCACCAGCCTGCACCTGAGCACGCTGTATGAGCCGCTGCGGGGCAGCAAGCCCGAAATCACTGCCTTTCTCGACGAGCTGCGCACCCGCCAGGAGCGCTGGCAAAAAGAGCTGCGCCTCGGCAAGGCCCAGGTGCACCAGGCCTACGACCTGCTGCACTGGTGCGACCGCCTGTCGCTCATCTTGTGCCGCCAGGAACTGCCCGAGATGGGCCGCGCCGTCGAAATTTATCCGGACCCGCTCGGGCACGGCCGGCGCACTACGCACCTGGTGCGGCAGCCCGGCGGCGCGGGCACGCCGGTGGTCGTAAGCCCCTGGCCATTTGCCGCTAAGGAGCTGACCGTGACGGTAGAAGCCAAGCAATTGCATCAGCTTCAGTTTCGCGACGATGCCGAGCTGGCCATCGCCCTCAACTATGGCCCCACCCAGACCCTGAGCTGGACGTTGCGGGAGGGCTAGCGCATTTATTCGAAAAATAATGGGGCAAAATGCCAGGCCGCCCGTATCTGAGACTAATCTTCACCGCTGAGCCGGCTCCCGGCCGCGGCGAAGCAGCCTCCTAAAAACCCCACATGGCGCGCTACCAACTCTCCGATATCCTGGCGCTGGTTAAGGCCACAGCCACCGAATTCAGCAACAACAACGCCTTCCGGCACGCGGCGGCGCTGTCGTACTACACCATTTTTTCGCTGCCCCCGCTGCTGCTCATCGTCATTACCACGGCTAGCGCCATCTACGGGGGCGAGGCGCTCACGGGCCAGATTTATGGCCAGATAAAGGGGCTGGTAGGCCCCGATGCGGCCGCCTTTTTGCAGGAAAGCATTGCCAAGTTTACCCTGGAGAAAAAGAGTGGGCTAGCCACTGTTATCGGGCTCGGTACGCTCATTTTCGCGGCTACTACCTTTTTCGTGACCTTGCAGGAAAGTATCAATGATATCTGGAACCTGAAGGTCAAGACCACGGGTATCGGCATCGGCCAGTATTTGCGGCAGCGGGTGCTCTCGTTTGGGCTGATTTTGAGCGTCGCGCTACTGCTGCTTACTTCCTTTGTAGTCAGCGCTTTGCTTAGTGTGTTTACGGGCTATCTGCAACGGCTGCTGCCCGACATTGGCCTCATCGCCATCCGGCTGGTTGATATCACGTTGTCGCTGGTCGTGACGACCCTGCTCTTCGGCATGATTTACCGCTTCTTGCCCGATGCCATCATCCGCTGGCGCGATGTGGGTATTGGCGCGTTTATCACCGCCTTGCTCTTTATATTAGGCAAGTACTTGATTTCTTTTTACATAGCTAAGGCTGACCCCGGCTCGGCATTTGGGGCAGCGGGCTCGGCCATTGTGCTGCTGGTTTGGATTTACTATTCTTCGCTCATCATCTTCTTCGGGGCCGAGTTCACCCAGGAATTTGCCGATGCCTACGGCCAGAAAGTGCAGCCCCGCGCCTACGCCGTGCGCATCGAGCAACGGGAGGTGCCGCCCGGCGAGTCGGACAATGAGAAGGCCAGCGGCCGGCCGCCCAGCACGGGCAGCTGGCGCGGCTAGCCTCATTTGGCTATGTCGTAGCGGCCCTTACCTTCGGGCCATGAAACACGCGTTACTAGGTTGTATAGCAACATTTGCCAGCTTGCTGCTGCCCGGCTGGGCGGCGCAGGCCTCGGCCCTGCCCATCGATACCGTGGCCGGCCAGGCCCATTTCACACGCCTGATGAGCGCGGGCATGTGCACCCGGCTGGCGCAGGAAAGCCAGAAGGCCGACCTGAGCAAGCTCACCGGCGCCGAAAGCGAGGCGCTGCTTAAGCGCCTGATGCTGGGCGCAATGGGCGATAATTTTACCGAGTTCAGCGGCCTGATGGAGAAGGTGGGCAAGGACCAGGCCACCACCCTGGGCCAAGCCATTGGCGAGCAGGCCGTGGTAGACATGGTGCAGCACTGCCCCAGCGCCGGCCCGCTGATAGCCAGAATCGGGAGCAGCCACATGCAGGGCAACCTCGAAATATCGGCCACCGAGCGCAGCGTGCTGCTGCCCATTACGCAGGCGGCCTGCAAGCGCCTCGACGCCGAAAATGCCAAGCAGCCCTTCGCCAAGCTTACCCCCGCCCAGCGCGGCGCCCAGATAGAGCAGGCGCTGAGCGGCGCGCTCCTCAGCAACGCGCAGGCCCTGACGGAACAATACGGCGACGAGGTGATGGAAGACCAGGCGCAGGGCGAGGAAATCGGCAAGAAAGTGGCCCTCCTCATGCTCGAAGTGTGCCCTAGCTACATCATGGAAATTGGGCGCGACGAGATAGCCCGCAAGCAGCAGGCGGCCCAGGCACCCAAGGCGGCCGCCCCCGCCGCCCGCAAAGCGCCTGCCAAGGCCCGCCCGCTAAAGTCAGGTAGCAAGCGCTAGCTGTAGCAGGCAAGCGTTTTGTTAGTAGCGAGTTGTGCTGAAAGCTTGCGAGCAAAAGGCGGCTAGCTGGCGTCCGTTGCTTCGCTAAAAAGACTTGCAACTAACCAGGGCGGTGGTGGCATCTTTGCGGCGGCCGCCTGCTACTTCCAGGCGGCCGCTTCGCTATGCGCTTACCGCTACTTTCGGGTGCCCTCTTACTAGCTCTGGCGGCGCGGGCCCAGCAGCCCGCGCTGCCAGGAGCCCCGCAGCCATCGGCTGCACCCACGCCGGCTATGCGCACGGCCGAGCTGCCGATGGCCAATGTTATCGGCCATCCCGGCGAGGTCGTTGGCCAGACTTACAGTATCGAAACCGTGGGCGGCACCCAGTTCAATGGCATTCTGCGGGCGGCTACGGAGGAGGCGCTCATATTTGAAACCCGCGAGCTGGGCGTGGTGACGGTGCTGCGCGGCAGCGTGCGGCAGCTTACGGCGCAAACCCCCGAGCAGGCGCGGCGCGGCTTCGATTACGTGGGCAACAGCACGCACCTGTTTTTGGCGCCCACGGCCCGCAACCTGCACCAGGGCGAGGGCGAAGCGCAAATCATCAACATCTTTCTGGGCAGTGTCAATTATGGCATAACTGACAATATATCAGTGGGTTTGCTGGTGCCGGTTATTCCGTTTTTGGGCATTCCGGCGGTGGCCATCACGCCCAAAGTAAGCCTGCCCCTTAGCGACAAGCTTCGCGTGGGGGCGGGCGTGCTTTACGGTTTCACCACGGGCATCGGCATTGGCAGCGGCAGTGGGGCTAGCGGGGGCATCGGCTACGGGCTGGCCACTTACGGCACGGCCGATACCAACCTGACGCTGGGGCTAGGCTACGGCTTTGCCAGCGAGGGCGTTGGCCGCTCGCCGGTGGGCGTGGTGGGGGCCAACGTGCGGCTCTCGCGCCTATTTACGCTGGTGAACGAAACCTACCTGGCCAGCTTCGACAACAACGGTGGCTTGGGAGGGCTAGCCGGTCTGCGCTACGCCACGCCCCGCTTCAGCGGTAGCCTGGGGGCGCTCTACTACTCTTCGCGCAACGACAGCGGTATCTTTCCGGCGTACATCGACGTGGCCTTCCGCTTTGGCAAAATAAAGCTGCGGTAAGCTAGCGGGGAAAGCAAAAAGCCCCGTTGCCGGCGTGGCAACGGGGCTTCTTGCTTTGCAGAAGACAGCTAGGCCGCCTCGGCCTTCTCCTTGTTGGCGAGCTGCCCGCAGGCGGCGTCGATGTCCTTGCCGCGGCTGCGGCGGATGTTGGTTTGCACGCCACGGTCGGCCAGGTACTTGTGGAAGGCCGTGATTTTGTCGGCCTCCGCGTTCTGGTAGTCGGCGTTCTCGATGGGGTTGTACTCGATGAGGTTAATCTTGCAGGGCAGCCACTTGCTGATGAGGTAGAGCTCAGCGGCATCTTCCAGGCCGTCGTTAAAGTTCTCGAACACAATGTATTCGTAAGTGACTTTGCGGCCCGTTTTTTCGTGGTAGTACTGCAAAGCTTCCTTGAGGGCGGCGAGCGAGTTGGCCTCATTGATGGGCATAATCTCGTTGCGCTTCACGTCGTTGGGGGCGTGCAGGCTCAGGGCGAGGTTGGCTTTGATATCATCATCGGCCAGCTTCTTTATCATCTTGGCGATGCCGGCCGTGCTGATGGTGATGCGGCGCGGAGCCATGTTCAGGCCATCGGGCGCGGTGATGCGGCGCACGCTTTCGACCACGTTGGCGTAGTTGAGCAGCGGTTCGCCCATGCCCATATACACGATGTTGGTGAGCGGCGTGCCGTACTGGGCCTCGCACTGCTCGCGAATGCGCACCACCTGGTCATAAATCTCGGCCGCGTCGAGGTTGCGCTTACGGTCCATGTAGCCGGTGGCGCAAAACTTACACGTGAGCGAGCAGCCCACCTGCGACGAGATGCAGGCCGTCATGCGCGTGTCGTGCGGGATGAGCACGCCCTCCACAATGTTGCCATCGTACAGGCGGAAGGCCGACTTGATGGTGCCATCGTTCGAGAGCTGCTGGTTTTGCACCGCCACGCCATTTATCACGAAGTGGCGGGCCAGCAACTCGCGGGTGCTCAGCGAGATGTTATTCATTTCCTCGAACGAGCCGGCCGTGTTTTTCCACAGCCACTCCGTCACCTGCTTGGCGCGGAACGGCTTTTCACCGTGCTCCACCATAAACGCCTTAAGGTCGTCGGGGGAAGTTTTGCGGATGTCGCGTTTAGCGGGGGCGAGTTCGAGTTCCAGTAACATAGTGCAAAGATACAAACAGCCAACGCGTTGGGTTCCGCTCAGCCGCAGTAGCTGCCTACGGACGCGGCATAGAGAGGGCGAGTAGCACGCGCATGGCCACCGGCCGGCCTCCTACGTAGGCCGGCGTGAGGCGGGGAAGGCGCCGGGCCGCTTCGGCAATCTTTGCGACACAGGCATCAGGCAGCTCGTCTCCTTCGTCGGCCTCCTCTTTAATTACCTGGTTGCCAAATTTGTTCTCCAGGCTCGTTACCAGGGCCATATCCCTCGGGGCTAGCTGCACATCATAGAGGGTGCCGCTCGGCCCCAAAGTAGCCACGATAGTTCGGCCGTAGCGCGGTACGCCACAGGTCATGCCTTGGGTTAGTTGCAGGTAGGTGGCCGTCAAATCGGCAGATAATTGCTTGAATCCGGCCTGGCCGCGGTAAGTAGGCAGTCGGGTAACGGCCGAATATACTTGCGTCGAATCCAGCGCCGGCAGCGGCTGCCGGGGCAGGTGCTCAGGGTTGGTGAGTAAAAAGGTAACAGGGGCACTCATGAGGCAGGCTACCGGCTGGCCATGCTGGGTGGCTGGTTGCAGCCGTGGTAGCTGGCGCACCGCCTGAATCACGGCCGAGTCGAGGTCCGCGCGTAGGCCATATTTCATTTGCAGCAAGCACACCTGCCCGTTGGGCGCTACCGCAAAGGTGACCATGCTTTGCCCCTGGGTACCGTCGCGTAGGGCCGGCCGTGGGTACTTCACTCCCAACTGAATGGCCCGCACAATGGCCTCTGTGCCCTCACTGCCCGCCAGCTGTGGCAGCTGTATCGAAGAAACCGGTGAACCAGGCGCTACCTGTGCCTCTGCCTGAAGCCCGCCGCCCAGCAGCAGGATGCTGCCAAATCCGATTTTAATAAAAAGTACTTTTGGGGACATAAGAAGCGCACTTGATAGAGTCTGCAAATAAGCTCGCAATCTGCTTCGGATGGCGGCGGCCGAAGCGAAAAGTGCAGCTGGCTTACGCAAGTAACGTTGGCATCGAGGTTGCGATTCGCGTTGACGAGCTCTTCGTAAGCTTGTTGCCCTGAGCGCCGCGACCACTAATTCGCCTCTCATCATTTGCTATTCAGAAAGTGCCGCCTACCTTCGCCCCGTAAACTTTAGGGGTGCTTTGCTACGGCAAGGCTGAGACAATACCCTCCGAACCTGAACCAGGTAATGCTGGCGAAGGGAAAAGTACTGGTCCGCTACGCGGCTGCCTTGTGGGGCACGCTGTGGCCGGCACCGCCTATTGCTTACGGCCTTCCCTTGTTCCAACTACTGCTAGTTGCATGGTTTGCTACGTAAACAATTCGGCCCACGAGGCCACTGATAATCAGCCGCTCGGCGACCTGCTGCTGGCCCTGGGCCAGGCCCAGACTCGCGGCCTCGCCGTGGCCGTCAACGACACTGTGGTACCCCGCGCCGAGTGGGCTAGCCACGCCGTGCAGCCCCACGACCGCATCCTGCTTATCCGTGCCACCCAGGGGGGCTAGGCACGTGCCAGCCTCTTTTCTACCCCATCCAGCCAACGATGAAGAAAAAAGACCAAGCCCCCCAGCAGACGCTGGTGGAGCGCCAGCCCCTCACCGGCTCGCGCAAGATTTACGTGCCGGGCAAGCTCTACCCCACTATCCGGGTGGCAATGCGTGAAATCGCCCTGGCCGACACCGAGCGCAAGTTCGATTTCGGCTTCCCGTCGGAGCAAAACCCGCCCGTGACGGTCTACGACACCAGCGGCCCCTACACCGACCCTAGCGTAGAAATTGACCTCAAAAAAGGCCTGCCCCGCCTGCGCGAAAGCTGGATACTGGAGCGCGGCGACGTGGAGCAGCTAGCCGGCACCACCTCCGACTACGGCCAGCAGCGCGCCGCCGATAACAGCTTGGACCACTTGCGCTTCGAGCACATTGCGGCCCCGCTGCGCGCCAAGCCGGGCGCCAACGTGAGCCAGATGCACTACGCCAAAAAGGGCATCATCACGCCCGAGATGGAATACATCGCCATCCGTGAAAACCAGCGCTTCGACGAGCTGGCGGCCGACGACCCGCTGCGCACGCAGCACCGGGGCCACAGCTTCGGGGCGAATACGCCCGAGGGCCACATCACGGCCGAGTTTGTGCGCCAGGAAGTGGCGGCCGGGCGGGCGGTTATCCCCTCCAATATCAACCACCCCGAGAGCGAGCCGATGATTATCGGGCGCAATTTCCTGGTGAAAATCAACACCAACATCGGTAACTCGGCCGTCACGTCCTCCATTGAGGAAGAGGTAGATAAGGCCGTGTGGAGCTGCCGCTGGGGCGGCGATACGCTCATGGACCTCAGCACGGGCAAGAACATCCACGAAACCCGCGAGTGGATTATCCGCAACTGCCCGGTGCCGGTGGGTACGGTGCCCATTTACCAGGCGCTGGAAAAGGTCAACGGCAAGGCCGAAGACCTGACTTGGGAGCTATTCCGCGATACGCTGATTGAGCAGGCCGAGCAGGGCGTGGACTACTTCACCATCCACGCGGGCGTGCTGCTGCGCTACGTGCCCATGACCGCCAAGCGCGTGACCGGCATCGTGTCGCGCGGGGGCTCCATCATGGCCAAATGGTGCCTGGCGCACCATAAAGAGAGCTTCCTCTACACGCACTTCGAGGAAATCTGCGAGATTATGAAGGCCTACGACGTGGCCTTTTCGCTGGGCGACGGCCTGCGCCCCGGCTCCATAGCCGATGCCAACGACGAGGCGCAGTTCGCGGAGCTGGAAACACTGGGTGAGCTTACCAAAATTGCCTGGGCGCACGATGTGCAGGTGATGATAGAAGGCCCCGGCCACGTGCCCATGCACCTCATCAAGGAGAACATGGACAAGCAGTTGCGCGAGTGCCACGAAGCACCGTTCTACACGCTAGGGCCGCTGACGACGGACATTGCCCCTGGCTACGACCACATTACCTCGGCCATCGGCGCGGCCATGATTGGCTGGTTTGGCACCGCCATGCTCTGCTACGTCACGCCCAAGGAGCACCTCGGCCTGCCCAATAAGCAGGACGTGAAAGACGGCGTAATCGCCTACAAAATCGCCGCCCACGCCGCCGACCTCGCCAAGGGCCACCCCGGCGCCCAGTACCGCGACAACGCCCTGAGCAAGGCCCGCTTCGAGTTCCGCTGGGAAGACCAGTTCAACCTCAGCCTCGACCCCGACACCGCCCGCGAGTACCACGACGAAACCCTGCCCGCCGAAGGCGCCAAAGTCGCGCACTTCTGCTCGATGTGCGGCCCGCACTTCTGCTCCATGAAAATCACGCAGGAAGTGCGCGATTACGCCGCTACTCAGGAGATGACGGCCGCGCAGGTACTGACCGAGGGCTTGCGGGAAAAGTCACGCGAGTTCGTGGCGAAGGGCAGCGAGATTTACTTGTAAAGCGCTGTAGCGCGGACTTTATAGTCCGCGTCCCGGCCGATTCAAACGCGGACTGCAAAGTCCGCGCTACACTATTCTTGCTTCCTCCTATGCGCCCCTACGCCCTCACCATTGCCGGCTTCGACCCTAGCGCCGGGGCCGGCGTGCTAGCCGATGTCAAGGCGATGGAGGCTAGCGGGGTGTATGGGCTAGCCGCCTGCACCGCGCTCACGGTGCAGAATGACGTGCAGTTTGAGCGGGTGAACTGGGTGGGGCTAGCCGATATTCAAGACCAGATTCAGTTGCTGCTAGCCCGGTTTTCGGTCGGCTTTATCAAAATTGGCTTAGTCAAAAGCCTACCCATTTTGCTGAAGCTAATTAGTTGGTTGAAAGCACAAAACCCAGCGGTGCAAATCATTTGGGACCCAGTGCTGAAAGCCACGGCCGGCTACGAGTTCCACGCCCAGCCCGACGCCGATTTGCTGCAAGCCATTTGCCGCGAGCTAGCGCTCATCACCCCCAACCAACCCGAGGCGCTCCGGCTCATGCCAGCGGCCGCTAGCCCCGAGGCGGCGGCCGAAGCGTTGGCCACCTGGTGCCCGGTGCTGCTGAAAGGCGGCCACGCCGAAGGCGACTTTGCCACCGACGTGCTGCTGACGCCCAACTCGCGCCACGTGCTGGCTAGCCCCCGCCTACCGCACGGCGAGAAGCACGGCAGCGGCTGCGTACTCTCGGCAGCCATTCTGGCCCGGCTAGCCCTGGGCGACGACCTGCCCGCCGCCTGCCGCGCCAGCAAGGCCTACACGGCCGCTTTCCTGGGCAGTAACGACACTTTATTAGGCTATCATTTTGGAAAACAAGAAGCAACTGCTAATCAGTAACCTGCACTACATCACCACCAGCGCGCAAGCGGCCGAGTTGGCCAGCTTGGGCGGCGTGCGCTGGGTGCAGCTGCGCGTAAAGAACCTGCCGGCGGCCGAGTGGCGGCAGCGCGCCCTTGATGTGCAGGCCGTGTGCCGCCACCACGGCGCCACCTTCATTATCAACGACAACCCACAGCTAGCCCGCGAAATCGGAGCCGACGGCGTGCACCTGGGTAAGCAGGATATGCCCCCGGCTGAAGCTCGTGCGCTACTAGGGCCAGATTTTATCATTGGCGGCACGGCCAACACCTTTACCGATATCGAAGGGCTAGTGGCGGCTGGCGTCGACTACATCGGGCTAGGGCCGTTTCGCTTCACTACTACTAAGGAAAAGCTGAGCCCGATTCTGGGGCTGAGCGGCTACGCCGAAATCATGGCGCAGTGCCGGGCCGCTGGTTTCACGACGCCGGTTGTTGGCATCGGGGGTGTCGAGCTAGCCGATGTAGCGGCCCTGCTCGCCACTGGTTTGCACGGCGTGGCGGTGGCTGGGGCCATTGGTGGCGCGGCTAGCCCCACGGAGGCGGCCCGGCTTTTTGTAGAAGAACTATCTAGCCCTCAGTCAATAGCACATATATGACAACCCAACCGCTGGTAATTGCCGGCCGCACCTTCACCTCGCGGCTGTTCACGGGCACGGGCAAGTTCAGCTCGTCGGCCCTGATGGAGGAGGCCCTGCTCGCCTCGGGTTCCGAACTGGTGACGGTGGCCCTCAAGCGCGTAGACGTAGCCGACGCCAACGACGATATCCTGCGCCACCTGGGCCACCCGCAGCTGCACCTGCTGCCCAACACCTCGGGCGTGCGCACGGCCCGGGAGGCTGTGTTCGCCGCCCAGCTAGCCCGCGAGGCGCTGGAAACCAACTGGCTGAAGCTCGAAATCCATCCTGACCCCAAGTACCTGCTGCCCGACCCCATCGAGACGCTGCGCGCCGCGGAGGAACTGGTGAAGCTGGGCTTCGTGGTGCTGCCCTACATCCACGCCGACCCCGTGCTGTGCAAGCGCCTCGAAGAAGTGGGCGTGGCCGCCGTGATGCCGCTAGGGTCGCCCATCGGCTCCAATAAGGGCCTGCTTACCAAGGAATTTCTGGAAATAATAATCGGCCAAAGCAAGGTGCCCGTGGTGGTCGATGCCGGCATCGGTGCGCCCTCGCACGCCGCCGCTGCTCTCGAAATGGGCGCCGACGCGGTGCTCGTGAACACGGCCATTGCCGTGGCTGGCCAGCCAGTGGCGATGGCTAGGGCCTTCAAAATGGCTGTGGAAGCTGGCCGGCTAGCCTACGAGGCGCGGCTGGCTGCACCGATGGCGCATGCTGAAGCCGTGGCTAGTTCGCCGCTCACGGCGTTTTTGGATTAAAAAAACTCGCTGATGGCGCGGGGCCGTGCCCCGTGCCTACTATTCGCGGGCCTCTGGCCCGCACGCCAGGGTACGTAAGGCTTTATCTCCAACAGCGTTCGCTCACGTCGCCGGCCAGAGGCCGGCAAATAACCCCCACGGGGCACAGCCCCGCGTCATCAGTCCATACTTCTATGAGCTTCCGCCCTGTTTTTGAAGCCCACGCGTGGGATGATGTCAAAGCTAGCATCTACGCCAAAACGGCGGCCGATGTGGAGCGCGCGCTAGCCGCTCCGCGCCGCACGCTCGACGATTTCAAGGCGCTGATTTCGCCCGCTGCCGCGCCCTACCTGGAGCAGATGGCCCAGGCTAGCCACCGCTTCACGCGCAACCGCTTTGGCAACACCATGCAGCTATACGTGCCGCTCTACCTGAGCAATGAGTGCCAGAATATCTGCACCTACTGCGGCTTCAGCCTCGATAATAAGCTGAAGCGCCGTACCCTCAGCAGCGTGGAAATGCTAGCTGAGGCCGCTGTGCTCAAAAACTGGGGCTACGACCACGTGCTGCTTGTCACCGGCGAGGCCAACCAGACAGTGGGCGTCGATTACCTGGAGAAAGCGTTGAAAACGCTGCGCCCGCACTTCGCACACCTTTCGATGGAAGTGCAGCCGCTCGACCAGGCCGACTACGAGCGCCTCATCCCCGAAGGCCTGAATACCGTGCTCGTGTACCAGGAAACCTACCACCAGGAAGACTACAAAAAGCATCACCCCAAGGGTAAGAAGTCTAATTTTCAGTACCGCCTCGACACGCCCGACCGCCTCGGTCGGGCCGGCATCCACAAGATGGGGCTAGGGGTGCTTATCGGGCTAGAAGACTGGCGCACCGACTGCTTCTACACCGCGCTCCACCTCGATTATTTGGAGAAAACCTACTGGCAAACCAAGTACAGTCTCTCCTTCCCACGTCTGCGGCCGGCCGAGGGCCTGCTGCAACCCAAAGTCGAAATGAGCGACCGCGAGTTGGTGCAGCTCATCTGCGCCTATCGTTTGCTCAATGAGGAGGTTGAGCTTTCGCTCTCGACCCGCGAAAACCCGGCCTTCCGCGACCAGGTTATCAAGCTGGGTATCACCAGTATTAGCGCGGGCTCGAAGACCAACCCGGGCGGCTACGCCGTGGCACCCGAGTCGCTAGAGCAATTTGAAATATCTGACGAGCGCAGCCCGGCCGAAATCGCGGCCATGCTGCGCCGCCAGGGCTACGAGCCAGTCTGGAAAGATTGGGACGCCGCGCTAGCCTGAGCCGCCAGCTCCCGAAATGTCGCCACCGGGTCGGGGCTCTGCCAGATGCTGCCCAGCACGGCCGCACCCGCAAAGCCGGCCTGCCGCACCTGCGCCACGTTGGCCGCCTCGATGCCCCCTAGCGCCAGCACCTGCGGGCGGTAGCCGGGGCGCTTGGCCAGCTTGTGCAGCGTGGCCCGCACCTGGGCCAGGTCGAACCCGCTCGGGTAGTTTTCTTTGCTGATGCTGTTGAAAATAGGGCTGAGCGTCACGTAATTGTACTTCCGCCGGTGCTGCTGCACATCGGCTAGGGTATGCAGCGAAGCCGACACGCTGAGCTTGCCCAGCCCCCGTAGCACGCGCGCCAGGCTGGGCGCGCGGCGGGCCGTTTCGGTGAGGTGAATGCCGCCCAGGCCATACTCGTGCGCCAGGTCGTAGTGCGAGTGCAGCACCAGCCGCGGCCGGTACTCGGGCGCGATGGCTTGCACGTAGTCGGCCAGCTCGGCCCGCGACCAGCCGGGCTTGCGCACGTGCAGGCGCTGCAAATTATCGGCAAATAGCTGGGCTAGCCAGGGTAGCTCGACCGCTTCGTCGTGCGGTGTGATGGCGAGGAGGGAAAACATGAGAATCAGCTGATTTTGGCGGCTAGCTCGGGCGGCAGGGCGCGCAGCTTGCGCGTGTTGTAGTCGAAGCACAGCATGCCGGTTTTGGCGCGGGCAATTTCCTTGCCGGCTTGATTTTTAATTTGGTACACGATATCAAAGCCGTACTTATTCTGGTCGTTGGCGGCGAGGGCAATGTGCAGCACATCGCCGTGAAAAGCCTCGCCTTTGTACTCTATCGCCACATCGACCATAATGAAACCCAGCTGGCTAGCCTTGTCGAACTCGGCCGCGCCGAGGCTAGCCAGAAACTGCACCCGCGCCTCGTGCAGAATACTCAGCAGGGCATCGTTGCCGAGGTGCGCGCCGTAATTGAGGTCGGTGATGCGGACGGGAATCTCCACCGCGAAGCCAAAGCTTTCGGGCAAACTTACTTTTACGCGGGGCATGAATGCAGTGAGCAGTTAACAGATGAGCAACGGACAATTGGGAACGGAGTCAAAAATAGAGGTGCGCACCACTGCCGACGGTTCGCCCACGCTCTACGTGCCCGCCCTCGACGAGCATTACCACTCGCGGCACGGCGCGGCGCAGGAGTCGCGCCACGTATTTATCGAGGCAGGGCTAGCGCCGTTGCTGGCGGCGGGCCTGGGAAACGTAGCGCAGCCCGACTGCCCATTGCGCCTGCTAGAGGTGGGGCTTGGCACCGGCCTCAATGCCTTGCTGACCTTGGCCGCTGCCCGCCGGGCCGCTGTAGCGGTGGCATACGACGGCTACGAAACCCTGCCGCTGCCCCCCGCCGCCGTGGCCGCCCTCGCCCCACAATGGGCGGATGTTCCCGCGCTGCGCGATGCCTTCGCACAATTGCACGCCGCACCCTGGGGCGAGTCGCTAGCCCTTACTGCCATCTTCAGCCTCACCAAGCACCTGGCCGAAGTGCAGTTGGCTACCCTGCCAGCGGGCCACTACGACCTGGTTTACTTCGACGCCTTCGCCCCCGAAAAGCAGCCCGAGCTGTGGACCGAGAACGTATTCGCGAAGCTCTACGCCGCCGCCGCGCCCGGCGCGGTGCTGGTGAGCTACTGCGCCCAAGGCCAGTTTCGGCGCAACCTGCGGGCTGCCGGCTGGCTCACCGAAAAGCTGCCCGGCCCGCCCGGCAAGCGCGAAATGACCCGCGCCCGCAAACCAACGGTGGGCAGTAGCGCGGACTTTTAGTCCGCCAGTATCAAGCATTATTACGCGCAATCCGCGGACTAAAAGTCCGCGCTACTGCCCACCGCATACTTTCATTTCAATTCGCTATGGCTACCGACTCCACCATCGAAATCTATTGCCCCAATTGCCACTGGGAACCCGACGGCGGTGCGCACTGGCAGTGCCGCTGCGGCCACGTCTGGGACACGTTTGAAACGGCCGGCACCTGCCCGCAGTGCCGCTACCGCTGGCCGGTGACCACGTGCCCGACGCTACCCGGCGGCTGCGGCGTCACCTCGCCCCACATCGACTGGTACCACGGCCTCGACGCGCTCATTGAAGAACTAGTGGAAGAGGCCATGCCCGCGCCCGCCGCCGTAGGTTACACTACGCATGAGTCGTAAATTTCTCGAAACCGAAAGCCCCGCTTGGGTCGCCGAAGGCCTCATCAGCGAGGCGCAGCGCGCGCGCCTATTGGCCCGCTACCCCTCCGATGCCGTGCAGGCCGTGGGGCTGCTGCCGCTGCTAGGCAGCATTTTGGTAGGCCTGAGCGCCCTGAGCGTAGTGGCGGCCAACTGGCAAAGCCTGCCCACCCAACTGCGGCTAGGGTTGCTACTGGGCAGCCTAATGTCGGCCTACGCCGGCGGCGAATATTTTTTGCGGCGCGGCAATCGGCGCGTGGGGCACGGGCTCATCGGGCTGGGGTTGGTGCTATTTGGGGCGAGTATTATCCTCACCAGTCAGCTCTACCAACTCGTGGGCTACGACATCAGCGGGCTGCTCGCCTGGGTGGTAGTGGGCGTGCTGCTGAGCTATTTATATAATAGTCAGACTTTAATCCTGCTGCCCATTCTTATTGGGGCGGCGGTGCAAACCTACTGTACCCAGGCGCTGGGCATTTTCAGCTACGCCACGATGGGGCTGGTGGCGCTGGGCAGCGGCTACCGCTGGTGGCGCCGACCCGATACCCTAATGGCCTCGGTGCTAGCCGTGGGCCTGCTGTGGCAAGCAGCGCTGTGGGTGGCGCTTTCGCACAGCAAAATCACCTGGTTTTTCATCCCGGCCATGCTCATCTACGCGGCCGGCGACTGGCACCGCGACCGTGCCGCCGGCCGCGCCCTGCAAGGCCCGCCGCTGGTGGCGGCCTATTTGTTTGCGTTGGGGCTAGCCCTGTTTGGCGAAACCGACCAGTACGCCGGGCTGCTGCGCCCGCCCGTGCTGGCTTATCTGGGCGCGCTGGCGGCGCTGTTCGCGCTATCGGTGGCCGGCAAGCGGCAGCAGGGCCGGCTAGCCTCGCTGCCCGACTGGCTGCTGCTGCTGCCCGGCTTTTACCTGCCGGGCGGGCTGCCGCTGGCCATTGCCACGCTGGTGGTGCTGTACGCGCACGCTGGCTCGGTGCTGGCCCGCGCCCACCGCTCGGGCGAGGCCGAGCAGCTCACGCTCGGCACCGTGCTGTTCATCATTGCCACGATGGTGGCGTACTTCAAGCTCACCTGGGCCTTCCTCGATAAGTCGCTGTTTTTCCTGATTGGCGGTGTGCTGCTGCTGAGTCTGAGCTGGTATTTGCGTCGCCGCAATGCCAGCCGCCTGGCCGCCGGGGTGGCCTCGGCGGCGGGTAATGCCCCCACGCCCACGCCCGCTAGCCCCCCTTCGCCCCCCGAACCCCTTGCCTGATGCCAACCCGCCACACTCCTTCTCACCGCCTGCTGGTGCGGCTGCTGGTAGCGGCGCAGGTGCTCTACGTGCTGGGCGTGGCCGGCGCGGGCTACGCCACTACGGCCTACGGCCAACACATCTGGCTAGCCACTGCGCCCGTCGAGCTGCATAGCCTGCAATACGAAAGCTTTGTGCGCCTGCGCTATACGGCGGCCGAGGCACCGCTCACGGCCTGGCGCGGGGCTAGCCCACCCCAGCGGCGCCAGGCCGTGTACGTGCTGCTCAACACCGGCCCCGATAGCCTCGCTACCGTGGCCGGCGTCTACGCCAAAACCCTGAAACCCAACCCCGGCCAGGCCGTGCTGCGCGGCTGGGTCACGGAGGTCTACAACCACACCCTCGGCCTACGCTACAACCTGGAACGCTACTACGTGCCCGGCGACAGCCCCCTGCGCCTCGGTAAAACCAGCCCCGCCGTGCGCGTGCGCGTCAGCATTGCGCCCTGGGGCCAGGCCCGTATCGAGCGCGTAGAATTGCTGAAGAAGCCTACTGCCGCTCGCTAGGGGGCAGCAGTTGGCGGTCGGCCGCCGTGAGGTCGGTAAGGGCGTATTTCTGTTGGCCGGTGATGTTCATCTCGTCCAGTATATCTACCATGTCGCTGTACTTGGCCCGCGGGCCGGCCTTGAGGAGCACCACCGGCTCGGGCCGCTGCTGGCCCCGCGCCAGCAGCGCCTGCCGAATGCCCTTGGGGCCAAGGTTGGTGGTGTGCAGCGTGGGCACCGGCACGCTAGGGTCGTCGGGCCGGGCTAGCCCAAAATAATAGTATGCCTGGTGCCCACTGCCCAGAATTATTGTCATGGCTCTGGAAGCCGCCAAGGGCGTAATCTGGTCATCCGCTTGCGGCTTGGCGGGCATTTGCAGCTGCATCACGTTAGGCTTGGCGAAGGTGGTCGTGAGCATGAAAAACGTAAGCAGAAGGAAAGCCAAGTCCACCATCGGCGTCATGTCGAGGCGAAAAGTGTGCTTGCGGGCGCGCGGTTTCTTGCCGGCCTTGGGGGCCGATGGTTCGATGGCAGCCATACGAGTAGGGAATTGCAATGATGCCACCGCCCGCGCCACGCCTCCGCGACGCTACCAAAAGCAGCAGCTACCCACTCGATGCTGCCCTAGCGAAAATTCCACACCCCGCCCGGCGTGAGGCAGGCGTGCAGCGGCACATCGGTCGGCAGCACGTCGGCCAGCGCCGATACCGGCGCGTCGTCCAACATATTCAAGCCAATAAAAACCGCATCGGGCCGGCATTCGGCCAGAAACCGGTCGTAGAAGCCGCCACCGTAGCCCACGCGCTGGCCCTGCGCGTCGCAGGCCAGCAGCGGCACTAGCACCGCATCGAGCTGCGCGGGCCGCACCTCAGTAGCCGGGCTAGCCACCGGCTCGGGAATGCCCCAGCGGCTGGCCACCAGCGGCGTGGCTAGGGTCAATGCGTAGTGTTTCAGCAAAATGCCATCGGGCTGCACCACCGGCGCGGCTAGCCGCACGGGCAGCTGCTCCGCCCATATTCGGTGAATTATCGGCCAAGTATCCGGCTCATTCTTCCTGGCTAGGGGTAAGAAAACGTGCAACCACTGCCACTGCGCCACCGGAAAATGTCGAAAGAGTTGGTCGCACAGCAGCTGGCTGCGCTCGGCAACTTCGGCTTCGGTGAGGGCCTGGCGGCGGGCTAGCGCGGCGCGGCGCAGGGCGGCTTTCGTGAGCATCGGCAGGGCGTTAAACTATTGGCAGGCGCTGGCGGGCCGCGCCACTAGTTCCTGCCTTTTCTCATCCCAGCGGTAGCAGTGGCGGGCTAGCTCCACCAGCTTATTGCGCACCACTTTATACTCCACCGTAATCACCGACGAGCCGGCGCAACAGGAGTTACGCTCGTACACGCGGCGCTTTTTGGCGTCAAATTCCAGCGAAGTCCCCGCATAGCCACTGTCCACGTAGCGCCGCCGGGCCGGGTCGTACAGAAAGTACAGGCTCGACGTATTGGGCCCCGCGTAGCTGCTTTCAAAGACCGAAAAATCGGGCAGCCCGTCAAAGTTATAATCCCCAACTTCCACGCTGAAGATGCCGTGCGACTCGCAGTCTACCTTCAGCTCCTGCACCAGTCTGTTGGTCTTTTTGGCGAATAGTTTCACCGCGACCACCCGATTATCGGTTTCGCCAAGCGGGTCGGCCAACACCAGCTTAACGTAGCAGTCTTTCAGCGCCTCGGCTTGCAGCAGCTCGCCCTGGCTAGCCTCCACGGCGAGCGTCACCGGCAGGCTTTTGCCAGTGGCTAGGCTGCGCCAGGTGCCGGTAAGCGGGCTGACCTGCGCGGTGAAGGTCGGAATCGTGAGCGTCGCGGCCGCTTTGCCGCGGGCGTCTTTCTCCGTCAGCGTGAGGACGCCGCGCTTGAGCTGGCCTCCGAGCGCAATGGGCGTTCCGAATTTCGCGTACATGTACACGCCCGCCAGCTGGCCCTCCGCCGTATCGTTCAGCGCTAGCTCAATGGGCGCGCCGCCCACCGTGCCCACGTAGCTGGCCTGGCCTCGCGCCGTGGTCGCCGCCTGAATAAAGCCAAGGGCAAGGCCTAAAAATCGGTAACGCATAGAAGCAACAAGCTGATAAATAAGGTCTAGTCTTCGGCGGTCACGTAAAAGCTGAGCTTGGGCTGCATGCCGGCGAGGATGGCGCCCACCGAGGCCCGCTCCCAGGGTGCCTGGCTGGTGCGGCGCCAGTAAATCTCGTTGTTGGTGTAGCCTATGGCGGCCGAGAAGGTGAATTCTGCCCGGGGGCTGGCGTTTTCCCACTTGAGCATTTCGACGGCCAAGAAGAAATTTTCGTCCAGAATGAGCTGGTCGGGCGTCAAATCGACGGTGATGGGGCCGCGCACGGCCGGCGCCGCCACGATAATATTGCGGGCCAGCAGCTTGGTATCGGTGGGGCGGCCGTGCGCGTCGAGCCGGTAAATATTGACCCGAAACGTGACTACGCCCTCCGAGGTGCGGGCAATGTTAAACGTGGCGCTACGCAGGCGCGTAGGCCGCCGGCTTAGCTTGATAACGGTGCCCACCTGACCACCCAAGTCATTCTTACTAAGTGTATTGGTGGAAGTTTCGCCGTTGCCAGTGTTGCCCAGCGTGTGCACGCGCCGAAACTGCGACTTGCCCTGCACGCGCACCTCCGCTAGGGCCACTGCCGTGGGCGTAAGTTGGTTATTGGGCTGCGCTTGCAGTTGCCGCAGCGTCAGCAGCAGCGGCCGGTAGCCGAGGTAAGAAATACGCACCGTATCGGCCGCCAGGCTTTCCTTAAACGCCAGCTGATACTGCCCCTGCTCATTCGTGACCGTGCCCAGCGCCTTGCCCACTACGCCGATATTCACGAACGGCAGCGGCTGCCCGGTCTTGGCATCCGTCACGCGCCCGCTGATGGCCTGGGCCAGTGCGGCGGCCGTAGTCATTAAAACCAGGAAAAGAACTAGGAATGAGGTGCGAAACATAGCCACAAAGAAAGAGCCTAGCGCCGGGGTGGCGCTAGGCTACTTTGGTAATTCGCTGGTCGTCACAAGGCGCCTCTAACCGTAAAATCTTTTTGAAACTCCTTACTTAAAAAGTAGAAGCACTTCTGTTATAAGGTAGTTTATCTAACTGCTCGGTCACGGCTTGTACGCGCTCTTGCCAATAAAATATTGCGTCGGCGGGCTCGATATAGCCTCGTTTACTCATGGGCAAGCCCCGATTGTGTAATAGGTTTTTCTGACGTTCATCTTCAGAGGTAGGTACCGGACGATTAAGCCAAAACTGTAGCTCTCGCACATAATCAGTTCGTCGTGACGTCAGATAGTTAGCTAGTGCATCAGTTGTAGCTGGCACATAGCCGTGCCCCCCGCAGCCACAGGAATGAAATGTGATACCCACGGAATATAGCGTGCGTAAATGCTGCCAAGCCTTACGGTCAATTCTAACAGGGGCCTTGAAATCCAGACCCATATCAGCCATTAATTTGCCACAATTGGGGCAGGTGGCAGCAACTTGCTCTTCGGTACCCCAACCTTGCCCCTCCTTACCAGCTTGCTCGGCATACCAGCGGCCAGCCGTCGATTGATGACGGCCGGTATCACTCAGAAGTGGGCGCTTGAATGCTTTGCAGCAACTGAAGCACGCATAATGTGGTTTATACACATGAAAAGAATAGCGGCACATAACTAATTGACGTAGTGTAGCTAAGTTAGGTTCCGGCTTATTTGAATCTCACCTACCCCTCCTGCACCACTGCAAACTCCAGCGCCAGCGGCTCAAAGCAGGCCAGCAGTTGCCCAATAAAGCCTGGGTTATTAATCAGAATGCTAAGTACGTTATCCGTCCGCTCCTGCAAGCCGCCCTCGGGGAAGAGCTTGTCTTTGAGCGCAGTAAGCTGGGCGTAGGCCGTTTCGTGCTTGGCCTCGGCGGCTTTGCTGAGGCGCTTTTCGAGGCCCGCGAGGCTACCGGCGGCTTTCTGGGCTTCGGCGGCTACGGTTTTTACCAGCGTGGGGTCGAGGCGCTGGGCCAGGGCCTGCACCTGCTCGAAGGCAGCGGCCAGTGCCTGCTGTTGGGTGGCTAGGGTCACTTCCTCTTGCCCCAGTTGCGCGCCTACTTGTTTTTTTAGCTCGGCTAGGGGTTTGAAAATATCGAATGTGCTCAGGCCCAGCTTGGTGAGCTTGCCGGCGTTGGCGCGGCTTAGGTACATGGCCGAGTTGCGGGGTAGCACGATGGGGTAGGGCACCCCTAGCGCGGCAAACACGTCTTTCAGCTGGAACCAATAGGCCACCTCGGCCCCGCCGCCGATGTAGGCGAGGTTGGGCATGAGGATTTCCTGGTACACCGGGCGCAGCACCACGTTGGGGCTAAAGCGCTCGGGCTCAGCGCTGGCTAGGGCCAGTAGCTCGGCCTGCGAGTGGCAGCGGGCGGTGCCACGCACCGTTACCTGGGTGCAGTCGGCACCAGGGGCAGCGTCGGGCTCCAGGCGCTCGCGCTTGCCCTCGTCGGTGAGGAAAAACAGGTTGAGCGGGCGCGAATATACTTGCGGCTTATAGCCGGCGGCGGTGAGGCGGCCGTTGGTAACCTGCACCGCCTGGTTGGAGAATTGCTCTTTTATCTCCTTCTCCAGCAGCGGCTTGAGCGCCTGCTTCAGCGCGGGGCGGTCGGCATCGAGGCACACCAGGCCGTGCTCGCCAAAGAGGCTGGTGGCCAGCCGGCGCGTGGCTTCGCTTAGCGTGGCGCTGCCGGTGTAGGCGTCGCGGAAGGCGGCGGGCACCTCGGGCGGCAGCTGGCTCAGCAGCTCGTCTTCGAGGCCAGCCAGGGCCAGCCGGCCCACGGGGCCGCCCAGGCCGGCGCCTTCGCTAGGCCCAGCCCAGCTGTGCGTTTTGCCAAAGAGCTGAAAGTGGTTGATTTCGGCAAAGTCGTGGTCCTCCGTGGCTAGCCAGTACACGGGCACGAAATCGTACTGCGGGTAGGCGGCCTTCAATTCCTGGCTCAGCTTGATGGCCGATACTATCTTGAACACGAAGTACAGCGGCCCGGTAAACAGGTTGAGCTGGTGCCCCGTGGTGATGGTAAACGTGGTGTCGCGAGCCAGCAGGTCGAGGTTGGCGGCTACGGCGGGCGGCACTTCGGTACCTAGCTCGGCGTACTGGGCGCGCAGGTCGGCCACGAGGCGCTGGCGGGCTTCGGGCGAGTAGCTGGCCCTTTTCTCCTCGATTTGGGCCGGGAAGGCGGCTAGCTCGGGCCGGCGGTGATAGAAGGGCGCTAGGGCCGGCGCGGCGGCAATGTAGTCAGTAAGGAGGCCCGAAAATGCGCCAGTGGCGGCGTAGGGCAGGGTAATACAATCGGCAGCGGCCATGAGCGCAGGGAAAAGTGAGCGCGAAATTCAGGGCAAAACCTCAAGCGAGCCGAAAGGTTAGAACTGCCCTTTAACGTGTCATGCTGAGCTTGCAAAGCATCTTGTTACGCCAGAACAGCTCGTCCCAACGCGAAAAGATGCTTCGCAAGCTCAGCATGACAGGTGTTTAAGTAAATACTAGCGCACTACTTCGCCGTACAGGTCGAAGTCCGACGCGCCGGTGATGTGTACGTTAGCGAAGCTACCCTGCGGAATGTGCAAGTCGTTGGTAGCGAGCACCAGCACTTCGTTGTCTACCTCGGGCGAGTCGAATTCGGTGCGGCCCACGTAGTAGCCCCCTTCAAGCCGGTCGAAGAGCACCTTGTACGTTTGGCCCACGCGCGACTCGTTATAATCCAGCGATATCTGCTGCTGAATTTCCATGATGCGGTCGGCGCGCTCCTGCTTTACCTCGGCGGGCACGTCGTCCACAAGGGTGTGCGAGTGCGTGTTTTCCTCGTGCGAGTAGGTGAAGATGCCCAGGCGCTCAAACTTCGACTCCTGCACAAATTCGCACAGCTCCTCGAAGTCTTCCTCCGTTTCGCCGGGGTGGCCGGCGATGAGCGTGGTGCGCAGCGCAATGCCCGGTACCCGGTCGCGGATTTCGTGGACCAGCTCCTTCGTGCGGCGGCCCGTGATACCCCGGCGCATGGTTTTTAGCATGTTATCTGAAATGTGCTGCAACGGCATGTCGAGGTAGCGGCAGATGTTGTCGCGCTCGCGCATCACGTCCAGCGCCGCCAGCGGAAACTGCGAGGGGTAGGCATATTGCAGGCGCAGCCACTCCACGCCGCTCACGTCCGAAAGGCGCTCTAGCAGCTCGGGCAGCTTGCGCTCGCCGTAGGCTTGCAGGCCGTAGTAGGTGAGGTCCTGGGCAATGAGAATCAGCTCCTTAGTACCCATGCCCACCAGGCGCTTGGCCTCGGTCACGAGGTCCTCCATGGGCCGGTCTACGTGCTTGCCGCGCATCAGCGGGATGGCGCAAAACGAGCATGGGCGGTTGCAGCCTTCCGCGATTTTGAAGTAGGCGTAGTGCTTGGGCGTGGTCAGCAGGCGCTCGCCCACCAGCTCCTTTTTGTAGTCGGCCTCCAGCACTTTCAGCATCTGCGGCAGCTCCAGGGTGCCGAAATAGGCATCTACCTGCGGGATTTCAACTTCCAGCTCATCTTTGTAGCGCTGTGAAAGGCAGCCCGTTACGTAGAGTTTCTCCAGCTTGCCGGCTTCTTTCTCATCCGCGTAGCGTAGGATGGTGTCGATGCTTTCCTGCTTGGCGTTGTCGATAAAGCCACAGGTATTGATAATGACAATGTTAGCGTCCGACTTCTTCGCCTCGTGCGTTACCTGGAAGTCGTTGGCCTTGAGCTGGCCCATCAGCACCTCGCTATCGACGAGGTTCTTGGAGCAGCCCAGGGTTATAACGTTGACCTTGTTTTGTTTAAGAGTTCTAACTTTCACGACCGCAGATTTAACTGATTTAACTGATTTCGCGGATACGCCCGCTGCGCGGGCTGGCTATGCGAGTAATGGGGATAGTTCTTTTCGCTTCTGGCACTTGGCTTCTGCCCTCTGCCTTGCTTAATTGGCTCAGTGCGAAGCGAAAATGAGCAACACGGCTTAGCCAATTAGGGTTTCCGGTGGGAGTTGGGGCTAGCCGCTTCGAATGATTACAGAGCCTCGAACTGGCGGAGGAAGCGCACGTCGTTTTCGGTGAACAGGCGCAGGTCCTTCACCTGATACTTGAGCATGGTAATGCGCTCGATGCCCATGCCCCAGGCGTAGCCCGAGTATTTTTCGGAGTCGATACCGCAGTTTTCCAGCACGTTAGGGTCTACCATGCCGCTGCCGCCAATTTCGACCCAGCCGCTGCCTTTGCAGATGTTGCAGCCCGCGCCCTTGCAAATAAGGCAGGTGATGTCAATCTCGGCGCTAGGCTCGGTGAAGGGGAAATAGCTGGGGCGGAACCGGATGTTGATGTCCTCGCCAAACAGCTCACGCACAAAGTAATAAATCGTCTGCTTGAGGTCGGCAAAGCTCACGTTCTCATCAATGTAGAGGCCCTCTACCTGGTGAAACAGCATGTGCGCCCGCGCCGAAATGGCCTCGTTGCGGTACACGCGGCCCGGCATCACGCGGCGGATGGGCAGCGGCTCGTTTTCCATCACGCGCACCTGCACGGTGCTGGTGTGCGTGCGCAGCAGGCTAGGCTGGTCGTCGCCTTCCACGGCGGGCACGAAAAACGTGTCCTGCATATCCCGGGCCGGGTGGTTTTCGGGGAAGTTGAGGGCCGTAAAGTTGTGCCAGTCGTTCTCAATCTCCGGCCCCTCAGCCACCGCAAAGCCGATGCGGCTGAAGATGCGCAGCATCTGCTCGCGCACCAGGTTTAGCGGGTGGCGGGTGCCTAGCGCGTGGGGCACGGTGGGCAGCGTGTAGTCGAAGCCTGCGTCGGCGGGCTGGTTGGCGCTAGCCTCTTCGAGGGCCTGCTGGGCCTCGTCGAAGCG
>Ga0265797_10002524_pt1 | contig 30651 bp, 30 predicted proteins | sample P2T30metagenome_FD_192433 | JGI IMG/M metagenome (GOLD analysis project Ga0265797, IMG submission 192433) | Plant litter microbial communities from East Loma Ridge, Irvine, California - P2 T30 | ecosystem: Environmental > Terrestrial > Plant litter > Unclassified | place: USA: California...
ACTAGCTCGTCCGGAGGCAACGCCAGCGAAACCGATGCTTCGGAGTCTCCATCCCTGGGAGCCATCACTGTCGGTCTCTCGACTATTATCGAGGGCAGTTCTACTACTACATCTTCGGCTGCCCTGACCGATGCCACATCCGGTGCCGACAACGCAACAATTCCTGAATCGTCGTTGACCGCCCCTGAAACCGACAACAACACTTCGGCTCAGCCCACCACTGCCCCAGAGAGCACCGCTACTCCTGGTCTTATTGGCTCCGTTGCATCTGAGTTGCTTGGTACTGAGACCGCATCCTCTGAGGGCGCACTAGCCACGAACGGCACTGAGTCATCGACCTCCGCTGGCATTTTGCCCATTCCCATCCCAACCCCGACAGAAGACTCTACAGGCACTTCGCTTGCAGCTTCTGACACTGCCGCCGCTTCGGGCGTAGTGTCATCGGCTGCATCTGATTTCGCCAGTGCGGTCTCCTCCGCCGAGTCATCTGTTCTGTCTGAGGCCAGTGGTAGCCCTACCGCCTTTACGACTGCACCTATCACTGATGCAGCGTCCTCAGCATTGTCAAGCTTGGCTTCTTCGCTGGGCTCTGAGTTGTCCAGCGTTGCGGCCACTGCTACCGACCCTGCAGTGACCGAGTCTCTTGCCTCTGGATTCTCCAGCATCTTATCGAGTGCAGCTTCCTCCTTGGACTCTGGTCTGTCCAGCCACTTCACCACCGAGAGTGCCGCTTCAGCTGTCGCTACCGACTCGGTAATCAGCACCCCGGCGTCTTCCATTGGATCCGAGACCAACGCCACTGATATCGAGACTGCTTCCACTGGAATCGCCCCGTCGACTGGCACTGCACCTGTTTCGATCACCTCCGGCGCCGTTACTGACGAGACCTCTGCCACTGCCATCCCAGCCAGCACGACCTCCGGCCTAGAGACAACATCATCTACCATTACCGGCTCGTCAGGAACCACGGTCATCCCTGTGCCTGTCTCTACTGATGGTTCCGAGAGCTCGTCTCCTATCTACAGCCTTAGCACGTCTACAGGAACTGACGGCACCACCGCCATCCCCGTGCCTGTTACTACCAGCGCTACCGACAGCTCGGTCGGCACCGGCATCTCTACTTCTGCTACCGCAAGTGATGCGTCGTCGACTGCCAGCGTGTCCGCTACCGCTGTCGAGCAGTCTACTGACGCTCCTACCCTGAGCCCCTCCAGTGTCTCTTCAAGCAACTCCACCGAGACAGCCTCTGACGCGAGCAGCACCACCGTGCCCATCGTGCCAGTGCCAATCACCACCTCGGGCGACGAGAGTGTGACCAAGACCACTGCATCTGGTGATGCTACATCTGGAACCGCTTCAGCTACTTCGACCGATGCTAGCGCGTCGACGACATCAGGCGCTTCTGATGCATACACCACCACTTCTGGAGCTTCTGATGCCGCAACAATCACCTCCGGGACTTCTGACACCGCTACAACAACCTCGGGAGCTACTGATGCATCGACTACCACCTCGGGAGCATCCGAGGCATCCTCTACCACGGACTCTTCAGCCACCACCGGAGCTTCGGAGACCTCCGCGTCCTCGACCAACTCTGGTGAAGCTGAGTCCGCGGTCACCAGTGGAACCGAGAGCGCGAGTTCCGCCACACTCTCTACCGAGTCAACCACCGCTGTCGTTCCCGTTCCAATTCCGACCGAGTCTGAGTCTGCTCCCGTGACGACGCCTCTCCCAACAAGCACGGAAGCTCCCCACAGCATCATCCCAACTGGTACCAATGATGCCACTACCGTCGACATTCCAACCCAGCTCACTTTCGCACCGACGACCACTGCCCCTCCGACCGCCACTGATGGTGATGAGCAAAGCAGCACCTTGGCTTCGGACGGTACATCCACGACCGCGCCCACTGGCTTCCCGACCAACATGCCTCGCTTGATCCAGCCTCCTGGTGGCATGCCAGAGCAACCGCCGAACGGTACACTTGTGCAGATCGGTTTCAACTATGGATTAAACTACGGTTTCGTCGCTGGCAGCTCCACCGCTGTCAGCCAGATCTTCGCATTCTTGCCTCAGGGTATCGCCTATGGTCTGAGCATTGACCCGAAGGATGTCAAGATGAACGCACTGATGCCTTACGATACTTCCAAGGAACTTGGCTACATGACCACGCTCGCACAGGCGTACATTCCCGCTGATCTCGTTGACCAGCTGCAGCTCGACCTTCACACCCCTGTCAGCAACATTTATGGCAACCCGACTGCATCTATCCGTACTCTGATGTCTATGATCAACCCCAGCTTCTCCGTACAGCCCGGTGCAAGCCTCGACGGTAGCGCTACTTCCGACAAGAACCCCGCTGCGACCACTTCCGCTTCCAACGGTGACGGCGCTCCCATCGGTGGAGACTCTGGCTCTTCTCAACCCATTCGTGGCACCAGTGTCGGTATCGGTGTCGGTGCCTGCGCGGGTGCAGCTCTCTACGCCGCAGCCATGGTCTACGTCGCTCGCCGTTACAAAAAGAAGCGTGCGCGCCACGCTCGTACCCCCTCCGTCCCCGCTTCTCAGCCTGAGATGTCACAACGTGGCTCTAACCTGACAGGCAGCGGTGGCATGGGTGGCTACTTCATGTCCGGTGCGAACGGCCATAACAGTGGGGTTGGGCGCGCATCCGCGGCTGTTACGGCTTCTTCAGCTGGTCGCAGTAACGGCAGCGGCGGAACGAGAGGTAGCCGCAACAGCGGCCACAGCTCCAACGGCCGCAGCGTACGAGAGCAGGGCATCTCTGCGCCGGTCATGAGCGAGAACAGCTTGGGCTGGAACTGAGTTCGTCCATTGTGATCTTACTACGACTGAACGTACCAAACAAATAGCAAGATGTTTGCAACAGTAAAGGGGGGAGAAAGGAGATGGGAAATTTGAGATGTGGAGGAATTATAGACGATGCAGATGCATGCATGGTATTGGCCCCGACGGGCAAAGGGAATCTTTTCTTTAACTTCACTGTTTCCTTTTACGTTTTCGTGTCTTTCTGTCTCTTCTCTTCTTCTTTCAACAGCTTCAAAATTCATCAGAACCTTTTGTCTTCTTCAAAAAGGGTCTTTCGATTTCTAAGCCACCCACTTAGCATGTATGCGAGCGAGTGTTTTGTTTGAGAAACGAGAACGATGCCACACATTTTTATTTTCTTCATCCTCAATCTTCATCTAGATTTTTGTTGTATCAGAACTTGGCATACTTTTTTTTTTTTTCTCTTTTTCAAACCATGATACCAACTGTCGTTTTGATTTTTTCATTTGACATGCCCGGACATGGATGGATGGGGTTTGGGCTTCCATCTTTCCTTTTGCTGACGAAGGAAAGCATGGACGGTCGTTGACTCGGAAATTGGTTCCGATTAGGTAGCTTTGGTTTGCTTTTAGAAAATATATCATCGATTACTTTTTGTTGATTCATTCTCTATCTGTAGTCTCGGGGATTGTGGATATGGTTGTTGGTCTCATGCTTAAGACGATGTTGTGATGCTTATGGATGTGGAAGTGTAGTAGATGGAAATCAGGAACAACAAGGGAAAGAAAGCCATTTGTTATGATTTGCGTCTTGCTGCCTATGTTAGGTTCCGTACTGCTTGGCGCGGTGGCACAGCCCTTGCGTTGGTTAGTGGGCTTCGCTGCATCTCCTTCACCCTTCGGATTCACAGTATAGTACATACTATTACTTATTCAGACATCGAGCGCTCGCTCAGCCTCTGCGCACGATGAAGGAAGTCCTTATCTACGCATTTACCCGAAGGATTCTGCCGCTCGAGTAGAGCAGACGATCCTTGCACTATTGGGCAGACCGGTCAAAAGCCATGCATATTTCCGGTACCACACATGGGGGCTGAGTTCCTGCATGTTGCATGTTGCACTGCCTTGCAAGGAACAGCCTTGATAGTCGGCCTCAGGTCGCTTTGATCTGTGACAGACGACGAAATGGAAGAGCTGGCTTTAATTGAAAGTAGCGTTCCACCCTCATCTGCGTCGACACTCTCATGGTTTCAGCGAACGCTGTCTTTGTCATGGCTGGCCACATGTCGCATACAGAGTCCTTAGGGCGCGATAGCGCGCTCATGGATGTGCCAGACTCGCCGTCACAGAGTCTACCGGGAGATGATTCGCAAATGCAGCGCGATCAGGTTCCACCAGCAACTAGCGACAGTGGGACATGGCATCCTAACAGATCTCGAACTCCGTCGCATGATACTCAAACTTTGCAAGAAGTCATCATCGTGGATTCGGAAGAGCGCGTCACCTTGCTGCCATCAGAAGATAGGCGTACATCTACGGCTGAAGCGTCTTGCAATAGCAACCACCATCCGCCACCCAGCGAAATAGAAAGAAAGATACCGAATGACTCAGGTGTCACCCTGCCGAGATCCAGCTAAGTCGTTTGGATGGTCTTCATTTACGCTAGTTTAGCACTGACTGCCTGGATCTTGATCTGTCTTCTCACATTCAAACCACTAACGGCGAAACGCTACGGCTTCGATACCCGAGAGCGAGATATCTCTCGCCTTCAGGCAAGATTCATCAAGAGTGAGGAAATCTACCGCGCTGCTCGAATTGTACAGGCAGTAGTCGGTGTTTTGACCATCCCACTTACTTCGGCGGTCTGTTCTGCGGCGGCGGTTGTCTTCGCGCAAGCAAAAAGAAAGGAGCGGAAGTTGACTTTGCGCCAGACGATGACGCTGGCTGACAAAGGCTGGACTGATCCGACGACCATCGCCAAATTGCTATCCGGACGGGGCAAGCAGCTCAGTTCCTCGTTGCTGATATGTGCGCTTTTACTGAACTTGTTAGGTGAGAACTTGTGAAGGTGGCTTTCTTGCTACGCTCTTCGCACAACGTACTGTCAAAGTTTCAATGGACTAACGAAACAAGGTGCCTGTATAACGCCCTTGCAAACCATACTGTTGACCCAAGAGACAATCAAGACTCCAACACGTGCCCGGTCCGATAGGATGAAGATGTCCCGCATCGTCGACGTTCCGGACAAATTCGACACAACAGATCCCAACCAGCCAAGCTTGGTCACTACTCCTCACACGAAATGCTCTGAAGTCCACGTCAAACACAACACCCTAGCCTCGTCTATGGCAAGAAGATATTGGTTGCTCGTCCTCGAATAGTAGTCGCACGGAGAGATGTGTGCTCGAAACGACCTCTCTCGGCAATTTCTCAGCATTGTCGAACCCGTTTCTGGCTCAACTGCCTGTCGGATATCACACCGGAGTGATCAAGCAATACATTCCCCGTATCAACTCGACAGTGAGGTGGGAGACTTTACCACCAGCAGGTATGCCTGTTGGCTGTGGCGAAATGCCAGATTCCTTCTATGTACATTATGCCAACTCAACATTGCCGTCAGAAGCCAGTCTGGGGTACATTGGAGGTCAACCCCGGAACTGGAGTATCCAGGCCTGTATGCCAGGCAACCAGAGCATGTCAGCTTGGAATGATACTTATAAAAGGCAAGACTTCACGGAAGTGTTGTATCTGAAAATATTCGTCATGGGATACGAAGATGACTTGGGTCCAACACAAAGCTTCGATTCTCCTACTACTAGTGGTGTGTTCAAGATCACTGCAGACACAACTGCAGGTTACTTCGAGCTTCCAAATTACATGAACGGAGGTCAAGCTGGTCCTCTTATCGAAGGGGTCCCAGACGACGATGACCACTGCGGGTACGATTGCGAACGACAAGTTTATGGAAGTGGCACAGTTTCACCACGAGCTGTGCCTCCGGTGTCGAATTTCCAAAGTAATGGTTCTCTGAGTTTGTCTACCGTGTCGAATCGTGGCGTAAGTGGAATGCCCTCGTCAATCATGTAATATTCGCTAACGATGCTTATCAGCCATTGTTGACTGTTGCCATGGCTCTGTTTGGCTATGACTCCTTCATCTCTACTCGTTTGACTCATCAGGAGACATTCATCCGAGGTTACGACAGCTGGCCCAAGGCTGACGGCGGAGACAGCGGGCCGTGGGTTGACTACGCAATGGCCTGTATCGACCAAAAACCATTATCGTCACTGCTGATGGGAACCGACGACGCCAGTTCCTACGACTGTATCTCAGACAGTATCCAGACCCCAAAGCTGCTGGACCGTGAAGTTGCGAAATACGTACAATCTTTCTACCTTTTCGGGAACTATGGGCTACAATGGCAGGATCCAGATCGCTCAAGAAATGCATTCGCAGCTGCCGTCTACCTCGCAAACGAGGCCTGGCTCACATCGGACGTCCTGCGAGCCAATCGCAAGGTCTCCTCTGACCCTGGGGCCGATATGGTCATCCCGGCGATTTCTCGCTCAGGTATGGTCGTCATCTCGGCTCTTTGGGCAGTGTACATCGCTTGTCTTTTCAGCCTCGCGGTTTATAGCGCCATAAAGCCACGTTGGACATACCAGCTAGACTCCTTTGCTATGATGCGGATCGGTGCTGCAGCTCATGAGGAGATTAGGTTTGATGTTGGCTTCGAAACAAAAGCTATTGACGCTTTGGATAAGCTGCCCGGATCGATTGGGGATGCCACCGGAGGTGAGGGCGACGTTGGAGCTCTTGGTCTAGGCGCGTCCTCGCCTCTGCGTGCTGGCCGCAGGTACAAGTGTTACAGCGGTGATCAGGAGAATCTCGAGCGACGAGTTCGAGAATATCAGGTGCGCCGGTATGGATGAAAATGTGTCATGCGCAGAGCGCAGCGGGAATGTCTTTTGGAATTCATTTAGGATGTGACTTGTCATTTCCAGTAAGTTTGGAGCACAGAATCCTCGTGAAATGACTGTTGCAATCAATCATCGTTAGAGCCGGGCTCATGTACTCACCTGTTGATCTCATTCATATACCCGGATATGGATGCCTGCGTGATTTCGGCTCCTCTCTACCGGCCCCAATGGAGGTATAGGCGGTCGTAGATTTAGATGCCCTTTGCGGTTAGCTTCGGTCCGTCGTAAGAATGTTTTTGATCTATCCTGGTTGTGATCTGCTTAGTGGGGCAAGCGAAGTTTAATTAGGGTTTGTATTAGGTGCTTTGGATGATTTATTGTGATGACCATGGCTGGGAAATGTGTTAGACGGAGATCGGTAACGCTCGTCGACTGACATCCACAAAGATACTACTATTTCCATTCCTTGATGTCGAGCAAAAACTTCGGATGATCAGGAGGTTAGAAGACGCCTTCAGGATGGAATATGTGCAACACTTCTCTGCAAGATCGCGAGGTGCAGATCATCCTGGGGTGTCTTGAGGGACGGTTTGTGACTGCATCGGAGGTATCATCAGCGCTGCAAACCATCATCTGAACGCGCGACGGAGCATGGAAACGTGCTTTCAAAATCTTGCGATCACGTCAAGAACAGTCGTACATGGCGACTATCATCAATGTGAGCGTCTATCCGAGGTGTTCATCTGTTGTGTGGATTTTGCTGTTGCCTACAAGCCGGACATGGATACGATATATCTCTGCATGGAATTGGTTGGCCTTGTATAATATTTGGCAATCGTGTTGTTACCTCGCACTCGCTGTGGGAAACGCGCGGAACTGCTCTGCAGTCACCATGGGCAATGTATGAACACAATTCTCAAGGATGTGTTCTTACGCGGCCGGCGCGGGCATGCTTGCTTGTGCGGCTCCTTGAAATGAAGCGATGGCAGGTTGGCGTCAGACAGTCGAGGCTTGACACAGGCACTGGTTGACCCTAAAAAGAAGCCCGAAAGTACACGTACGCAAGATATACTCCACGTACGGGGCTTGACTCCGAGAACAACAACCGGCTAATGATGCTCGCAACGCGAACCCCCTTTCCCATCTTCATATTCCACATGGCTATGCATCAAGCATCAGACAGACAGCTCTATGCCGAAACTGGTATTCGTTTCACATGAAGCTGCTGACGGCCGCCATAGCCGGGCGAAGAAGGCGCTGATTCATGCGCACACGTTGCAACATAACCGCAGGAAGAGCAAACGCCTCCCGCCTTCAAGCACCGCGGAACCACAGCTCTTCAAGGATCTGTCTGACAGAACTGCATCTGGGGACAAACGACTAGATGTGGTGGTTCCGGAAGAAGACCCAGAGACAGACGACCGAATTAAGCTCGAGCGTTGTTCACCTAGGTCACGTGAGTTTGCCCTACTCATACCACTCGACAATTTCGGCGCCCATTGGCATGACCATATTAGGCCCAAACGGAGAGGATGTTCAGAGTATCGGTCAATGGTACTTCCATAGTCAGCTTGACGGGGCTCGAAGTTTTCACTTCGATCACGCCCAGACGCACTGGACGAACGCACTTTGGGACTCGGCGCGAGCGAACAAGCCAATGTTCGCTGCAATTGGAGCTTTTGCTCTCCACAAAGAGGTCACTCTGGCAAAGCGGCCTTCCAATTTTGCCTATCTTGAGCAGAAAGGGCGCACGATTTGGCACATCAGCAATGATTTGCGCCAGTCGCACTGTGCGTCAGATCCTCTGACCGTGGTCGCTGTTGCTCTTCTGGCTTACATGGATGTGAGAGATGGGAATTTTGCTGCTGCTAAAACACATCTTGAGGCGGTCCGTAACCTCGTCTGTATCTCCGAAATGCCGACATATGCGTGGCTTCATTGTTCGCTTGGGTAGATCTAAGACATGCCTTGTTGACTGGTCAGGCACCGATCATACCACACCATATCCCGCCAGCTTTGCGACGCGATACTTCGAATCGTTCCCCACAGAATGCTCGTTTGGCCTCTGAGAACGTAGCACATTGTCCGCAGGCATCATTCTTTACACACGAGATTGCATTCGACCTCTTCGACAGGCTTCATGCTCTGTGTCGCCAACCTAATAAATTTGGCGCGCCAGAAATTCCACCGTTTGGCCAGATATACGACCTGGAATACTCGCTACGAACAATACAGTCACAAGTATCCGAGAAAGCATCACGGAAACACAGTGCTCCTGCAGTGGAGCTTGTATTATTGACTATACAACTGCACCTCTGGATGGCTTGTCGTTTCTGGACCCCACAAAGGCAGGAGTCCCACGTGGCCGTCGTATCAAGAGCTTGCAGCATTCTCGATACCTTTCAGAATATCACCGCACGATGGTATGACTTCGGAAGCGCTGAATCTTTGCTATGGGTTCTGTTCACAATGGCTGCATCCGTACCTGGTCACGCCCACTCGTATCGAGAACGTCTTCTCTCTCTTCTTCGTCCAGTCTTGAGTTTGATGGACATTCAATGCCATGAAGACTTCGCGGAACAACTACATAGATGGCCATGGGTAGAGGATTGGCATCCGACACATACTCAGGTTGTCTGGTCAGCCCTCTCTGCAATCATAGAAGAAGTCGCAGAGCAGCAGCCACATTCTCAGATCATCGCGACGCCAGGAACTCCACCAAGGTCGGAGGAGAGACTTTTCTTGGGAGGCCTGGAATTCTACAACGGTTCATAATGCACACCGATACAATGATCGAAATCCCGGCCAAATCAATACTTTAATGCTTTTGTAAGGTTGCCTACGCCTATTTCATATATGAAAAGAACTCAAAGATGACCAATAGTTGGTGATTCGGCTTGCGAGAGGAGCAGAAGATCACGCGGATGATGATCATAGATCTTGATATGCTAAATCCGGGCTAAAGACAGACATGCCTAATACATGACCCCCAGATGATTTCAGTCAAGAGTTTCTGTTCCTGGATGGTATCAACATCAACCAAAAACTATCTGTGGAGATCCGGCGCCGTTGCAGCATACCCTATTAGGTTAGCGGATCTGCAAGCTTCAGGGGCACGTGGTCCGGCCAATGAAGTGGGCCTTTCTCGAGCCTAAGTTCCGTCATCCTGGGCAGAGCCAGGTTGTCGGTAAGGTGCCCAATCGTCAACATAGCTTACGCCACACGAGATCCTTCCTGTGTATAGCGCAAAGAACGAGTTACCGAAATGACGCTATGCCCAAGAGGGTATGTCTGTTGGTGGCAGCCGTAGCACTCGGCTCGCTGCATGTGTGGACGCTGCTATCTGTCCCGTGGACTGGGCCGGGAAGCGAGTCTGTGGACGTAGTGCTATGCCCAAGAGGGTATGCCTGATTAGCGAAGCTGATGATACTCGACTTGCGGCGTGTTTGAGCGCTGGTGTCTGTGCTTTGCGTCAATTGTATAAGTGGCAGAAGGTTCCAATGACAACAACGAGCATTGCCATACTCATTCCAGTCATCCGACAAGCATATTCATCATGCAAATTCCTCTGATCCTAGCTTTTCCTGTTTTCCTTGGAGCCACGGCTTACCCAGGACATGTCAATACTGTATGTACAGCATCGGTATCATTTGGGCATTTCGTGGTTTACTGATCCTTTCTCGCAGAGAGCTTCACCCGAGAGCAACGATGCCCGCAGTATTGTAGGACGAGGCGGACACTGTCGTGAAGGCTCGATCGTCGACCCCATCACGCATATTGTTTTGGACAGATACGACGACGATACTGGTCTATCCGATCAAATCGGCTGTAATGACGACTCCATTCACAACATCGACGAACGATCAGACATCACATCAGCGAGCTCGACTGCAGTATCAGACGCGGAACCCTTATCTGATCAGAAGACGCCACATCCAACCCATGCCTCACCAAGTCAGATGCCCTTATGGCACGACATGGTAATGTTGGCAAATTCAACCTCCATCTCGCATCCTGAAGAAGACAACAGCCATGGTCTTGGATATGCGGCGTTGAAGCTCATGTGCCGTGCGAGTAGGAAGGTCGTAGCTATAGGGAGCATGATGGTGATAGGTTATGGGCAAGTGTGAACGGAATTTGCCGATGCGGCGAATTCCTGATGTCCTGGTATAGACATTGTATATTAGTGATTCGATAGCATGATGACAATTTTCCAGAGCCATCCGAAAAGCAACTTGAGAGTACCTGGAGATCTAGCGCTCCCGGAACATTTACCAGATGGGACTACGGCCCAAGTTCTGTAGGCAAAACTTTTCCAACTGTCTCCGAAGCCAGATTCTGAGAAAGAATAGATTTTCGCCCTTCATTCGCAATGCCGTCGGTGATTATGATGCTGGTAGGCTCAGTCTGAGTCACACAGAAGAGGTGCTACCGGCGGTTCCAAGCTCGGTTGAGATGCAATTACCAGAGGTGGCATTGATTTGTGACTGTGCATGTCCTGCTCTAGGTCTCCAAGCTGCTGCTCGCATTCTTTGCGACTCAGGCCCATGAAGCCGACGCGTCCAAAGAGTCGATGGTGAAAGCCAGGTTGCATAGAGGAGATGTATTCGAAGTCCCTGATCGACGAAAGAGACATCTGGTCATGCCAAGATCATACGAATGTCTGTAGAAGATACACTCGATGGTCCTTGCTTGTGCAGGCATTTGCGCCACTTGGTGGCACTACATGCTGAATGTGAACCACAAATGTTGCAATCAACGAAGATGCCGCGCCGGCAGACAGCGTGCCGAAATAGTGACACCGGACCTTTATAGTGATAGTGATTCTGACTAGGCTTCCGATTCGCGGCACGCGGTGTCCAACTGCGGAGGGCGGTTGCGATGGCGAAAGCCTTCGAGACCAATCTAAGTGGAGTATTACAACCGAGAAAGCTTTATTGGAAGGTCGCCGACATCACGATTCTGTACAAAACATGTCTTCCGTCCAATGTCTACGAGTGCGTCGTTATCGCTTCGTATGGTGTGATCCTGAGCCAATATTGTGTGCTTAAGTCGCTTCACGCCCACCTGTGGAGTTAGCGGAGAAGTTGCGACGAATATACCTCCGAGCAACTAGTTATAAGACAACAATTGGCTAATTCACTAATAATACAATTCTTATTTGCTACTATACACTTTTACGCAGCTCAATTATAGCTTAGACTGCAATAGGACGTGCCTGTGCAGCTTTATTCATCTGCAACGATGTCGACGACTACCACCACCACAACCGTTGAGCAGCCTGCCATCATCCTGCAGGCTGAAGAACATGCTAAGCAAGCTCGTGAGCCTTTATCGCCCTCGGGGGCCCTCGATCGATTCGAACATGTAGAAAGCACTCCGGTCATTGGACGCGAATACGCCAACGTGAACGTGGTCAACGACATTCTCAATGCCGAGAACTCCGATGAATTGATCCGCGACCTTGCTATCACCAGTACGTCGCTTCTAGCTTGAGCAATGACCAAGATACTGACACACAGTAGTCTCTCAGCGCGGCGTTGTATTTTTCCGAGCACAAGACAACCTCACCGACGACCTCCAGAAAGTGCTTGCCCAACGTCTCGGCGAACTCAGTGGCAAACCATCGGACTCGACACTGCACATCCATCCATTGCTCAACAGCTCCCACGAGTTCGGCACCAACGACCAGGAAATCAGCACAATCTCGTCCAAAGCTTTCAAAATCTACGAAAATGGTGTAAAGGATCGCGACGACCGCAGGGGAGGTGCTGCTTCGTGGCACAGTGACATCCAATTCGAGCAATACCCGGCGGACTACACAAGTCTGCGTCTCACACAGCTCCCTTCAACAGGCGGCGACACTCTGTGGGCGTCTGGCTATGAGATCTATGATCGGTACAGCGATGCGTACCAGAAATTCTTCGAGGGCCTTACCGCCACATTCTCTGGTGAAGGATTCCTCAGAGCTGAAGCTGCCAACCCTGCGAACCGGATCTATGAGGAGGCTCGTGGACACCCTGAGAATGTCGGCCGCGATCTGCTGGCCGTGCACCCGGTGGTTCGAACAAACCCGGTGACAGGTTGGAAATCCATCTACGCCATCGGCAACTTCCCGCAGAGGATCAATGAGCTTTCCGCACGCGAGAGCAAGGAATTGCTGGAGAGTTTCTATCGCGTCATCGAGCAGAACCATGATTTGCAAGTCAGGTTCAAGTGGAAGCAGCCAAACGATCTCGGTGAGTATTTTCTTGGTAAAACGACGAGATCAATGTGCTAACTTGAAGCAGCGATCTGGGACAACCGTAGCGTGTTCCACAGCGCCACCAATGACTACGCCACTCTCGGTGATCGCCTGGGCCACCGTGCGGTTGGTATCGGCGAGAAGCCGTACCTTGACCCCCAGAGTAAGTCAAGGACGCTCTCATGAGATTTTGAGCGGGTGGTCATTACAAGTTGGTGGATGGTGTTAGATACATTCGATCGGTACGCTGGGTATATTTGCTGAAACGTCATGAATGAAGTTGGAGAGTCTTTGTGCCAGAAATCCATGGAATCGTGACTGATCACTCCCACGTTGTCTCGCTTTGTCTGTCCCTAGATGGACATGCGGTCATGATCTCAGAACCAACCGTCTTCGTCACCCCTAGCCATGAGTGCTTTCAGAACATCCACAGCACCACTCACCACTCCACAGAACCTCATACTGCCAGTCTTTTCGATACGTGTTTTAGCCCATGTCACAACACATTTTGCATCGTCCCACACCAGCTGACCATCTGTTCCAGCCTGCATCAAGTTTGTAATGGCTCTGTCGAGCTCATGTACAGGTACCACTGCTTCGCCATCGGTGGTCATGGGGATTGATAGTCGAAGTGGCTTGTTCGGCAGGCGACGCGCATGTGTGCATGCCCACACAACGAGTGAAGCAAGGTGTAATGACCACTCGTGGTAAAGACACGTTGTCTTCGGATGAACTCTGTGCAAATGTATGATCTTGGAAGCGTGTGCGAATGCATCTCGGGCTGATGTAGTTGTCCAGAGTTTGAAAGCCTCTTGGTAAGCCTTGTACTCTGCATACAAGTTGAGCTTCTCAGCCATCACCCAGCTTTCACCAGCCACGGCCAGGAGAGCACGTATCGGGATGCTGTTGCAGAGCGCGAAGGTCTGCCGTGCCAGATCGATGTGTGGAGAGTTTGAGGGTGGTGTGTACAGATCGAGATTTGATGGTATGTTCTGCGGCCCGGCTGGATCGACTCTTGCTGTATCACTGGAGTATGCAAGAGCAAGCGATGCCACGAAGATATCGAAGTGGTCTCCAGCAGATGTCGATGCAGCATCTTGACCGAGATTACCAAGTCTCTCGTAATGCCAGCCGTCAGTTTGATTGTAAAGATCATTGTGGAGCGCGAGATCCGAATCCCAGATATGCAAAGGCTGTGGGAGGCCTATGCTTGCAGGTAAGAAATCGGGGACATCGGTACTGCGGCGCCCGAAGAGTGTGGATTGCTCTTGGTCCAAGATGTAGTAAGCAGCGAGCAGACGTTGCCTGCTCTCAGACTCGAGTGTTATGGTGGACAAGTCTTGCGAGAAGTCCGAAGCGTCGAAGCTCGGGAAGTATGCACCCGAAGTGTCCATGCCGTAACTCCTGGCAAGTGCGCAGTAATTGTCCTGGAAATGTTTCGATGACTGTAGCGGTGGACGACGGGACCTGTATGTCCAGAAGAGCTCTACCATCAGAATTGCTTGCATGTCACAGATGCGGTATGAATGCGAGTTGCTGACAGTGCGCTTCTTGATCACTTTCAAGCACCTTTTGTGTAGAATACAAGCATTTGCTGCGTCAACCTGGTCACCTGTCATGCAGGCTCCCATAGTGAGCATTGCGGATCGAAGCAGCGGCGATGTGTACGACACATCGAATGTGGGCCTGTGAATAATAGGCCAAATTGGGTGTACCAGACGCCAGTAGGCTTCGAGGTAGCGCTGCTTGTTGTCAAGGTGATGGTGAAGTTGACGGGCACCAAAATTATGTGGCGCCGAAGTTGGCGTCACTAACTCGTCCTGTTCAAGGAAATCACGGTATGCTGGTAGGAGCGCAGTGCCATTTCCAGGCAACTGCCCAAAAGACGAGTTCCTTGATAGACCAGTGTCGCTGTGAGTGTTGGACATGGAGTATTCCGAAGCAGGTGTGCGGAGCTGGACGTAGCCTGGACTCGGGCCTCTCCAATTTGATGTTGGTGCCAAGGAATCAGGTGATATAGGCGAACGAGAAGCACCCAAGCTTGTAGCCCCTGTTATCCACATCTGGTTGGTGTCAAGAGCGAGCGGTGATAGTTCACATTGATCAAGCATGAGCCCTGTAGATTGGAAACCATTTGCTGAATGCTGGAGCGTCTGGAGGCTCGTGAACCAGTCGGATTGCACACCTTGTCCAAGAAGTGGAGTGCCGGCATCAGCTGTAAAACTTTGTGGGTGGGAACCTGTGGCAGGTGTATGTTCCTTGCGGACCGTCACGCCGGACGACAGCGATGACCGATGCAAACTAAAATCTTCATTTGGTTCTGCCTCCTGGGACGTACCGGTACTGGTATAAGGCAAAGAAGGCACGGTGTCATCACTCCAGGATGAGGTATGAGCGATGTTCGACACCGATGGCTTCGAAGAATTGGAAGGCTCGTTGTGCTTCGCTTTATGTCTGTTCAAGAGATCTTCCCTAGAAAACGTTCGATCACAACCCAGGACGTCGCATGGGAAAGCTCCGGGCTCATGGCTCTGCTGGTGTCGTCTGAGATGTTCTGCACGTGTGTAGGTCTTGCCGCAATCGCAGTGGTGGACTGGCATTCCTTTCGCAGCTTTGCTGACTCGGCCAGTCCTAGTCCGACGAGCGCTGCCAGTTGGCGAGGTCGACTGCAGCATCGTGTCTCTGGACATGTGGGCGTCACGTTCCCTGCCGGAGAGACCGCAGTTAGTAGTATCCAGAGCGGCGTCTTCTTCTAGCGGACGCTTTCTCGATTGATGATGCACTTGTTCCGGGGAAGGATACTTGGTGGGGTTCCCAATCTCGGTCTCAGCGGGTGTGGGCGCCATACTGGGTATATGTAGAATCTAGCGTCCAAGAGGGTTCGACCAATATTCTGATATTTCATCAAGTGGTGTCTGGAGGTAGCCAGCCAGTGCCCAAATCTCTAAGAGTGGCGGGTGTCATTACAGTCGGTGTCAACTAGAAGGCAATGTTGTGGCTGTTTGCATGTCCCAAGTTTAGACCCAACATCCAGGTACGCAAGGCTATGGTAGGGCGATGTCGACCCTGCATACAGAAATGATGCTCAATACTTCGTGAGCGATAATAGAGTTCGTGGGCTACTCCGGCTAGGATACTGGTGTGGGTGCCGGCATGAGCACAATCAAGAAAAGCAACACCCTGTAGCGATGAAGAGACGGTGTCTTGGTCTCTTTAGAAGTCATGGCGCCATGCGGATGTCCACATGGCAGAGATAGATGACGCGACATCTGCCAATAACCAGGGAGTAACCTCTCGTGCGTATCGCAGACACGCGAGATTCGCCAGGGCTACTTTCGAAGGATTCGCCGTATGACTGATACGGTATAGCGTGTTCTATTTTGTCATCATCTGCCTGTACAATGTAGAAGGGACCTGGCCTGGACCAGGAACGGCAATAGCGAAGGATTCAGTAGGCTGAAACGCACTTCGCGATGGGCAGCGTGTGTGTGTGTGTTTTGCGAAAGGGGATGATTGGAGGAAAATATGTCCCTCGGTTGCATGATTGCTATCAGGCGGAGACGAGATGAGCCTGCAGGGTAACTAATCCATGCACGCGGAGTTGGTACTTACTTGCCTACCTATCGCGTTTGTTTGTCAACGAAAGAAGACGTGGCAGGCGCCTACGTGAATAGGACATTCCAGTTGTCTCAGGCGGTGTAGCATAATCTGCAACACGGCAGATGAGGTTCGGTACTCGATTACTTGTTTGAGAGCGGCTGAGGTGCGTGAGACGGAGGGAATGTTGGCATCTGCAGGAGGAGGCGTCACCGTCGCAAGCTAAATTTGGATCGTCAAAATCCCTGCTGTCGAAACACGTGCTGTGCAAGGAGGAGCACGCGAGCCCATGAACCGCGGTATCGGTCCCAGCGAGACAAAACTGATACAATAAGATATGTTACACGATTAGCTAAAAGTATGCTAAACTCGTAGAATTGATGTATCCAACCAATATACTGTACACAAGCGTCACGACACTATTCATAGCCGGATATTGCTTGAACACCCAGCCTTGAGTGCCGTCGGAGGCATAGCATGCGAGGTCAAATCAGGCATATTTCTACATGATCGCATCTACGATCACAAATACGTGGTCTGCTGCTAGGAACGTAAGGTTCACTGCCTAGAACATCGCATGATTGACTGTCGCGGCTGTCCAGTCCGGCCCAATAACGTTCGGTGACGAACCTCGATCTCCGTTGTCGGCGCATACACAAGAGATCACTACATATACGTCCAAAGCACAAAAGAGCATATGTGGGTTCTCAAGCGCTGGCGTAATTACTGGATCTAATGACAACCCAATGTACGTTATTTTGTCCTGCAGGTTCGCAAGAGGATATACAGCCATGCCATGTCACTCGTAGGTAGGTGCTTTCATCCCTGAGGCTGTAGGAAATGAGAATGTCGGCCCATCGTACACATGCGGACGCTCGCATAACTGCGCCTTGCAACAAGGTTCTTTCATCAAGTCTCTGGAGTATTACAGTATCTCTCACTGCTGCGCATGATGAACACAGGGCGACAAGGCTGGGAGGATGAGGCGCGCGGCCGACACAAGGACCCACCCGACCTCGACCCCGCCACATGAATCGCCACCGTTTCCAAACATCACCTGTGTCGTATGATCAACAACCGTCGACCTCCGATATCGTAGCAAAGAAATCCAGCATATTGTTCGCATCGTCTTCTCATAATTGCGCAGGGCTGTCGCTCTGATGCCGCTCTTGCTGGTAACTCTCGACGATGGTACGACTAATATCCCTGGAGGACGAAGACACCACCGATCCAGAAGCTAGGTTCCAGCTACCACTTGCTGTCGTCAAAGATGATGGCAGGTACAATCCGAACATCAATGGTTTCTCGGCAGCTTTGAGCTGCTATCCGTGAGTATCCCCAAGCTTGTCACTCTGGTAGCAACAAGGCGCATCAACTCTCTCGAGGTCTTGTTGTCTAGCTCTGTCACTACCATTGCTTCTCTGTGTACATTGGTACATTGTCCTTCCGGAGAACGGCCACTGACCGATCCCCCAGCATCGTCTCGCAGTTAGCAAGTCTACTAGATCTGAATGCGCTACATGATCTGTCACGAACATGTCGCCAGTTCCGTGCAAATCTGCTCCAGTACCGCACAATGCTGAAGACTCTCACCTTACGTTGCGTCAACGAGAACCCAGAATCTACTGAGGGAGCTGGAACCGCACGATATGACTCCAGCGATTCGAATATCTATCATACAAAGCACGCATCCCGGCGCATCACAAGCGGCAAAGTAGGCCCCTGCGCCCGTGATATGGTCGGAGAATGCAGGAAATGCAGCAAGATCGTGTGCCGCGTATGACAGAGCCATAGTATCGTACTTGCTGAGTATGAGTCGCTGATCTCCAATACAGAATTGTATTGCCAAGCCGCCGCATCCCCGAGACCTCAAAGGCAGGCATCGCAGGCTGTGCAGAGTGTGCATGAAGTCGCCTCTCAGTAGGCTCACGAGTGTCACATCGGACGACTGCGAGATGAATAAGTATGCGATCTTTCGCGAGACTTTGCTCATGTGTCTGACTGACTCCAATTATCAGTTTCGTCCAAACCTTCACGGACTCCGCTTTTGCCCGTACGCCTTGCAACTGCCCGAGAACGGTCTGGCTCTGCCAACCATGCGGTCTCGAATCCCGTCAAGCGGACACAAACCACCAACGTAGCGTCAATTGGCGCATCCGATACTCTGCATGTGGAGGCATTGGTGCCGGTTTGGGCGAAGGAAATGAAGGCGTCGAATGCGGCCGACGCCAGAACTGCTTGGCAGCACAAGACGTGTATCGAGAATATGAGTGTGGCGCTGAAGAACTGGCTGCAGAAGCATCAGAGTCTCCTGGCCACGAACACAGAGGCTGCAGCTACATGATGCAGGAGATGGTCGGCATCGGAGGGCAGTTGAAGACCAAGGTAAAAGAGAAGGTGTGCGTCGGCCAGGCGGTAAAACACTACGAAGACGAAAGGAGTACGGGAAGGTACTTGAGCAGAGAACAAGGCGGCCTGAATCGCAGCTGGTGCTCATGGTGCGCGAGGGTGATACCTGGAAAGAAGGATTTGGAAAGTCCAGCAGGCCAAAGCACTGACAGCGTGGACTCATGGTCTTCTGGAGCCTCGGTGTGAGTTCCGAAGCAGCCTGAGCTGAGTCTTCAGCGGTCTGCGCTGGCACGGCTGAGTTTGACCAAGCTATAGCTATACAGCTCTTGCAGATCCGTCACCAATCAAATGAGCTGTTATTGGCCAGCATTGCAATTAGCCGAATGATCAGATTGCAGGTTCCTCGTCTTTTGGTCGACGAGGCCCACCACGGCATCCAGCAGTTTTGGGAGCTTCAGCAAGACTATGATACCCACCGCTAGGCAGGCTACAATGCAGATATCCCACGCAAGCTTCAGCCGTTCACTCTGCAAATTACTTTCGGTCTTCTCCGTCTCGGAGTCGTCTGTAGCGACACTGTCATGCTGATTTTGTGCATATGTATTCCCAGAGACAGAAGTCTCAGGCTTTCCATGTAGTCCGGTCTGGTTCTGCATCAAAGCCAGCGCAATCTCTACTTTCTCGAGTCGCTCGGAAAGACTCTGATTTTGTGTGATCAAAAATTGAACGAGCTCCGCGGAAGCTCGCTTGCGCTTATGTTCTCCTGTAGCAGGATTCCGCCCTCGAGCCCATGGATCCTAGCCTTTTAGGCCACCATCAGGTTGAATGTCGACTGCTTCGTCTGGGTGCGTGCTGGGAGTCTCGCGTGTTGCCAAATTTTTTATAATCTTTTCGTTTGCAGGCTGCATACCCATGAAGCCATCGGTGGTGTCTGTTTCGGACGATCCCTGTCGCTTTGCGGATCGCCTTGCCTTGCGAAGAGCATGATCAGATGTACCATCGTAGCATTCTTCGCAAGGAGAATAGTTCGGTACGGCGTGGCAAGATCCAGGACGCGAGTATCGAGGTGATGTAGGAGAGTGAAATCTCTCTTCGCCGCTGTCGAGGTACCCGCTTGTGCCGGGGTAATATTCTCGAGGAGAATAGTTTGACACATCGAATCCTTCTTCCTGTTCTCCGTCACGCTCTTTGCCTAGACTATCACCAGTATTGAGGCTGGGAACTGCTCTGTTGGACTTTCCAGCACGAGTCGGCCTTTGCCGTCCTTCCGACGACGTGCTGAGAGAATGATTTGAGATGCCGGAAGAATACCGCTTATCCATCTCGGACTGATACCGAGCGTTAATACCAGACTGGAAGGGTTTGGGGTGTTTTATGGATTGCTGTTGTATTGTGACATTGATGGTGGTGCTTGGGGTGCGCTTCTTCTTTGCTCCGCTGCTCGCGTCACACCAACTTCCTTGCGGAACCTCCACAGTGATCCGAATTGTTCAAGACGGACATCATTTGTCTTTGAGCTTACCCATTAACCATGTGCAGGAATACGGACACAGCTTCACAAATTCATGCTGTAGTGCATATACTTCGAAAGAGGCTATTTCGCCGGGAGTAGGCGTCTGAGCTCGCACGTCCTATTCCTGACATCAAAGGTAAGGCTGCAGGCGGTACAAGTGTATAGACTCAAGGCGAGATTAGCTTCGGCGTCAATTTTCGAATGCACTGGTGATTCGGCTGTTTGATGAATGTATTCATTAACTGAATGATACCGTCGAAAACACGAAGCAAGTTGCGAGCACAACTTTTGAGACCGATGGTCAACCACGCATCCCGCTTGTCATGATCAACAGTCCGTATTGTCAAAACACGCAGTACATCGGATCTTCTTCAGGCCAGGCAGACCGCAATTGGGTCCGGCAGCATGATCAGAAACCCAGCCAAGAACTATTCTTCGGGCTCTTCTTGAAGAAACCGAGCACATCCCCGCCGACGAGCGACGACAACTGGATCATGACAAAGACAACCAAGAATTTCTGCAACAAGTCAAGCGCCTTCCAAGCCCACGGCATCAAATCGTCTCTATCGAAAAACTTCAACTTCGCATTGTCAGTCTTCGGCTTGGCGGCCTTCTTGCCGAACTTCTTGGGCTTGTTGCTGACTCCGAATTTCCTCTCGGCTTCGAGGATTCCCCTCAAGAAGTTGTCCTTGCTGGTGGCGAACGATTTCTCTTCGTGCGAGGCGCCAGGTTCGTAAAGTGGCATAAACTGAGTGAGTGTCATGCCGGCGAACGGATCGTTGTACGGGACACCCCAAGGGTCATACTCCACGACCTTGGCGGTTGGCGGCGGCGGTGGTGGAGGAGGAGCTGCGGCTTCGAGCACGCGAAGGACACGTGGAAGGACGTCCCAGAGCTCTTTGCACTGCGCGTAGAATTTGTCTTCTGTGACGTCTTTCGGCTTGGGCTTCACGCGTTGGGAAAAGTCCGGTGGAAATGGCTCTGGGGAAGGTGGAACACCCATGGGGCGCACCATTTCTGGCATCGGAGGCTGCTCGTGCACGAGCGGGATTCCATCTTTGGACAAGACAGCTGCGAATGGGTCCGAGGGCTCCAGTCGCTGCGTGAGCATTTTGTTCTGGTCCATTAGAATATTGTTTTGATCCATCAGATGATAGAGCAGATCCTCAGACAGGAGAGGAATGATAGGAGGCTCGCTTAGCGGAGTCTTCTTCTTGCTGATCGGGCTCTTCTTGTGGCCATTGACGGGCAAGCTCGCAGTACTGCGATCTTTTCGTGCCTTCAGACTTGGCACATCGGAGTCAGAATCTACCTCGATGATCACCTCGTGGTCGGAATCAGTGAGCGTAGATTGGGCGACATGGGTGAAGCGTCCCAGATCATTGGAATCGTGGGTATCGTACGGGAGCGGTTGCTCCGTTGCCATGGTGCCGTAGGAGTTTTGGAATACCCTTCAGGTAGTCGTCTTCGAAGGCGACAATGTCAAAAGGAAAGCTCTGCGGCGGACGAAATTGTGTCTTTTATTGCCTCGTGTCAAGAGCTATCTCAACATAGCTACCTACCTTGACCCCTCACAATGCACGCAGTGCACACAGCATTGGCCGAAGCTGTATCACATCACACAGAGCTTCCTGCATCCCATGCAATAATATGTTGCATGCCCCGCCATTTGCACCAATGCCTGTCTAAACGGAGGCACACATATGAGATGAGCTATGGGAACCAGAAGCTGTAGCTCCAGCATCCATGTAATACATGCTGCTATGGAGTGTCTATCATGTGCCCACCTACTCGAACCGTCACCATGCTCCATCTTGCAAACGGTTTAAGGGCACTCGTGCTCTGACAGAGTTCGCCCTTGGGGTCTCAGACAGACTGCCTCAAGATCCCAGCCAGAGACCCACAAAATTTCCGCGGCGCGCAGTACTCATGCCAGCGAGGCAGAAAACAAGGGAAATGACTGCAAACAACAGAACTGAAGCAGTGCCGACGAGGAATCTCTCATATGCCAAGGTAGATGTGCACTTTTCCTTTGTCGATTTGATCTTCTTGGTCTTCTTGATCTTCACTTCTTTTGGCTTGGTGGTGCTGATCTGCTTCGAGCTGTCCGGCGCGTCGAGACGCCCAGGAGTGGTGAGTTCTCGGTGGATCTTAGCTTTAGCTATGTCGATGAGTTGGGATAGCGTTGGAAGTTTGGTGTTCTCGGCTGCGGTCGCACTATTCCCTGTCTCCTGAACGTCCATGTCGACACAATTGCCAGAACACACAGTAGGGTAGGTACCGACGAGTGCTTGCAGGGTACGAGCTTTGGCTAGCTCGGTGCGATGGAATGTCAACATCTCCTTGTCGCTCAGCATGGGTGCGGTAGCAAATGTCTCGAGGTCAGGCGGGAAGAATGATGAATGGTGACTTGACAATGTGGGAATGGTTCCATGCAAAGTGTCCTCCTGCGTGCGTTCTGTATCAACACGGTGAATCTGGGCAACCAAGTCGACAGCATTGTGGCCAGGATAAGTGCTCTCAAGAGGAGGCACGGGGTGAGGGGGAGTCAAGACCTCGAGGTGACCGTCGCCTTCGATGGACAGCACGCGGATCTCTTTGGCTTCCGGCCCTAGACTGACGCCTAGGTGATCGCCGACGAAGCGAACGGCAGTCTGGCCGTTGTCGAAGTCGACAGCTTGTTCGAAAGTAATGACGATGCCGACAAGCTTGCGTTTTCCGTTCGCCGGCTCGACCTCAGTCTGGAGAACGTTGAGGTCGTCTCTTTGTGTCTGCTCGAAGGCCATACTCTCTTCAATGGCTTCGGAGACGAGACGGTCGATATCGAAGTCCGGAACCTGCGACTCTCCATCGACAATGACCGGCTCTTCGGCGTGGGCTTGCTGGTCCAATGGCAGCTTTTCGTCATCACGCTCCGTCTTGGAGGCGGCGGATGGTGTAAGCATTGAGTAGCCGCTGAGCTCGCTAGCGTTGTCGTCGTCGTCGCCGTCGTGTCGCTCAGTAGTAGTGGGTTCGACTGATGGGAGCTCATGCACTGCGCGTGTGGGTGAGGCTTGCGTCATCATGTTCAGCTTCTCAATGAGAGCCTTCGCCTCCTCAATGACGGAAGGGTCGTGCATGGGAAGCTCTCTGAACTCGTTCCTGGCGTCCATGGTGTTGCTGTTTGTGATAGCTGGTTTACGACGGCGAGGTGGTGAATTGAAAGACAATGAAGAGCTTGAGGATGGTCCAGCGAGGCAGTGCATAGAGTCGTGACACGCATTTAGATATAAATGGAGCTTTCGAATGATTAGTTGACTGCTCGACCATGCAACCGCGGGAAGCACTGGTCTCTCTGCATTTCTCGGAGAACGACACTGGCTCGATTTTTTGCTTCTCAGATCATGCCATCCATACATGCACCTGAGGCGAATAATCACGCCGTGTCTCATGCAACCTGCGCCCTACCCTGTGGCATCAGAGCTTCCCCCAGCTTCCGATGCGCGCACGGGTGCATTCACGCCTCGCAATTCCTGATATAAGCTAGCAAAGCTACTGCAGACCAGCGCCATCTTTCAGCAGCTGTACACCCAATTCTTGCAGTTTGAATTTTTGGATCTTGTTGGAAGCAGTCTTTGGGAAATCGTCGACCCAGAAGACATACTTCGGCACCAAATGGCCACTGAGTTTCTCTCTCACCCAGTCTCTGACGTCTTTCGCGTTGAGATCGCTGCCTTTACGCCGCACGGTGAACGCAGCGACAACCTCGCCGTACCTTTCGTCAGGCAAGCCAACGACGCTTACTTCCTGCACGTCGCCGTGCGCTAGCAGGCAGTTCTCTACCTCTAGGGGATGAATATTTTCCCCACCTCTGATGATGAGGTCTTTTATGCGGCCTGTGATTGATACGTAGCCCTCATCGTCCATGCTCGCCTCATCTCCCGTGAGCATCCACACTTTACCAGGCTGGTCTTGGTCCGCTATTAGAGCTTCCTGCGTCTTGACCGGGTCGCCCCAGTATTCTTTCATCACAAGATAACCAGAGACTGCAAGCTCCCCACGCTCGCCGATCGGTAGTGTCTTGGTCTTGTCGAGCACATCAACGACTTTCGCCTCAACATGCGGCAGCAGGCGTCCAACAGTATCGATTCGTTTCTGGATCGGATCGTCGGTGCGGGTCATCAGACTGACGGGCGAAGTCTCGGTCATGCCGTAGCAAATAGTAAGCTCGTCCAGATTGAGGATCTTGTGCAGCTTCCGCATGAGCTCTGCAGGCACTGAGCTGCCAGCCGCGATACCTGTGCGAAGGTGCTGGAAGCCTTCGTGAGCGACAGTTCCATTGGCCAGCAGTTCAAGCTCTGCGAGGAACATCGTCGCCACGCCGTACAAAGCGGTTGCCTTGTATTCCTGCACAGCCTTGAGAGAAGCCAGAGGGTCGAAAGCTTCCGTAGGGAAGACGATTGAGGATCCATGCGTAGCGCTCGCCATGTAGCCTAGAATGCATCCAAAGCAGTGGAACAGAGGTGGCGGACAGCATATCACGTCCTTCTCAGTCAACAGCATGCGATCCCCAATCTGAAGCCCATTGTTCAGAATCGACCGATGCGACAGACAAGCCGCCTTCGGCATCGACGTCGTGCCTGACGTAAATTGTATATTCACCACATCATCCTTATGCAGCCCTTGGTCCGGCAGCGCCTGCTTCGATCCATCCAATAAATCCTCAAAAGACACCGCAGCCCTCATACTCTTCGCATTGACCCGTCCAGCAGAATTGTCCACCAATACGATCTGCCTCAGAGAAGGCACAGCTTCCGACTCCACCTTCCCAGGCCCGTCCACGCCAGGACATATCTGCCTCAACAGCTCGCCATTGTTCCTAGGCGGCTTCCGGCTCAAGTTCGTCTCAGTGCCGATGATCAAGTGCGTCGCGTCTAAATGGCTCAGCGCAGAAACAACCTGCTGCGTATTGAAGCTGGGATTGAGCGGCACGAGGACGGCGCCCAGCTTGAAGCACGCATAAGTCAAGCTCGCGAACTCGATGTTGTTGCCCAGGGACACAGCCACGCGGTCGCCTTTCTTCACGCCTAGGGACTGCAGGCCGCGGGAGATGCTGTTGCTTTGCTCGTCGAGGGCAGAGTATGTGAGGATGGCGTTCTGGTGGCGGGAGATGACTGCGTTACGGTCGCCGAATCGTGAAACTATGGAAGCGAAATGCTGAGGGATTGTTTGCTCGATCAAGGCTGGTTCTGAGGGGCCACGGTCATGGGAGCTTGTCAAGAGGGTTCTTCGAGGGCATTGGGAGGATGATATAGAGAGTAATGTTCTGCGATTGAGGAGCTGGCGCTTAGCCAGCGTCCTTGGGAGCATGATGATGGAGTCGTGACAGCACACTGCAAGAGAACAGCGAATTGGCGGTGGCTGTTATAGCTGCGGGCATTGGGAATAATATCAACAACCTGCAGGTCATGCGAGACCTCGATGATCATCACCTCGGCAAACAGCTGCTGTGACGGCGAGCACGGTTGACCCACCCTGTCATCGTCCAGCTTCAAAGTCTATACCGCTCGCCTTTCAAATCGACGAAAGGTACGAAGTTTGAACCTGAACTATCAGCCACCCTGCGACAGCTCCAGCTCCAGCTCCAACCGCATCAAGCCGCCTCCACATTCGGATCAAGGATGGGGAGAGCCCGCAGTGGAGCTTTGACAACAAATCGACCCGAAACATCGCTGGCCGCATGAATATATTGGGGACCAAAGCGTGATAACAGTCATTATATGGATCATGCTATATGACGTAGAACATCAGCGACGCCCAACACACATCTTGATCCCTCCGATTCCCGTCACAGCGTAAAATCGTGAGATTCCAAAGAGTTGGCGAAACAGCACAGCACAACCCCCACTATACACAGAGACGATCAAAATCATGCTACCCCAAGATGGCGATTTGGCGCTGACCCTTGCGGCCGACGCAGAAACCTAACTCTCATAAGCCTTTAGTTTGCTCCCTGAACGCCTGGCTCTTGACTCTCTCTGTCTCTCAAGGCACATGCATATGTTCAACGTTCATCCCACCTCCTTCGCGCCGGGCATTATCGAATATTTCGCAGGGACGTGTCTAGAAGTCGGCGAACATGCTGTCGTACTTGTCTTTTTGTTCCTGCAGGACCGATACATTAGCTCAAAGCAAACTTGGGGATCTACTGCAAGGTTTCTTGCCTACCTGGGTGTACTGGTCCCTGTGCACTGGCTCGGCGTCGTACTCGTCAAAGTTCCTCGTGTCGTCTGCACTCTTCAGGTGCGGCACAATGGGACCCTGCATCTCGCGGTGGTACAGCGCATCCCAGTCAATATTCTTGAACCAAGGATGCGCCTTGATCGTGGAAGCGCCACCAGATGTGTGTCCCAGCCTCTTGCTGACGTCCACTGTGCAGAGACCACCGATCAAATCACGGGCATCCTCGCCCATTGCAGATGGGTAGCGGACCTTGCCTTCGACGATTTGTTCGTAGATCTTCATAGGGTTCTGGTCCCAGAATGGTGGTTGACCAACCAGGAACTCGTAGATCAGAATGCCAAAGGCCCACCAGTCCACAGCCGTACCGTGGCCGGTGTTCTTGATGACTTCGGGCGCGAGGTACTCGGGAGTGCCGCAGAGTGTATATGTTTCTCCTGTAGAGGAGAAGTCAGTCGGGTCCGTTGTCATGGGATCATCTTCGGGGCACGCACGGTTCTCAATCTTCTTCGCAAAGCCAAAGTCCACGAGCTTCAAGTGGCCTTCTGAGTCGATCAAAATGTTCTCTGGCTTCAAATCTCTGTACGCAACGCCCTCCTTGTCGTGCAGGAACTCCAGGATCAGACAGATTTCTGCCGCGTAAAACTGACTCGTCGGCTCATTAAACCGTCTAGCTCTCCGCAGATATGAGAAGACCTCGCCTCCAGGGCAGTAGTCGAGTAGCATGTACAGAGTATCGGCATCCTGGAAACTTGCAATCATAGTTGTGATGAAGGGGTGCCCTGCCACAGCAGCAAGCACATTGCGCTCGTTGCGCACATGCTCCACCTGCTTCAGCCGAATGACATCCACCTTTCGTAGCACCTTCAGTGCGAATACCTGGTTCTTCTCAGTGCTCTTGCGACCAGCGAATTTGGTCAGCCACACGCGCGCGAATGTGCCAGTGCCGAGCGTCTTTATGAGTTCGAAATCGTCTTTGCGGAGCAGTTTGGACGAGTGGCCAACAGGCTTTGTCTGCGGGTCCACGATGATCTCGGAGACCTCTAGAGGTTTGGTGTCGGCTTGCCACGATGCCAACCTTGCCTTCTCCTCTTCGCGGGCTGTGAACACTTCTTTGCTCTCGCTCTTTCCTTCCGAACTACTGTGGCTCATGCGGTGGAGGCGCGAAGCCATCTTGTCGACGAGTCCAGGAGCCATGACTGGTGCAAGGTGGGGGTATTGTTGGGTGTATAGAGCGGCCGTGGGGTGATTTCGTTCGCGCGGCCAAGATGGAGTGTGTATATTGTTGAGAAGTTCACGTCTCCTTCATGTCTTTAGGAGGTGGCAGGTTGGCAAGAGCAGGGTATGAGCTTGTATGCACAGCTCCGATCGGTGTGTGTCGCTCAATGCTTTGTGGTACAGACTCGTTCAGCCGCAGTCCGAGTCCGAGATTTGGTTTTGCCGGGCGTGTGTTCGGGGTGGTTGACAAGGGGGATATGTTTGGGCGGTAGGTACTAAGAAAAGTACAACAGAAGACGAGGCAGCTCTTTCGAATACCTCAACAGTGCAATGCAAGCATGAGGACCCGTCAGATTCTCCGCCGCGGGGTGCTGCTGCTGGTCTGGTGGTGATAGCGGGCTGGTGGACGCCAGACGCATTCTGACGTAGCTCGAAATCTGCGAGGAAACGCCGCAGAACAGCACGCTGCAGCCCTGCCGAAGAGCTTGTTTCCGCACGAGGCTTTTTCTTGGTGGGACGGAATAGAAGACATGCTGTCACACATAACATATTTCCGACAATCTCGCTAGCCATCTAACCATATAACGCAATTTCTAGACAATCAGAGGGCGTGGGAAACTGCTGAGGCAGGCATCATGCCATGTGCTCTGTGGGTCTCTGCGAGGTGTCTCCGTCTCCATGTCTGGTTAAAGATCGAGCGGTGATGTCAGCACCTGAGACTGCTCGGGAATGGAGGAGCATCGGGAGTCTGTTACTTGCGATTCAGTGGGCGGCTATGGGTAATATAGGTGTTTACCCTTATCGCGATGGCGAGAACGACTATCTGTGTATTTCGGCGTCTAGCAATGTCGAATAGGCCGGCAAAATATGCCAGATTGTTTTGCGCACTACGTTTTAAAGTTCGATGTTGTACATGTAGCTTATCGGCTCAGAGGAAGCTTAACGTGAGTCGATACACGCTGTCTCGATGGCAAGTGTGATCACTTCAATGTCTTGGAAACATGATCAGCAAAATAGCCGCTGAGATGCTTGTCTGCCGTTCATCCTTTCTCAATGGCAATAAGGCTTCTGTTGATACTATGTGTGTACATAATAGCTTGCGGGTCAAGGAGTTGAGAGGGGTTTTGACTCGAGCCTGGTCAAGATAGGTACCGTGCTCTTCCATAGTAATTGGTGGTATAAAGCGATATTGAGGTAATGTACAAACGCTGCGTCCGGTCTAATTTCTGATTCAAGAACTCCGGTGCCATGCTTCACCGCTGCCATCAGACACTGCTAACTTCTACACGCTGCTAACAGGCACTCTCAATCGGTACAGCACGAGCAACCCTTGGAGAGCCTGTGATAGTTAATACTGGCGGGATGCAAGTATATAATCGCATCCAGGCACCAATGTCTTCCGTGGATGCCTTCGAGTGGCGAGGGCTGTTCATTTCCTTCTTAGATTTGGTATTTTGTCGATCGAAATGGCTTAACCTTGTGCGCGGGTGTTCAGAATGAGTGACACGATCAGTCTGTGCTGTAGTTAGTATTTCGCCGTTGCTTGTCCTTCTGAGACCGAGACATACCCGTAGAGACCGAGAACCTCGCCGAAAATCAAGATCAGGACCATGCCGACGAAGATGCGCGATTGCTGCATGTATGCACGAACACCCTATGGAGAGTCAGAATCCAATTGCGTCTCTAAATTCCAGTCTTCCGACCAGTCCCGATTCCACATACCGAGTCACCAACGATGCCGATGGCGTAGCCAGCCGCCAGTCCAGTCAATCCAACACTGAGACCGCAAGCCAAGTGCATGAAACCGTTGAACAGACTGTACTGCATCTCAGGTGGGGGCTTCATGTTTCCGGCGATAAGGACTGCAACCACCAGGGCATACACAGCAATGATACCAGACATGACGACTGGGATGAGGGACTGTTATTGTTAGCCGTTGTCCCATTCGTGATCCTCCTTTCCACGCACCTTCATGATGAGGTCGGATCTGAAGGTACCGACACCAGCGATACCAATGCCAGACTTGGCCGTGCCGTATGCTGCTCCTATGCCTGTTCCGCTTCTTAGCAACCGTACCATCGGATCTCTAATCTTCCAGCTCTTGTGACGTACATCCAAAGATCATCTGCGCGCAGTAATATTAGTACAGGTTCTTTCGCATCGTGGGAATCGGTGAGTTGATAGACGTGGAGGACATACAGCGAACGCAATACCGGCCTAAGGTGATGTTAGCTCATGATTCTAGATGTTGCGCGGCGATTAGGCTGCCTTACCATGCCCAAGAAGGGCGCAAACTTGGGTGCGTACTCGTCGGACGACATGATGTGAGGTTTGATGGTGAGCAGCGGTGCTCGGCTTGGTGATCACGGCGATGATATGTCGCGGTCGATGATGGGTAGCCAGCTAGAGAGAGGCAACTCCAGCACGCGGGAGGGAGGTCCGCGACGCACGGGTGCACTTGCCGCCAGCCAGCTTGGAGGTCTCTCGAGACACGTGATCGTAGTGAAGCGACGGGATGTAGTACGACATTCATTGCAGAAGGATGGGCGATCCAAAGGGCCAGACTGTCAGATACAACAATACATATACATACAAGATATAGCTACAAGCAGAAAAGTGTGCATGACCGCTTCGTCTCACGTTGTTTCTTGCCAGTCGCATCTTCAAACGCAGCCTCTCCCACGCTCTCTCTGAAGCTGGATGCTCTCTCTCTCTCTCTCTCTCTCTCTCTCTCGCAAACGCCACGAAGCCCGGCTGTAAAGTATCCGCTGGGCCAGCTGATTGGCTCTGCCGTGCATCTGC
>Ga0265797_10002525_pt1 | contig 30641 bp, 39 predicted proteins | sample P2T30metagenome_FD_192433 | JGI IMG/M metagenome (GOLD analysis project Ga0265797, IMG submission 192433) | Plant litter microbial communities from East Loma Ridge, Irvine, California - P2 T30 | ecosystem: Environmental > Terrestrial > Plant litter > Unclassified | place: USA: California...
CTGCTGCTGCTCCTCTGGCTACCCCGAGGACTCCTGCCAGGGGTGCGGCTGCCGCTGCTAGAAGTGCCATCAAAGCCACCGCTGCTTCTAGTTCCCTGTCTCCTTCTGCGTCGCCTCCTGTGCCAGCGGTGAAAGTCGCAGCCACCAGGAAGAGGAAGGACGCTGTGGTGGCGGCGAGGGCTGTTTTCCCGAATTTGGGGAAGGGGAGGAAGAAGGGTGGGGAGGATGTTGCTGTTGCTGGTGCTGGTGATGCTGGTTCTGATGATGAGAATGCTGACGACGTTGCTGCTGCTTCTTCGGCGGACGAGGATGCTGAAAGTGAAGGCGATGACGGCGAGCAGCAGCAGCGGGAGAGCAAGAGGGTGAAGCTCGAGGAGGGTGAGATTGAGGAGTGAAAATGAATTGGATCTGAGACCTGAGGTCGAGCAGGAGAGATGGAGCGGTTGAGGAGACGCGTTTCTTGCTTTCTCTCGGATTCTGAGGCCGACATGAAGGGATTTGCCGCCGTTATTCACTTGCTGAAGGCCGTCCAGATGAAACCGATTATAAATCCCATCGGGTTTTGCCAAGCAGACAGGCAATCGAGCGGACGGCAAAGGCGGCGTTAAAGGGCACCTGCGAATGGGAAAGCGCGTGTGAATTGCAGGAAAAGATCCAAGGTTTTGGAAAACACCCAACAGATAAATCGCTTGTCCTAGGCTTTATTAAACGATTCCGAAAAGAAAAAGAAAAAAGCTTCAAAGGACTCCTTCGCTCTCCAAACGATTTGCAAACAAAAGAAAAGATAATGCAACCCGGGTATCATCAGTTAGAAAAACAGAACAAACACACTCACCCACCCATCCCACCTCACACTCTCACTCACTCTCTCACGCACTAACAACAGCCCCATCATAACTCAACAAAGCACTATACATGGCCCTCCCGCCATTCCCATTCTGCGCATGGAACAGCATATGCACGCCATCGTGATCCACGTCCGCGCCGCCGGGCGCCGTCAAACCGTTTCCGTCGCCCGTCTTGAACAGCGGCTTGGCGGCGCGCGTGTACGGGCCCGTGATAGATTTCGCCGTCGCGTAGTGCACGTTGTAGTTTGCGTTGACGTAGCAGTTGGCGGAGAAGAAGAGGTACCAGAGCCCGTTGCGGTGCACGAGGTCCGGGGCTTCGATGATGCCTTCGTCCGACGCGCCTTGGTTGTCGAGGATGGTGGTTGGGGAGCCGAGGAGGGTGGTGCCGGAGGCGGAGAGGCGTTGGACGCGTAGAGGGGTGGGGACTATGGGGGCGACTGCGGTGGTGGTGTTAGGAATTGCGGTTTTGATAGACTTGGATGGATGGATGGATGTCATCACTTACCAGTGTTGCCGCAGGCTCCGCCGTTGCCGATGGAGTTGCCGTCGACTTTCCAGGTGATCCAGCGCTGGCCGTTGTCGTTGTATACCGCAGCGTCGATGGCACCGCCTTGGGCGAGTGGGCAGATCAGAGCTTGGTCGCTGACGGGTTTGTATGGTCCGGTGACGCTGCTGGCTTTTGCGGCGCCGATGCAGTGTTTTGCTGTGTCTTGTTTGGTGGTGGCGCTGTAGTACATCATAAAGCTGCCGTCGTCTAGCTTGATCACATCTGGAGCCCACTGTAGATTTTTTGTCAATAGGTTGTTGCAATGCATGTCATGTCATGTCATGTCATGGCACTTACGGTGTTCGAGTTGCCTCCATCGACCCAGCTGGGTAGATTGGGCAACGCATCCTTTTGAGAGCCGTCTGCGTTTGTAACGATACTCCAGTTCTCGAAGTCGGTGGATTCTGCGACCTGGATGTGGACGTTGCCGCCCATTGTTCGTGTTGCGAAAGCATACCAGCGGTTGTTGGCACCAATGATAGCAGGATCTGAAGTATCTTGTTAGCACTTGACCACAGCATAACGACATGTTCCATCCACATACCCGGGAAGTTGGCTCCTCCTATCTTAGGTCCTTTTGGTGCTCGTTGCTTCACTATTGGGTGTGAGACGACATACTGTGCGAGGCCGAGCAAGGCCGCGCAGACAAAGGCAGGCGTGTGCATCTTGAATGTATGTATGTAAGTGTAAGGTGAGACAGGTCTGCTTCGAGTGGCTAAAGCTCGACGATCGCTGTACTCGGTATGTTTCTGTAGGTACTCGACAAGGTAATGAGAGGAATATCAATGGAGGGTGGCATGTTGGTTATGTACGAAACCACCCGCCCTTTTTCCCACAGGAGACATGCTCGGTGGTCAGAGCATGCATGGCATTGCAGGCGTTAGCATGATGGATCCATCGCGCTCCGCGCGATCTCTCCTTTTGAATCTCAGATGTTAAGCCTGGACAAGTTATGTTGTCGATCATGGCTTGAGACATTGTCTCGGTAGAGGAGGATGAATGCTAGCCCCCAGCCAAGCCGATAGTCCGAGTACACAGCGCTGGAAAGGAGCTGGGAATGCGCTTATTGGAGATCATGGGACAGGAGCACGCAAGAAGCAAAGGTACGGTGAGCCGAGAGCAGGAGTGAATTGGGCTGTGTCGTTGGCGAATATAGCAAGGTCGAGTCCTATAGGGGAGTAGTTGACCGGCCGAAGCACGCGCGTGACAGGTGAGGGTCTCCAGCTGCGCATCCTTTGGCGTGCAAAGTAAGCAAGCAGGTCAAGAGAAGCTATTGCGCAGTAGATCATGGCGGTGCCACGTAGTGTGTGGCACAAATGCTTGGAGCGAGCAAGTATGTGTATAGGCTGCGGTGACTTGTAGACCTGAGGAAGATCACCGGTTTGTGGTTGGTATGTATAGATGCCCCGCCAATTGTCCGAGATCGCCATTCAATAGTACGGCAAGGCGGTGCAAATGGCTTGCTGAATGCCCGCGTTCAAACTAAGTGTCGCAGCTGACGGCATGCATGCACAGGATAGCAACAACGATGATTGCCTGGCTGAAGACATCGTGAGGTACGTCAGTCAGATGGTTTCTTTTGAGTCTTGACAGTCAAGTTCAAGGAGGCGGCGGGACGGGGCAACGACGGTAACATGCGTTGTTCGAAGACTCGGTTCCAGCGCCTTGGTAATAATAGTAATCTCCCGTCGGGTATGCAGCTCCAAAGTATCGCTACACCTGCGGCCTAGACCTGTGGATGGCGATCTCCAATGTGCTGGCACCATTTGTACATGATCGATATTATTGCAACCCTACGACGGTCAATGTATGTAGTATTGCAGCTATGTCATAGCATACAAGTGTTCACCGCCGACATGCCAGGCGTCTGATGACATGTCGCCGAGGAGAGTGTCAAGCACCTTTTTTGTAGTGAGACTGAGGGTGCGGTGTAGTGACAGGTCTTGCCATGGCTTGTAAAAAGGGTGTCAGGAGTCCGCGGAAGGAGGCATATGTTGATGCGAATATGAAGATGCGGCATGGCCTCGACTCCTGACTACACAAATAACTGGAGACTGCCCAGGGCAACACGGCAAACGGCGCGCGGAAACTCGAGACTTCCCAGCCACATGGCGAGCACCTGAACGTGCTCTTACCGTACCACAGATCTTGCAGTACAAAGTACTCAGGCTCTGCCAGCCAGGAAGTCCATGCCAGGACGTGCTCGACGCACGACCAGAGAATAATTCGTGAGCATCGATGCGTTGTCTGGCGATGCAGAAATGCATCACCGAGAGACATGCGGTTTCCAGCTTCTCGATGGTGTACATGCTTGCAAGGTAACGAATGGACCAGTACTAAGTGTATGCAAAGGAACTGCCCTGCGTATGATAAAGATGAGTACGAAGAGTCGTCGCCTTCACTTGAACCTCCATCACCACGCCAATGCCTGGTGCCGCCGAGAGCGGCCTCTAATAATAGAGGAACGCGACGCGAAAAGACACGTCTTGCCAGCTTCGCCACACAACGGCGAGGATGATTAAGGATGTCTGTTCGACCTCGGTATGCTCGTAAAGTAGGTAGTAGTCACAACAGCCTCCAACACGTCTCAACAAATTCATGTTGGATCAGCATCGGGACCACTTGCAAAACAAATTGGCTCGAATTGGCAGTCCTAGTCGCCTGCAGAACCAGCCAAGCCTTTGTGGCCAGCCATTTTCTTCAATGTTGGGCCAATGATTTGTGGGCGACGGAGACCTACCGAACCCACTTTGCCTCGTCTTGTGCATTGCAATAATATCATGGCGTTTTCGTGTTGCAGTCTGCACAGTGTGAAGCTTCACAGTAGGTACAGTATAGGTCGAGTCTTTGTGAGTCGCGACGGATCTCGATATACACTTAACATCGGATGGGCTTCGGGTTGGCCTGTCATTCTTACGTGAGCGTGGCGGTCTCCAGACATGTTCCCCGTCTTCTTTACTCTAGTACACTCCCCACCGCAGAGTCATCTCCGGGTCTGGTGGCCAAACCGCAACGCTACTGCCCGCCAACGACACTCTCATTGGCCATGACGGCACAATGCCACGAGAAGCCTCCAGGACCGGGCCTGTCGGGTCAAGGCCATGATGCTGGGAAGCGCGTGGTCACAACCGTCTTTTCCGTCGCCATCTGCCGTCTGGCCGGCATCCCGCTGCCATTTCGCCTTGCCATTCGGACGCCAATTGTCGATTCTTCATCCACGCCGCTTACGACGCATGGCCTGCTGCTCGACGAGCATCTAGTCGCGTTCGCCGCCACGTGCGAAAGTTGGGGAATGGCATACCGCGATATCTGCTGCTGCTGCTGATCTACCTACTTCAAACTTCGAATCCGACACGCCCGCTCGTTTCACCGCAGAGACACCGTGTGGACGTCAAAACATGGTGTTTGTCGTCGACAAGCCCACTGATCCAGTGGGCCTCACTCTGGAAGCATGGGCCGAAGGCTTCCTCGTTGGCAGCCTGGTCATCATGTTCGGAGTCGCCCTCGCCAACATGCGCAGAAATGTTCTGCTGCACAAGCTCATCTTGATCGAGGCAAGTCAGCATTCGCATGATGCAGTAAGCTGACGCGCACATGAGCATCCTCACTGACTATCATGCAGCTCCTCTTTGGCATGCTTCACGGCACTTTCATGTTCGTCGAACCTCCGATTTACAACTGGTACCTAAGCGCGACGGCCATCTTGCTGAACGCTTCCTGGACTCTTCACAACGTCATCGCTTGGATCAAGAACAAGCCATTTCTTCCCAGATGGGGCAGCCTCTTCTACATCGGCACTGTCATTCTGGTTCAGCCATACTGGATCTTAGAGATCACAGCAAATTTGTAAGTACCCAACATCATCATCGTTATCATCATCATCACCATTGGATGTCCTTGACTCGCCACCGTTGAAAGCCTCATCCACTGACATCACCAAACAGCCTTTACTTCAACGGCCAGAGCCGTTTGTTCGTCCACACCCGGCCATGGGAGGCTCTATTCCGCGACCCATGGTGGATCTTCACAGTCCTCTCCCTCTTCTACAACATCAAATCCCGCTATGAATTCGGCTACATCGAGCTCATGCGCGTCTCGCCGCGCTTTGCAATCCTGCTCGTCACCATGTTGATCAGTGTCGCTTTCATCATCGTCGACGTCCTAGCCGTCACCCACGTAATTAAAGGCACTGGATTACCCGACGGCATCAACCCATTCTGGAAGTTGGCCTTTGTCTTCAAGTGTTTCACAGACACGATCGTCTTGGACGATTTCAAAACTGCTCTCGACCGACTGAAGCAGTTCAAACTGCAGCGCATCGGCAGCGTGCCCAGCGACGGGCTCCGCGGCGACTTCTCCGACCCTCACCAGGCCCGCCGGAAGAAAGGCGATGAGAAATACGATCTCGACATCAGCAACCCTTCGGAATTCGTGCATGAAAACGCCGGTCAGCCCACGGCTCGCGACTGGACCAAGCCACACGGCGATGGCGAGGCTATGGATTTGGAGGCCGCTCTGCGCGAAGTGGTGCCGGAAGCAGAGTCCTCAAAGTCGAAGTCTAGCGGTGGGTGAAAGACAGGTGACTTGTTGTTGGGCATCATACGATATGCTCAAAGCCTGGACCGAATCAACTCTCTATGCATGGGGAATTGATCGGACATCGTCTTACCGACCAGTCTTGCATGCTTGACATGCCTGTGTGTAACTGTCCGAGAGCGTTGAATCACAGATTGGCTATCAAAACCGCCATTTGAGCCCTCGCCAAATCAGACGGCGCGCTTCGAACACCAACACATGGACTTCCACGACGAACGTACCAGTGCCGCGCGTGGATCGAATTGGATCGAAGGACATGCGATGATACCAGCCACGTTCCAGCCTGGCGTAAGGATTGAGCTGCAGATGTGTCCCATGGACCGTCGTCACAGATGAGGCGATTGAAAAGGACAGCATCGGCAGAATCCAACTGTCTGAACTCCCGATCCTATGCGCCTCGGGTCCGCGCTCAGCGATCGCCTATTTCCACATAACATCAGGCTTCAGGCACATGAGCTTTGGGGATTGTTGAATCAAGTCGATCAATCCTCTGCAAAGGCACTGCGACAAGGGGGGGTTTTGAATCACACAGTGAGAAGCCTCCACCGCATAAACGCCAGGTGTCTCACTTGCGGAATCGTGGTCAATGTCTACACGAAGAGACGACGAGGCACAATGACACGAGAAGAGGACATGAACTGCGAAACAGCCGCGTTCTTGACCAAAATTTATATAGTAACTTGCGTATCCAATAAAAATTGCCTCGACTTGGCCATGCGATCGCGTCACGACGGGGGGAGAGTCCGAAATCCACAAAATAATCATTCTTCACACCCGCAACCACATGTTCTTCGTTCCTCTAGTCGTGTGATATTGATGACTGTAATCAGCGTGAGCAAAGCCCGTCATTGCATTGGCATATAACATCAAAAGATCATGTAGAGGTTCGGGTAGCCATCGCTCAACTGGGGACCAAACCTTGATTTACACAGTCGTCCGTAAGCTGTTCGACAATTCAGATTTTCCGTCAAAATACAACCACAGTTGCCATATACTATATACCACACCTTCCTATATCTATCTCAACATAGTGATCATATCTATTAGTGCCAATAGTCCCAAAAGAGTAACAGTAGACCGCTACTGAGGTTTCCACGGTGAGATGGATCATCGTACGAGGGTTAGGGTTGGGGTTATCACTTCGACTGGGACACATCTATTGCGACCACCCGCGACGGATCTTTTGCGTAAAAACTTCTAAGCTTTTGCAGTACATTGTATCAACGGAGCTCGATTCTAGCTAAGCTTCTGTAGTGCTTTCCAAATCGAGGAATGAATGTCAAAACAGTTGAATATCACGACTTCGAGCAGAGAACACAAACCCAACCCATACACCGAGTATAGATCATGAGACAGTGGTGTTTCGCGTTCCTCAGTACGATCCTGTAGTGCGTTATGATAGTGGTCTTCAGAACTCTCAATCGCGGCCGAGGCAAGAGTATCATCTTCCTAGAGGTGCTCAAAAGAAGAAGGTAGACCCTAGCCGTTGATTGGTGCGCGGTGGCCGCGAAATATTCAGAGCATACCTCAGCCCGATTAACGTGAGCCAAGCCCCATTCCCGATGCAAACAACTCAACAGGAGCGTCGATCGCTCAGAAGTCACCCTAGAACCACCACCATTGTAAACATAGGTGCAGATGCAATACTGTGGCAGTTTTTTTTATTGAGAATGATAGTCTAACCTAAGAGTCAGTTGTCTTCCAGATCGCGTTTCATCTCATCCGTGTAAGAAAGAATGGTCAGTTTTCATTCAAAGCGTTACAATTTGACATGTACAGCATTCCTTCTTCTTGACATGCACTCGCGGCGCCGCTCAGACCGAGTTGACGATCAGGCCATGGGTATCAAATAAGGCATCGTCCTGAACCAACTCCAGTCGTCTCGTGTAGGAAACACAAACTTCCTCAACGCTGGTAGAATTCCCTCTCACGGTTCCGCAGCCTTTCTTTCCTGTGCTCGTCGTGCTCGGGACTCCTGCTGCGCGTGCGCCTAGACCTCTCAGGCCCACGCTCGCGGTAAGGGTCTCCGCGCGGCGGTGGTCCATCGACGTCTCTGTACCCGCCACCTCGAGGTGGATCTCTGCTGTAGCCTCTGGGCGGCGCTGCGGCGTCCGGGTCACGGTATGAATCCCTGCTACCCCTGCGTACGCGGTCGCCGCCGTTGTTTGGCGGCCGAGAGCCATAGCTGGGGATGTAGGTGTCGACGTTGGCTGTGCTGGGACCGCGGACACCGGGTGGTGCTGCTACAGGCGGAGGTAGCGGTGGACCACGACCTGGTGGTAGATCAGGCCGACGTGGGAGATCTGCTGGTGGTGGAGGCAAGCTGTGACCATTTGTGGCGGGTGGCATACGGCCGCCTCTATCTCGGTCCTGACGCCATTGTGGTGGTCTGGTGTTGTCTGGCGGTGGCGGTCCTCTTCTGTCATCGTAACGACGTGGAGGCCCTTGAAGAGTACGCTCCCTTCCTGCGTACATCTGACCAGTGTGATAGCCATTGCTATTATAGTGCGGCCCTTGAGGATTCCACTCGTCGGGACCCATTCCGACAGTGCCTCCGGCTGGAGCAGGTGGGAGGTTCGTTTTCTTCTCTTGGCCTCTTCTGCGAGAGTCGAGTTCGTGACTGTCTTGGTACTTTGGCAAGTCCTCGGGCCTGGAAGGTACAGGATGAACCTTGAAGTAGTCGTGCTGCAGTGCGTCGAACGCATTGATGCGTTTCTTGTAATCCAAGCATAGCAAGCTTTTCAGCAGGTCAAGACCTTCTGGCTTGAGATGTCGTCCAAAGCGTTGATCGATATCACCCCTGCTCTGCTCCCACTCCTTGACGCCTTCGCAGCCGGGTAGAGAAGACCATCCGGGCATGTTTGTTTCGTTTGGAGAGCCGACGAGTTTGAAGATCCGAACACACTGATCAACGTCTGTGCGACCTTCAAGGATGGGCTTTCTTTCGAACATCTCACCAAAGACGCAGCTTCAATTTGTTAGCCGAGTTCTCCAAGCCGAGTTCATGCGTTTAACATACCCGACTCCCCACATATCGATTGCAGGGGTGTACTTCTTGAGAGTAAGAAGCAGCTCCGGTGGGCGGTACCATCTCGTGACAACAAGACTAGTATAATCTCGCACCGCCTCGCCGTTGCCTTTGCCTGGCTGTGGTGTCAAGCCTTCGTAGTGCCGGGCAAGACCGAAATCGGCAATCTGTAGTATGCCAGAGTTGGATATTAGAATGTTTGCTGCTTTCATGTCGCGATGCAGAATATGCGACTACAGAGTTGTCAGTAATCGCGCGATCCATAGTGTCGAGCTGAAGTCACCAACATCGTGAAGATATCTCAGCCCTTCCAACAGCTGCTGCATGTAGCACTTGATTTGCGCCTCGTTAAATCGGATGTCCGGGTTTGTCAACATTCCGCTCAGATCGTGGTCGGCGTATGGCGAGACCATATACAAGGTAGCACGCTTCTTGCCCTTTGTGCCTTTCTCGTCCGCTGAAATCCGCAAGTAAGCAATCGGTCCAAGGGTTTAGACAATACGCTCAAATATCATACCTGCTTGCCTCTCGACAGCCATCTCTTCCAGCTTCAAGATGTTGGGATGGCTGAGCATCTTGAGCAGCTTCACCTCACGGAGCGCAGTGATCGGAAACCCATCCTTCTCGTTGTGCATCAAGATCTTCTTCAGCGCAAAGACCTTGCCCGAGCGCTTGCTCACGCCTTTGGAGACGACACCGAAAGTACCCTCTCCGAGCTTCTCTTTCATGACCTCGTATTCGTTAATCCTGGCGGAACCGCGGAAACGGCGCTGCGTTGGATCGGTCATCCCGGGTGGTGGTGCAGCGGCGAGCGCCATGTTGTCAGTCCGAGTGTGCTGGCTCAATGGTGCTGTGACGTGTCGGCGACAGTCGCGCGCATTCGCGGTGTGGCTCGAGTCAAAGTTGTGGTGGGAGTGTTGTCCCACAAGGGGATCAGTGAAGTCGGCAGCGGTGTGATGAAGTCCTACGTCGGGTGACGAAAGTGTGCGTCTAGCAGTTTGGAAATCGCAAGTGCAAGGCGCAACAATAGTGAAGGTATTGATATTGTTTTCCCGCCCCAACTCCAATCGCTCAATGACGCCGTTTCTCGATCTTTGGAGATGGAGAAAGTACGCTAGCGACGGGAAGCTTGGCGGGAGCATCGGTGCATGCCGACTACAGCTTCACTTACATGTCATGTGAGGCCGAGGGAAGATCGCGACGGCCAATCACCCGAGTCACTCACTCACTTCGCATACCGTAAGCGCGCGTACACTTAGTCTTCTCGAGAAGCTCATGCTGATGTTAACCTAGAAACTTCATACACAATGGCCGGCACAAACCCTTTCTCCGCTGCACAGGGCGCACACCCCATCCGCGTCCCTCCCGTCAGGCCTCTCTACGCCGTCGCAGCCCGTGGTCTCGGCGCATCCATGTGGTTCTTCGTATGTTGTCGCTCTTGAATGCATCTGGATCAAGGATCTATTACTAACAACTCCACCTACAGCTCATGTTCAGAGCATACCACGACGGCCCGGTACTTTTCGGCCTCAAGCACCCTTGGGACCACTGAGCGACTACCAGACGACACGAAGAGGATCGAAAGAAGAACAAAGTCTGCTGTGAAAGAGTCAAGAGCCATGTATATATACCGCGGCAGCAGATACCAGGCGTTGGGTGTGAAGCAAACGGAGCCTCCTCCAGCCAGCAGATACCGCTAGGAAATAGGGACATTGCGAATGGATATGACTACAAGTACGATTGGTCTCATGGTGATCCGGAGATTCATGAGAGTGTTATGTGATGGTACAACACCGATTGCCATTTTATGATCTGGAATGCGACATACACGACACTGGCAGGATTTGGCTTGCTGGAAACCTCGGCGTTCTTGTATACAGGACTATACCGGGGGATGTCTGTCACATCTGCTGCGAAATCATCCAGTGGAAGGGTTCTTTCAAGCACGCATGCTTGAGAGTGGTGTACCGCAACAGCCGCTGCATGCTTCGTCCATGACTGTTTGCTTAGACCTCTGGGTACTGATGATAACGAGTGTGTACAGTAAGTCAATTGAGGAGCTGGGATGTATCATATGAACCCGTCAGCCTCCCGGCATGCAAGAGTCGTGCGTGACGTTGGGCTGGTGCAAAAGTACAACACTTGTTCCCAAAGCCCCATGTGGTCAATTCCCTTCCATCCGTGAACAAGACCAACACACCAACTCAGATCGGCCAATTCCTAGCTCGAGAAGGGCAAAAAGGCAAAAACATACAACAGGCGGGATTCCCAGATGGTCACCCACTCTAGTACTAGTCGCCCGGTTCAGTGCTTATGTATGGCAGAGCGGACGGGATGCCCAGTTCTCACTGACCTATGGTCGTATGTGTTTTATCTGTGCACAACAAAAACTCATACCTTTGCAAGAGAATTGTCGACTAACGCTTATTTACAGGACAGTAGCTGCATCCAGCAAAGCACCAAGCGCTTTGACTGTCTCACTGTCTCGCGAAAGCACAGAAGGATGCCCCTCGTGGAATTCATCGAGATAATCGGCCGCTGTCTTCCCAGAGTGGTCCGGCTCTGCGCTCGCGCCGAAGGGCGCTACCTTGAGCAAATGTTGTGCAGCCGAGAGGCTACCAAACCGCATGGCGAGATGCAGGATCGACCTGCCAAGATTGGTCCGCAGTCGAAAATCGCAAGCGTGCTGCAGGAGTTCGGCGAGCACTGCCTCGCAACCGTGAACCACCGCTATGTGCCACGGGCAATAGCCCGAGTTGTTTTGCAGGTTCAGACACGTGAGGGCACCGCAAGTGTCGCTCTGGAGGAGCAGCCGTGCGATTTCAGCCGAGCCTGTGTTGGCCGTTAGATGGAGGGCCGTTTGGCCTTCCATGTCGCGCAGAGTCCCATCCGCGCCGGCCTCGAGGAGAACTTTCACTCTGTCCACGTCGCTCCGCCAAGTCGCCCAGTATAGTGCAGAACGGCCTTGAGCGTCCACCTTGTTGATCAGCTCTGGGTGTTCATCTGCTTCGGCCGCGAGGTCTCGGCCGGAGATTCCGAGGACTATACGATGGAGGGAGTTGAAGTTTTGATCCTCGAGGACCTCTGTCATGTCGAATTTGGCGGTCAACGCGTCGCAAGCATGGTTGCTGTCGGCGGTTGTGGTGCCGTAGATCGCGCAAAGCGCATAATCGCCAGGCGTGCTGAGATTACGGTTCCGTCAGCTCATACTCTTCAGGCGAACAGTGCAACTCACAAGCCAGCGTTGTCGGGCTGGTACCTATCGGCGCCGTTGTTCAGTAGGAACTCAACCACTCCGACTTGTTTGGTTCTGATTGCCGCCTACATCGCTTATCAGTCAGCGTGTCGCATGCGCATAGAGCCTATGAAGGGGTGACAAACCATCAATGCGGTCTCCCCGTCCGCCGGATCGGCATCGTTAACATATGCTTGACGGCTCTGGTACAACTCTCGCATCTCCTCGACTCTGCCCATTTCAGCGAATGTGATGCAATCGGACCGAAAGACACGATAGTATTTCAGACGCATGCCATCTTCCGCTGGTGCGCCGTGGATCCAAGCAGCGAGCATTCGGTTCATTAACCATAGAGGGAACGTGTATTGGAACGCGAAGCCTCCGTTGGACGCCCGCTTGCAAGTGTTGAGGGTACATTTGGGTCGAAACCAACCGACTCCTGCAATCGACAACGAAAGGGACCCCAAGATCCTTGCTTGGTTTCCGTATGTGAAGCGTCGGCGGCCGTGGCATGCGCATCGGCACCGATCGGGACATGGGGTTTCCAGAGAGCCGCTGAAGTGGACGTGAGATACTGATGTAGCGGTAGTTCTCCGTGTATTGCCGGCTCGAGATATCGCGGAAGCATCTCGAGACTCGCCACTTAGAAGACCGCCGCGGTCAGGGAAATGTGTAGCTGGACCTTGTTGCTGACCAGTAAGCTGTGCTAAGCGTCGTCCTGTGTCTGGCGAATCTGATAGTTGGGCGAGGAACTGCTGAACATTGTCAAGATCGTGAACCAAGCGTTCAATGATTCCGGGAGAAGGACGGGATGCGGTTGTGGAGAATGCGATGCTATGTATGTCGATTGTGTCTGGCACTGGGCCTTCGGCCTCGTCAGCCGGGGTGAAAGGTATGTATTATGGTTACTGGGTCTACATACTAGGAGGCACCTGGAGAAGTAGCTCTTTCGCACAGGCTGCTGCTGTGAGCGCTGCGTACCTTTGCCATTCTTTGCTCTTGTGCGAATCAGCATAGTCTGCTATGCCGCGGATGACGAGACATGAAAACCCGTCGTTCATCAGTCCCGCAGCCTCCATCTCAAAACAGAGAACGTCAAATTCCTGCAGAGCCTGGTCTCTCATTTTTCCATTCTTCATCACCGCATTCGAAGACGCGATGTTACCAAGCCATAGCTGAGGTTCTGTTCTGGGTTCTTGTTCAAAGACGCAATTCTCACCATTGATGCTGCAACAGGCAGTGCATTCCCTGTCCTGGTCCTTATGGGTGTAGTTTGGATGAAACAGGACGTCTTTGGAACTGGGGATTCGATAGTGAGGTCTCATGCGCTCGTTCTTCTCGAGCGCTTCGGCGATGTAGCTCTTCATCATAGGTTCGCATCGTTCATGGGTAGCCATGAGCTTCTCCAAAGCTTGGAGCATTGCGCGCGGAGGTCGATTCAGCTGGCCTGTACGACGGAAGCCATCGTGCTCTTGTTTTCCACGGTCCGTCTGTATGACGCCTCCGGATGTCCCATCCGGCTTACTGATCACCACATCACCCAGGCGAATATCTCGCCCCCGCCCAGGTATACCACCTCCTATGCCCACAAGCATTCGAAGCCTCAAGCCTTCGCCGAAAGTCCGTAGCATCTGCAAGGCCACGGTGTTGGCTGCAGTGAGGCCTTGGTCCGAGAGGCCCGCGATCACAACATTGTGCCCTCCGATTGCCCCAAATGTGTAGATGTTGTCGTCGCCAAGCGTTTGTGTCGGAGCCTCGTGCATCTCGCTCAGCATCGATTCAGCGGCAGCGCGTTCGATCGCGAGGGGGCATATCCAAGCCACGGTATACTTGCGGAGAAGCGAGTCCATCTTGCGGAATCAAATGATCTGTTCTTTGAGAGCTGAGTTTGCACGATAGCTCTGAGACCGACTTCCACGGCCAGCTCAAGCTATTAATCGAGCATGGCAAGGCAACGAGGCTTGGATCCCCGCGAGCCTCCCGAGCTCCCTTAGCAGTAAGCGAAAGAGCCAGCACCTTTGCAGTCTTCACCGGTGCTCATGCTGACGGAAGTGGCACACTATGCTGGGCAACTTTGGCGGCTTTGCTTTACTATTGGCTGGTGAATACATGATCGGCGCGAAGCCGCAGCATGAATACCTGCAACACGACTACACGTCTGTCTCGCGCGTATTCCCGCAGGCCTCGATCATAACACTTGAGTGAACCTGGCTGTGATCTGTCAGAGGATTTGAGCGCCTTGATAACTGGAAAACCACATACAAGTCAGCCACACAAGCCCGTGAGCTTCTCAGCGCAGTTTCTCGGGTTGCCCACCTTTGGATCATCATTGCCGTACCGGCTCTGATCTTTGATCACGGCACCACTCCAACTCCTAACAGGACTTGGCACAGTACCTCTTTGACCCTGAACGAGGTCTGTAATAAGGCTAATACCGATGGGAGGCTGGTGTTTGCGTAGGACATCGCAATGTGACAACACTGAGCAGACATCTAAACACTCATAGCGAGGCTTGTTCGGGGTCGCACATCCTGGAACGCTTTGCGTTGATGAATTCTCGCTTGTCCGTCGAATGTTCAGCATCCCATGCATGTTGCAGCAGAGGCTCACTCAAGACGTTGGCGGATTGCCCTAGTCTCAAAAGGCTACAAGCTCACAACAGCGGGCTTACAACTCTTGTAATAATGACTGGTCCACCTGGCTCGTGCATTATGGCCGCATAAGTCGACTTTAGTTCCTCTTTCATGCCGAATTCTTGGGATACTTGGCGTATAGCTGAGCATGGGTTCGTAGCTTAGAGTCTGAATGGCATCCTCAGCGATACCCAAATCGTACTAGAAATTACCCGTGATATAGCCAGAATTCGCAAGAAAGTCAGTCAGAATCTCCGGGATGCCCAGTTCTCACTGGCCTATGGTCGTATGTACTATTTCCGCGTGCTCATTGCTCTATATATTTTTTTTTTTATCAAAATCGCTAGACTCCAATCACGAGGCAGGTAATAATGGCTTACGAAAAGTGCGTTCTCGCTTGTGGAATTGCCGACTTCGCTATAAGAGTGGAGACAAACAGCCGGCTTTACAGTACAGAAACCGGTGCCTGACCATTTGCGCCAGGCTACAACACACACTTGACAAATTATGTTGTCAGTAGAAGCCTGCATTTAGCGAATACATGAACGTCGAAGCCAAGAACCTCGGAGATTAGACTTTCAAGAATATCCTTGCCAGTCTTCCCTATCAAGCTATCCCGAGAAGCGAGCATGGGTATTAAATTAGGACAGGCTTCTGCACAGCCAAAAGGGGGACCACGCCGTATTGCTGCAAGCTATTATTCGACTTGATCTGCAACTAGTATTCGTCGTCCGGCTGACAGCTCTGCAAACCAGAGTTGACCATGTGAAGCCTGGTCTGTTGAAAGGGGGAGGTTGAGCAGGTATAAGTCCGCCGTGCTGTACGTCTACCATGATGACTTCTTCAAGCAGGCTTTCGAAGAGTCTCTGTCCATTCGTTTAGAACAGCTCCCGGTAAGTGACTCCTCAGGCTATACTTTCTCATCAACTCTAATCGATAAAGTCAGGATTCTCTCACTACGATGCGTTTCGGACAAGTGATCGGTTCGCTTGCGGCCTTCGGCTCTCTCGCTGCCGCTGTTGATCTTACTGGCTATGAATTCGTTGTTGTCGGATCTGGCGCTGGCGGAGGGTAAATACTAAACCAAATTATTCTGCTTGTCTCATGTCTGACCATCTCACAGTCCCCTTGCCGCTCGTCTTGCCCTTGCTGGCCACAAGACTCTGCTCATCGAAGCCGGAGACGACCAGGGTGCGAACGTCAACTACACCGTTCCTGCCTACAACGCCAAGGTCTCAGAGGATCCCAGTCTGGCATGGAACTTCTTCGTCAAGCACTACGCGGACGAGGAGCGTCAAGCTCGCGACTTCAAGACCAGCTACCAGACCCCTGATGGCGGTATCTACACTGGTCTTGACCCACCGGCTGGCAGTGAGATGAAGGGTACTCTGTACCCTCGTACCGGTACTCTGGGAGGCTGCACAGCCCACAATGCTCTGATCGCGGTTTACCCCCATCAATCGGGTGCGTAGCTTGTTCTGTCGACTACAGAGTTCGAACTGACACATTTTAGACTTTGACAACATTGCTACCCTTACAGGAGATGCATCGTGGTCCGCCGATAACATGCGAAAGTACTTCAAGAAGCTCGAAGACAACCACTACTTGCTCCCTGGCCAGAAGGGTCACGGCTACGATGGCTGGCTCGGAACAGACTATGCCCCCATCGACATCGTCCTCACTGACCCTAAGCTTCTCAGCCTGATCACCGGTGCTACCTTTGCTCTCGGTAATCAAACCAATGCTGTCGTCAACCTCGCCTCTCTTGTCGCTGGCGATGCCAACTCGGCTTCTGCCAACCGTGACAGCCAGCCGGCCATCTTCCAGATCCCCTTGTCAACCGCTGATGGCAAGCGCGGTGGCTCCAGAGAGTTTGTCATTGCCGTTCGTGATGCTAAGACTACTAGTGGCGCAAAGGCTTTCCCTCTTGGTGAGTTTCCGTAACAATCTCTCCTTAGTAGACGAGTAATCTAACAAGGAGAACAGATGTCAGGACCAACTGCCATGTTACCAAGATCACCTTCGACGAGTCTACGCCTCCTCGTGCCACTGGTGTTGAGTTCCTCGATGGCCAGTATCTCTACAAGGCTAGCCCTAAGAACCGCGGCAATGCTGGTGTCGCTGGATCTGCAACTGCTTCTCGCGAGGTCATCATCTCCGGTGGAACATACAACTCTCCTCAGCTCCTCAAGCTCAGCGGTGTCGGTCCTGCCAGCGAGCTCGAGCAGTTTGACATTCCCGTTGTTGTCGACCTTCCCGGCGTTGGCACCAACCTTCAAGACCACTACGAGATCAACGTCCAAGGCAAAGCTCCCTCTGACTTCATCGCACTCAGTGGCTGCACTTTCGACGGCAGTGCCCAGGACAAGTGCCTGAAGCGCTGGAAGACCTCTGTCCTCGGCAACCGTGGCATCTACGCCTCCCCCGGTGTCGGTGCCGCCATGTTCTACAAGTCCAGCGTCGCCGAGCGCGACGAATTTGACGTCTTCGTCTTCGGTGGCCCCGTCAACTTCCGCGGGTACTTCCCCGGCTACAGTGTCAATGCCACTGCCGACCACGACTGGTTCACCTGGGCAATTCTCAAGGCTCACCCACGCAACAACGCAGGAACCATCAAGCTTCGTTCCGCAGACCCTCTCGACACCCCTGAGATCACCTACAACTACTTCGACACTGGCGTCGGTGATTACGAGAAGGACCTCACCGCCCTCAACGAGGCCGTCAACCTGGCCCGTGATTCCTTCAAGCGCCAGCTCGTCAAGATCGATGAGGTCCTCCCTGGCAAGGACGTTACCACCAAGGAAGGCATCTCTCAGTACGCAAAGGACACCGCCTGGGGTCACCACGCCTCATCGTCGTGCCCCATTGGCGCTGACGGCGACGAGATGGCTGTTCTTGACTCTAGCTTCCGCGTCAGGGGAACTGCTGGCCTGCGTGTCGTTGATGCTTCGGTCTTCCCCAAGATTCCGGGTACTTTCACTGCTGTCTCAACATACATGGTCGCCGAGAAGGCGGCTGATGTTATCTTGCAGCAGCTTAGCCAGGAATAGGGAAGTGGTTGAAGAATTAGATCGTGCCTTTAATGCAAGCTACTTAGATAATCTACCAGTCACTGCTAGATCTCCTCAATAATCCACTCACCTAGAAATCAAATCAATTCCATAAAATGAGCACCAGAACCCATATTTGTTCACTCGATTATGTAAGCATATCACGTGCGTAAGTGAACTGTAACCGGGCCTGGAATCTGCACGCTAAATTTCGCGGGGCGGAAAAAAAGGCCTCAACGCAGTGGATAAATATTCATCGGCTTTTCAGCAGCACATCACGATCACGATTTACGATCACAACCAATAATAATAAATCTCCACACCACCACATCTCCACACTCCACACCCTCCCACACAAACAAACAAACAAACAGACGCAAAACACACATCGCAATCATGGGCAACGGAGCAAAAGCAGCCTCTAAGCGCGAGCGCAACGCCAAAGATGCCGGAAGTGTTGCCAAATCTCAGCTCAAATCCGTACGTTTTCTTTTCCCGCCGCGCTTGCCTCTCCCCCTGAGGAAGAATGCCAAAGGCCTTTGCATACCCAGCATTTAAACTAACGCACATACGCCAGAACATCGCCGCGAAAAGCATAAAGTGCAAAATTTGCTTCCAGGACTTCCAGTCGACGGCCAAGCGACCGGCGCTCGAGGAGCATGCCAGCAACAAGCACAACAAGAAGTACGAGGACTGCTTCCCTGCTGCTGCCTAGAGGGGGTTACAGGGGTTCGTCAAGGGTTAGCGAGGAGTGAGTGACAGGCGTTTAATTCAATTTTTTTCCCTCTGCAAGTACGATTTGTTCTCGAGACACCCAATTGCGCCAGAAATTCACATTTAGGCAAATTTTGACATTCGTAAATTCTTTATCGACATCATCGCCTTGCGACTCGTTTCCTTGCCAAGTCTGGCAAGGCTGGATCTATACGTGTAATTTATGTGCAACATGCGGCTAAGCGATCGGCTATGTACTCGCTGGCTAAGCGCCTGCGAAATCCTTCGACACCCACCCTACCACCATCTAATTTCACTCGCATGACTGAAATCTCGCCAATTCTCTATCGAGCACGGCGTAGCGCCAATACTGCAAGGAGAAGGAATCCATTCGCCCAACCGCGTGTTTTGACCGGTGAACTCGGACGAAACATGAAGACAACTGCGGCGAGCTCATCAGTCTGAGGGGGCAAGACTGTCTGTCGCTGCTGAAGAACTACACTACTTACCTTGATGCTACAAGAGTTGCCGTGAATTGGTCGAATCTGTTCTCAAGCGGACCTTCATACTGCGAGATCATCACAGATGCGCCATGTCGTCCTTCCGTATGACTGGGCGCTCGAGACGCAGTGATGCAGGCCTCCCTTCGAACTCCGCATTCAACTCCCACCCAGGCAGCCTAGAGTCTCAGGCCGTGAATACAGGCACAAACTACTCGATCAGCAACTCAGCAGCTACGTTCGATCACCGCGACGGCCTTGGGAGGGTAACGCAACTGACATGCGACGACTGCACCCGATATGGCTGGTATCTGGATCCCGACGACGCGAAGCTCGCCGAGCTCCAAGTGGTCCAAGGAACTGAGAACATGCACTCAATGCTTCCTTGGGTGATTCAGATGGCTGCTGCAAGCTACCAGTCGGACGGCAAAGGTGCCCTGCACATTCGTCCCTTCCATTACGCACTCGCGTGTCTCGTGCTGCCTTTCTTGGTGAGTCGCGCGCACACCTGAACATGATTGTACGAAAAGCTGTCATGAGCTGATGTGCTGCCATGCAGTTCCTAACCGTCGAAGACCTGGAAACTCCGTTGCGCAATGGTGGCTATTACGACCGTGTGCTCTACCGGGACTGGTACTCAGTGGACGTTGCAAAGAACACAACTGAGACGTCTAGCTGTTGTGGCGAATTTTCCTCGGAAGTCGAGACCAAAAGAGCCTCCCAAACCCCTCGACACCGTTCATATTCCGACCTGAAAGAAAAGTGCCATCGTCCTGATGCGGCACTGCAATCATCCAAGTGCAGGACCTCGACCACACAAGACAGGTTGCTCGGACCAAAGCGGTTGTGTTTCGTGAGCGAACCAGGTCCTGGACAACAACCCCAAATACAGCCACTCGAAGTGAGCGAATGGCAGAGCCGGCATCCAGAGGCTGGGTTCCCGAATTTCCTCTTCGTCTCATACACAAGCTACCATTTCCCCACCCAATCGGAATTGACTCTACGCGGAGACTTCGGGTCAAACATGACACAAGCCGAGAGGGAAGACCGATTGCAAGAGAGTCTCAAGAATCGCAGAGACCTTGCTGCGCTGGCCGCCCGCGTTGCTCTGGAAAAAAAGTTGGACGCTTTCTGGATTGACTTCGAATCTGGAGTTGATCACAGTGTTGGCGCAGACGATGATGATCCCGGCGCATATGCGATCTGCGACATCTTGCGCGCATCAAAGAGCATGATCATTGTTGTGGGCCCGCCTTACCAGTTCCCAAATACAGGGAGATCCATTCCATCCGAAGGAAGGCCAAGACCTGAGTTGAGGAACCAATGGCTCGCGTCATGGGGAGAACGTCTTTGGACACTGCCCGAGCTTCTATTCTGTCCACATAGGGACGCCATACCCATTCACACCTTGAGCAATCAGCCACCCGAGATCATGTCGAAATATTCCATCGTGAAGACATTCACGGATGGCAAAAACGTCCGTGAACTCATCGAGCATTACAGCGGGACTATCCAGCTTTCGCCGCTGGAGTTGACCGTCACTGCAACTCAATGCCTCTTCTCCCGGACTTATAACCAATTCAGCCCTGGAGATGCCTCGTATGCTCTCATGGGACTGATGAGACGTCGGCCCATAGTCAACAAGAACGACTCGGCTTTTAGAGCCTTTGCGCGTCTATCATTTCTCAACGACAACGACAGACTTCTGGAGCGCCTCATTTGCTTGCAACCCGACCTGACAAGGCGGCGACCGTGGTCAAGCATGTACGATGCGTACCAAGCTAGTCTCTGGGACATTGAGCCTTGTACGCAGGTGTCGGGCATTGTCAACGCCCAGCCTGCCAAAGACCCGAAAGGGAATACTCACGGCCACAAAACGGCCGCCGCCTTGGATGGAACTCAGATCATTGTCCTCGACGGCGCCTTTGGAGCTGCGATCAAATGGGAGCAGCTGGAGCCTGTTGCTTTCATGAAACGAGCGACAGCTTGGCAGTCATTCGCCAGGTTCCTTGTTCGCGGATTCTCCGTGTGGTTTCTCTACGGCTTGACTATGTTGATCATCAGTGTCTTCATGAATGCTCTCGGCAGTGATGGGACCGCTGCCATGGCCGCAGGGCTTCCGATCCTCATACCCTGTCTCATTGCCGTGCCTTTTCTACCAACAATGGTACGTCGACTGTATGCGGGCAAACTCTGGGCGACTCAAGCAGCCTTTTTCGGGATAGCTGGGATCCCAGAACTGTCTGAAGTCGAACGCTGCATCTTCGGCTTCAACCAAAACCGCCTTACATGGAGTACCCACGGGAGTACACTGTCCGCCGCCGGTATCGACAGCAAGACTGGCGAGTTGTTACCCAAGAAACCCGTCGATCCAGGTGACAAGGCATCTGGTTTGGAGACTTTCACACTCATTGACACTTTCACGCTTACCGCAACGGCATTCCAGGCCGAACGCTTGCCTGTGGTCGCAATCATTTGCGGACAAGAAGGAGGTATGCAAAGGGCCTTGTTGTGTTCGTACGATCCAGTGTCTCGGGCGTTTTGCAAGGAGACGGTGTTGCGGATGAAGACTACTTGCCTCGAGCGAATGCCGAGAATGGATCGCTTCCGCTTCGCGATGCGTAGGGAATAGATCTTGGTTATGGGGTCGAATGCTAGGTTGCTTTCAGCACCGCTTGAAGCAAATTCACGCCGTCGCCGTTGGAAAGGTATTCGTCCGTCTTGTTCGCAGTTTGTGGTTAACATGTGAGTTGAATTTAGGTCTGGCACTAGAGAGATTCTAGAAATGAAGCACAGCTTCGCGTCCATCTTCTATGCTCACCTCGTAGGTAGGCATGAGACATCGGTCTCACTCACAAGCACACTTCTCAAAGCGGCATCTTATATCTCTGCTCCTGTCTATCATGACGATTGCTAGCTCATCAAGTAATCCTGTAAACCGATCCTCTTCGAGGTACAGTATCAGGATGGTAGACCAATTAGGTATCTTGATTCGCTTGACGGGTGAGCGGCTGCATGGGTGCTGCAGCTACGCCGCCACCACGATAACAAGGGCTACCAGGCTGGGCGGAACAGGCTGAATAGGCAAAGTCTTAGATAACATCCCTTCTTATCCCATATTGGCCCGAGAGCAACTATCACACGGTATCCGCACTAATGTCAAGCTCTACGAGTATCGACTCAGGTCGCTTGACAATGGCCGATGGCTGTCAGAGCCCAGAGTACGAGAATCACTTCGATACGGAAAACGCTGAGCCAAGATCAGCACCACTCGCAACCGCAAATACCGCTGGCCTTGATAGCCACGAAACGAGAGCAGACAGCACCACTGGTGCGCCCCTCGCTAATACCTTACACGTACCAGTCCACAGCTTTACCTGGTGCTCCTGTCGTCGTGGAGACTTTTCTGTCCGGCACGTCGCAGTGAGACCGTGGATCCGATGTGTAGCAACTGGACAAGCGATAGCGGTCACATACGGTATCGGCGATTTCGACCGAGCCAAGCATGTCTTCGGCCATGTCGACAACGAGTTGACAATCCGGCAAGTCGAGCTGGAGTTTGGTGGTGAATGGAACATCGCTCAAGTAATGAAGGCTCTGGTAGAGCTCAGCGAATCTCACGGAGCGATCTGGATGGATCAGCTCTCGATACCGCAAGATACAGCGTCGATTGCGATCAGCCTACAAAATATGCCGCAGATCTACCGCACTTTCGATGTCGTGGTCCTTTTGCCGGACGCTCTGTGCTCGTGTCTCAGGGACATCGTCGATTTGTACCATGCGGGAGACTCGTCAGTCATGAGCGAGAACGGGAGTCTTGACGTCTCGGCTGTCGTTGGCGCATGCTTGAACGCTTTTCCGGTCTCGTCTTACCATTTCAGACTCTGGACGAAACAAGAGTTTACGTACGCACGAGCGATAAGCATCCGGTATTGTGGCCTTCCTGTCAGCACGTGCTCCCCTGGAGTTCGCGACTGGATACATCACGTTTCCAAAGATCTGCCATCGGATCCCGGCCATCTCAGTCGTTGGTCTCGGTGGAGATACGGCCAATGCGTCGAAGCAGCCCAGAAGCTTGGTGACCAGTCTGGGGCAGTGGCATATTCGGAGTTTCGACAGGCGCAAACCCGAGGACGTTCGCATGTGTTCGTTGCGGTGGTGTCTTTCCATTTGCGAAAAGACGGCAGCTCTTTACAGCAAGATGAAACTTACAAACTCGCGCATTTCCTACTCGGCACTCAGTTACGAAGGAAGCAAAACAATTCCGAAGACTTGCCAATCTTCGAGGGCCTGCATAGCCAACATGTTGCCAGTGAGACAAGAGATTTTGCTCTCGCAGTCTTGCCTGCTATCAAGGGTTACTATCTTCCCGACCGATGGCAAATGATGACACTGCCACAACTTGTCGACGACGGTGTTGAGCAATATGAACGCAGCCAAGGGCGGCGGTACCAGACAAGACTGCCAAAAGGTCTATTTGAGGCTGGCCGAGGTTCAATGCGATGCAAACCGTCTCTCTACCTTCCGATTCATGGGCCCCGCTACCTTGAGGATGTCTATGGGGCGTTGCAAACCCTGACATATCCAGCTCTACCTGGATCTGACGATCGTGTCGTGCTGCACTTGCGAACAGGAACTCAACCCCGACCTGTATCCCGCCTGTCACAAGCGCAAACATACTCCGAAGGATTCGGACACAAACGCACCACAGAATCGCTAGACTTCATACGAAAAGTGAGGAGACTCGACTTTGGCATGTTCGGAAAGTTTCCATTCGGAGCACTGGTTGGGTGGGCTGACAGTCTGCTCGCCGGTAGATGTGCCGCTCCTACTGACCATTGGCCAAGCCCCGACCACGAGAAAGCCATTTTCAAACAGTCGTTGCTTCGCCAGCGGGGGTTCGACTGGGATCCATGGCCCGAGCTCGACCACGAGAGGGTATGTTTCGAGCTCATGTGCGATTTCGTTTGCATCGATCCGGTTGTTGCACGCGAAAAAGGCTTGGGCTTGGTCGTGAAGACTGACGAGCCACCCTGCATCGGGTTTGTCAATGGCGCTGTGTACAATGCGATGAGAGAATTTGAACACAACCGGCGAGAGCATGGCCTTGAGAATATGGAGTCCCCTACAATGGCGGAGAACTGCTTAACGCTCGTGACAGGTGCCACAGCATCGACCAGGCAAACTAGGTTCGTGACCCTAGAGGCCATGAAATCCGACGATCCTTTTGATCCGACAGAGGTCAGCCAGGAACCGAGGACCCAGGCTATGCCGATGTATCATGTCGTTGGAGTGTGGTTTTTTTCGGCGAGAGATGACCCTAGTATAGGCGCGGACCTGGCTGAGAGTTGGGCCAGCTGTGATGCGATCATGATCTGAAACTAGAGCATTGGTAATGACTAAGTTAATGTATTTCGCAGCTTCGAATGTTTGACTAGCTTGTTGTGCTCGTATAGCCCAGTGTCTTGGACGTTTTGCTGCAAGGTTGCGGACGAAGACCACTTGCCTCGATCGAATGCAGAGAAAGAGTCGCTTCCACATCGCGAGACGTAGGGCCAGATCAAAAGGTCCAGTGGTCATCTGCAAAGTAGTGGGCAATTGAAGTAGTTGGAAATTCACATCTTTTCCACCAATCTACAACCAAGACAGCGAAACGCCGTCCAACCCCTCTTCAAATGTCCACTTTTTTGTGTATAGCACAGACTATAACACCAAGAGTGACGTCTGTTTGGAGGGTTCCCTTGCGGATATCTAGGCGTAGTAAACTGATCATCCTACTTCAAACTCTGGTCAATTCTCCCGTCATGCTTAGCCTGAGGAGTTGACGGCGGGGAAAAAGATGTGCCCTAAGTAGGGCATTATACTCCTCTGAAGCACGACATGAGGCGATGACTATATTAATCTAGTCATGTTACTAGCACTTTGATGTGACGAGGTCAGGAATCCAGATCCAGCACCATGAAGTCCCTCGATTTGACCCGCATCGCATTTGGTTTCGGGCTATTCTTGCAAACCACAGCCCTGCCTTCTGGCAGTAACAAGCATCCTCGCCAACCCGGCCGCGAGCGTGTGAGCATCAACTCAGGCTGGAAGTTCAAGCGCTGGGAGACCAATCCAGATGGAGTCATCTACGACCAACGTCCAGATTTAGAAAACCTAACAGATGTCACAATTCTAAAACCGTGGATCTTGCCATCGGGCAATGATTTCACCGAGGACATTTCGAACAGGCATGACCTTCCAGGAGAACTCCCGGACATCGACGTCGAATACGCACGGAACGACTTTGACGATGAGTCGTGGATGTCTGTCAACACGCCACACGATTGGGCGATCTCCGGTCCTTTTTACACAGCACCGGACAACCAGTCCATCGTAGGAGGGGGTATGGGCCGGCTGCCTATTTTCGGAGTCGGATGGTACCGACAAAAGTTGGACATCCCAGGCGACGATAAGAACAAGCAGATCTACCTGGACTTTGACGGCGCGATGTCATACGCCATGGTTTGGCTCAACGGCGAGTTGATCGGAGGTTGGCCTTATCCCTACAACTCCTTTCGTCTGGACCTGACACCTCACCTGCATTTCGATGGGGAGAATCAGCTGGCCATTCGATTGGACAATCCCGTCGAGTCTGCGCGCTGGTATCCGGGAGGTGGGCTTTATCGAGATGTGTGGCTCACCAAGGTCGACCGCGTTCACGTCGGACAATGGGGAACGCACTTCACCTCCAGCAATATCACAGCCGAGTCTGCGACTGTTGACGTGGAGGTCTCCCTGGAGAATCGAGGCGAAAGTGTCTCCGAGATCGATGTGTTTACTGAGATCTTCGAGTTGGACCTTGATACTGGTCTCCCCGGCGAACTGAAAGTGGCGACGTCCGAGAAGAGCATTTTTGTCGAGCCTAATGCAAAGCCGTCCGTGAGGCATACACTCAAGATCGATTGTCCGAAGATCTGGGGCCCTCCGCCCACTCAGAAGCCTTATCTATACCTGGGAGTAACGCGGCTGGTCACCAAAGACGGGCACGAACTCGACAAATACGAAACGCGCTTTGGCGTCCGCGACCTCGTGTTCACTGGAAGCGACGGCCTCCAGGTCAACGGTCAGCGCATCCGAATCCAGGGTGTCAACGAACACCACGATTTTGGAGCGATAGGGGCAGCCTTCAATTACAGAGCAGCTGAGCGTAAGCTTGAGATCTTACAAGAGCTTGGAGTGAATGCCATCCGGATGGCGCATAATCCTCCTGCAAGTGGGCTGCTCGACTTGACCGATAAGATGGGCTTCCTCGTCGTCGATGAGATCTTCGACTCTTGGAATCTGAACAAAACCGACAACGACTTCCACCTGATTTTCTCGGACTGGCACGAGCAGGACTTGAGATCCATGATTCGACGTGACCGCAACCACCCCTCGATCATCTCGTGGAGTTTCGGAAACGAAGTTGGCGAGCAAAGGTTCCCGGAAGAGCTTGCTGAGATCGCGACACTTTTGCACGGCATAGTGCGGGAGGAAGATCCCACAAGACCCTCAACAGCTTCCATGAATGTGGCACAGCCCGGCAACGACGGCGCTGCCTTCCCCGAGATCATGGACGTCTTGAGTATCAACTACCAAGGTGAGGGGATCAGAGACACTCCGAATTACTCCGGCACGAATGGCACTCGCACGCCGCCAGCATATGGCATCTTCCACCAAGACCAACCAGAAAAGCTCATATGGACGAGCGAGTCAGCTTCGGCGCTCAGCACACGGGGCACGTACTTCTTTCCAGTAACCGACAATGGAGGCGCGCCTGTCAACGACACCTCCGGCGGCAATGAGACCTTGGCCCAAGTGAGTGCGTACGAATTGTATTCCGCGAACTTTGGCTCGTCACCGGACAAGGTGTTCGCGACTCAAGATCGTAACCCTTACGTTGGCGGTGAGTTCGTGTGGACAGGCTTCGACTACATCGGCGAGCCGACGCCGTACTATACTTCGAGAAGCTCGTATAGCGGGATTGTTGATCTCGCGGGCTTCAAGAAAGACCGCTTCTACCTGTACCAAGCCCGATGGCGACCGGAATTGCCAATGGCTCATATTTTGCCGCACTGGAATTGGCCAGACCGAGTAGGCGAAGTCACGCCCGTGCATGTTTTCACTTCAGGCAACGAAGCCGAGCTGTTTCTCAACGGCGAGTCCCTGGGAAGGCAGCGAAAGCAGCCATTTGAGTATCGTCTGCGCTGGGATGACGTCGTATACGAACCTGGCGATCTCCATGTTGTTTCGTACAAAGACGGAAGACCATGGGCGAATGCCTCTGTCCGCACAACGGGACCTGCGGCTGCTGTAAGACTTACAGCTGACCTCGAATCGATTTCTGCCGATGGCAAAAATCTGTTGTACGTTACTGCGGATGTTGTGGACGCAGAAGGCATGGTCATTCCGACCGCCGATAATGTGGTCGAGTTTTCGGTTTCTGGGGCTGGGCAGATTGTTGCCACCGACAATGGTGACCCGGCGGATCTGGTCGCGTTCCCGAGCACGATTCGTAAGGCGTTTAGCGGAAAGGCTTTGGCAATACTAAAAGGCACGGGAGGTGATGGGAAGATTTGTGTGTCCGCATTGAGCGATGGTTTAGGTAAGGGCGAGGTCGCTGTTGGCATCTTATGAAGAAGCATGTCGGGATTTTGTTCGTTGCCGGATACAGGAAGACGCCAGGCGTCCAGTAACGTTGTAGTCACAACATGCCCGAGATTCTTCTTCTGTAAATGGATGCTGCTGTCTCAACTTCGCTTGGTGCAATCCTTGCGATGCGTACCTACTGCAGTTCTTCTTGTTCTCTCGCTGCTGTATTGCGACGGCAAGAGCTGAACTGACATGCAGCTCTAGCGCGGGGTCAACATGCATTCATCTGGCATAACTTAAGAACAAGAACCTGAGCGACTTGTAACTTTTCGTTCTATCGTGAAGTGTAGTTAGGAGTGACGCGTAGATTTGTGCTTCAATCTGGCAATGTGTGTGCATTGTAGCACGCAGAGGAAATTCGGTGAAATTAGCAGATAGAGGCACACAATAGCAGTGTTGCAGCCCTCCTCGCGTTCCATAGAGGAGAGCCACGACCGGACACTGGATCAATCTACTAGTTCACCTAAGACAAGTGCTGTGTCGATTGGGGAGAATAGCTCTACCTGTATTTTGGTGTTGCGAAACGCGAGAATTTCACGACATGTTGACCAGCGCACTTACAGAGAGATTTGCAACTACGGAGCCAGCAGCATCCCCGCTTGAATTGCGCAGTAGCAGACTCTCAAGGCCATGACCTTCGAGCACAGCACGAGTTCAGCACGCTGACCTTTGACACATTCGCCCTTATCAACATTACACCCGTCACTTGTCCAACATTTCTGCTTCCTTAAATCCAAGGGGAATACGTCGACAGCGGACCACCGTCACTGACCTCATACCGCGCGGAGTATCCAGGCAGCAACGTAGGAGCGGCCACCGAGGGCTTCGAGGTTGAAAAGAGAATCATCGAGGTAAGCACACGTAGTCATAGGCAGGGACATCCACATCTGGCATGATCGGGGCGGGATCTCCAAGATAGACAATGTTCTCGCGCAGTCGAACTTGCGGTGATCATGGTGTAGCATGTTACTGACGGCCAGTCGTGACAGTAGCCAGCGAGTGCAATCTCGCGAAATCCTTTGGGTGTCCAGGAGTCTCTTGTGACCAATCCTCCACCCAGCGCGCCTCACAACTAGCCGGACGATTAGGAAGAGATGGCAGCGTGGGCCCTGATGGATATCGTGCAGGTTCTGGGTTTCGTACTCCAGTTGATGACGGCTGGTCCAGACTTGCAGCGCATGAGTGCATGGTATCGTAGCGCGTGGGAGAGAATTCGCGCATTCTTCCGACGCAGTGGTGAGTCAACGCAAGCACAACGTGCGTCGCGAATCGCGGAATGCTGATATCGTAATCTTCCTAGGCGCCCATGACGAGGAGATCCAGCTCGAAGAAGGTCTGACACGGAGTCGTGCTGGCTTCCGTGCTGGCGGCGATGTCGATGGTGTCTACTATACAGACAGAGGCCATGTATTGGGCGACTCCATGCCTGAATACCCTGAATACGTTCACCTGCGATACCGTCAAGTGACGGTAAGGCAAAACGTATCTCGAGAGATTTAGCGGCAGCGTGGTCCTCTAAAGCAGGGCCGGATATTCCATGCGAGGGTCTTCCGTGGTGGACGTAGATTGCATGACGAATCCTCCGATTTTGGCGATTTCGGCGATGAGATGGGAGAGTCTGTCGGTGTCGATGCTGCGATGTTGGGTTTCTGATGGGATAGGAAAGGGAGGATGAAGTGTGGTCGGCTGAGGAGAAGTGTGAGGTATTCCCCAGACGCGGCCCCTCCTCGCGCAAGCGATGACCTCCCGCCTTGAGGAGGTCATGCGGTAGATGTTTGCACCATGCCTACAGCACTGTGGGTAGAAGCATTTCTTATGTGGTATCATCAGGTAGATCTGCATATTTGTTCTCTATATTTGTGTGATGGAGCATTCTGCAGTTCGCATCAATCTACATGTGCTAGTCATGAACCTCGCTGACAAGTTTGCGCTGGCGTCCGGAGGCCGGAATATAAGAGCACTTACTGGGACCTACGACACAGCGAGGAGGCCTCATCTGCTGCAGATCCCACCGGAGGCTTGCGCCCGGGAGGCTACCACACACGACGCTAATGCGCAGTAACGCAAGGATATTGCAGCCACAGCCCATTATCGTCGTAGTGAGCCAATCAAACGAGCTACTAGGGCAGTTTGAAAAGCTCCGAAATATCCGAATTGAAACCGACGAGCGCAAGCCGCCGCCACTAGCGGACCAAGCTGAACGATCAGAGGATGGTTTGCCTTAGGCAGAAATATATCGATGTGAATGGCTAAGGTATCAAAGAATTCGACTAGACTTCATTAAGATGCCACCGAAATTGACTAGGAATTCACTCAAAACGGCATTGCTGGAAGACAACCGATATGCGACCTGCGTAAATATCGTTTCTGCATTGTGTATAGTCTCATTGCCCTCGCCGAGGAGCCGCGATTTGCGCGGTGGTACTATAGCGACATGCTTGTCATTCCATGCCTACATACCTACACGGAGATTCTCAGCAGTCGGCTACATGTAGGCAGTCGTGGCACTGTGAGAGAAGAAACGCAAAGCGAGATCACCGTGTGTACTGCAAGGTGAGCTCCACGCACTATGCGTTCTCGCCAAAGCAAGCATACATCAATCTATCGTTCACCCTTTGCCTCACGCCTCCCCTCCCACCTGTCCCACCACCCTCCTCCGCCGCCCCGAACTCCTCTCACTCCTCTCATCCCTAACCTTCAACCTACACCTCCCCATACTCCCCCGTCCCTCAAACCCCTCGAAATCCAGCGTCCACTCCAACGGCAACGCCCCCTTCCTCGCCCCATCCTCCGGCGCGTCAAAAGCATCCTCCGAAA
>Ga0265797_10002526_pt1 | contig 30636 bp, 45 predicted proteins | sample P2T30metagenome_FD_192433 | JGI IMG/M metagenome (GOLD analysis project Ga0265797, IMG submission 192433) | Plant litter microbial communities from East Loma Ridge, Irvine, California - P2 T30 | ecosystem: Environmental > Terrestrial > Plant litter > Unclassified | place: USA: California...
CATTTTCGTGCGCAGCCGTTGCGCGATCGTCATAGCTTCGACCCGGCGTATTAAAGGAGGGCGAAGTGTATTGCCTGTGCTAATTCGGTAGCGTATTATCATGGCTAATTACAAACCGCATTGGTGGACCAGATGACCATCGCACAGATGTTGGCCGATTTGGCTGATCAAGGCTGGAGCCAGGCCCGCATTGCAGAACAGTGCGGGACCACCCAACCAACGATATTTCGAATTACGAAGGGTGGTGACACCCGGTACGAAGTAGGCAAGGCAATCGAAGCGCTTCACCGGAAAGTTACCAGAGCGAAGCGTAAAGCCGCTTAACCCATTCCTTATAACCCCAGGAGCAGCAACACATGTACGCCAACCCAAAACATCTACACGACCGAGAGATCAAGGTCCGCGTCGACGAAGACACGTTCGACCTGATCCAGGCGCTGGCGAAATACCACCGCACTCAGCGTGCGGTGCTTTGCCGAGAACTACTCGAAGCCCAACTGGCGGCACTGGTTGCTGATGATACCGCTGAGATCGATGTGGCCTGAAGGCCCTGAGGAGGCTTTATGCCTATCGAAGAGGTGACGCTAGGCCGGCGATACATGGACCGGCTTCAGCTTGAGGCGGAGCGCCGGGGCATGACTCTGGAGGATCTCGCCGCAGAGCTGATGAACAAGGAACTGGCAGAGCGTACGAAGCTGCCAGTTTCTCGCGGAACGGTAGCTTCGTTTCGCAGAAAGGCCTGAACAGGCCCTGAAAAGTCCGAATCACAGACACAAAAAAGCCACCGTACGAGGGTGGCTAATTCGCTGAAGCAGTTGACGAGGAAGATTATGACCACAGTAGTTTCAATTGACAAGTCCAGGGGGTTCACCCGTATGGACAACGAAGTGCTTGAGGCCCTCATAGGGGCCGATCTGTCTGCCCGGGAGTACAAGGTTGCCTTGGCTGTGCATCGCCTCACAGCGGGCTACAACACGCCTTCCGTGAAGGTAGCTGCGCTGTATCTCTCGAAGATGATGTATAGCGACGACGCGAAGGCTGAGGCTGAGCGTGCCAACGTATCCCGGGCAGTCAATTCTCTGATCCGTCAGCGTGTACTTTTCCGTGCTGGTGGTAGCCGCGACCCTATCGGTTTTGCCCCGGTTTCTGAGTGGAAAATCGACGCTAAATCCACTGTGTTGAAATCTACACAGAGTGTAGAAAAACACACTGCCACTGTGTTGGAAATTACACACATAAAAGAAAGAAATACAAATACCAATGCTTACGCATTGGAAGTCGACGCAGCCGCTTCGACCCCCACCCCGAATCCAGTTTCTGCTCAACCAGCCAAAACCGAATCCGCCGACAAGATTCCCTACGAGCAAATCCGCGCCCTGTACAACCAGATCCTTGGTGGCAAGCTCTCCCGCCGCATGGGTCTGAGCGAATCCGACCGCAAGCGTATCCGCGGCGCCTACAACCTGAAGCTCGAGGGTGAGTTCATCGTCCGCCAGCAAGGCCTGGTGTTCTGGGAAGGCCTGTTCAACGACGCCCTGAACTCCGATTTCCTGCTCGGGCTGAATGGCCGCGGTTGGCGTGCAGACTTCGAATTTATGACTCGCGCTTCGTCCATCCAGAAATTCCTGGAGGGCAAATACGATGCTGCCTGAGCGCCCGCTGTTCTCCATGGAAGCCGAGCACGGCGTGCTGGGGGCCCTGATGCACAGCCCCGAGCACTGCGAAACCATAGGCTCTCGCCTGGATGCCGCCCACTTCTACCACGAAGACCACGCCGTCCTGTACGCAATGATCCTTGGGTGCCATGCCAAAAAGATCCGGCCCGACTCGGTGGCCCTGTCAGAAATCCGCACTGAGTTGCCCTCAGGCGAGCTGACCATCGTGTATGCGTCCGAGATCATGCGCAACGTGCCCGGCTCAGCCAACATCCGGTTTTATGCGAAGACCGTGGAGCAGCGCTACCACGCTCGCAAGCTGTACCAGGCGGGTGAGCGTCTGATGGAGCTGGCCCTTTCCAAGGGCGAGCTGGCCGAGCAGGTTTCCGAGGCACAAGGGGCCGTCATGGCGCTAGGGAACCGCAGCGAAACGCCTGACGTGCTGACCATGAAGGAGGCCTTGGGCCCTGTCTTCGAGGAAATGCAGGACCGCCTGGATGGCAAGACCTTCAACGGGCAGGAGTTCGGGCTTGAGGCGCTGGATAAGATCGTCCAGAAGCTGCGCCCAGGTAACCTGGTCATCATTGCCGGCCGCCCTGGCACCGGTAAAACCGTGCTTGGAATGAACCTGGCCGACCGCGTGGGCATTCGTCGCAAGGGCGCCGCGCTAGTGTTTTCGCTGGAAATGGCGATCAAGGAACTGGCCAAGCGTTCGCTGGCCTCTGAGTCTGGTGTCCGCCAAGACTGGATTGAATCTGGTGCCGCCGCACGCAACCCCGAAGCTCGCCTGAAGATGGAGTCCGCGGTGTCCCGTCTGAGCACCGCTGATATCCGCATCTGCGACAAGCCCGGCCTGACCTTCAACCGGATCTGCAGCATTGCCCGTTTCCAGCACCGCGCCAAGCCGCTGGACCTGATTGTCGTGGATTATCTGGGCCTGATTGCTTCCGACCCCAGCAGCAAGATTCAGAACCGGAACTTGGAGCTTGGCTCGTACACCCGCGGTTTCAAGGCCTTGGCCAAGGAATTGGGGATTCCCGTGGTGGTGCTGGCTCAGCTCAACCGCGGCATCGAGAGCCGTACCGACCCCAAGCCCAAGATGAGCGACCTGCGCGACTCCGGCGAAATCGAGCAGGACGCGGACGTGATCATCATGGCCCACAGGGACAAGGATTCCGAGCGCGGCCAGAACGGCATCACCGAGGTTGACGTGGTGAAGGTCCGTCATGCCAAGCCGGACGGCTGCCTGCTCCAGTTCCAGGGTGAGTTCGCTCGGTTCGTCAATGCCGCCTACCAGAGCGAAGCACCGCAGGAGCCGCAGCAGGATCGTCCCCGCAAGGCGTCCGTGCGCTCAATGTTCAACCCGCGGGATGCCAAATGATGAATCAGACGGTCTTCGAGCGGGATGGCTACTTGATGCGTTCGTATTCGGAAACGCGCTGGGCAGACATGCTGGACGCCTTACATATCGGCTGGCTTTACGAACCAAGCCTGGTGACTACTCGCCATGGAGCATACCTGCCTGACTTCTACCTGCCGATGGTGGGCATGTATGTCGAGGTAAAAGGCCCTTCGCCTACCCAGGTGGAGCGGGAGAAGGCGCTGGACGCAAGCATTGCCACAGGGGCGCCGGTGATCATCGCCTATGGGGACATGCACATGTCCTACCCCGGCGTGGGCGGCGCACGGCTTGTCTCTTTCGCCGGTCCCCGGGACGTTAGCTACAGCATGTTTGAGCTGCACAAAATCATCCGTGAAGGCCTGGGCGATAGCGCCTACAAGGCCTACCTCCGCGCAGGCAACAAGCAGACGTATACGGGCTGCATGCACGGCGGCGAGATTCTGCAGGACACGTTCATCAACTCCATGGAGCGAAGCACGCGGGAGCGTCACCTGGCGAGTGTGAGCCGTGGGCTGAACGCCAGAAAGCTGGCCCAGCCGAGACAGATGAGCAAGGCGGAATGGGGCCTGTCCCAGGTCGCCGCCCGCATCGCCAAAGCACAGAGGGCAGCAGCATGACCGACCTACACGAAATGAAGCAGGCCGCCGAGGCTGGCAAGTGGGAAGAGCTGAAGCGCGACGCCGAAGCAGCGCTTAAGTGGTCCGACATCGACGATTTCATGGATGTGCAACCGGCCAAAGTTCTGGAGCTGATCGCCGATAACGAGCGGCTGAAGGCTGGATTTAGTGAGCCTGTGCGGTTGTTCTTGGATGCCGCTGAGCAAGCATGCGCGGCACAGCGTGAACGCGACCAGCTCAAGGCCGAAAACGATCGTTTGAAGGCCGACGCGAAGTTGTTCATGGATTCAGATCTTGTGTGGCAAGGCGCACGCGAGGCAGAGGCGGAGATTATCCAGCTCAAGGCCGAGAACGAAGCCCTGCGCCGGATCATCAGCGAGTCTGCCTCAGCCTGCGGTGCTGCCGTGTCGGGTGAGTGCAGCCTGGGGTTTATGCAGAACCTGCCAGGCGAGATCGCTTCGGTGATCAGAACGCTGCGCAAGGATGCTGAGCTAAATGCCCAGCTTCAGCGTGCATCTGAAGAGCTGCCCGGGGCCTGGAGTATCGAGGTCTGTGTGGAGCGCGGGTCCGGCTGGGTAGACGTGTTCGATGATGACGGCGCCAAGGTTGAATTTGATGGCGAGGGATCATTCGCAAACCGGGTTTCCGACGCGATTGAACTGGCCAAGGAGAGCTTCCAATGACCGCCCAAGCTGAAAAGCCGGTGTATTGCTCGTTTTGCGCCAAAAGCCAGCACGAATTGGAAGGGGCGATGATTCAGGGATTCGACGTTGCGATCTGCCAGGGGTGCGTACAGGTCTGCGTGGGCATCATATTCGACCATTCGGCAAATAGGACTAAAGCGGCCCCTGCCGTGGACGCCGAGCAGGAGACCAGCCATGACTGACTCCATCCGAGCCGAATTCAACACCTGGTGGGACCGCCAGCCCTTCAACGCCCAGTTCGAAGACGTGAAGCAGCAGATGGAAAACGTCTGGGTGGCGAGTAGGGAGGGGTGTGTGGTGGAGCTGCCAGCCGATGTAAGCCTGCGCCAGCCTGCCGAGGTTCGCGACATCTGCGCTCAACGGATCAAAAACGCCGGGCTGGGGGTGAAGTCATGACCAACGTGAACTTAGGGGGCCAGGAAATCAAGTTGATCCGGTCCGATATGTTGCCGGCCAGAACAATGGTTGTCAGCCCTGATCTTTACGACCTGCTGGCCGACGATGGGCGTGCGGCCAAGAAAGCCCACGAAGAAACCATGGAGCGGATCAAGGCATTCGATGCGTTGGTAAAGGGGCTGAAGCCATGACCAACGTCATTCACAAGCCCCGTCACTTCTGGTCAGCAGGCTCCGCCCGCATTCGCGACGTTTTCCGCCTGGCCTACCTGTTCGCTACTGAGCTTTCAGCCGAAGGCGCGGTGGAGATCATCGTACGCCCGGTCAAGAGCCGCCGCACCCTGGAGCAGAACGCCAAGCTCTGGGCCATGTTGGGCGACATCTCCCGGCAGGTGCAATGGCCGGTCAACGGCGTCATGCAGTACCTCGACAGCGAAGACTGGAAGGCCCTGATGACGGCGGCCGCGCACCAAGAAATTCGAATGGCTCAGGGCCTCAATGGGGGCGTGGTCATGCTGGGTCGCAGCACCAAGCGCATGACCGTTGCCGAGCTGGGGGACGTGATCGAGTGCATGTATGCGTTCGGTGAGGAAAAGGGCGTGCGCTGGAGCGAGCCGAAGGGGCAGATGCCCGAGAAGTGGGAGCAGGCGGCATGAGCGCTAAGGCTAAATCCTTCGACCCGCTCGTTCGAGGTGACGGCATGCGGTTCACGTCAAAGCGCACTGGCCAGCACACCAAAGGGTCAGAAATTGGGCGGCGCCAAGGACTGTTGGCGGTTATAGAGCGCCTGCCAGGCAGCAAATACCGCTGTAAGTGTGACTGTGGAGGCGAGCGCGTTGTAAGTGTCGGCCATTTCAACGCTGGCACTGCGAAGTGCTGCGGATGCCGTGTCGTGCGCCATGGACACGCTGCCCCAGGCAGCAGGCGCACCCGCGAATACACCAGCTACAACAACATGCTCGCGCGGTGCCACAACCCTGCGAACAAGCGCTACAAGGACTACGGAGCCAAGGGAATCGAGGTTTGTAAGCGTTGGCGCGAAGGCTTCATCAACTTTTTGGAAGATATGGGCCGTTGCCCGGCAGGCTTTCAAATTGACCGAATCGACAACACCCTCGGCTACTTCCCCGAGAACTGCCGGTGGGTCAGCCCGCGTTCAAACATGGCTAACCGCAGCGTTACCAAGGTATGGGTCATTCATGGACAGCGCTTCCTAAGCACCCTTGAAGCTTCCGATGCTTTGGGCCTTCACCCATCAGTGATAAGAGCTCGGTGCTCTGGCAGGACCGCAGCGGGCCGTTATTACCCGCCACTTCCAGGTTATTCGGTCGAGCCGTTCTACGGGGACGCCGCATGAAAGGACGCACCCGCACAGCAGCCGAAAAGCACCTCCACGACCGTCTGGCCTCAGAGGTCGGCTGCATCGCGTGCCGCGCGGATGGCATCCGCAACCTGCACGTCAGCATCCATCACATTAACGGGCGCACCAAGCCGGGCGCCCATAGCGAAGTCCTGCCGCTCTGCGCAGGCCACCACCAAGACGGTACAGGCGCGCCGGGTTTGATTGCAGTTCACCCGTGGAAGCGACGTTTCGAAGCCCGTTACGGAAGTCAGGCGCAGCTGCTTGAAGACTGCCTAGAGATCCTGGCTGAGCGGGAAGCCCACGTATGAACTCAACCAAGGAGACCTTTATGATTTCGCTCGCGATGTGGAATTTAACGATACCTGCCGGCGCCTCGGTCATTCCGACCAAGGTGCTCAATTCCGGCTATCAAGATCCGTTCTTCCAGCGGCAGGCCGACGGCTCGATCACGTTCATCGCCCCCTCAAATGGCGTGAACATCAAGTCCACCAAGAACAGCACGTACCCGCGCTCAGAGCTGCGCGAGACGCTGACCAATGGCGACGACAAGGAAGCGAACTGGAAGCCCGCCAGCGCAGAGATGCACAGCCTGGAAGCCGAGCTGGCGGTTCAGGAGCTGCCCAAGTCGAAGAAGGCGATCATCGGCCAGATCCACGGAGAGACGGATCACCCGCCGCTGAAGATCCAGATCACCGACACCACGATCTATGCCCAGCTGCGCCGCAAGCTCGACGGTGAAGAAGACAAGCCGGTATTGCTCAAGGGCTACACCCTGGGCCAGTTCTTCACCTACCGCTTCGAGATCAGCAAGGACGGCAAGGCCAAGTTCTTCATCAACGGCAAGCAGGTCGTGAACGACACCCTGCCAGCCGACGGCTACCAGTTCGACATGGCGTCCTATGCCAAGGACACCTGGTACTTCAAGGCCGGGATCTACAGCCAGGAGAAGGTTGGCGGCACCGGTACCGGCCGGGCGACGTTCAAGTCGCTGGTGGCGTACCACGGTCCAGTAAAAGCCGCGGCCGAACCTGTACCCACCTCTCCAGTGCCCGCCCCAGCCGAGCAGCCAGCATCCACCACCCCCGCTGCGCGCACCCTGACCACCCTGACCAATGAGGTCGCCCAGCTGGTGGACAGGTTCAAGGCTGGCACCCTAAGTGCCCAGGACGCAGGGAAGTCCATCCAGGACCTGAAGCTCGAAGCCGACAAAGCCTTCCCCAAGGGCGCCGAGCGTAGCGCGTTCTACGACCTGGTAGCGGACGCCAAGGCAGTCGTGAAGGGTCAGGCAGCGCCAGAAGCGCCTGTAACGACGCCAGAGCCGCCGAAGGCCGAAAACCCAGGCGCAGATATCAAAGACGTGCTGTCGCGCATGGAGGACGTGCTGGACGACCTTCCAGAAGCCTCGGTCGCCAAGCTGCGTGAGCTGATCGACGAAGCGAGGAAGCTGGCGGCATGAGTGAACTTCTCCTTCCTTGGCCGCCGGCCGCGTGCAGCCCTAACCAGCGCGTCCATTGGTCCAAGAAGGCCAAGGCCACGAAGCGGTACCGCGCTGACTGCCATCTGCTCGCCAAGCAGGCCGGAATCATCGCGCCTGTGGGCGAGCTGCTGGTGAAGATGGAGTTCGTGCCGCCTGATGCTAGGCGTCGCGATCTGGACAATCTGCTGTCGGCCTGCAAAGGACTTCTCGACGGCATCGCAGACGCGCTGAAGGTAGACGACCGCCATTTCGTCCCTCAGCTGCGCATGAGCAAAGAAACCACGAAGGGCGGCGCTGTGCGCGTCCGCATTGAAGCATTAGCGGGGGAAGCAGCATGAATGAAGTGTCAGTATTGGTTCGAATTCTGTTGGCCGGCTCCGAAGGCAAGACTGCTTCGGCCGCCTGGGTGGATGCCGATCAGGGGGAGGCTGGCTACGGCGGGCTCAGCAGGCAGGAGCGGTTCGAGCTCGATTGCGAATACCGTAGGCATCTCCACCAGCACCTGCTGCCACGGCACTGGGACGCGTTGGTGGCACGCTACACGCTTGATCCCGCCGAGAGAGGGCATTGCATCAAGCGATTGAGCAAGGTCATCGCCACCCACGCACACCCTCATTTCAAGTCGTATGCCGTGATGACTTGGGCAGAACCCCAAAAGCCTGGCCTTGAAGGTAAGCGTTCGAGCGCCGTGCTCCAGGCAGATATCTACGATATGAACCGCTGGGACGACAACAAGGGCACGCCTGAGCGTACCCGCCGGTACTGGCGCGCCAAGATTCATGAGGCCCTGAATGGTGTCTTGGACGAAGGCATCCAGAGCGCGGTGGGGCTGCTCCGCAGGCAGGAACTTTTTCCTCAGATGGCAGCTTGACATCCTTTGCCGCATTGCCGAATATATACCCATCCTGTGATTTCTACGCGTCCATGAGGACGGTCGAGTGCCAGGTTGGGTCTGGAGCCTAGAATGACTCAGATCCATAAGATTCACTTCCTAGAAACATCCTACCTCCCCAGCATTTGCCAGCGCGCCCGCTGCCTGCGTGACGCCGTTGCCGAAAGCCGATACTGCGCCGGCCACCAGCCAAAACCGAAACTCCCTCCGTCCCCCTGGATGGGGAAGTCGGTCGTTTATGTGGTTGGCATGGAAGGTGAGCCCTTCGTCAAGATCGGCTATGCCAGCGAGCTGAGTGCCCGCATGATCGGCATGCAGGTTGGCTCGCCAAAGCAGTTGATCGTGCACTGCGTGTTTGCGGGGGATGTGAAGCTCGAGTCACGACTCCACCTTGAAATGGAAAAGCACCACGTTCGCGGCGAGTGGTTCAATCTTGAGCCTGTGAAAGAGCTCTGCCAGAAGCTTGGGGCTGAGCGTTACGCGCGCCTGCGGCTCAAGCTTGACGCCGTGATCTGCGAGTGGAGCGATGAAGGCTACCCTTGGGATGCCCACGGCCTGCCTAGGAAGAGACGCGGGTTCTCCCGCTTCTGATGAAATAAAACACACCAGAACCCGGCCATTGCGAGCCGGGTTTTTCGTTTCTGCGCCGCACACATTCAGCGCTCCATGAGGGCCTCAAAAGTCACCAGCGGGCCAGAGGCACCACAGCAGACGAGGACAGCACGTGGCCTATTACCTCGCGTTGGCCCTCGCCTGGAGCCAGTTCGGCCTGCTCGGCATGATGGGCGGCGTGGTCAGCTACTTCTACCCGCCATCCACCGAGATGCGGTTCTCCTACAAGCTCTTCATCTCCAAGCTGGTTATTTCCTTCTTCATCGGAAAGGTAGCGGGCGAATTCATAGACCCGACGAACCAGTACAAATCTGGCTACACAATGCTTCTGGGGTTCTTCGCCTACCCGGTTCTTGGAGTACTTGAAACCAAAGTTAAGGCCTGGGTGGAAAACTTCACACCACCTGGAACGCGATGATGCTACTGATCTCCTTGGGCGCCGTAGTGGCCTACCTGCTTGTGTTGATCCGCTGCGTAGTATTCGCACTTGATCCGAAGGACCGACGACAGTCCGACAATGCAGAGGTGGGGTACATCCTGTGCTCCTCCCTGCTGCTCCTAATTTCCTACGCTTGCCTGTGGGTTTTCGAACCATGGAAGCTGACCAATAACAGCACATACAGCGCTATGTTCGTAGGCTTCACCATCTTCAACGCCGCGTACTTCTTCCGTCGGGTGGGCGCTCTGATCATATGGCGCGACCGCAGGAGAGGCGTGCGCCGCGTTCGGGAGGCACACGAATGACCCACGCCAAGAGGGCAATGCGCTGGATGCTGGCGGCTCCGATCGTCTTCATTGTGGGGAATGGCCTGGGCTACATCGGGCGCACCTACGAATGCCGCACAGACCGGATACGCATCTATGTAGCCGCCCCAGGGTATGAATCCCCGCGGGACGAGCTTCCCAAGAAGCTGTACGCCATGAACGTGACCCGCTGTACCCTGCCCGAGCAATGGGGCGGGGATCGCGAGCCGCTTGAGGGATACCCATGAAGCTGATCCTGAAACGGATAGATCGCCAGCTGGACGTGACTGCTATCGGTGACGATGCGCCGCGGTACCTCCCGGGCTACCAGACTGAGGCGGGCCCATTTGCTCTGCACACCGAGGCGGGAGAGATCCTGCCCTGCCAGGTGCGCACGACAATGACCAGTCCCAATGGCTGGGAGCCTGTCGAGCTGACCGTGGTGTTCCGCGTCGACGGCAAGCAGGTCGCAGTAGCGGGCGACGAGAAAGCATAAGCGCGCCACAAATTCAGATACGGCAAATCGTGGCGCACGCGTGAAGTGAGCTGGTCAGGCTTTGTCTTCAGCGTTAAGGGCATCGCAGACACCCTGAGCGCTTGCAAGATCTTCAAACGCGCTCGGATGAGGTGCCTTTTCTGGATTGCGTCGATCAACGATCCGATAAAGCACCGCCCCGGAAGGGACTCCCTGCGCGTTGATCGGGTACGTATTTATCACGTGATATCTCAATTCCATGCTCGCGACCTTTTGTGGGTGGGGCATACCAATACCGGCAACTACTTGCTGATTCAATACCTCATTAAGCGAGGCAGTACCGTCTCAAGGACTCCATATGGCGCTGACAGCAAAACAGCAGCGCTTCGTCGACGAATACCTGGTTGACCTCAATGCCACGCAAGCCGCAATCCGCGCGGGTTACAGTCAAAAAACGGCAAACGAGCAAGGGGCCAGGCTGTTAGCAAATGTTAGTGTCAAGGAAGCCGTTGCGCGAGGCATGAACGAGCGTTCCGGGCGGGTCGGTATTACCCAGGACATGGTGCTGCGTGAGCTCGCCAAGATCGGGTTCAGCGACATACGCAAGGTCGTCCGCTGGGGCGAGACCATGGTGCGTATGGCGGATGGTGACGAAGGCGAAGCAGACGACATGGTTCCCTACCATGGCCTGTCACTCATCGACGCTGACGAAATCGACGACAACACCGCCGCGGCGATTGCCGAGGTATCCCAGGGCCGCGATGGCTTGAAGGTGAAGCTGCACGACAAAAAGGGCGCTCTGGTTGATATCGGCCGGCACCTGGGCATGTTCGCGGCACCTGGTCATATCGAGCTCGATGCCGAGCTGAAGCGTCTCGAAATCCAGAAGCGCAAGGCCGAGATCGCGGCCATCGAGAAGGGTGGCGGAGAAAGCAACGCCAAGCTGCTTGCTGACCTGATCGCGAGGCTGCCCTCATGAATACCGGCAACTTGATGCTCGATCGCCAGCTGTCGCGCTGGTACGCACTCAAGGATCATCCTGTACAGCTTGACCTTATCGCGGCCGTTCCCAACGGTATCCGGTTCCCGCTGGTGCCAGCAGGGCGCCGGAGCGGTAAGACCGAGCGGTTCAAACGCTTTCTGGTGAAGCAGGCAACGGCCTATGCCGGACCTTACTTCGCCGCAGCCCCGACGCATGCGCAGGCAAAGAAGATCTTCTGGGATGACCTCAAGGCATTCACGCTGTCCTGCATGCATAGTCGGCGGCCGTCCGAATCCGACCTGATCATCTACCTCGAAAACGGTAGCGAGATCCATGTGATCGGCCTGGACAAGCCGCAGCGTATCGAGGGCATCCCCTGGACGGGCGGCGGCATAGACGAATTCGCCGATATCAAGCCTGACGCATGGGAGGCCAACATCCTCCCTGCGCTGAACACCGTTAACCCGACCATGCCTGATTACCGGGCGTGGTGTTGGTTGTTGGGTGTGCCGGATGGTCTGAATCACTACTACGACCTGTGCATGCAGGCGGAAACCGGGCAGGACCCGAACTTCAAGGTCTTCCACTGGAAGTCAGCAGAGATCCTGCCGCCGGACGTGATGGACGCCATGAAGCGCGCCATGTCGGCCAAGCAGTTCAAGCAGGAGTTCGAAGCCAGCTTTGAAACAGCTTCAGGCCGCATCTATGAGGATTACAGCAAGGCCAACGCTACCGATGCCGTAATCGAGCCGCACGAACAGCTCATGTGGATGCACGACCAGAACTTCACGCCGCTCTCGTCGGCTATTGGGGTGCGCCGTAATAACGGAAAGGATTTGTACCTGCTCGATGAGATCGTGCTGACCAGTGCCATCTCGCGCCAGGCAGCGCTTGAGTTCGTGGAGAAGTACAAGGACCACCGCAACAAACACGTGCTGATCTATGGCGACCCGGCCGGCAAGGCAGGGGAGAAGCATGGTCACGCCTCGGACTATACCGACATCGAGGCGGTGCTGAAGGATCACGGCTGGCGTTACACGCGCAAGGTGAAGCCTGCCCACCCTGCCATCAAGGATCGGCAGAACGCAGTGCGGGCAAAGATCCTGACTGCTGCTGGAGAGGTGAGCCTCTACGTAAACCCTGTCACCGCCCCTTGGTGCCACAAGGGTCTGGCCACGGTACAGCTCCAGGAGGGATCGACCTTCCAGGAAGACCAGCGCAACCAGTACCAGCACATCACAACCGCGATCGGCTACTGCGTCGACGTTGAATGGCCTGCGAAGGGTCGCTTCTCTTATTCGGGCGTTTCCTAATGGGCGTTATCACCTACATCGGCGACAAGCTGGTCAATCTTGTGGCCAACCTGGGCACCGAGCGCGACAAGTCGACGGCGTCAGGCTACCTGTTCGTGCCCAAGACCGAAGCAGAGCTGATGGCCGCGTATCGTGGTTCATGGCTCCCACGCAAGATCGTCGACATCCCTGCCATGGATGCGTGCCGCCGCTGGCGTGGATGGCAGGCGACCAAGGAACAGATTCAGCGAATCGAGGCTGAGGAAAAGCGACTGGGCGTGCAGGGGAAGGTCAGGACGGCAATGGCTCGGGCACGTCTGTTTGGCGGCGCTGCCATATTCATTGGTACCGGCGAGCGCAATACCGCCAGCCCGCTGAACGCCGCGGCACTCGACCTCGCCGGGATCAAGTACCTCACGGTGCTGAACCGTCGACAGCTTACGCCGACCGAAATTGAGCAGGACCCCCAGTCGGACCTGTTCGGCAAACCCAAGGCCTACCGCCTGGCTAACTCGCAGATCGACGTGCATCCATCGCGGCTCGTCATCTTCAATGGCGCTGAGCTGCCTGATCCAGAACTGGCCACCGGCACCGAATGCGGCTGGGGTGACTCGGTGCTCGAGGCTGTAATGGAGGCCATCAAACAGTCAGACAGCACCATGGCCAACGTCGCCAGTATGGTGTTCGAGGCGAAGGTCGATGTGATCCGGGTTCCTGACCTGATGAACAACCTGCAGGACAAGGCATACGAGACACGGCTTCTCGAACGTTTCCGGCTCGCAGCCACAGGTAAGGGGATCAATGGCACGCTGATCCTGGACAAGGAAGAAGAGTACGAGGCCAAGAGCGCGAGCTTCGGCACGCTGCCCGACATTATCGACCGGTTCCTTCAGGTGGTTTCCGGCGCAGCGGATATTCCCGCTACGCGCCTGCTGAGCCAGGCCCCGGCCGGGATGAACTCGACGGGTGATTCGGACCTGCGCAACTACTACGACCGCATCCAGTCCAGCCAGGAGCTGGATATGCGCCCTGCCTTGACCGTGCTGGACGAGTGCCTGATTCGTTCCGCGCTGGGGAGCCGGCCAGCGGAGATCCACTACGTCTGGAACCCGCTCTGGCAGGTGACCGCCACGGAGAAGGCCACCATCGGCAAGACGCTGGCCGACACGATCAAAACGCTCAAGGACACCGCGCTCTTCCCCGAAGAAGCATTGTCTGCAGCCTCGGTCACTTCCCTGGTTGAGGGTAGCGTGCTGCCCGGGCTCGAGGCAGCGATCGCCAAGTACGGCACTGAATTGCCGGATGAAGGGGAGGGCGACGACCCTGCCGGCCAGCAGGGCGATAATCCGCCCGCCTGAGGACACCCATGAAAATCACTGATTCCGTTCAACTCGGCGACATCCGGCTGAGCGATACCGGCTACCTCGAAACCTTTGCCCGGACAGCCCGTACAGGCATCCAGCAGTACCTTGGCGCCGAAGTAGGGCGACCTGACCTAGGGATTGTGAACGTCTACCGCGACGAAGCGGAGGTGTTCTCGAAAGCCTCCCTGCAGACCTTCTCGAAGATCCCTGTCACCAATGACCACCCAGGCCAGCCGGTCACTGCGGACAACTGGAAGGACGTTGCCGTCGGCACCACCGGCGACGACGTTCTGCGTGACGGCGAGTACCTGAAGATCGGCCTGAATATCACCGATGCCTCGGCAGTGAAGGCCGTACAAAGCGGCAAGCGCGAGCTGAGCGTCGGCTACAGCTGCGAGCTGGTATGGGCAGATGGCGTAGCGCCCGACGGTACCGCCTACCAAGCCAAGCAAACCCAAATCACGGCCGACCACATTGCCATCGTCCAGCGTGGCCGCGCCGGCAGCCGGGCCTGCATTGGCGACGCCTGGCCACAAAACACCCCAACCCCAGAGGAAAGACCCATGACCCTGAAGACGGTTACCGTCGACGGCATCCCGGTTGAAGTAACCGACCAGGGCGCCATTGTCATTGCCACCCTGCAACAGCGTCTGACGGATGCCGGGCAGAAACTGACCGCAGCTGAGACCGCACACACCCAGGCACTTGCCGCCAAGGACGCTGAGCTGGCGAAGAAAGACGCCGCTCTTGACGACCTCAAGGCCAAGCAGCTGACTGACGCTCAGATCGATGAGCGCGTGAAGGCCCGCGGCGACCTGATTGCCGACGCCAAAGCGATCCACGACGCGGACTACGCCGGGAAGAGCGATGCCGAAATCCGCAAGGCCGTGGTAGTCGCCAAGCTCGGTGATGCTGCCATCGCCGGAAAGACCGAGGCGTACATCGACGCGCGCTTCGACATCCTGCGCGACGAAGCCATGAAAGACCCTGTACGCCAGCATTTGAGCAGCAGGGATGGTAAGCCGCAGAACGTTCACGACAACGGCCAAGCCGCCTATGAGCAGCGTCAGGCCAACGCCTGGAAACAGCAATCGACGCAGGGGGCCTAAGCCATGCCAGCCATTCAGACCAGCTACACCGTCAACATCCCCGGCAAGAAGGCCGGCCATATCCCGGACATGACCGACGCGGACCTGATCTCGCGCAATGTCGAGACCGCAGGCGGTATTGGCTTTGGTGTTGCCGTTGCCCAGGGCGCAGATGACAAGGGCTGCATCGTGTTCGCTGGTACCGGCTTCCTCGGTGTCACCACTCGAGACCGCTCGGTGCTGGTGGGCGAGCGCTACAGCCAGTACGAATCCGCGCGAATCCTGCGCAAGGGCCCGATCACCGTGCTTGCCGACGTGGCTGTCGTCGCCGGTGACGCCGTGGCCCTGACCGCTGCAGGCGCATTCACCAACGTGGCCACCGGGAACACCGTGGTCCCCAATGCACGCTGGGAGACGGCTGCCGCAGCCGGGGCCCTGGCGAACATCTTCATCAAGTAAGGAGCGTCAAGCATGTCGCAAATCAAACTGCTCGATGCCCAGGCCGCTCTCGGCTTCGTGTTGAGCCAAACCACCTACATCGAGCGCCAGGTCAACGAGATCGTCTATGCGGACATCCAGTACGCGGACCTGATCCCGGTCGACAACAGCGCTCCCGAGTGGGTCAAGACCGTCACGTACTTCTCCAGTGACAAATTCGGCAAAGCCGACTGGATCAACGGCAACGCCGATGACATCCCACGTGCGGGCAGCGAGCGGTCGAAGCAGGAAACCGGTGTCTACACCGCTGGTATCGGATACGGCTTCGGCCTGGAAGAGATCAGTCAGGCGCAGATGCTGGGGCTGAACCTGCAGGCTGAAGACGCCGCAGCCGCGCGCCGCGCCTACGAGGAGATGGTCGACAACGTAGCGCTGCGTGGCGATGCCAAGAAAGGGTTCCAAGGCCTGATCAGCAACTCGGCTGTGACCGCGATCACCGTTCCTTCGGGTAACTGGGGTTCGGCTACCCCGGCGCAGATGATCGCTGACATCAACGCCGTACTGATGCCGACTTACTCTTCGACGCAGTACACCTCGATCGCCGACACTCTGCTGCTGCCGTTCGAGAAGCTGCAACAGCTGGCCCAGAGCGTCATGCCGAACACCACCATGACCGTTCTGCAGTTCGTCCAGCAGTCGAACATCTACACCCAGACCACCGGGCGTCAGCTGACCATCCGTGGCATCTACGGCCTGTCCACGGCAGGTGGCGGCGGTACTGCGCGGATGGTTGGCTACCGCCGGGACCCATCGGTGCTCAAGCTGCACATCCCCATGCCGCATCGCTTCCTACCTGTTTACCAGGCTGGCCCGATCCGCTGGGAAGTGCCAGGCATCTTCCGTCTGGGCGGCCTGGACATTCGTCAACCGAACTCCGTCAAGTATGGGGATGGGATCTGATCATGACCAAAGTGACCAACAAGGCTGGCTACCCCCTGTTGCTGGCCGACGGCACCCCCATGGCGCCGGGCGAGGAAGTGGACGTGAAGGACTGGGCGAAGGTCAAGGAGCATCATGTCACGACTGCCATGCTGCAGTCGGGCCAGCTCCAGGTCGGCGCCAGCAAGTCCAGCGAATCCGAGGACGAAGTCGGCGAGAAGGCCTCGCTGCTGGCTCAGCTCAGGTCGCTGGGCATCGATGCCAACGGCAACAGCAAGGTCGAGACCCTGCGCAAAAAGCTGGAGGAGGCCGAGGCAGCCCAGGCAGCCAAGGTCGAGCGTGATGGCCTGATCGAGCAACTCAACGCCAAGAACATCCAGTTTGAAGCGGGCGAGACCAATGACGAGCTGAAGGCCAGATTGGCACAAGCCGAGTAACACTCCGGGCGGTTCGCCGCCCACCTATTCGAGATACCCCGATGCCAGACTCTTACGGAAGCGTTCAAGCCGCTGACGCCTATCACGCCGCGCGCGGCAATACCGCCTGGACCGGCGACGACATGGCGAAGCAGGCAGCGCTGATCCGGGCATCGGCTTACATTGATGGCCGGTACCGGAAGCAGTTCCCGTCCGGGCGGTGGGAGTCATTGTTCCCAGGCGCCAAGACCGAGGGGCGCGGTCAAATCCGCGAGTGGCCGCGCGCCGATGCCGTGGATTACACCGGAGCTGCGCTGCCCACTGATGAGGTACCCATCGAGGTCGAGTATGCGACCTACGAGGCGGCGTTGCGGGAACTGGCAGCTCCTGGCAGTTTGAGCCCTGACTTCGTCGCGTCTTCGCTGATCAAGAGCGAAAAGGTAGGCCCACTGGAGACCACCTACGCGGTGCCAGAGGCAAATACAGGCGCAGCTGCCTCGCGGCCGGTGATCACGATCATCGATGAGATAATTGCGCCGGTGCTGGTGGCGCGCTTTACGATGCCGGCGGTGCTGGTGATATGACTGAAGCCGAGATCCTTGCCGCGATCGACGGACTTACACCTGCGCTTCAGAAGGCCTATCTGGAGCAGGTCAGGGCTGTGGTCGGTTCCGCAGTCATAGCCGAGATCGAGCGAAAGATTGATGAAGGCGATGACGACGGCCTCGTTGCTTTGCTCGGCCTGGGCTCGCTGGCGGCGTTTCTTGAGCTGCTGCGCGCAGCCTACATCAAGGGTGGAAACACCCCCAAGGAGCGACCCCCGGGCGGAAAGCCGGTGCAGTTCGACCAGCATCAACCGGAAGCACAGGAATGGCTTAACAGCAATGCCTCCCGCGCTGCTGAAGCCCTTCGCGAAGACAGCGCCCAGGCAGTCAGAGCCGCGGCCGCAGCTGGCCGTACGGCTTCGCAATCGGCATACCAGACGGCGCTTGATATCGTCGGCCGAACCAACAAGCAGACGGGGCAGCGCACCGGTGGTGTCATCGGGCTGCCCGCGAGCGATGCGCTCACCGTGCTCAAGGCTCGGGAGCAACTGCAGAGCGGTGAAGTCGAGCAAATGCGGCAGTACCTGCGCCGGGTCGACCGTGAAAAGCGGATGGATGCGATCGTTACGCGCGCAATCGAAGACCAGAAGCCCGTCGCGAAGGCTGATGCCCAGCGCATCGCCACTGCCTATGCGGACAAGAAACTGCAAGCGCACGCTCGGCTGGTCGCCAGAAAGAATGCCCTCGAAGCCTATAACGCAGGCTTCAACCGCTTCTATCAACAGATGATGGGCCAGGCACGCCGACCGGCTGTGGTCGAAAAGCTCTGGCGGAACAAGGGCGACCTCAAGGTCCGGCACGCACACTCGATTCTTGGCGGCAAAAAGGTCTCCCTCTCGCAGCCGTTCCAGTCGCCGACCGGCGCTCTGCTGATGTACCCGGGCGATTCCACTCTCGGCGCCGAGTGGGCTGACCTGGCCCGATGCCGCTGTACAGTCAGCTACAGGGTGACATGGTGATGGCAGATATTTACGATCGGGCAAAAGCCACGGCGATGCGCATGCTTTCACCTCGAAGTCGAGGAGGGAAGGGGCTGGAAACGGTTCTGCGCAAGGTTGGCCCCGCCGAATACGATCCTTCAACCGGGGTAGCGACTCCGGTCGTAGACGAGTACACCGGCTCCGCGTTCCGTGATGCCTATGAGCTCAGGAACATCGACGGGACGCTGATCAGGCGCGGCGATGTGAAGCTGCTGATGTCACCGGCGCAGCTCTCCGGCGGCGATATGCCGGCCCCCTCCGAGAACGACCAGGTCATTTTCGACGGCACAACCTATACGGTCGTCGCCTGTGAACCATGGAATTACGCAGGCCTGACGGTCGGCTTTGAGATCCAGGCGAGGGCGTGATGGCAGGAACATCCAAATATGCCGGCGCTCAGGGCTCATTCGCCCAGCAGCTGCAGATCTTCAGGACGGATGCACTCGAGGCTATCGACCAGACCTACCGCGATGTCGTGATCCAGGTGGGCGAGACGCTTATCAACCTCAGCCCCGTCGATACCGGGCGATTTAAGGGGAATTGGCAGTTCACCATTGGCCAGCCGTCGACTCACAGCCTGGACAACTACGACAAGACCGGGGAAGAGCGGATTGCGGCGCTTACCGCGCAGATGGGTGCGCTTGAATATGGCCAGGTCGTGTGGCTGGTGAACAATCTGGTATACGCCATCCCTCTCGAGTATGGCCACAGCCAGAAGGCCCCTGAAGGTATGGTTCGAATCACGTTGACCCGCTTCCAGCAGATTGTCGACGACGTCATAAGGGCGAACCAGGTATGAGCCACAAGATTTGCCGCTCGCTGTTTCAGGCCCGCCTGGCCGCCTGGGCTGCCGCTCGCACCCCTGCGCTGCGCGTGGCATACGAGAACGTGGAATTCAGCCCGAACCCGGACGAGCTGTACCTGAAGGCATACAACCTGGCCGCAGGCACCGACAGCGAGACGCTTACCGCAGACCACAAGCGGTATACCGGCCTGTTCCAGGTGACCATCGTGGGCTCGTCTGCCAAAGGTAGCGGGGCAGTCGAAGGCGTAGTGGACGAACTTGCCGCGCTGTTCCCGCTGTATCTGCGCATGACCGGCAATGGCCTGACAGCCCTGGTGCTGACGCCAGTCGATCAAGGCCCAGGCATACCGAACGACAACACCTATTCCGTCGCCGCGAGCTTCCAATACCGCGCCGACACGAATTGAGGACTTGAGATGCAAAGCCATAACTATGTGCCTGGCGTATCAGGCTGGAAGCTTCATCACGATGGGCATATCGAGCTAAACGACAGCCCTCAAGGTTCGGTCCGAATAGGCAGCCGCAGTTCGCTCGACCAGGAGCAGCCGTTCGTTGTTGAGGACCGCCAACTCAAGCTAAGCCGGGCACAGATTGATGATGCCGTGGCTGAGTGCGCCAAGTTCGTTGATGTCAGCCGATTCCAAATCAAGTTGAGTCTCAGCCAGAGCGGTGATGCCTATGTCACAGGGGTGGGCATAGATCCGAATTCCGTTGCTAGCGAGCGTGCCGAAGAGCTCGATCACCGCATTCGAGCAGTCTTGGAAGCTGAACTGAGACCTGGCGGCATTCTCCGCCGCGCCCTCAAATAACGCCCGTTGGGCAACCCACCACCCGCTCCGGCGGGTTTTTTCGTTTAGAGGACCATCCAAATGGCGTTCACTCTGCCCAACGGCTCTACCTTCGACTTCGCTGCATCCGCAGGTACTGCTGTCGCGATCACCGCGATCACCAACGCAAACCCTGCCGTGGCCACCGCCGCGGGCCATGACCTGGCCGACGGCGACGTGATCGTTGTCACCTCCGGCTGGTCGAAGCTGACCGGGCGCACCGTGCGTGTCACCGACGTGACCACCGATTCCTTCGCGCTGGAAGGCATCAACACCACCAACACCCAGCGCTACCCGGCCGGTGCCGGCAAGGGCTCGTTCAGCCAGGTGCTGACCTGGGTGCAGATTCCCCAGATCACCGAGGTGGCCACCTCCGGCGGCGACCAGCAGTTCCTGACCTTCGGCTTCCTCGAAGACGACGACGACCGCCAGATCCCGACCACAAAGTCGCCAGCGAGCATGACCCTGACCGTGGCTGATGACCCGTCTCAACCCTATGTGCCCGTGGTCGAAGAAGCCGACGAGGCCAAGGAAGTGCGAGCCCAGCGCCTGAACCTGCCGAACGGCGACCAGATCCTTTACAACTCCATCCCCTCGATCACCAGCACGCCCACCCTGTCGCGCAACAACCTGATGACCCGCGCGATCAGCCTGGCCCTGCAAGGCCGCGTGACCCGCTACAGCGCGGCGTAAGGACGACCCATGCCAACGTTCAAGATCGCTCAGAACCCCACTTTCATGGCGCCGGTGCAGATCCCTCGCATCGGCGGCGACCCGGTGGCGGTTGAGTTCGAGTTCAAGTACATGGACCGCACTGCCTTGGCCGCGCTGTTCGAGCGCTGGAGTGACGCTCGCAAGGCCCTGCTCGAGCGCGTGCAGAAGGAAGAGCTGAGCCTGCCGGATTCCACCCAGGCAGAGATCGAGCTCCAGGCGCAGCAGATCGAAGACGTGACGGCCGGCTGGGGCTTCGACGAACCCTTCACCAAGGAAAACGTTACAGCCCTGGTTACCACCTGCGTCGGCGCGCCCAAGGCTGTGATCGAGGCCTATCAGGACGCCTACCACCCGAACCGCCTGGGAAACTTGAAAGCGTAGCACGGGCCATGTACGAGCCCGGCCCCGATGAGAATCAGCTCGCCGCGTTCGGGCTGACGCCCTCAGACATTCCGGAAACGGTGGTCGAGGTGCTGCCGGACGTGTGGGATTCCTATCGCCTGTTTCGCGCCATGTCCACCCAGTGGCGCACGGGCATGGGCGGGGCCACTGGCCTGGACTACGCAGCTTTACCGGTCACCGGTGATCTGCTCGGTATGACTTCCGAGGAAATCCGGAGCGCTTTCGAGGATGTCCGGGTGATGGAAGGGGAGGCGCTGAGGTGCATGGCGCCGCCAAGCGACTGACCGCGGCACTGTGCTACCTTTTGCGTTTTCGAAGTTGGAGAAGTGAAATGCGCAAGAGGATTGTGCTCCCGGTATTGGCGATATGCCTCGTATTTGCCGGGTGCGATAAGCAGGCCGCAAGCCCCGCTCAAGCAGGACTAGAACAAGCTGCGAACGCTATGCGTGCGCTGAAGCCAAAGCAGAACAGCCCGGACATGACGGTAAAATCGTGGTGGGAGGCGAAGGACGCGCTGATGCAAGTCAATGAGGCTGCGTGCCAGGCATTTTTCAGTATCGCCAATGATGCAGGGAAAGAACTTTCGCAGCTGGCTGCGCCAGACTTCACGATTACCCGGGATTGCAGCAGGTCGGAAAAATATCAGCGCACAATCGAGAATGTCCAAATTCAGTCCGATACGCGGGCCATTGTTCTGGCGCGAGTGCGAAACATCACTCCCCCGGACAATGGGGCGTCGACTGATTCTCACGAGCAGAAAATCAAAGACGAAGGATCGGCCTTGCGATACACCCTAGAGCGAGCAGATGCGAAAAGCGACTGGGTTATATCCACCATTGAAAGCAGGTCGAGCTTCTCTTCTGGCTGGGAATCAACACAGCAAAAGCACGATCCGTATAATCATAGATACGTAAACGATTACTACCAATAGGCGAATGCCTGCTTAATGAACCGCCCTCTGTGGCGGTTTTTTATTGCCCGGAGAAAAAGCATGACCTCTATCGCCGAGCTTGGCATACGCGTCGATTCCACGCAGGCAGCACAAGCCGCGACCGACCTCGATAGGCTGACCCAGGCAGGCGTCAAGGCAGAGAAGTCTGCTGGCGGACTGGCAACGCAGGCGGATAAAGCGGAAGACGCGTTAAAGGATATGGGCCGGGAGGCTCAAGCAGCTGAAAAAGCTACGGCTGGACTTGCCAGTCAAACGGAAAAAGCAGGAATTTCCGCCAAGCAGACAGCGGCGGCCCTACGAGGCGTGCCGGCGCAATTCACCGACATCGTGACAAGCCTTCAAGGCGGCCAGGCACCTCTTACAGTTCTTTTGCAGCAAGGTGGCCAGCTCAAAGATATGTTCGGCGGAATCGGTCCCGCTGCACGCGCACTGGGCGGTTATATCGGCGGCTTAGTAAATCCCGTTACGGGGGCCGCTGCCGCGCTGGCAACTCTCGGGATTGCCTACAATCAGGGTAGCAAAGAGCAGGACGCGTTCCGGCTCGCCCTAGTGACCACTGGCAATGCTGCAGGCGCCACCTCTGCCGGGCTGGCAGACATGGCTCAGCAGGTTAGCGCAACGGTTGGCACTACTGGTGCTGCCGCGGCAGTCCTGGCGCAGTTGGCTAACAGCGGGAAAATCGCCAGTGGCAGCTTCCAAGAGATCACTACAGCCGCGCTTGCCTTTGAGCGGGCAACCGGCCGCGCGGCGAGCGAAACAGTGGATGAGTTCGCAAAGCTTGCCGGCAATCCCGTTAAAACGCTGGGTGAGCTCAACGAGAAATACCACTTCTTGACCGCATCGGTTTACCAGCAGGTCAAAGCGCTGCAAGACCAGGGCGATAGCATAGGGGCACAGACGCTAGCGGAACAGGCTTATGCCCAGGCGCTCACGGAACGCGCGGCGGACATTGAAAGCCATCTTGGATACGTACAGCGTGGCTGGAACGAGGTTAGGGACGCGGCAAAGGGCGCTTGGGACGCCATCCTAGATGTCGGCCGGGAAGATACCTTCACCCAGAAAATGACGAAGCTACAGGATCGCCTAGGAAAGCTGACATATAGTGGTCCCGCTATTGACGACAACCCCAACCTTGCTCAGCTAGCCAGCGATTCCCGCGGTGATCCATGGAGAGACGCACTGCAAGCTGAGGTGGACGCACAGGGCAAAGCGCGCGCAGAGATGTTCAAGGCCTTGAACGTTGAGAAAGGAACCAAGGCCTATGAGGAGCTTGGTAAGATCATCGACGACGGGGCCAGCAAGGCGGACAAGCTGAGCAAGGCCCTCGAGCACAACCAGCAGATTATCGCCAAGGCCCGCAGCGCTGGTTACACCGTCACTACTGCTCAGGAAGCCGCCTTGGATAAGGCGGTCCGTGATCGCTACAAGACGGCGCCAACCGGCGGCAACCAAGTCGACATGACCGCTTTCAATAATCAGCAGAACGCCCTAAAAGCGCTTGTCAGTGATTATGCCAACGCAGAGAGAGAACTTGACGCGCAGCGAAAGCGGGGGGTCCTATCTCAGGAGACCTATTACACCCAGCGCGTAACATTGCTGGGAGCTGAAAAAGAGCAGGTCAATGATGCCTACGACGCCGAGATAAAGGCACTCGAAAACGTCAGGGACAAAAGCAGTACGGCCGCAGCGCAGCGCATACAGATCGATCAGAAAATTGATGATGTAAGGGCGGAGCAGATCAAATCGGCGAAGTCGTACGACTCGCAAATGAGCGTTCTGGCAGAAAACGAAAAGGCTAGGACGGAGCAGCAAACTGCCGCTGTTGCGGCCTACACCAATCAGCTGGAGCGCGAGCGCAAGGCGCTTGAGACAGCAGGCAACAGGGCAGTGTCATCGTTGGGCTTAGGTGATCGCCAAGCCGCTCTGCAGAGTCAGCTGGATGGCATAACCGACCGCTTCAATAGCAAGCGTGATGACCTGCTGGATAGGCGCATGACCGCGCCGGACAAGTACAGTCAGGACGATTACCTGCGCGACCTGGCGATCTTGGAGTCTGCCGAGGGCAAGTACCGCGACACGGCTATCGACAACTACAGCAAGATGACGGACGCCCAGAGCAATTGGATGTCCGGCGCCACCTCAGCTTGGGCGAACTACCAAGAGAACGCCCAGAATGCCGCCGGACAGATGAAAGCCGCGTTCACTAACCTGTTCGACGGGCTCACGGACTCGGTAGTGGACTGGGCATTCGATTCGGATGAGTCGTTTGGCGATGTGCTGGTCAGCTTCGCCAAGATGATCGCCAAGATGGAGCTACAGGCTGCTGCATCGAGCGTGTTCTCCGGAGTATCGGGGGCTAGCGGTTTCGGCGGGCTTATCTCCGGTCTGTTCAGTGGGGGCGCTTCAGCCGGCACGGCTACCGCCGCCACGTCCTCGGGCTTCGACTTTGGCCTGGGCAGCGCTTCGTCTGGCCTGACCTACCTTCCAGGGCACTCTGCAGGTGGCTACACCGGGGATGGCGGCAAGTTCGAGCCCATGGGCATCGTGCACGGCGGCGAGTTCGTCCTGCGCAAGGAAGTGGTCAGCCAGCCCGGCATGCGCGATTACCTCGAGGGCCTGAATGCCAAGGGCTACGCCGACGGTGGCTATGTCGGGGGCATGGCGTCGCGCCTTGCCGGTTCGGCCGGCTCCGGCGCTCCACAGGTGAACATCACCATCAATCGCGACGGTACTTCCTCTGTTGAGTCTGATAGCGCACTGGGTCGCGAAGCAGGTCCGGCTGTAGTGAAGCTTATTCAAAGTATGATTAAGCAGCACGAGGCCAAAAGCGCTTCATATGGCGGGGCCTTATTCCGAGCGAACCAAGGGAAGCTGTGATGATAGAAAAAGATGTCGATGCGCTGATGGGGCCTATCAGTGACGTGCTGATCAAGCATTTCATGAGCGAAACTCAGATCAAGGACCCGCAAAAAATAAGGGAGGCCTCGCATCAATTTGCGCTGGCCTACACGCGTGTTCGCCTGGCTTTAAGCGCTGAGCGTTTTGACGAAGAGTTCTTGAGGTACGCTGCTCACATGGAAAGTGGGATCGTTGAAACGATGAGCAAATGGGCGAGCGATTACATCCGAGAGAACCTAATTAAACAGGTGAAATAATGCCCGACACCTTCACCTGGAAGCCGGACAAGTCCGCCCCGGGCACGTTCACCCAGCGGGTACGCTCGGCCCAGTTCGGCGGGGGCTACACCCAGCGCGCCGCCGACGGCATCAACAACGAAACACAGTCGTGGGACCTGACCTTCACGGGCAACAAGCCGCGAATCAGGGAAATCCTGAGCTTCCTGCGGGCCCAGCAGGGCTACAAGGCGTTCATCTGGACGCCGCCCTTCGACGGCCCGCTGTACTTCACCTGCGCCAGCTTCAAGCCGACCGATCAGGGCGGCGGGGCATGGATGCTCACCGCCACCTTTGAACAGACGCACCAGGTGACCTGATGGCCGAAAGCATTTACGAGGACATCCAGCGCCTGGAGGTCGGCCAGTACGTAGAGCTGTTCGAACTGGACCTGTCCGGGCTGGATGGCGACGTGTATCGGTTCCATGGTTACACCAAGGTGGGCCCGATCTACTGGCAGGGCCTGGAATACTCGCCCTGGCCAATCAAGGTCGAAGGGATGGGCATGACCGGGGAGGGCCAGCAGAGCAATCCGATGCTCACCGTGGCCAACGTGACCGGGTTCATCACCGCGCTGTGCGCGACGTACCAGGACTTGGTCGACGCCAAGGTGGTACGGCACCGCACGCTGGGCCGGTACCTGGATGCCGCCAACTTCCCCGGCGGCAACCCCGAGGCCGACCCGACCGAGTACTTCGCCGACGACCTCTACACTATTGACCAGAAGCAGGCCGCCGACAGCCAGACCGTGGCCTTCGTGCTGAAGTCCCCGCTGATCGCCACCGACCGCAAGCTGCCGGGTCGCCAGATCGTAGCCAACTGCTGCCAGTGGCTGACCATCGGCGGCTATCGAGGTCCGTACTGCGCCTACACCGGCAGCGTGTACGCCACCGACGACGACGTGCTGACCGACGACCCCGCCAAGGACATGTGTTCCGGCACGCTCACCGGCTGCAAGCTGCGGTTCGGTGCCAACAACCCGCTGCGCTATGGATCGTATCCAAGCGCCGGCTACTGACATTGAGGCTTGCCATGGACTACTTCCTTACCATCTCTGACCTGTATCGGCAGTCGGGTGGAGTTATCAGTGGAGAGACGGCTGAAATCACCATCCTCGCTCGCGGCGTAGAGGTTGATCGGTTGCGCCTTTCCGGAAAAGTCGGCCCTGGCGGCGCGGGGCACCGCACACGGTATAAGGGCAGGGCGGGACTGACTGTTCTTGTGACGGCCGGATCTTGCAAGGCGCAGCTGACCCCAGCCGGCCAGTTGGTCAATCCAGGGGCGTAGAGCCCATGAACTCGTCTGTCCCAAGCTTATGGGAGCCGTAGCTGACCTTATAGCCGGGACCGCGGTTTTGAGCTTCCGCTTCGGCAGCTTCCTTCGTCGCGTAGATGTCAACGAAGCGCCATGGGGCGTTCTGTACTATTGCCCACCCTAGAACCCAGCCCGGCGAATCCGGGTCGGCGGGAAGATTGCTCGCAAGACTTCGAATGGTAGCCATTGCCACTCCTTGGTTTGATGAGCTGCAACGCTACCTCAGTCGTCTTTCAGCCGTTACTGGCATTACATCCACGCTGGATGCACACACATGCGAATTTCCAAAGAAACCATCCAGGCGATCTACGACGACGCCCGCACCCGGCTGCCCGAAGAGGCGTGCGGCTTCATCGTCCGCGCCGGCCGGGCCCACCGTTACATGCCCGTGGTCAACACCGCGGCCAATCCGCTGGAAGACTTTCGCATCAGTGCCGAGGAATGGGCCGAAGCCGAAGACGCCGGCAAGATCGTGGCTATCGTGCACAGCCACCCGGGCCAGTCAGCGCGCCTGAGCCATGCCGACCGGGTATCAATGGAGGCCACGGGCCTGCCCTGGTTGGTGGTCGAAGTCCGCGAAGGCGAGCCCACCGGTCACCTGATCCACGAACCCAGCAGGTACCAGGCGCCGCTGGTAGGCCGGCCATTCCAGCACGGCGTGCTCGACTGTTACACCCTGGTGCGCGACTACTACCAGCGCGAGCTGGGAATCGAGCTGCCGAACTACGAGCGTGAGGACGGCTGGTGGGACAAGGGCCAGGACCTCTACGCCGACAACTTCGCAGCCGCCGGCTTCGAGCCGGTCAGCGGGGACGATCTGCGCCAGGGTGACCTGATCGTGATGCAGGTTCGGTCCCCGGTCGCTAACCACGCCGGCGTGTACCTAGCCGACGGCGTGCTCAAGACCGAACCCGACCTGCACCCGGTGCCCGGCGCCATTCTGCATCATCTATATGGCCGCGACTCCAAGCGTGATCCCTTTGGGGGCTATTGGAGGGAGGCCGCCCGCTTCTACATGCGACACAAGGATTCCCCCTATGGTTGAGCGTCTTCGCACCGTAAGGCTTTACGGCGAGATGGGGCGTCTGTTCGGCCGCGTTCATTACCTTGCTGTGCACTCTGCGGCTGAAGCGGTACGGGCGCTTTCGGTCCTCTTCCCTGGATTCGACCGTTACCTTATTGAATCGAAAAATCGAGGCTTGGCTTTCGCTGTGTTCTACGGCAAGCGCAACCTGGGCGCCGAGCAGCTGGCAGACCCGCCCAGCCATAACGACATTCGCATCGCCCCAGTGGTCCAGGGCAGCAAGAGCGGTGGCGGGCTTCAGGTTGTCTTGGGCATCGCCCTTATCGCCATCGCCACAATCGCCACCGGGGGCATCGCAGGGCTGGCGTCTGCGAGCGCTTGGGGCGCGGCCATTGGCGGAGCCGGCTGGGGAATCGTGGGCTCCATTGGCCTATCCCTTGCGCTGGGCGGCGTGGCTCAGCTGATCTCGGGCACGCAGAAAGGCATCGACAGCGCCGAGAGCGCGGACAACAAGCCCAGCTACAACTTCTCCGGCATCAAGAACACCACCACCCAGGGCAACCCGGTCCCGCTGTGCTACGGCGAGATGACCGTGGGCTCTGCCTGCATTTCGCTGGGCATCGTCGCCGAAGACGAGCAATAGAGGCACGCATGAACATGATGGTAGTCCGGGGCGCCAAAGGCAGCTCCAGCACGCACACGCCTGTAGAAAGCCCCGACAGCCTGATCAACACCAGCTACGCCAACGTGCTGGACGCCATCAGTGAAGGCCCGATGGTGGGGCTGGTCAACGGCGCACAATCGATCTATTTCGACGAAACCCCGCTGGCGAACAGCGACGGCACGCTGAACTTCACCGGCGTGACCTGGGAGCAGCGGACCGGCGAGCACGATCAGGACTACATCACCGGCTTCCCCGCGGTGGAAAGCGAGCACTCGGTCGGCGTGGAGCTAAAGGCAAACCAGCCGTGGACGCAGGCCATCAGCAACCTGCAGCTGTCCGCGATCCGCCTCCAGCTGGGCGCCTCGACTTTGTACAAGCAGGAAAGCGACGGCGATACCGTAGGCTACACCGTGAGCTATCAGGTGCTGCTGTCCACCGACGGCTCCGACTATGTACCGGTGATCACCGCCTCCTTCAGCGGCAAGACCACCAGCGGCTACCAGCGCTCGCACCGTGTGGATCTGCCAGCGGCCGAGGAAGGCTGGTCCATTCGCGTACTGCGGACGACCCCGGATTCGACCAGCTCGAGCATCCAGGCCACCACCAGCGTGGTCAGCTACACCGAGGTGATCGACGCCAAGCTCCAGTATCCATACACCGCGCTGGTTGGCATGAAGATCGACGCCAGCCAGTTTTCGTCAATCCCCGAGCGGGCCTACCGCATTCGTGGCCGGATCATCTCGGTTCCGGTCAACTACGAGCCATCCACCCGTACCTACACCGGCACGTGGGATGGCACGTTCAAGCTCGCCTGGACGGACAACCCGGCATGGATCTACCGCGACCTGATCCTGAATGACCGCTATGGCCTGGGCCGTTTCATCAGCGAATCGCAAGTGGACAAGTGGGCGCTGTACCAGATCTCGCGCTACTGCGATGAGCCGGTGGACGATGGCAAGGGCGGTACCGAGCCGCGATTCACCTGCAACCTGTACCTCCAGTCCCGCAACGACGCGCTCACCGTGCTCCAGGACATCGCCAGCATCTTCCGTGGCATGGCCTACTACGCGGGCAGCGAGGTAACCGTTTCGGCGGATATGCCGAGCGACCCGGTCTACACCTACACCAATGCCAACGTGATCGATGGCAAGTTCTCCCGCGCCGGATCGTCGGGCTCGACTCGCTACAGCGTGGCCAAGGTGAGCTGGACCGACCGCGATAACTTCGGTGAGCAGAAGGTCGAATACGTCCAGAATCAGAAGTCCGTCGCGCGTTACGGTATCCGCGAAACCGAGCTGACGGCCTTCGGCTGCGTGTCGCAGGGCCAGGCGCAGCGCCTCGGGCATTACACGCTGCTGACCAACCAGCTTGAGACGGACACCATCAGCTTCAGTGTGGGCCTGGACGGGGTGATCGCGCGCCCCGGGCAGATCGTACGCGTAGCTGACCAGAACCACGCGGGCCGACCCATCGGTGGGCGCCTCAAGAGCGCAACCACCGGCGCGGTAGTGGTGGACGACGACCTGACGGTAGCCGCAGGCGACACGCTGGTAGTCATCCAGCCCAACGGCAAGGCCCAGACCCGCATCATCCGCGCGATGAACGGGCGGACCCTGACCGTTACCGAGGACTTCGACGAAGCGCCGCTGGCCGAATCGATCTATGCGATCGAGACCGCCGAGGTGGTGCCGGAGACGTACCGCATCCTGACCGTTACCGAGAACTTCGGTGACGACAAGCTGCAGTACGATCTGGTAGCCGTCCAGCACAACGCCAGCAAGTTCGCCGCCATCGACAACGGCGCCCAGATCGTCACCCTGCCGACTACGACCCTGCCGAGCTCCGTCCAGGCCAAGCCCACGAATGTGGCGCTGTCGACCTTCGACGCGGTGAAGCAGGGCCTGACCGTGGCCACGATGCGGGTCACTTGGGATGCCGCAAAGGGCGCCAACAGCTACAACGTGTGGTGGAAGCGCGACTCGGGCGACTGGGTATATGCCGGCGTCACCTACACGACCTCGATTGAGGTGTCCGGCATCTATACCGGCACCTACACCGCCCGGGTGTCAGCCGTCGGCGTGGGTAATGCCACTTCGCTGTGGGCCTACTCCGAGCCGACCGAGCTGTACGGCAAAACCGGCGAGCCCCCGGCGCTGGCCAGCTTCTCGACCGTGTCCGAGGTGTTCGGCATCCGCCTGCACTGGGCCTTCCCGGCCGGCGCACAGGACACGCTGTACACCGAGGTGCAGGAATCGGCCGCGTCTGACGGAAGCAATCCAACTCAGCTTGGGCTGGTTTCCTATCCGGCCGTGACCTACCTG